>Ga0137415_10000274_pt1 | contig 46694 bp, 41 predicted proteins | sample CZODoug3_1_1_16f_FD_183082 | JGI IMG/M metagenome (GOLD analysis project Ga0137415, IMG submission 183082) | Vadose zone soil fungal communities from Angelo Coast Range Reserve, California, USA - CZODoug3_1_1_16fungal (Hybrid Assembly) | ecosystem: Environmental > Terrestrial > Soil > Vadose...
GAAAAAGGACACACGGCATTTCGAGATTGATCTCACCGGGTGGGGATTAAATTACGAGGTCGGCGATTCGATGACGGTCTGGCCGACGAACGATCCGGCGCTGGCCGATGAAATCATCAAGACTATTGGTGCCCGGGGCGAGGAACAAGTGAACGGGCCCAAAGGCCCGACGACCCTGCGCGAAACGTTGCTGCGCGATTGCCGCATCACGCAGACGACGCCCAAGTTCTTGAAAATGATCGCTCAGCGCGCCAGCGCGGCGCCGTTACTAAATGACCTTCTCAAGCCGGAACGGAAGCAAGACCTTGACACTTATCTTTGGGGGATGGAGGTGATCGATTTTCTGATCGAGCATCCGTCGATCAAATGGACGCCGCAGGAATTCGTCGAGACGCTGGCGAAATTGCAGCCACGTTTGTATTCGATCTCTTCGAGCCTGAAAGCGCACCCCGAGGAAGTGCACTTCACCATCGACATCGTACATTACGAAAGTCGCGGTCGCATGCGCAAAGGAGTTTGCTCAACATTTCTGGCTGAGCGTGCAGAGAAGGTTTCGGTTCCGGTGTTTCCGAATACATCGAAGTTCCGGCTGCCGGAGGACGGCAACACGCCGATCATCATGGTGGGCCCAGGAACCGGGATTGCGCCTTTCCGCGCGTATTTGCAGGAGCGGAAGGCAGTCGGAGCAAGGGGAAAGAATTGGCTCTTCTTCGGATCGCAGCACGAGCACTGCAACTATTTTTATAAAGAAGAGCTGGCCGAGCTTAAGCGCGATGGAGTTCTTACCCGACTCGATTGCGCCTGGTCACGCGATCAGGCAGACAAATCTTACGTGCAACACAAAATGCTGGAAAACGCCGCTGAGATTTGGAAGTGGATGGATTCAGAGGGCGCGCACTTTTTTGTCTGTGGTGACGCGCGGCGCATGGCCAAGGACGTCGATGCAGCGCTGCGCAAGATCATCCAAAAAACGGGCGGCAAAAGCGAGGATGTGACGAACGAACACGTCGAAAAGCTGAAGAGCGATAAACGCTATAAGCGCGACGTGTACTAAATGAATGACGAAATCCGAATGACGAAGGAAGAAGGAAGCATCTTCACGCGTTTCTAAGCGCATTCGTCATTCGCCATTCCGATGTCTTCTCGAGCACGGCAAGCAAATTCGTGATCAAGAAAAACACAGCGCACACGATCGACATCGGCTCGCTTTGGTAGTTCAGGCAATGAAAAGAGCGGGAAATTTTTGCGGCGATCATAGATTGCCACTACAGAATTAATATGCTGACTGAATCCGCTTCCCCAAAGCCCACCTCTCCTGCTTCGCGTTACACGCGGAGCAATCCGTTTCCCGGCAAACTCGTGGTCAATCGCCGTTTAAGCGGCCCGGAATCGAAAAAGGACACGCGCCATTTCGAGATCGACCTCGGGGGCTGGGGATTGAGCTTCGAAGTCGGCGATTCGGTGGCGGTTTATCCGAGCAACGATCCCGACCTAGTTGAGGAAATCATTCGCGCGCTCGGCGTGAAGGGCGATGAGCCGGTCTCCGCGCCAAAAACTCAGAAAAGCTTTCGCGAAGCGCTTCTGCGCGACTATTCCATCACCCATCCCACACCCAAGTTCTTGAAAGCGATCACCCAACGCGCGAACTCTGCGTTGCTGTTGAAAGACCTGCTCGAGCCGGAACGCAAGGAAGATTTGGATCGATATCTTTGGGGCATGGAAGTGATTGATTTTTTGAATGAGCATCCGTCCGTCCGCTTCACGCCGGGAGAATTCGTTGGACTGCTCACCAAACTGCAGCCGCGGCTTTACTCAGTTGCCTCAAGCTTGCGCGTCTATCCCGAGCAAGTTCACCTGATCGTGGACGTGATCCGTTATGAAAGTCACGGCCGCGTGCGCAAAGGCGTGGCGTCGTCATTTCTGGCTGAACGCGCGGACGATGTTCCCGTGCCGGTTTATCCCAGCTCCGCAAAACATTTTCATCTGCCGGAAGATCCCAACACTCCAATCATCATGGTCGGACCTGGCACAGGCATCGCGCCTTTTCGTGCGTATTTGCAGGAACGCCAGGCCTTCGGTGCAAAAGGAAAAAACTGGCTCTTTTTTGGATCGCAACGGGAGAAATGCGACTATGCCTACAAAGAGGACTTCGATCGATTCAAGCGCGATGGCATTCTCACGCGACTTGATTGTGCCTGGTCACGCGATCAAGCCCACAAGGTTTATGTCCAGCACCGCATGCTGGAGAACGCGCCGGAGATCTGGAAATGGATCGATTCCGAGGGCGCACAGTTTTTTGTTTGCGGTGATGCGCGGCGGATGGCCAAAGATGTCGATGCTGCGCTGCGCAAGATTGTGCAGGAGCAAGGCGGCAAGCGCGTGGACGAAGCGAACGAATACGTCGAAAAATTGAAGAGCGACAAGCGCTACAAGCGCGACGTCTATTAAGATCCTATTGCGGAATCCAGGTAGGGGCGGTTCACCGAACCGCCCGTCATCACGGATTCCATTCGGGCGATTGAGGTCAATCGCCCCTACCTTGCGTCATGAAGCTGGCTTTTTGCATTCTGTTGCTTAGCGTGCAATTCGCATCCGCTGGGCTCGAGAAACATTCGGCGCTGGTCGTTGCCGATAAAGACGCGAGCGCTCCGCTTCCACGTAACGCGATTCGGGTGACTTATCTCGGCGTAAACGGTTTTCAATTCGAAGCAGATGGGCACGCATTACTGATCGATCCCTATTTTAGCCGCGTGAGTTTTTGGAGTGCGGCGTTGAATCGACCCATCGAGCCGAACCGAGAGCGCGTTGCGGATGGACTTGGGCATTTGCAACCGCGCGCGGATGCCGTGCTCGTAACGCACGCGCATTTCGATCATTTGCTCGACGTTCCTGCGGTGATGGAGCAGACACATGCGCCACTCCTGGCCGGAGCGAGCGCGGTCAATCTGGCTCGGGCGCTCGGGGTTCCGCGAGATCAATGCCGGATCGTCCAACCCGGCTCGACTCAAACGATCGGACCGTGGACAATCCACGTTCTCGCCGCGCAACACGATCGACTCTTCGGCTTTGTTCCATTTCGGGGAAAAGCTGGCGCGCGGAGCAAGGCGCCCGCGAAACCGTCCGATTGGGTGGTGGGCGAAGCGCTTGCCTTTGTGATCGAAGCCGAGGGAGAACGGATTTATATCGATTCGGGCGGTGTGCCCGGTTATCCGCCGGACGTAGCGATTGGACATGTCGATCTTGCAATCCTCGGCGCGGCCTTGCCCGACAGCCGGCGGCGATTTACCGAAGTCGTCAGGCAATTACAACCGCGCTACATTTTTCCCAGTCATCAGGACGATTTTTTTCTTCCGCTCAACCGCGGATTCGTTTTCAACAAGCTGACCAACTTCCCGTATTTATTGCGCACTCATCAAAAAGATCACTTGCCCGGACGCATGGTGCTTCTCGACTATTTCCAACCGTGGACGCTGCGCTGAACGAGGACAAAATGCGACCGCCGAGACGCCACGCGCTGATGGTCACCGCGCTGGCGCCAGTTATTCCGCACATCCTAGGCAGTGTCTTCAACATCTGGTACAACATGGTGATCATCGATCCATTGCTCCGCGCGACCGGTCTCAGAGATCGCTTCATCAGCACGGTCATCGTTTGGAATGCCGTTGCCTATCCGATCGCGGTCGCCATTTGGCTGCGATTGATTTTCTCGTTGCGACCCGCATTCCGGCAATTGCTGCGCGATGAGAACATCGCACCGGAGGGACTCGATTTGTTTCGCCGGCGCCTGGTGAACTTGCCGTGGTCGGGCGCGGTTATTTCCGGCATCGCCTGGCTCCTCTGCATTCCGGTTTTCTTGATTTCCCTGTCGCTGACGGGCCGGCCTCTTGGCGTGCAATTGTTCTGGCACCTGCCGATTTCGTTCGCGGTTTCGGGATTCATCGCGATCACGCAAAGTTTTTTTCTGATCGAGCTGGCGAGTCATTGGGGATTGTTCCCCGTATTTTTTCAGGATGCCCGCGCTGATCGGCTCAAAGGAATTCGTCCCATCTCGCTGCGAACGCGCGGAATGATGTGGGCGATCTCCACGGGCATCTGTCCCATCGGCTCACTTTTGCTCTTGATTTTCGCACCGCTGTCGCCCGGCACGAACCCGCAATGGTTCGGTTTTTTTGTCGGCACGATCGGCATCGCCTTCGGTCTTTGCTCAGCCATGTTAATCGGTCGCTCGGTTGCCCAGCCGGTGGGTCAATTGCGGGCCGCGGCCCAAGCGGTCACGGAAGGCCGTCTCGATGTGCAAGTGCCTTTGCGCCGGGCCGACGAGTTTGGCGCGCTCATCGGCGAATTCAACCGCATGATCACTGGACTGCGCGAGAAAGAGCGATTGCGCCGGACCTTCGGCGTGCACGTAGGGCGAAAAGTCGCCGAGCAAATTCTGGCGCGCGATCCAGGAGTCGGCGGCACCGAGCAGGAAATCACGGTGATGTTTGTTGACATTCGTTCCTTCACCGCGCGTGCGGCGCATCTCAAGCCGCATCAAGCTGTCGGTCTGCTGAACGAATTTCTGCGCGCCATGGTGGAAGTGATCGAAGGCGAGCACGGCGGCATGATCAACAAGTTTCTCGGTGACGGTTTCATGGCGCTTTTTGGGGTCGGCAGTCAAAGTCACAATCACGCCGACAAAGCACTGGCCGCCGGGCGTTCTTTGCAACGCCGGCTCGAGCGTCTCAATCTCGAACTCGCCCAACGCGGTGAGGCGCCCATTACCATCGGCATCGGCATCAACACCGGCCCTGCCATTGTGGGAAGCATCGGCTCGCCGGAACGGATGGAGTTCACGGTCATCGGAAACACGGTCAACGTCGCATCCCGCATCGAAGGATTGAACAAAATGCTCGGCACCACATTGCTCCTGAGCAAAGCAACGCGCGATGCCCTGCAGCCCCGAAAGCTTTCGGGGTTGCAAGCCTTGCCGCCGCAGCCGGTTAAGGGCGTCGATAAACCGGTGGAAATTTTTACGCTGGCGAGCTGAGCATGTTTCTTACCCCGGCCAGCAAGCCAATAAACCAAACAATGCAGCTTGCAACTGCAACTACTCCGCCGCAAACAAGCCACCACGGCCGATAACTGAGAACAAGCCGTCCATGCGATCCCGCCGGCAATTCCACCACTGGAATTAATCCGCGGTAAGAATCTACCGCGAGTTTCTTGCCGCCGAGCCGCGCCTCATAACCGCGGAAGAATGGCCGCGAAAAAGTTAACAATGCCGGGCGACCATCGCTCGGTACACCGACATCTACCTCCACGCGATTTCGCGAATCATCGATCCCCGAAATCGTCGCAGAGACAAATTGCTCGTTAAACCGGGAATCAATAGAAGTCACGGAGCGGACTCGCGGGAACGGCCCGCCGCGGCTGTGATAAACGCGACCTTCATCCGTTGATGAAACGAGCTGCCATTCGGAACCTGGCTTGGGATCGACCTCGACCTCTCGGGCCACAACGATTCCATCCACGCCCAGCTGGGTTAACTCACCGTGCGGTCCCGCTTGCTCTTCCAGTAGATATTTTCCCGTATTCGGATCGATTTCGCCGTGGGCCGCGAACCCGAATGCGCGCGCGACCCCAGCCGGGAGAATCGGGCTGTAGCCGTTGATGAAGCGCAGTCCGGCCCACATCGACGTGCTGCCGGGCCGCACGATTTGTCCGACCGGTTCCGGTTTCTTTTCCACGCGATAGCTCAGTTCGGCCGGTGGATAGATGCTCAAATAAAGGCGTTGCGGATCGAGCGGCGCTGCTTCCGTTAGTTTTTGATCGAGATTGTATTTCGGCACGCCGCAGTTCGGCGGAATGCAAGAGTATGTCGCGAGCAATGCGACAAACGTGACGCCGGCCGGCGTCCAGGCGCGAACCAGTTCGCGATTTCGGGAGAAATGCTCGGCGAACATCCAAACCCCAGCGAGCACGAGAAAAATCCAAGTAAAGGGAAAGGCATAAGCTCCCCCCGTGTGGAAGATCGACATCGCGATCGCAACCACGACAACGAGGACGAACGCGAGGACACCCGGACGCGCAAAAAGTGATTGTGAATCTGGAGTGCCGGAAAGATTTTGCAGTGCTTCCGCCGCGCAGAGCGCGAGGATCAAATGGAAGAATGGCAGCCAGCGAAAACTCCAGCGAAACACATTCGCGCTCGGCGACATTGAGATGAGGAGCACGAGCACAAGCAGACCGAGTTCCCAACGGAGTTTTTTGAAAAGCGATTTCGATTGCAGCAAACCACTGAGCAAGGCAACCGGAGGCACAAGACCGCAGGCCAACTCCGTCGCGGAGTGCGGAAGATAGCGCGTGGAGAAATTTGCCCAGTTCACCGTCCAGCACGGCAAAATAAATCCGGGCAATGCCGCGGGCGGAACGATCCATTGCCAATGTGTGGATGACGGTTGGAGCTCGCGCGCCGAGCCATGGACGTAATCAAAAATTGCCAGCCATGCGGGCGTAGAAAGGGCGAAGCCGAGAAGCATGCCGAAACACAGCGGCAAGATCGACAATATGTTTCGCGTCTGGCCTAACGACTTGATCGAGAGCCACGCGATCAAGAGAACGAGCATCAAGACCGTGTAAGGAAAGCCACCGGTGACGACAAGATAGACAAACGGCGCCGGCCACAAAAATCTCCAGCGACTTCGCTCTCGATCCAAGGCGCGCTCCGCTCCCCACCACGCCCACGGCAGCCAGGCGAACGCGGCGAGCGCGCCAAACCAATCGGTCGCGCCCCAACAAACGATCCAGCCGTTCAACGCGGCAATGAGCGCGACGAAGATCGACAACGGAATGGAAAACCTGCGATCGCGCGCGAGCACAAATGCGCCGACCGCCAAAACGAAGAGATGGGTGATGGAAAGTGCAGCGGCCTGTTGTGGAAACGTCAATGGGAATTTCCAAATGAGAACGACGGCAGCGTTCACAAAAATGGAGAACGTGCCGTACTGAAATTCGCCGGCGAGATTGCTGCAGACCCAGGAATACGGGCTCAAAAGCGGCAGATGACCTTCGCTCCAACTGCGCGCGACATCGGCGAACACAGGCAGGACCGACAATGCGTAATCGTCGTTCCAAAACAGGAGCGGATCGTGCCAGAGAAGAAGAAAGCAAAACGCGATGACGATCGCGCCGGCTGATACTGGCCCGACTATCTCGAAACGCTTGGCGCCCGCGCCGAACATGTGTTGGGCGCTCTAACGTCCAACGTTCAACGTCCAACGTTTAACGTTCAACTTGATGCAGCATTCGACGTTGGAAGTTGAGCGTCGCTCGCCACAGGACGAGTCCTTGGGGATGGCGGAAACGTTGAACGTTTTCTTCTTCATAGCACGACCGGTCTGCCTTCGGTCATGAGGAGAACTTTCTCCTCGATGCCATGCGCGCGGGCGCAGGCGAGCAATCGTTCCGGCGGTTCGTGAAGCGGTTCGAAGCCGAGGCGAAAGGTTCCATAATGCATCGGCACCAGGGTTTTCGCGCCCAGTTCCAGAAACGCCTCGACGGCTTGCTCCGGGTTCATGTGCACTTCGCGACCGGTCGGCGGCTCGTAAGCGCCGATTGGCAGCAAGGCAATGTCGATTTTGTAACGGTCGCCGATTTCCTTGAAGCCGGGAAAATAAGCACTGTCGCCGCAATGAAAAATGGTGCGCCCGTCCACCGCGACGACGAAGCCGCCAAAGGCGCGATGCAGATCGGCCAGAAATCGCGCGCCCCAGTGATGGCAAGGTGTAAGCGAGATTTTCAGCGGGCCGAGTTGCACGGTTTGCCAGTAATCGAGCTCGTGCACGATATGGAAACCAAGATCGTGCACCAGATTTCCCACGCCCACCGGCACAACGATCGGTTGATCGGCCGCGACGTGCCGCAACGTCCGCCGGTCGAGATGATCGAAATGCGCGTGCGTCACCAGGACGAAATCAATCGACGGGAGATGATGAATCTCGAAACCTGGCTGCTTGAGCCGCTTGATCACTTTCAACCACTTCGCCCAATTCGGATCGATCAAGATGTTGACCTCGTGGGTCTGAATTAAAAACGAAGCGTGCCCGATCCAGGTGATGCAAATTTCGCCTGCTCGAATTTTCGGAAACTGTGGCTGGGCGCGATCGCCCGAGCGCTTGATGAAAAGCGACGGAATGAGAACGCTGGTGAGGAAATTGCGTTTGTGCCAGTCCGGGCGCGGACGCAAGCGGACGCGCGTCGAGCGTTTAGCGGCGGCGCCATTGTCGGATTCCTGGCGAACGACATTCCTCCGGCTTTTTTTCGAAAAAGGGATCGGCACTTCCGCGGAACGATATAAGTTAGTATGATTGAATCAAAGTTTTTCGCGCATCGGGAATTTGAAGAGGTTGCGCGCGCTTCTGTAGCTGCTTTCGCTCTGCGAAGTGCGGTCCTGACGCATCCAAGACACGCGCATTGCGTCGCCCAGAGGGCGACGTCTACAGTAGATGAAACTCCCTTCGGAGATGGACGAGATCATCACGAATGCCGGTAATCGAGTTGATCGAGCATAAATTCCGCATTCAGTTATGCGCGACATGCGCAGTTGGAAAATCTTTGTTCTGCTCCTTTTAGCTTGTTCGGGTGCCAGCGCGTTCGAATCGCGCTTGCCATTCAAAACCGTTTTCAAAGGACAGGATCAGTTCAATCGGCTCGTCTCCAGAGCAAGCAGTGGAAATTGGAAGTCGCTGCCGATCGGCGAGCGGACTGCGGCGGTGGGCCAGGCGCTGGTCGGCACGCGTTACAAACATTTCACCCTCGAGATCGACAGCCGAATCGAGTCGCCCTCGGTAAATTTTCGGGGAATGGATTGCTGGACGTTTTTTGAAATTTCGCTCGCGTTCGCGCGCATGCTGGATGAGCCGGAGGAGAATTGGACACCCGATCGGTTGCTGCATTACATCGAGGTGGATCGTTATCGCGGCGGCGAATGCACCGGCGAATATCTTTCGCGTCTCCATTACTTGGAAGATTGGCTGGCGGATAACGACCGGCGCGGTCTGGTTGAAGACCTCACGCGCAGTCTGGGCGGCCGCAGTGTTCCCCATTCTGCGCGCGAAATGACGCAGGGCTGGCGGCATTACCGTTATCTCGCGGCCAATCGCTCGCTGCTCGGGCCGCTCGCTCAGATGGAAGCGCGTGTCTCATCGCGCCCGCTCTACCAGATTCCAAAAAATCGCGTCGCCGGGATTGAGTCGAAATTACAGAGCGGCGACATCATCGGAATCATTTCCAGGGATCGCAGCGGTCTCTATTCCACCTCGCATGTGGGACTGGCGCTCCGCACCAACGACGGCGTCCTGCATTTCCTGCACGCCTCTGCTCCGCACAATTACGGCCGCGTGGTGGTCGATGCACGGCTCTCCGGTTATCTCTACCGCTTCCGGACCGACTCGGGAATTTTGGTCGCCCGGGCGCTCCGGTAAAAAATCGTCTGCTCGCAGCTTTCGTTTTTGTTTGGAGCGAAGTAAAACCGATTCCCAATGAGGATTATCCGAGTCAGCCAATTGCTTCTTACCGTGGCTCTGGTTTTTGCCGGAAAGCTTTCCGCGCAGAACGCGGTGACGATTCGCGTCGGTCATTTTCCGAATGTGACGCATGTGCAGGCGCTGGTGGCGCACGCACTTTCGCGACAAGGCAAAGGCTGGTTTGAGGAACGGCTCGACGCCGGCACGAAGATCGATTGGTTTGTTTACAACGCCGGCCCGAGCGCGATGGAAGCGATCTTTGCCAACTCCATCGATCTGACTTACGTCGGCCCGAGTCCCGCGATTAATGCCTATGCAAAATCTCGCGGCGAAGAAATTCGGATTGTATCGGGCGCGGCCAATGGCGGAGCAGCGCTCGTTGTCTCAGGTGATAGCGCACTAAAAAGTGCCGCAGATTTTCGACGCAAGAAAATTGCGACGCCGCAGCTTGGAAACACACAAGATGTTTCATGTCGCGCTTGGTTGGCGGCGGGCGGATTAAAAATCACGCAACTGGGGGGCGACGCACAGGTGCTGCCAACGCAAAACGCCGATCAACTCGCAATGTTCCAGCAAAAGAAGATCGAGGGCGTGTGGACGGTGGAACCGTGGGTTTCGCGTTTGGAGATGGAAGCAGGGGGCAAGGTGCTGGTAGAAGAGACGGATTCACCGACCACCGTTTTGGTTTCGAGCGTAAAATTTCTCGGCGCAAATCGGGAGACGGTGAAGAGATTCGTGGAAGCGCATCGGGCGCTGACGGATTGGATCGCGAAAAATCCAGCGGAAGCGCAGAAACTAGTGGTCACGGAACTGGCCGAAGAAACGAAGGCGAAAATAGCGGCTGAATTGATCGAACATTCGTGGAAGCGAATTGTTCTGACCAACAACGTTCGCCGCGAGGTGCTGGAGAAGTTCGTCGCGAACGCGAAGGCAGCGGGTTTCCTGCGTGATGTTCCCGATCTCGCGCGGCTGATCGAAAATCCCTGATGTCGCTGCAAGAAGAGCTGCAAGGTCCGCCGCCGGCCAAGCTCGTGGTCGAGCACGTCTCGAAATGGTTCCAGCAAAAACGGCAAACCGTGCACGCACTGGACGATGTTTCCCTCGAAGTCGCCGAAGGAGAATTCATCGTCATAGTCGGACCGAGCGGTTGCGGCAAATCGACATTGCTCGACATCATTGCCGGTTTGGAAAAACCCGATAAAGGACGCGTCATGGCTGATAATCAACCAGTGCTTCAGCCGGGCCGGCATCGGCTCGTTATGTTTCAGGAGTCAGCGCTGTTTCCGTGGCTCAACGCCTTCGGCAACGTCATGTTTGGCTTAAAGCTAAAGCCTGGTTTGAGAAACTCGGAGCGCCGGGAGGTTGCAAAATTTTTCCTTCATCTGGTCGGTCTTAAAAAATTCATGCAGGCCAACGTGCACGAGCTTTCCGGCGGAATGAAACAACGCGTGGCGCTGGCGCGTGCCCTTGCGCCGAACCCGCGTGTGCTCTTAATGGACGAACCGTTCGCGGCGCTCGACGCCATGACGCGCGAGCAACTTTACGGCGATATCCAGCGCATTTGGGAGAAGCGGCGCAAAACGATTATCTTTGTCACACACAATGTGCGCGAAGCCGCTTGCCTGGCCGATCGGGTCGTCATCATGTCGCCGACACCGGGCCGCATTCGCGAAGTCTTTGAAGTGTCGCTTCCCCGGCCGCGCGATTTTAACAGCATCGAGATTGCGGAGCACGCGTCGAAATTGACTGCGGCACTAAAAGAATACGGTGCTCACGCGGCGGCGACCGGCTCATGAGGCGCACCTTGCTCGCGATTTTGTTTTTCGTTGCGCTCGTCGCGATTTGGAGCGCACTTGTGCGCGCCAAGATCTGGTCGCCCATTTTGCTCCCGGCCCCAGGGCAAGTGGCTCAGTATCTCGCGCACGCATTTCAGGATGGAACTTTGTTAACCGCGGCCGGGGTGACTCTGCGCCGCCTCTTGATCGGTTATGCCATTGGTTTGGCGATCGGATTGCCACTGGGCCTGCTTACTGCGTCATCAAAATTCGTTGAAGACACCATCGGCGTGATGGCGCTGGGGTTACAGACGCTGCCGAGCGTCTGTTGGGTGCCGCTGGCGCTACTTTGGTTCGGACAAACCGAAGGCGCGATGTTGTTTGTCGTGATCATGGGAACAGTCTGGTCGGTTGTGATCGCGACCGATACGGGCGTACGCACGATCCCGCCGATTTATGCACGCGCCGCGCGCACGATGGGATCGAAGCCATTGCATAAATGGATCTATGTGATCTTGCCGGCATCGTTGCCGTTCCTCGTCAGCGGCATGAAACAAGGATGGGCTTTTGCCTGGCGCTCGCTCATGGCTGCGGAAATCTACGTGACCATTCTGACCGGCTTCGGTCTCGGCCACCTCTTGCATTATGGCCGCGAACTCAACGCCATGGATCAAGTTATCGGCATCATGCTGGTGATCATTTTCATCGGTTTGCTCGCCGACAAGACTCTTTTCTCGCCGTGGGAACGTTTTCTCCACCGACGCTGGGGAACCGGGCGGACGTGAAGATGTCGATCCTAGTGCGTGCGATCGAGCGGCAGATCGATAACGAACGTCGCGCCTTTGCCAAGTCCCGCGCTGTGCCCGCGGACACTGCCGCCGTGCATCTCGATGATCGCTTTGCTAATGGCCAGACCGAGGCCGAGGCCTTCCTGGTGCGAATCAATCTGCTCAAAGGCATCGAAGATTTTGTCGAGAAATTGCGGCTCGATTCCGACGCCGGTGTCGCTGATCTCGACGGTGATGGATTTCGGCGATGGGTTGTGCGAGCGCACAGAAACTGTGCCGTGATCCGGCGTGAACTTGCAGGCGTTGCGCAGCACGTTCCAGAAAACCTGTTGCAAGCGCGGTGGATCGACCATCACATCGTGAGAAGACGCCTCGAGGGAAACAGAAAGCTCGAGATGTCGATCTTCGATGTCGCGGCGCACAATCTCGAGGGCGTGCTGGAGTAATTCGTGCGCATCCGCAGCCTGAAGTTGAAGCTGCAATTTACCGCGCGAGATCCGCGTCAGATCGAGTAAGTCATCGATAAGCCGCGCCTCGAGTTCGACGTTGCGGCAAACCATTTGCAGACCTTCTTTGATCTCGGGATTGAGGTCCGACTGATTGAGTGTGCCGCCCGCCCAAATCAGAACGGGCGTGAGCGGAGTACGCAGCTCGTGACTGAGCGTGGCGAGAAACTTATCCTTGGCGGCATTTGCGGCCTCGGCGTTTTCTTTCTCGCGCTGCAATTCGCGCTGGATTCGGCGACGCTCAATGAAGAGACCAATTTGACTGCCAAACGCTTCCACCATCTGCAAAAGATCCGGATCGGGCTCTACCACTTTGTGACTCAAAAGCTCGATGACACCGTTAACTTCGCGGCCGGCGAAGAGGGGAAACGCGAATGCGCCGCGCAAATCCGCCTCTGCGGCAACAGGCGCCCGCGGGAAATTTGGATCGTGCGTTACGTCGTAAATCCAGGTTGGTTCTTTTAAGCCCCAAACGCGGCCAGGCAAGCCTTTGCCTTTTGCGAACGTGATCGAGCGGGATACCTCGGCGAACTTCGCCAGTCCTTCCGCCGCAGGATGCCACACCGTTCGACAGCGCAACCCGCGGGCAGCCTCATCGTGAAGCCAAATGGCGCCAAACACCCAATCTCCGCTGGAGGCGATTATTTCAAGAAGTTGCGCACCTGCCTCCGCCAAGGTTGATGAGCCAGCCAGTAGGCTCGCGACGTTGTATTGGGCGATACGCCTCCGATCATTCCGGAGTCGTTCGGTCATATCGCGCAGATAGGCCGTAAAAACCGGTGAGCCTTCGATTTTATACGCGGCGATCGCAAGCTCGACCAGAATCTCCGAACCATCGCGACGGAGCGCAGCGATCTCGATCCGTTTTCCAAGCAGGGGGCCCTCGCCGGTTTTCAAATAATGGGCCAATCCTCGTCGATGTTGCTCGCGCATCCGCGAAGGGATAATCAGTTCGGCCAATTCTTTACCGACAGCTTCCGCGCGACTAAAACCGAATACGCGCTCGGCCGCGGGATTGAATTCGCGAACGCGACCGCTCGCATCCATGGTGATGATGCAATCGAGCGCTGATTCCAAGATGGCGCGATTAAGCGCCTCCGCCCACTCCGGCGGATCACGCTTCACCTCTCGTTGCTTTCGCCTGGATCGCATCGAACACCGCGCGTTCGAAACTCGTACGCGTTCCGTCAGATTACCAGCCCGACCACGCTGCAATCAATGCTACATCGGCGGTTACTGGGGCGCGTTCTCGTGCGACTCGTAACCGAAACGAGGATCGAGCCTGATCAACGCATCAGTCGCATATTGTCGATCTTCGGCCGAAAGATAATCCTCGTAACCGCCGATCTTGCCGCGCCGCACTTTGAACGACTCGGGGTCGCGCACATCGCCCGCGCGCAGGATTTTCGAATCGAAGGCACCGGCCGCCTCCAGCTTCTTCATGTTGTCGAACTCGGAAAAGTCGAGCGCGGTTTGAAAGATTGACATGTCGAGTTTTTTTTCGCCGACTGTCGCGAGCAAGTTGCAGAATTGCTCGGCCGGCGACGCGCGGAGCGACTCATATCGGATGAGAGTGAAGTCCGGCCGATGTGAAAATTCATCCATCCAGTCATTCATCGTCCCAACGATGGCGTGGATTCCAAGTCTCTCGTCGCGCAGCAGGTCGCTCACAGTTTTCTGCTTGAACTTTTCCCGCATGTCCGAGTCGCGCCTGGTCATTTGCAAATAGAGCGAGACAAAAGTGTCACGCGGATCTCGCGCGAGCAGAATGATTCTTGCGCGGCGAATTTCCTTTGCCGGAATCAAGTATTTGCCACGCAATCTGTCCCAAAGATTCCCCTTGGTTTTGTGCTCGAACAAATCGTGGGAATAAACGACGCGGGGGAGCGCGGGATTTTCATACCGCTCCGGCTCAAGCGTGAACTCATAGCCACAGCGTTTACAAAAGTAAGCGCACAGAAACGTCCGAATCCAAGTGCGTCCACTTTTCGGGATCGACACCATGATTACATCGCCGCCCGAAAGCTCGCGCGCACGGCTGCTGAAATTTCGGCGCATCAACCATGTAATTAATCTTGGAAATCAAGATCGAGAAGTTCTTTTTGTGAGAAACGACCCTACACGATCCGCTTCGACGACCCGAGTGAAGATCGACGTGTTATTTTACGTGAGTCGCGTCTTCCCAGCGAATGGCCGCCCGGAGCAATTCGCCTAACGAGTGGACATCGAATTTTTCTTTCGCGCGCGCACAATAAACCTGCACTGTCTTCAGGCTGAGGTGCAAATCTTCTGCGATCTGCGAGGTGGAACGGCCCTGGCCGAGCAGGCGAAAAACTTCGAGCTCGCGATCGCTCAGTAGTTCCACCGGCGAATTCGCAGCCGCTCTCCGCGACGACCCGAGCCTGCGCGCCATAACATTGACGAATCTCTCGCTCACATAAACATCGCCCTCCACAACCCTACGGATAGCAGTGAGCACGCTTTTGGTGGTTTCACGTTTCATGACGTAACCCCGCGCGCCGGCACGCAGAGCCCGCTCAGCGTACAATGCTTCATCGTGCATCGACAGTACGATCAGCGCGACCAAGGGAAACCGAGCCTCAAGATTCTTAACCAACTCCAATCCTGACTCATTCTTTAAGGAAATGTCGATGAGCGCCACGTCCGGCCGGGCCGCGCCGATGCGGCTGAGCGCTTCCGCCCCATCTTCTGCTTCGCCGCACACGATCAGGTCATCCTGCTGATTGATTAGATTAGCCAGTCCCTCACGGACGAGCGGATGATCATCGACGAGGAAGATGCGACTCTTGCGAGCAACTGTGGCCGAAGCGGTTGAGCTCATAGGGGAACAGCTTAATCAGCGTCGTTCGGGAATGCTTACCTTGCACGTCACAATCGTTCCGATCCGGCCATTTCGTCGGACATCGAAATCTGCTCCGATCAAAGCTGCACCATGCGACATCAAGCGAAGACCGAGCCCTTCGGGTTGCGGCAGCTGGTGTGGGAATCCGATTCCATCATCGACAATGGTGAGAGTAAGTTCGCGATCATCCCTGGAGAGGCGAATGTCGATCCGCTGCGCGGCAGCATGCCTAACAGCGTTTGTAACCGCCTCCTGCGCGATTCGATACAGTTGAGTCGCCATCCCAGAGTCACGCACGGACACGCCGTCGGCGCCTTCAACGACGCACGCGATCTGGAACCGTTCGGCGGTATGTTCCGCCAGGCCGTGCAGCGCAACCATCAACCCTTCCGCCTCTAATTCCGGAGAAAAGAAACCGCGAGCGAGATTCCGGGTAAGATCGATCCCCTGCTCGATATAACGGACAACCTTTTCCGCCTCGACCACCTCCGGCGCGGATCTTCGCGCTAATTTTTCTCTTAACACTTGAGCCGTAAGCGCAGTGCCGGTGAGGTGCTGGCAGAGGCTATCGTGCAAATCCTGGCCCAGCCGGAGGCGCTCGCGACGCGCCACCTCGGCGATCTCCTTATCGAGGCGCTCTCGCTCGGCGACCTCGTGCTGCAACGCTGCCGTGCGTTCGCGGACGCGTTGATCAAGTTCTCGTAAGAGTGTTCGTAAGTTCGACAATACGAATGCAAACACGGCGTACAACGCCAAACCCATCCCGCCATTCCAAAATCCCATTACTGGAATTCCGGCCACCACATCCGAAACCATGGTGGTAACCACGCTCAAAACTGCAATCGCCAAACCGCCAATCAGGCCGAGGAACCAAGTGGCGAGAGAAATGGGCAGAAGATAAAAAAGAAGCATCGTGCGCTCATATCCGGTCAGATAATCGATGTACCCCACGCAACCGACGAGAAGAAGACACGCGCCCAGGATGAGCCGGGACAGCCACGGACGAGGAAGAGCAAGAACACGCGCGCTGCTGCCGTTCTCAGAAGTTCGACTTGTGCCGATCAGCCTCCACATCATTTCATAGAACCCATCGGAACGAGAAAAGGAACAAAAAACTTTGTGCACGTACGCGCATCGATCAAACTTTCATACACTCCGATCTCACGTTCCAGCGAATCAACAATGTAACGGAGCAAGTAACTGAGTTGCACAAGTGATATCCGCACGGTAGACTTGGAGAATAAGGGGGCGCACTGGCTTCGACTCGTGGTTGGAAGCGCAGGCGGCATGTCGAGGATGGTTCGTTGGCCTCGTAAAAAACCGGACCAAAACAAATAAACGCAGATCACGAAGATCTCGCTCTCGCGGCTTAATTGACCGCGACGTTTCCGGAGCGACGCCTGCTAGCGTCGGAAACGTGGACAGCAGGCTGGCCGGCGGGGGGAGCGACCGCGCTCGCCGGTGAATCGAACCTCGCGGACGCTCGGGAGCCGGCAGTGTGCCGGTGCAACGTTCGGCTCCTTAAAACTCACCACCGGATAAACATGTAGATGCTTGCGTCGAAAGCAACGAGGACAGGGGTTCAACTCCCCTCGCCTCCAGCCCCGAAAGCTTTCGGGGCTGCCACTCCGTAGGTGAAACGAAGGCGGGCTGCTTCTGCGAACTCCACGGCGCTGCTCGGCACCGAGCCGGGCATCAGTTGCCGCTTAGGCGATCCAACTAATTTGCATCGGCGCCAAAATAAAGCTTCCCAAGTGGATCGCAATGGTGATATAAAGGTCATAATTACTATAGGTCTGACGCGACTTCTCCATTTATGAACTCCGGCTTGCTCACCAAAATCGTTTATCACTGCGCACTCTTACTTGCTTGTTTCACCCTCGCCGCCCGCCCGCAACAGCCGGTCTTTCTCACCCCGGGCGATAACGACTTGGTCGTGCTCAACGGCTGCGTGATCTCCGCGTGCAATTATCTGGCCGTAGTCAAAACACAGCACAGTTTGGAAAGCGGTTTTTGGGCAAAAATTCTCCTTGTTCGCTATAATAATCACCCGGCCGGCCATGCTTATTGCGTGTGGGAAACCGACGGGACCATTTACGGTTACGACCGCAACGCCGGTTCGTTTCCAATCCCAGTTTATACACGCGACGCGCGCTCCATCGCGATCGTTCTGGCCCAGGAACTCTCCAGGGTCATGGCCGAGCCACTTTCGGTCAGTCAGGCTGAATTCGTCGAGCCGACCAAGGCCAATCTGTTTAAGTATTAACGCCGACGCTCTTCGGGCAAGGAGGTTGCGATTCTTGGACCGCAGCTCGGTTATTTATCCCAGATTCTTTTCTCGAAGGAAACGCGGCCCGATCCTTTCTCGAACGCTTCAAAGCGCTCGGGATTCTGTCGGTAATACTTCTGATGATATTCCTCGGCCGGATAAAATTTCATCGAAGGCAGAATTTCGGTCACAATCGGTTTGCCGAATTTCCCCGAGCGCGCGAGTTTCTCTTTGGATGCCTCGGCGATTTTCTTTTCCTCCTCGGTGCCGTAAAAAATCGCGGCGCGATAACTCGGGCCGATGTCGGTGAACTGGCCATCCGCCTGCGTCGGATCGATTTGCCGCCAATAAATGTTCATTAGCTGGTCGAAGGAGATTTTCGCCGGGTCATAAGTGATCTCGATCGACTCGCGATACCCGGTCTTCTCCGAAGTGACGAGCTCATAAGTGGGATTCGGTTCCGTTCCGCCACAATAACCGACCATGGTCTTGATCACGCCATTCGCCTTATCGAATGCGGGTTGAATGCACCAAAAACAGCCTCCGGCGAAGATCGCGGTTTTGGTTGTGGGAGCGGGCGCATCCTGGCCACGACCAAGATCGACAAGAAACGCGGCGGCGGCGAAGAGCAGAGCAAGGAGTAGGATTCTCTTCATGATTGTCGATCTTAGACAATGTGGCTGTCTTTTCGTTCCCGCGATCAACAGCGAAATTAGGAAAAAGCGAAGGTAATTTTCGAGCTTGCCCAGATGCGACGCCACTGTCATAAGCGTAGTTCTTCCAACCAAAAGGAGATTCCACATGGTTAAATCAATCGCTGTTATTTTTGGTATCGTCTTTATCGTCATCGGCATTCTGGGCTTTGTCCCTGCCATCGCCCCGGACGGAATGCTGTTGAACATCTTCCACGTCAATGCGGCGCACAATGTCGTCCACCTCGCTACCGGCATCGTCGCGCTCCTGTGCGCAATGAGTGGCGCTGGAGCTGCGCGAACATTTTTCCAGATATTTGGAATTGTTTATGCGATCGTCGCCGTGCTCGGCTTTTACAATGGCGATGAGCCGCTGCTCGGCTTCATTTCTAGTAGCAGGCCCAACACATGGCTGCACGTCGTGATCGCGGTCGTCTCACTCTTCTTGGGGTTCGGCACGGCGAAGCAGACCGCCTAGTTTTCAAGTCACAACGCGTCCGCGCGCGAAGTTGAATCGCTTCGTTGCACAGACGATTTGTTTCCGTGGTCGAACTGATCCCGGACTCATACGTCAGGCGCCTCGATTTACCGAAAATCTTCGGCCGCGCCGCGCCGCTGCACGTCGATCTTGGCTGCGGCGATGGGTCGTTCCTCTCTGCTCTGGCCGAGCGAATGCCGGAAGAGAATTTCCTCGGCATCGAGCGTCTGCTCGGTCGCGTTCGCAGCGCCTGTCGCAAGGCCGCGCGGATCGACAACATGCGTGTGATTCGGGTGGAAACTTCCTACGCCGTGTGTTATTTGTTGCCCGAACAATCGGTCCAAGTTTTTCATCTCTTGTTCCCCGACCCGTGGCCAAAACGGCGACATCAGCGGCGGCGAGTGATGACGTCGGAATTTCTTCGCTCCGTCCACCGCGCGCTTGCGCCCCAGGGAGTGCTGCGCATCGCGACCGATCAACTCGATTACTTTGAGCAAATGCAACGACTCGCGCGAGCCGATTCCCAATTTGCGATTGTCGATCCTGACCATGCCAACCTTCCGCTAACGCAATTTGAGCGGATTTTTCAAGAGCAAGGCGCGCCGATTCATCGGTTGGCGCTGCGAAAAGTTTCGCCCGTGATGTAGGCGCGCGCTTCCCAATCATTGCGACCGAACTTCAGTTCAACTGCGCCCGTTTCATCCTGCCGGAAAAGTTTGATGCCGCGCGTTCGCACCTGCTCGGCCCATTCGTCGCTCACACGTTCGTATTCGGGGAAGTCGCGCGAAGTGGCGATAATCAACCGTGGCTGCACCGCCTCGAGAAACGCGTCGGAACCAGAGCCACCGGAATGATGTTGGCCTTTGACCAGGATGTCGCTGCGCAAATTCAAGCCCGAATCCAGCAGCGCGCGTTCGGTTGCAAAGCCGCTGTCCGACATGAACAAGACCTGCGTGGATGGCGCGACGAAAAGCTGGATGGCATACGCTTGATCGTCTGTCGTTGCCGCAGGAAATACCCGTGGCGGATAAAGAACCTGCGCGGTGACCGCGCCCGACAGCCGGAAATTTTCGCCTGCGGCCAGACTGTCCAGCGTCATGCCACGTTCTTGGAATGCTCGATGCAATTGCCGATGGACGATCGACCGGTCGGGCGCCGAATTGTCGATCAAGCGCATGAGAGAGAAATCCCGCAGCAAGGGCGCCGCGCCGCCGATATGCAGCGAATCGCCATGGGTAAGCAGCAAGCCGTCGAGCCGGTTTACGCCCGCCGCGTGCAGATAGTCTCGAACAACTCGTTCGTAATCCCGCTCACTCCCGCAATCGAACAGCCAATCCGCGCCCTGGGTCCGCAAATGAACGGCCGCGCCTGCGCCGACATCCAGCACAGTAATCCTGGCCTTCGCATCCTTGGACACACGGGGATGTTCGACATAATAATGTCCACCGGGGATCTGCGCGAAGAGGTGGACGAGTCCGAGAACGAGCCGGGCCAGACACCAATTGGCATTATTAAAAATGACAGAGACCCAGGGCAGCAACGGCGCCGAGAGAAGCGAGAGGAGCGCGATCGCCAGAATGAAGAAGGCGATCGGAACGACAAGCAAGTTCGCAAATAACGAAACGGGCGTGACGAGATAAAAATACCACAGGATGAGCGGCAACGAACCGATCCAGGCCGCAAGCGAAACAGACGCGCCTCGGCCTACCCACTCAAAGCAAACGTGCAACAAACGGCGCGGACCATGCAGCAAAACCCGCGGCAGAAATGAATCGGGAGCACCCCAGCGCCGCAAAAATCCGAAGAGAGGATCGGCCAGCAAGATGATTGCGCCGACCACCGCGAAGGAGAGTTGAAAACCGGTGGAAAACAACTCATTTGTGTCCCAACAGAGAATAATGAACGCCGCCGCCGCGAGGCTGTTGAGCGCGAAAACTTTTCGTTCAAAAAAGAAGCCGCCGAGCAGAATCGAACTCATCACTGCCGCGCGCACACTCGACACATGCAGTCCGGTCACCGCCGCATAAAAAAGGACCAGCGGAATGATCAGTCCAGTCGCCCATTTTCGGGGAAGCTGCCCAACGCTTGCCAAAATCCACAAAAGACTCGCCACGATTCCGACGTGCAGGCCGGCGACGGCAAAGAGATGAAGCGTGCCCGTTTGCTGGAATGGTTCTTCGATGTCTTCCGGGGTTTGATGTCGAAGACCGAGCGTGATTCCGCTGATAAAAGTTTGCACGTCCGGCGCATCGTCCAAACTTTGACAAAGCGCGCTTTGCATCCACGCGCGCGATTTCTGCGCTGCGCGCAAAATCGGATTTCCACCGCCATGTCGAACCAGCACGCCATCCTCCGGATAGCGAACAAACAAACGTCGACGAACGTCCCGGCGCGCGAGATAAGAGCTCATATCGAATTCCCCCGGGTTTCGAGGCGGCGCGATCGCCTCCGCGATTCCAAAAAGCTTCAGCTCATCGCCGAATTCCGGATTGCCGCGCCAGCGCACAAGCATTGTCGCGCGGGTCGATTCGTTTTTGCCTTCCAATTCAATCGCCTTGAGGCGCAACAAAAAAGTGGCAAAGCCGTTCGGCGCGATCTTCGGCTCACTCACCACAAATCCCGTCGCCGCAATTACGCGCGAACGTACTCCCAACCGCGTGGTGAACCGCAGTCCCGGCGTATCGGTAATTTGAAAACTGTGCAGAAGAAAAAACCCGGCACAAACGAGCGCATAGGTCGATGTTAAGTGCGGCCAACGTAGCGCAACCAACGCCGTGATCAGGACGATCGCTGCAGTTGAGGCGACGAACCCAGGGAGCGGAAGGAAATCCGCCCAAATAATTCCGATCGCCGCAAAGATCGACAAGCCGACGAATGGCTGGCGCGGGGCACTCAGCAATTTCATCGGCCAGTTCTTCTCTAATTACGCCACGAACGAGAGCGCTTCGCCTGTTCGCACAAACGCGATGCTAAGATCGAGAACTCGGCACCAGCAACAACGGCCGCGTGCTGCGTTTGAGCATGCCTTCGGTCACGCTGCCGACAAGCAAATTGTACATCGCGCCATGACCGTGCGAACCCATCACGATGAAATCGGCGTTGACCGCGTCAGCTTGTTTCAAAATTTCATCGACAACCGTGCCGCTCGGTTCGTGCAAGGTCGCTTTCGCGCCGGCTTGCTCGGTTTCCTTTTGCCATTCGGCCAGCTCCGCCTTCTGACTTTTCTCCGGAAGCGTTTGCGCGCCCGGATCGATCATCGGCATTGGCATCAACTCCGGCATCCCCGAAACTCCATAGCCCATCGGAGCCGCCGGCGTGGCCGGACTGATTTCCCTGACGTGAACGAGATGAATCTCCGCCGCGAACGCTTTCGCGACCTGGCGCGCAAGATCGACAATTCGCGTGCTCGCGGCAGAGCAATCAATCGGCACGAGAATGCTTTTCATAAGGCGATCCTTTAGCTTAGGCCGGTTCGAGCGTTACGCTCAACTGCAAATGAGATGCAGAAGCGCACGCATGCCGTATTTTTTGATCGTGCACGATCTTTTCAGCGAAGAGGAAGATGCCAATGCCGCCAGTACGAACAGCGCCGCGCCGCTCGCCACGCGCATGCGCCCGCGCTCGCTCGAGGAATTCGTCGGCCAGGAACATATTCTCGGGCCGGGAAAACTTCTGCGACGCGCAATCGAAGCTGATCGCTTGCCGTCCGTGATTTTCTCCGGTCCGCCCGGCAGCGGCAAAACAACGCTCGCGCGCATTATCGCCGAGATTACGCACGCCAAGTTTATCCGGATCAGCGGCGTGGAAAGCAACGTCGCGGAAATGCGTCGCCTGATTGCGGGGGCGGCGAATCGTCTCCGCACTTCCCGACAAAAAACGATCCTGTTTATCGACGAGATTCATCATTTCAACAAAGCGCAGCAGGACATTCTTCTGCCCGATGTGGAAACTGGAAATCTCCGGCTGATCGGCGCGACGACCTACAATCCTTTCTTTTACGTGAACAGCGCGCTTGTCTCGCGTTCGCAAGTTTTTCAACTCGAGCCGCTCCGCGTCGAACAACTCGAAGAATTGATCGATCGCGCACTGACCGACAAAGAACGTGGACTTGGGAATTACACGGTTAAGATCGACAAGAAGGCCCGCCGGCATCTTGCCAAACTAAGCGACGGCGACGCGCGCAAATGCTTGAACGCTCTCGAGATCGGCGTGCTCACCACTCCGCCCGATTCGCGCGGCGTTATCCATTTCACGCTCACCGTCGCCGAGGAAAGCATCCAGCAAAAAGCGGTCGTTTATGATCGCGCGGGTGACGCGCATTACGACACTATCAGCGCGTTCATCAAGAGCATGCGCGCTTCCGATGAAAAAAGCGCAATGTATTGGCTGGCGAAAATGCTCCACGCCGGCGAAGATTTTCGTTTCATCGCGCGACGCATTGTCATCTTTGCGAGCGAGGACGTTGGCCTGGCCGATCCGGAAGCGTTGCTGCTAGCGATCGCAACGCAGCAAGCCGTCGAATTCATCGGTATGCCCGAGGCGCGCATTCCTCTCGCTCACGCTGTGGCTTACATGTGCCGGGCCAAGAAAAGCCGCGAAGCTTACGATGCACTCAACGCCGCGACCGAAAAGATCGAAATGGAACAAACCAAACGCGTCCCGGAACATTTGAAAAACAAACATTTCCCTGTAAATCCGGAGAGATAACTGTCCCTCCCTTTCGCGATTCCGTTGCGAAATGAATCGCGGGGGTTCAAAACCGACATCATGGCTCCGTCTCGCTCGAGGAAATAGCAACGACCTAGAGCGAGGCCGCGCGCGAATGGTCCTGCGTTGTGTAAGAGCGACAAAAAAGGGGCGGACCTTGCGGTCCACCCCTTCCTATTTGCGAGCAGCTTCTCCTTAGCTTTTGCTCTGCGAAACCACTTCGTTGAGTTTGAAAATCGGTAGGAACATGGCGATGACGATTCCGCCCACGATGAGGCCGAGAAATACGATAAGCATCGGCTCGATCAATGAAGTAAGCGCATCGAGCATGGCTTCGATCTCTTCGTCCCAGAAATCGGCCATTTTTTCCAACATCGTGTCGATCTTACCGGTAGCCTCCCCGGCGGAGACCATTCGGAGCAACATCGGCGGAAAGATCTTGCTCTTCGAAAGAGCCATGGAAAGATTATCTCCTTTTTCGACATCTACGCTCACTGACTTGAGGCTTGTCTCGATCACATGATTGCCCGATGTCCCGCCGACGATGTCGAGCACCTCAAGAATCGGCACGCCGCTGCGGATGAGCTGCGCGAAAGTGCGCGCAAATCTCGACATGCAAATCTTGTGCACAAGCGGTCCGAAGACGGGGAGCTTAAGCTTCCAACGATCGCTCAACTCCTTGCCCCGCTTGGAGCGCAAGAAGGTGCGGACGCCAAAAATAGTTCCACCGATCCCCAGGATGAGAAAGTACCATCGCGCGCGAATGAAGTCGCTCACATCAAGGAGGAATTGAGTTGGAGCCGGTAACTTCGCGCCGAAATCCTTGAAGATTTCACCGAAAATCGGAACCACGCGAACAAGCAAGAACGTCGTGATGGCAAAGGCGATGCAGATCACGATGACCGGATAAGTCATCGCCGACTTCACTTTTTTCCGCAGGCGCGCGCTCGCCTCGAGGAAGCCCGCGAGCCGATCGAGGATGTTAGCGAGCAGACCGCCGTGCTCACCCGCTTTAACCATGCTCACAAAGAGCCGGTTGAAGACGCGCGGATGTTTGGCAATGGATTCATGGAAAGTTTCGCCGCCTTGCACGTGCGAAGTCACATCGCTGATGACGTGCCGAAGGTTGCGCTGGCGTTTCGGATCGCATTGCTCGTAAAGAGCGGTCAAAGCTTCCACCAGTGTGATGCCGGCGTCGACCATCGTCGAAAGCTGGCGCGTGAACAAAACCAGGTCGGTCTCCTTAACTGACCAAACGCGCTTGCGCGAACGGGTGGATGCGGCTTTTCGCTGGAGGGAGAGCACCATGAGCCCGCGGCTCATGAGGCTTGTTACGGCATTGTCTTCATTCAGGGCATCTTGAATGCCCGAAACGATCCGGCCAGAGGCGTCTCGAGCCTGATAGGAGAAGGTGATCATATATTGCTAGCAATTTTATTGCATATAGCAGCTACAATGCCATAGCTCCTCGTCCTCACGACATCCCACCCCCCTTGTTTCTGTCACTCGAATCAGCGAAACTTCCCCGTCATGGCGATTGCCTGCGAACTCGTTCAGGTCGCCCCATCCCTCTTGATCTGGCAAACTTACGATCCCGCGCTTAAGGCCGACCTCTTTTCGACCGCCATCACTACTCGCAACGGAAGTTTTCTTGTCGATCCAATCCCGCTGGCCGATGCTGCACTCGCTCAACTGTTCAACGCCGGCTCGGTCAGCGGAGTCATCGTGACCAATAGCAATCATTTCCGCGCCTCTGCTGACTTTGCGGACCGGTTCTCCGTCCCAATCTTCGCGCATGCCGAGACATTTCCGGGCCAGGCGTTTTCCGGCACGAAAGTCGGTGACGGCGGCAAAATTTGTGACGAGCTTACTGTCATTGGAATCGAGGGCGCGGCGGCCGGCGAGATTGTTCTTCATTCCGCGACAAACGGCGGAACGCTCATCACCGGCGACGCGCTGATCAACTTTGAGCCGTACGGTTTCACTTTTCTTCCTCACAAGTACTGCTCGAACGAAAAGGAAATGCGGCGCTCATTGCGAAAACTTCTCGCCCGTAAAGCTGAGCGGATGTTTTTCGCGCATGGCTCGCCGATCCTGTCCCGAGCGGGAGAGCGCTTGCAACAATTGCTGGATGCCGATCTTTGAACTGGCTTGAAGTTGGAACCTCGACAAGTTGAAACGGCCGGCGGGCCAAGCGGAGCCCTCGGTCGTTTTCTGCGGTTAATTCGTTTTTCGCACACGATCTTCGCGTTGCCATTTGCGCTGGGCGCACTCGTCGTCGCCGCGCATGGCCGGCTTTCGCTGCGAGTATTGCTCCTGGTTCTCGCGTGTATGGTTTGCGCGCGCACCGCCGCGATGCTCTTCAATCGGCTGGTCGATTGGTCACTTGATCAGCGCAATCCCCGGACCGCCTCGCGTCACTTTCTGATTTCAAAAAAGGCCGCGGCGATTTTGCTGACACTGAGCGTCGCAGGTTTTATCCTTGCGGCCGCGTTCATCAATCGCCTGACTCTCCTTCTCTCGCCGGTTGCCATCGCGATCATTTTTTTCTACTCGCTCACAAAACGCTTCACCGCCGCGACCCATTTTTTTCTTGGCCTCGCGCTGGCCCTCGCGCCGATCGGGGCATGGATTGCCCAAACTGGACATGTCGATCTTGCACCGGTCATTCTGGCCGCGGGAGTGATCTGTTGGGTCGCCGGTTTCGATCTGATCTATGCGACGCAAGATTACGATTTTGATCGCCGTGAAGGCATCCGATCGCTCGTGGTAAAACTCGGAATCGCGCGTGCGCTTCGCCTCGCGCAGTTACTGCACATCGTGACGCTGGTCGCCCTGATCGCTTTCGGTTTTGCCGCGAAGCTCGGGCTGATTTATTTCTGCGCGATGCCACTCGTGGCCGTGACGCTCGTTTATGAACATCGCAGCGCGCACCACCTTGACCTCGCCGGGATCAATCGCGCTTTTTTTCAGAGCAACGCGTTTGTCAGCGCGATTTTTCTGATCGCGGTTTGCCTCGATCGCGTTCTTTAAACGAACGCTACATCGCGTTCAGTTGCGCGACGCGTTGTGCGTGTCGCCCGCCTTCGAAAGCGGTTTCGAGCCAGACGCGCAGGATTTTAAGCGCGAGTTCTTCGGGAATCATTCGTTGCCCAATCGAAAGCACATTGGCGTCGTTGTGCTGGCGGGAAAGCCGCGCGGTTTCTTCATTCCAGCAGAGCGCGCAACGCACGCCGCGCACTTTGTTCGCCGCCATCGCTTCGCCATTGCCTGAGCCGCCAAACACAATGCCGCGTTCGCACTCACCGCCCGCGACCGCCTCCGCGGCTGGCCGGATGAAAAGCGGATAATCGACCGGCTCTTCGCTGAAGGTCCCAAAATCTTTCACTTCGTGCCCGATCGTGCCGAGCAATTCTTTCACCTTTTCCTTGTAGCGAAAACCAGCGTGGTCGCTGCCGAGTGCAATTTTCATCGAGACGTTGTTACCTGAAAATAATGCCGAATGTCGAGAAGGAGGCGATTGACCTCAATCGCCCGCCCCCAATTATAACTCACGCGGCGGGCGCTTTTCAGTGAACCGCCCCTACCTAGCCGCCGTGCAACTTCGCAAGTTCGCGCCAGATTTCCCGCTCCCGCTCCGTTAATTTCTTCGGCACGTTGATCTGAACATCGACGTAAAGATCGCCGCGCTTTCCCGAAACTCCGGGCAGCCCGCGCTCGCGCAGACGAAATCGCTGTCCGCCCTGCGTTCCCGCCGGCACTTTCAGTCGCACGCTGCCTTCCAGAGTCGGCACTTCTATTTCGGCCCCGAGCGCCGCTTGCCACGGCGCGATCTTCAGTTCGTGGATCAAATCGCTTCCTTCGACGGAAAAATCGGGATGTCGGGCCAGACGCACACGCAAAAACAGATCGCCGCTTTTCCCACCGCGCGCTCCGGCTTCGCCCTGGCCGGCCAGCCGGATGCGCTGACCTTCGTGAACACCGCGCGGAATCTTGACTTGGTAACTTTCTACTTTGTTTGAACCGGCACGGCGCAGCGAAACCGTGCGCGTCGATCCATGCAACGCTTCTTCGAGTGTGACCATAATGTCCGCTTCGACATCGCTTCCGCGTTCTGCTGTCGCTTGACGCCCACCGAATCCGCTAAAAGCGGACCGGCCACGTCCGCCACCGAAAAATGCCTCGAAGAAATCGCTGAACCCGGTCCCGCCAAACTCGAACTGAATCCCGCCGTCGTCGCCGGAGCGATAGAATCCTCCTCCCGGCTGTTGCGCTCCCCATCCGGGCGGCGGTTGAAATCCCCCGGGTTGGTTCCAATCCGCGCCGAGTTGATCGTACTTCTTGCGCTTGTCCGGATCGCCCAGCACCTCGTACGCTTCGTTGATCTGCTTGAACTTTTCCTCGGCGGCCTTCTTATCCTTCGCCACATCGGGATGATGTTTTCGCGCCAGTTTGCGAAAGGCGGCGCGAATTTCATTGTCGCTCGCCGTCTTCGGGACGCCCAGCGTCTCATAATAATCTCGAAACTTCACCGCCATCACTCGAATCTCTTCGCATGCATCGCGCTGCGCAACTCGCGCGCGGGAGGGCGGCCCGGACAAGGTTGGTAGGGGGATGCTCCGCGGAGCCGTGGAATTTGCAATTCGATTCTTCGGCTCGACAGAGTCTCGCCCTACCATTCGTGACTTGCCGTCGCGCGGTCTGTCGAAGAAAATTCGTTGGTGCGTGAGATCGGAAAATTTTTGGTTATTCTCGGTGTAGTTATCGTTCTCCTCGGCCTCGTGCTTTGGAGCGGATTTGCCCCGAAATGGCTGGGGCGTTTACCTGGCGACATCCGGATCGAGCGCGAGCACTCCGCCTTTTATTTTCCCATCGTCACCTGCATCATCATCAGCATTTTGCTCAGCTTGATCTTGTCGATCTTTCGTCGGTGATCATTTTGCGAAATGGCCGCCGCATCGCGCACTCAGACTCGTCTGGATGAACATGTCGCTCATCTCTTGCAATGCCGGCGCTGTCCACGCATGCAATCAACGCCCGTTTCCGGCGGCGCAGTCATGAGCGACGTGATGCTGATCGGCCAGGCGCCTGGGCCGCGCGAACCGGTTTTGCAAAAACCATTTGCCCACACGGCTGGCAAAACACTTTTTCGCTGGCTCGAAGAATCCTGCGGGATCAATGAGCTGGCCGTTAGATCGACAATTTATTTCGCCGCCGTTTGTCGCTGTTTCCCCGGCAAAGCCGCAGGCGGAACCGATCGCGTCCCGAGCTCGGTCGAGATTGGCAATTGCTCATGGTGGATGAGCGATGAATTCAAAATTTTAAGACCGCGTCTCGTTATCCCCGTCGGCAAACTCGCGATCGCCCAGTTTGTTCCGTTTGAAAAACTGGGCGATGTCGTTGGAAAGAAATTCGCGCTGCATTTGGATGGACATCGTTTCGACCTCATTCCACTCCCGCATCCCTCTGGCGCATCGCCCTGGCACAAAATTCCGCCAGGAAAACAACTACTCAAGAAAGCCATGCGGAAAATCGCGCGCCATCCGGCGATTCACGCACTGTCGCGATAAATTGCAGGGCGTTTGACTCGTTCGCTCCCGCTCTCTCGCCCGTCCATGTCGCTCGCGTCCCTGAGGTTCCATTCTGTGAAACGCCGAGTTGCCGCGGCTGACACAGCCGCCCTACACTTTGGGATGTCTGGGCGATTACGCGTCACGGTCTGGAACGAGAACGTCCACGAGAGAAAAAATCCGATTGTCGCGAAAATTTACCCAAAAGGCATGCACAGCTGCATCGCCGACGTGCTCAAGATTGACAATAATGTTGAAGTCCGGACAGCAACTCTGCACGATTTCGAACACGGCCTAACCGAAGAAGTTCTCGAAGAAACCGACGTGCTCACGTGGTGGGGACACGTTGCGCACGGTGAGGTTGCCGATGCGATTGTCGATCGCGTGATCAAACGCATCTGGCAGGGTATGGGTTTCATTGCGCTGCATTCGTCGCATTACTCGAAAATTTTCAAGCGCCTCATGGGCACCAGTTGCTCGCTCACCTGGCGTGAAGCCGGAGAGAAAGAACGCGTTTGGGTTTGCAATCCCGCGCATCCCATCGCACGCGGCATCAATCGTTATTTCGAAATCGAAAACAGCGAGATGTACGGCGAACCATTCGCCATTCCGGCGCCGGATGAAATTGTTTTCATTTCCTGGTTTGAAGGCGGCGATGTTTTTCGCTCCGGTTGCACTTGGAAACGCGGTAACGGTAAGATTTTCTATTTCGCCCCCGGACACGAAATGTATCCGATCTTTTTCAATCCAAACGTGCAGCTGGTCTTGAGAAACGCGGTGTGCTGGGCCGCGCCTGACGCAGCTCGTTGGATTGACAGTTGCCCGCAAATTCCCATCTCCGAAGCATGCGAACCGCTTGAGCAAAAAGGCCTGCGGATGCATAAAGAAGGCGAAGAAGGCTACAGATGAGGCGCCAGAAAACGTCCAACATGCAACGTTCAATAACGCGATGCTCACTTGAGTTTTCTGCATTGGATGTTGGACGTTGGGCGTTGAACGTTGAACGTTTTCAAGATGACTTCGACCGGCGTTCAAACTCGTGCTGACATTGCCGAATCCGATAAATGGGACCTGCGACGTCTCTTCGTCGATGTAAGCAAGTGGCAGGAAGATTTTGCCTGGGTGCAGCAGACTTATCCGCGGCTACGAGATTGGAAAGGTAGAGTCGGCGAAACAGCGAAGAGTCTCGCTAACTGCCTTGAATTCGAAAAAGCGCTCGAATTGAAAATCGAGCGTCTCTATCACTTCGCGTCTCTTCAACTGGCAGAAGACAGCGCGAACAACGAGTACCTCGCGCGAATTGGTCAGATGCAGAATTTACTGACGAAGATCGGCGAAGCAGCGGCGTTCGTGGTACCCGAAATTCAAGCGATCGACGACGAGAAGTTCGCGAAGTTCATGGTCGATCCAGCGCTGACGGAGTGGCGGATCAAGCTGCACAAGATTCGCCGGATGAAGCCGCACGTTCTTTCCGAGCCAGAGGAGCGGATTCTTGCGCTCGGCAGCGTCGCGCTCAGCGGCTACGACGACACGTTTTCGCAATTGACCGACGTGGACATGAAGTTCGGCATTTTGACCGACGAAACCGGTCGCCAGAAACCGCTCACGCAAAGTTCGTTTAGCTCGTTTCTGGTGAAACGCGATCACGAGCTGCGGAAACGCGCGTTTCACCAATTCTACGAGGAATTTCAGGATCATCAGTACACGCTCGCCACCTCATTGGCCTACTCAGTGAAGGCCGACGTTTTTCGAGCACGCACTCGAAATTACTCATCCGCACTCGAATCCGCGCTGTTTCCCGACGACGTCCCGGTAGAAGTTTACGATGGATTGATCGTCTCGGTGCGCGCGAACCTGAAGCCGCTTTTTCGATATTTCGATCTGCGGCGACGCGTTCTCGGTTTGAGCGAGCTGCACCACTACGACACCTACGTGCCGCTGGTCGCGGAGATTGAAACGCACATCAGGTTTGATGAAGCGGTCGAGAAAGTGATCGCGGCGTTGCGACCGCTCGGAAAAGAATATGTCGATGTTCTAAGCGAAGGTTTGCGCGGGCGCTGGTGCGATCGTTACGAAACGAAAGGCAAACGCAGCGGCGCGTTTTCATCCGGAAGCTACGGCGCACCGCCTTATATCTTGATGAATTACAAAGAAGACGTGTTTGCCGATGTTTACACCCTCGCGCACGAAGCTGGGCACTCGATGCACACCTGGTTTTCTCAAAAGTCGCAGAGCTTTCAGGATTATGAGTACCCGATTTTCCTGGCCGAGGTTGCATCGACCTTCAACGAGGAGCTGCTCACGCACCATCTGCTCGAACAAACGAGCGATCCGAAGATGCGCGCTTACATAATCAATCGGCAGATCGACGACATTCGCGGCACGGTTTTTCGGCAAACGATGTTCGCCGAGTTCGAAAAAATCATTCATGCGATCGAGGAAAACGGCGATGCGCTCACGCTCGAGGTTTTCAAATCGGAATATCACAAATTGCTGGAGGCGTATTTCGGACAGAATTTTGTTCTCGATCCGCAATTGGATTTGGAATGCTTGCGCATCCCGCATTTTTACAATTCGTTCTACGTCTATAAATACGCCACGGGAATTTCCGCGGCGGTGGCGCTGGCGGAGCGCGTGCTTTCCGTTAAACCGGGCAGCGTCGATGCCTATCTTGATTTTCTTCGCGCCGGCGGCTCCAAGTTCCCGCTGGAAACATTGAAAGCCGCGGGCGTAAACATGGGAACATCTGCGCCAGTCGAGAGCACGTTGAAATTATTCGAGCGGCGTCTCGGCGAACTCGAAGGGCTCTTGCTCGCTTAGCTCCCGTAGCGGCCCCGAAATCGTTCGGGGTCGAATTTCCGGCCTTCAACGGGCGCAGCTACCGCACGCGGCAAGCTTTCTGCTTAGGCAGAAGAACCGTGGATTTTGACTGGCACTTGCGCGCTGCCTGTGGCTATGCCGAACTGGGCATGACGCGTGAGTCGCGCGCCGAGCTAAACGCGATCGATGCCGCATTCCAAAACCGACCGGAAGTATTGCAACTCCGGCTGCACCATCTCATGCGCGAGAAAAAATGGTCGCGCGCGCTGCTCGTCAGCCGCAAGCTCTGCCGGGCCGCGCCGGAATGCAGCGCCGGATTTTTGCACGCCGGTTTCTGTTTGCACGAACTGGGAAAAACCGCCGAAGCTAAAAAGCTTCTGCTCAAAGGCCCGGCTGCGCTCTTGAAAGAGCCGATCTATTATTACAACATGGGGTGTTACGATGCGCTGCTCGGCAATGTGCGGGACGCGCAAATGCATTTGCAAACCAGCTTCCAGATGGATGCATCCTTCCGCGAGCTCGCGAAAAGAGACCCCGATCTGAAATCGGTTCAGGCGCTGCTGTAACTGTAGAGGCGGCCGTGCCGGCTGCTTGTTAAATATTGCAGGCGACACGCCTGCCACTACAGGATTTCGCTGATGCAACTAAATGCCGGCGAGCTTCGCGAGCGCATCGTGCCGCTGTTTGAGGAAAATTTCCAAAAGTTCGGCGAGCTCGGCGCCGCGGTGTCGGTTTGGCAACATGGAAAATCGATGGTCGATCTTTGCGGCGGATTTCGGGATGCGGGCCGGGCCGTCCCGTGGAGCGACGACACGCTCGTGCTCATCTGGTCGGCCACGAAAGGACTGGGCTCCGCCTGCGTTCTGCATGTCCTGCAAGAACGCAAGATCGACATCGAACAGCGCGTCGCGGAGTTCTGGCCGGAGTTTGCGCAAGCCGGGAAAGAAAAGATCACGCTGGCGCAATTGCTGTCGCATCAAGCCGGGCTTTGCGCGTTAGATCGACAAGTTGATGTGCTCGACCACCCAGCCGTAATCGCTGCGCTTGAGAAACAAGCGCCGCTCTGGCCGCCGGGAACTGGGCACGGTTATCATGCGCGCACGTTCGGTTTTCTTATCGACGAACTCGTTAGGCGAGTCGCGCGTCAATCGTTAGGGGAATATTGGCGAACAACATTTGCCGAGCCGCTCCATCTCGATCTTTGGGTCGGATTGCCCGAAAGAGAAAATCACCGCGTCGCCACCATTTACGCTGCGAAGGCTGGCAAACCGCCCGAGCCAGCACGTTTCTACCGCGACCTGACCAAGCCCGGAACCCTGGTCCGAAAGACCTTCACGTCTCCTCGCGGATTGCACGCGGTCAGCGCGATGAACAATCCACAGATCCGCGCCCAGCCGATCGTTTCCTTCGGCGGAATCGGCAGCGCGTCGTCGCTCGCCAGATTTTATTCGATGCTGGCCAACGGCGGCGCGCTGGACGGCCGTGAATTCTTTTCCGCAAAAACAATGAGCTGGATGACGACAACGTTGACGGATGGAACCGACCGCGTTTTTCAAATACCGACCGCGTTTTCTGCGGGTTTCATAAAAGATTCAAAAAGTTCGAAGCGCCGCATTTTCGGTAGATCGACAATTGCTTTTGGGCATCCCGGCGCCGGCGGCAGTCATGCCTTCGCCGATCTGGAAAATAAGATCGCGTTTGCTTACGTGATGAATCAAATGGATCAATCGGTCCTGCCCAACGAGAAATCATTGCGACTCGTGGATGCGATTTATCGGTAGGGCGACGCTCTGCGGAGCCGTCTAATTTATTGTCCTGCCGCGCACGGCTCTTCTCGTCGGACGCGACGGAGCGCGTCCCTCCAAGTAATGCGACAGCTACTCGCCGATAATCGTAACGAAAATCTTGCGCCGGTGCGCAGCACGGCGATGCTCGAAGAGAAAAATTCCCTGCCAAGTCCCGAGGTGCATTTTTCCATCGACAATCGGCACCGTCTCGCTGGTGCGCGTCAGAGTCATGCGAATGTGCGACGGCATATCGTCGCTGCCTTCCGACCCGTGCGTGAAGTAATCCGCATCTTCCGGCACCAGGCGATCGAAAAATTCTTCCAAATCACGCCGCGCGGTCGGATCGGCATTTTCCATTACGATGAGGCTGCAGCTGGTGTGTTGAACAAACGCCGTCATGGTTCCTGCACGGACGCCAGTTTTGGAGATGATCGATTGGATATCGTCCGTGATTTCGTAGGTGCCTTTGCCGTTGGTGCGAACATCGAATCTCTCCTGTCGAACGCGCATAAAATTTGGGGGGCCGAAAATAACATCGACCCAGGAAATAGTCGCGCGTTGATCTTTGCGTCGGCCGGTGGCCTATTAACTTGTCGATGCAAAGCGATCTGGAGCGTGTGTTGTTTGAGGAGGCGACGATTCTCCGGCGACTCGACGAGATGGCCGCGCAAATCTCGGAACATTATCGTGATCGCGAATTGACTGTGATCGCCATCCTGAACGGAAGCCTCATGTTCATGGCCGACTTGCTCCGGCGAATTCCGTTACAGCTGAGGTTGGATTGTTTGAGAGTGGCCAGTTATCACGGAAAAACAGAGACGAGCGGCGAACTGATTTTCAAACAGGTCGCGCCCGACGTGGCCGACCGTCACCTTCTAATTCTGGACGATATTCTCGACAGCGGTCAGACGCTGGTGGCCGTTCGGGAAAAATTGCAGATGGCAAACCCGCGCAGCATCCGGGTGTGTGTGTTGCTCAGGAAAAAGAAATTGCGCGAGCGACCGGCCAATGCCGATTACGTAGGCTTTGAAATCGAGGATGAATTTGTGGTCGGTTATGGGCTGGATTTTATGGAGCGCTATCGCAATCTTCCCTGCATCGGAGTGCTGAGAAAGGAATTGATTGCGCAGTCAAAGTGATTATCGATGAAAGTTCGCGTGGAATTTTATTCACAGTTGCGCGATTTGGCCGGCGCTGCGGAATTGAATGTCGATCTTCCGGCAGAAGCGACCGTCGCGGATTTGCTGGAAAAAATTTACGAGAAGGCGCCTGCCTTGCGCTCCCGCGACAAAAGCATCCTGGTAGGCGCGGGCGTCGAGTTCGTCGATCGTAACTACAAACTAAAAGCGGGCGACGAGATTTCAATCATGCCTCCGGTGCAGGGAGGGTGAGTCTTTTCTGGGGAGCGCACGCGCCTCGCGTGCCGTTTCCCGCGGCATCGCGGGAAACTCTTGCGCAACCGAGAGCGCGTGACTAGCTGGGCGTAATGCGGTGATGCCAAACGGAAGTCTTCGGCGAGGCGCCGAAGACAGCACGCGAGGGCGCGTGCGCTCCCCAAAACATTTAATCGCGGAAGTTTTTGAAATTGGTGGCGACGCCAAAGTCGCAGCTGCGCACGAATCCGATGACGGCTTGCAGATCGTCTTTCTTTTTTCCGGTGACGCGAATTTGTCGATCTTGCAACTGGCTTTGCACCTTGAAGTTCTGCGACTTGATCGCCTGGATGATTTCCTTGGCTTTGGCGCCTTCGAGACCTTGCTGAATTTTCAATTCCTGTCGCGCGTGCCCGAGCGGCGAAATGGCGGGTTCGACCTGTTCGATGTTGCGAAGATCGACACCGCGCTTGGAAAACTTGCCGATGACAATTTCGCGTAGGCCCCGCAACCGAGCGCCATCTTCGGCGGTCAACGTAATTTTGTCTTTCTCGTACAGAATCTCGGCGACCACGCCTTTAAAGTCGAAGCGCGTGGCGAGTTCTTTGCGCGCTTGGTTGAGGGCGTTATCAATCTCCTGCTTGTCCACTTCGGAGACGATGTCAAAAGAAGGCATGCGAAGAATTTACGATGATCGATCTCAGATCAACATTCGAACGGTAAAACGAAGATCGCGCACAATGACTTAGCGATTGGCCTCCACGATTTTGATGTTTCCATCGGTCGCACGAATTTTGATATCGGACCCAGCCGCTGTGCCTATCACCGTGTCGATCTTCGTGACCTCGCCATTCCGCTCTTTCTGCACGCCAAAGTCAGTGGCAATTCTCCCGTTTCGGGTCTCTGCCACCAGGTGAAACGAAGCATCACTAGGAACAAAGGCGCGCGCGTTTCCACTAACGATATCCGCCTCGACCGAAAAGCGGCGTTGCTCCCACCAATCATAAATGACATCCAGTCCTCCGCTAATCACCGCCAGATGAAGATCGCCAAAGCAATTGTGAGCAAAGAGCCGCCCATTCGTGAGATTGGCGTGCACGTCTTCGCCCCGCATGCTGTCGATCAATACTTCGCCGTTGGCCAATTCCAAGTGCGATATCTTCGCCGTTTTCGGAACGACGATGATGTAATCGACGGTGCCGGAGCGGTCGAAAAGGCCCCAAGTCTGCTTTGGCGGAAAATGCGTTTCGATTGAAACGGAGCCTGGCCGCACTGAAACATTGACCGCTATCTTATTCAGCCGCTCGCCGCTATAAGCTTTCTTGATTGCCTGCACTTTCATCTCCGGCTTGTCCCAACCGTAGATTCGAATCGAGCCGTCCCCGTTCTTGATGCTGAAATTTGCATCTCGATTCACGGCGTAGGATTTTTCACTCACCTGCTCGAGCGGTTGTTCAACCGATTCTCCGCAGCCAGAAAGCAGCGCGCACAGTGGCAGGAGGAATCGGAGGGGCGCGCCGTTGTTCATAACGACTGTCGCGCCAGGCTCGCGCTCAGAGATAGCCAAGCGCGCGCAGGAAATCGATCGCCGCAACTGCGCCGCTCGCAATGGCCACTGCCGCCGTCATCGCAATGAGCGCAAAAAGCGCCGCTTCGCTCGCGAAGGTGTATCGCGCTTCGTTGCGAAAATAATCGCGGCTGATGTTGCGGAACGATGGAGCTGGAACATTCGCGCAATGTCCGCCGCTACGATCGATATACGAAGGCGCCTGATAATCGCAATCCGTGATCGGAAAACGACGCCCAGAGCGGTCGCTGCCATTGCGTGATCTGTTCGAACTAGAGCTTGGTTTCATATCCTATTTGTTTGTTTCCCTTGAGATGCGTTCAATCTCACTTTCAGATTCAATTTTTTTCGCGTGCGCCGCGGCCGCCGGCCACAGCGCACCCGATCACTCAGAAACGTCTTTCGCTGAAGTGTCAACCGCGCCGTCGCGAAAAACGATGGTCGATCTTTTTCGCAGTCGTTCACACCCAGAGCGTGCGATCAAAGGTGCGGTACTGGATCGCTTCGCTCACATGTTGTTCGCTGATTTCGGTCGCGCCATCTAAATCGGCAATCGTACGCGAGACTTTCAAGATGCGATCGTAGGCGCGCGCGCTGAGATTCAACTCGTTCATGGCGACGCGGATAAGCTCCTGCGAGTCCTGGTTAAGCGTGCAGTGTTGTTTGAGGAGACGCGTTGTCATTCGCGCGTTGCAATTTGTTGTCGCGTCGCGTTCAAATCGCGTTTGCTGGCGCTCACGCGCACGAACGATCCGGTCGCGAATCTCGCTCGAAATTTCCTCCATGCGTTCGCTGGCCACGTCGCGATATTCGACGGCCGGAACCTCGATGTGCAGATCGATGCGATCGAGCAGCGGACCGGAGATGCGCTGGCGATAACGCTGCACCTGGAGCGGGCCGCAACGGCATTCGCGTTTCAAATCGCCGAAATATCCGCACGGACACGGGTTCATGGCGGCGACCAGCATGAACTCGGAGGGAAAAGTCACGCTGCCCGCGGCGCGCGAGACGGTGACTTTCCCGTCCTCGAGCGGCTGGCGCATCACTTCCAATGTCGATCTTTTGAATTCCGGCAACTCATCGAGAAAAAGAACACCGTTGTGCGCCAGGCTGACTTCGCCCGGCGCAGGAGTGGCCGAGCCGCCGAGCAATCCGACATCGGAAATGGTGTGATGGGGAGAGCGGAACGGCCGCGTGGCCACAAAAGATTTTTCCCCATCGAGCAAACCGGCAATGCTGTGGATCTTTGTCGTCTCGATGGCTTCTTCGAGCGACATTGGTGGAATGATGGTCGCGATGCGTTTCGAGAGCATGGACTTGCCCGAGCCGGGCGGCCCGATCATCAAGATGTTGTGACCACCGGCGACGGCCACTTCGATCGCACGTTTGACGTGGGCCTGGCCCTTCACGTCGCTAAAATCGACATCGTAGCTTTGGTGGGTGGCGAAAAACGCGCTGAGATCGCCGCGGGTCGGAAGTAGCGGAACTTCACCGCGCAAAAACTGAAATGTCTGCCGCAAATTTTGTACGCCGTAGATGTCGATCTTGTCCACCATGGCGGCCTCGCGCGCGTTTGCTTCCGGCACAAACATAGCGTGCTTGCCGCGCCGGCGCGCTTCCAAAGCGACTGGCAGCACGCCCTTTACGGCACGCACCGCGCCGTTCAGCGCGAGCTCACCGACAAAGCTGAATTTTTCGAAAGTCGTCGTGCTGATCTCCTCGCCCACCGCGATCATCCCGAGCGCGATGGGGAGATCGAAGCTTGGGCCTTCTTTCTTAATATCGGCGGGCGCGAGATTGATTGTTGTGCGGCCGCGCGGCCAGTAATACCCGCTATTTGCAATCGCGGTCGTGACGCGGTCACGGCTCTCTTTCACCGCCGCGTCAGGTAATCCCACGATTACGATGTTTGGATCGCCACCAGCGCCATTCACTTCGATCTCAATCTCGTAAGCATCGACGCCATAGACGGCGGCGGAATAAATCTTTGCCAACATCCGGGCAAAAGGTGGCAGAGAACCGAAAGCAGGAAAAGACGCAATTCAGCAACTACAATCTGCCCCGCGGCACGTCCGCTTTCCCCCGTGCCGTCCCTTGGACTCGGGTCATCGTGGTCGGGCTAGAACAATCGCCATCGGTGATGATGTTTTTTGATTTTCCACTTCCCTTTCCCAAACTTGCCATGCAAGTCTTGGCCCGGCGCCAGTCCGAGCGCGGTTAATGTTGCCATGTCGAGCTGGCCGCTCGGCAGAATTCCGGCACGCGATTGGAATGAGCGCACGGCTACGGCGGTGTCGGGCCCATAGCTGCCGTTAATTCCACTTCGATAGTAGCCGCCGCGAAGGAGCAGCGTCTGCGTTTGAGCAATGACGCGCATTTGCAATTCAACTGGAGCAAGTTCGTAAGGTGTTCCGACGAAAATCCGGCTCGTCTCGACCGACTGCCTGGGTGGCCCATATGCGTACTCCGGCGAACTCAACGCACCCTGTAAACTGGACGATGGAGCCGTGGGCGCGCTGGAGGAACTTAAGGCGCGTGAACGCGAACTATCCGACGTTACTGCTGGACGCGGCGGCGTTGCCGGTACGGACGATAAGCCGGATGAAGCTGTATTGGAACCATCGCCTAACGACCGGAGTGTTTCTGGATTCAATTCCCCGCTGACTTGCAACCCCTTGCGGATTTGGTAACGCCGAATCGCGGCGCTGGTGTCGGCGTTCTTTTGACCACTCACCTCCCCGTAGTAAAACCCCTGATCTTTCAAGGCTTGCTGCACCGACTGAATCGTCTGATCAGTTCGTAGCGTGGATACGCCCGTGAACAATAGGGCAGCCACCATGTTCACCAATCGTCGGTTCATAGTATCCGCTTCTGACGGACTTAGGAAGATTGCTATTCATAGTTCGTATTCGCGCCCGCCGTTGAGTGTCTGATGAAAAGGCGGAATAAATCTTTGCCAACATGGCGAGTTAGGCTGTCAAAGATAATAAGGGACGGAAAGGCGCAATTGAGAGCGAGCTTACGAAGATAGCGAGACGGCGTCGCGCGATTTCGATCGGCACTTCCAGCACGCCACCGAAATCAAGTCGATCCGGTTGGTTTCAAAGCGGTTACATGGGAGGCGGAAAAAGTTTGAACGCGATACATCCAGGGGCTGTCAGAGATGCGAAATATTTAACCTTGTTAAACACTTTGTAGAATGTTAAAAAGTGCGATCTACGAGGCACTGGCACATGAAACTGCCGGGAATTTGTTGATTCAACCCCCCAAACCCATTCATGAAAAGTTATATGGCCGCTGAAGATAGCGATACCGGAATTAAAATTTATTTGCGCGAGATCGGGCAAATCCCGCTCTTGACGCCGCAGCAGGAGATTACCCTGGCGGCGAAGATCAAGAGGGGCGACCGCGAAGCGCGCGCGTTGATGATTCGCTCGAATTTGCGTCTGGTCGTAAAGATCGCGCATGACTACGCGAACCTCGGCCTGCCGCTGCTCGACTTGATCTCGGAAGGAAACATCGGTCTGATGAAAGCGGTCGAGCGTTTCGATCCTGCGAAAGGCGGAAAGCTCAGCACCTACGCCGCCTGGTGGATCAAGCAGTCGATCAAGCGTGCCCTGGCCAACCAGAGCAAGACGATTCGTCTGCCCGTTCACCTGGTCGATAAAATCTCCAAGATGCGTCGCGTTTCCTTGCAGATGAGCGAGGAACTGGGCCGCGAACCGACCGATGAAGAGCTCGGCGACGAGATCGGGATCGCGAGCGGAAAAGTTTCGCAACTGAAGACCGTCTCGATCCGCCCGGCTTCACTCGACGCGCCGATCAGTGACGACGATTCCACCGAATTCGGCGAGATCGTCGGAGACGAAGAAGCGCAAACGCCTTTCGAGTTGCTGCGCGACAAAAATCTGCGCAACGAAGTCGGCGGCTTACTCGACGTCCTCGACGATCGCGAGAAAAAAATTATCTTCCAGCGCTTCGGGCTGGACGGCGGCAAACCGAAAACACTCGAGGAAGTCGGGAAGAAATTCGGTGTCACCCGCGAGCGCATCCGGCAGTTGCAAAATATTGCGCTCTCCAAGTTGCGCCGCGCGCTCAGCAAAAAAGAGCGCCCGGTCGACGTCGAATTGCCGGTCGAAGCTTAGACTTGTCCTGAGCGCAGTCGAACGGATCGACATCTTCATCTGAAACGCGCGGACCAAAAGTCCGCGCGTTTTTTTATCAGGCAGGGATGGCTCTCCGAGCCGTCCGACTTTTTTCTCCGTCAGCGAGAACGAATTCGTCGGACGTCTCGGAGAAAACGTCCCTACTTATTTATTTCGCCGTGCGCAACTGCACACAATCAACCAGCGACTTGTCCGCGCGCAGATCGCTGATGATGACCAGTTGGTCGCCGGACGCGGTCAATTTATTTTTGCGCAAAAGTTTTTCGGCCGCTTCGATCGTCGCATTGGGATCCTCCGTGAAATCGACCTGCATGGGATAGGTGCCCCAACAAAGCGCCAGTTGCCGATAGACTTCCTCACTCGGTGTGAAGGCAAAGATGGGCGCGTGTTGCGGCCGCATGTTTGAGACGTAGCGCGCCATGGTGCCGTGCCGGGTAAAAACAATCAGCTTTGAACCGGAGAGCGAGTTGGCGAGAACAACGGCCGATGCGACAGTTTTCTGCCGCACATCTTCGAGCAACGCACCTTCGGCGTAACCTGCGCCGCCGCTGCGTTCGATGCGCTGCGCCACGCGATGCAAAATTTGGACGCATTCAACTGGATAGCGCCCGACCGTTGTCTCACCGCTCAACATGACCGCGTCGGCTTGCTCAAAAACGGCGTTCGCGACGTCGGTGATCTCAGCGCGCGTCGGAATCGGGTTGGTGATCATCGACTCGAGCATGTGCGTCGCCACCACCACTGGCTTGCCCAAGCGAATGCAGTGTTTCACTATCCGGCGCTGGATGATGGGCAGCTCCTCCATCGGGATTTCGATGCCTAGATCGCCGCGCGCGATCATGACCGCATCGGCGGCGGCAATCATTTCATCGATTTGTCTGACCGCCGATTGGTCTTCAATCTTGACCACGATCAAGGCTTTGCTCTTTTTCTGCGCGAGAAAATCGCGCAGCTCATCGAGGTCGCTCTTCTGCCGCGCGAAACTCAGTCCGACAAAATCTACGCCGAGCCGGACGCCAAGCGTAAGATCGAGAATATCCTTCTTGGTCAACGGCGGCAGATTCACGTGCACACCCGGCAGATTGATGTGGCGGCGCGAGCCGAGTTTCCCCGGAGTCATCACTTTGCATCGAACTCGATTCTTTCCCTGCTCGATGACAATGAGTCTGATCAGGCCGTTATCGACCAGGACCGTGTCGCCTCCCGACACGTCGTTCACGAATCCATCGTAATTAACGGCGACTGAATATTTCTCTTTCGGCTTCGCGCCGCCCACGGTGAACTCGAGAATATCTCCGCGCTTTAGATCCAGGTCCGTTTTGAGATCGCCGGTGCGAATCGCAGGCCCTTGCGCGTCGAGCAAGATCGCGATCGGCCGCCCAATTTTTCCGGCGAGCTGGCGAATGCGCGGCACCATCACGCGCACCCAGCCATGCTCGGCGTGACTCATGTTGAACCGGAAAACGTCCGCCCCTTTTTGAATCAACTGACGCACCGTCTCCGCTTTCTCGGTGGCGGGGCCGAGTGTGCAAATGATTTTTGTTTTCCGCATCCGGTGCAGAAATGGAATTATCGCGCGCGGCTCATCCGGCAAAAAGCGGCGGCCTCGATGGGTGTAGTTGGGCGACGCCATCGCCAGGCGCGGTGAATTCGAGCTCCCCGCAATTTTTCCAGCGCGGTGGCCAGGCAAAATCGAATCCTGGCCAGTGGAGAGAAAAATTTGGGCTGTAAAACGGGTCGCACAGCAACTCGGCGCCCCATTTTTGCTGCATGTAAGTGGCTTCGCGAAAAAACTGTTGTTGTTGAGCAAGCGTGGAAGGATGCCCGCGCGAAGAGGATTCGCGATGAATCAAGTTCGCGTAGGGCGTCCAAACAATCTCAAATCCACGTTTGCGCAGTTCGAGACAAAGATCGACATCGTTGAAACTGATTCCGAGATGTGCTTCATCGAATCGGCCTGCCTCCTCGAAAACGGTTTTACGGACGAGCATGCACGCGGCCGTAACCGCCGAATAGTTTTGCTGGAGCCAAGCACGGTTGAAATAGCCGGGGTGGCCGCGCGGAACACCGTAGTACGCAACTCCCGCCACGCCACCCAGACCGACAATCACGCCGCCGTGCTGGAGCGTCCCATTCGGATACCATAACCTGGCGCCGACCGCGCCCGCTTCCTGACGCGCGACTTGACTGACCATTTCTTTCAGCCAGCCGCGCTCGTCCGCTTCAACGTCATCGTTCATGAACGCGAGGATCGCGCCAGTCGCTTCCCCCGCGCCGCGATTACTAAGCCGACTGAAGTTAAACTGGCCGGCATCGCGCAAGACACGGGCGATTTTTTCCTCTTCCAGCACGCGCAAGAACTCCAGTGTCTTGGTGTCGGTCGATCCATTATCGACAATGATAATTTCAACGCGGAGATAGTCGGTTTGCTCGCGAATGCTTTTGATGCAGCGCTCCAGCAAAGCCACGTTGTCGCGAGTAGGAATAATGATCGAAACTAGCGGCGCCGGATCCGGCATTTCGTAAATGACCCGGTGCGATTGCGGATTTTCCGGACACGGAACAACTTGGGCCTTCACGCCGCGGCGTTTCAGAGAATCTGCGATGGCCCGCCGGGCTGCTTCCTTCGCGTACGGTTTTGCGTCAGGGATCGCGGCGAGGCTACCCTCGGCCATCCGCCAGTGATAGAGAATGCGCGGAATGTGCCGTACTTGATCCGCTCGCAGCAGCTCGACGCAGCGCAGCGCAAGATCGTAGTCCTGCGAGCCTTCGTAACCTTCGCGAAAACCACCGATCTCGCGCAGAAGCGACGTTCGATAAACTCCGAGGTGATTGATGTAATTTTGCCCGAGGAAAAGTTGGGGATTCCAATCCGTCTTGAAGAACGGGTTAGAGCGCGCGCCGTGATGGTCGATCTTGTCTTCGTCCGAATAGATGAGCCCGGCATCGGAATGCGCCACGATTTCCAGAGCGACAAAGGCGAGCGCGTTTTCGGCGAACGCATCATCTTGATCGAGCAACGCGCACCACTCGCCGGTAGCCAGCGCCAACGCTGAATTGGAGCAGGCTGAGATATGTCGATTCTCTTTGCGCAAGATCAGCTTGATCCTTGAATCGGAGCGCGCGATCCGCTCCAAAAACGCATGAACTTCGGGAATCGTGGAGGCATCGTCGGCGATGCAAAGTTCCCAGCGCTCGTAAATTTGCCCTCTTACCGAATCGATCGCGGCTTCAAGAAGCCCGAGATCGGGATTGTAAACCGGTAGCAGGACCGAGATGAGCGGGTGGCGTTGCAATCGTCGAACGCGGCGGCACAGATTGATTCGATCAGTTGCGCTGGCGGCATCGAAAGCGGCAATCCAGCGTTCGTAATTCGATTGCGCCGAGGCGGGCGGCGTCACTTTGGCCCGGCTCGTCTCCTCGAGCAACGCCGCGAAGCGCACCGCGAACCGATCAATCGTAAAGTGACGTTGGAATGTGCGCCGCGCCGCGAGACCCAATTGGCTAGCGAACGAACGATCGCGAGCGCAGCGTGCAATTGCATCCGCCAAAGCTTGCGGATTCTCCGGCGACGCCAACAAACCGTTCAACTCATCGTGAATCCATTCACCGATGCCGCCAACGTCCGCGCTGATAATTACTTTTCCCAGACTTGCCGCTTCAATGACCGAAATCGGCATTGTTTCGTCGCGCGATGGACAAATGAGAGCGTGTGCAGCGGACAACAGCGAAAGCGCTTCGTCGTGCTCGAGCGCTTCGATCAATTCCACATTCTCCAGTTGCGAGGAGTGACGACGAACCTCTTCGAAGAATAGTCGATCCAAAATTCGCCCGGCGAGCTTAAACGACGCTTTCGTCTGTGTCGTCCGGTCAAGTTTTCCTATCGCCTCCACGAGAATGTCCTGTCCTTTGCGCGGCTCGAAACTTCCCAGCGCGACAAAGGAGAGCGATGCGCCGTTTGTCTCGGGCGCCACATTTTCCGGTTCCGGAATGCCGTAGGGCACCACTTCAACCCTCGTTCGCGAAGCGCCCGCGAGAATGCGCGCCGTTTGCCGGGTCGGCACCACAATCAACTGCGCGATTTGCAGTGCGTCCCGCACTTGAGAAATCTGTTTGATGAACCGGACGGCCACGAGCGTCTCGTGCAGATACCAGATCAGTGGCACATTCTCGCCATGCGCGGCCTCGACGGCCGGCCAGCTCGTAATGGTGTTGGCAACGACAATGTCAGATTGACGGCAGAGCGCGCACAGTTTTTCCCGCTTCGGATCAATCAGAAGCGCGGGATCAACTTCGACACAAACGCCGGCATTTTTCAGCAGGTCGGAGATTGGTCCGTGTTCTGGCGCGGCGACCAGAGGCTGCCATCCATTTTCCTTGAGCCAGCGCCCGAGGTAGAACAAGGCAAACGGCGCGCCGCTCGGCGTCATCTCGTGTGAGACAAGTAAAATACGGCGCGAATCCATTGTGCCCTTATCGACGCGATCCGATCATTTCGCCTGCACGAAGGGATGTCATGGCCGTTTGCGGCTGCGATTGAGCCGATGAAATTGCTTCCTCGACCAGCTGAAGAAACTCCATGCCAAAGCGATCGAGCGTAAAATATTTTTCGTAAGCCTTTCGCGAATTTCTCGCCAGCTTCTCAAGCAGTTCAGGTTCGCGAACAAGGCGCTCAATGGCGGTGGCCAAGCCGTGAGCGTCGCCCGGTTTGAACAACAAACCATCTTCTTCGGGAACCAGCTTTTCTCCCACTGCGCCGACGCTCGTGCTGAGGATTGCCTTCCCCAGGGCCATGCCTTCGATAAGTGTAAGTGGCCCGGTTTCATCCCACGACGCAGAAATCATCACGTCCGCATCCTGGATTAATGCGAGAGCGTCATCATGAGTGACATAACTGCGAACGGTGAGAGACGAGCACGCCGCGGCCGCAGCTTCTATTTGCTTGGTAATTTTCAGATCATTCGGACGTCCGACGATTTGAAAATGAGCTCTCTCCAAAACATTCCGAGGAAGTTTACGCAACGCCTCCAAGAAAATTTCCTGCCCTTTGCGATGTTCAATGGTGCCGAGCAAAAGAAATTGCAACGGTCCAGCTTTGCGCGCTGGCAGCGGCGCGAATTTGTGTGCCGTATCAGGAATACCGTAGAGCAGCCGGCGGATCGGGCGGCGGGCAAAAGACTGGTAGATCAACGAGCTGTGCGTGTCTGGCGTCACAATGAGATCAGCAAGGCTGATAGTGGTGCGCAATTTTGTGTCGCGGCGCAGGTAATGCTCGCCCACCAGGCCCTCGTGAATCCACCAGATGTGGGGAATGGCTTTCCGTTGCGCCGCGCCGACGGCAGGCGCGCCAAAAATTGTGCTCGCCACCAGACAATCAAAGCTGCGCGCAAAGTTCGTGAACGATTCGTGGCCCGTTGCCACCAGCGGATCCACAATCACTGGGACGCCTGCTTCGACAAATTTTTCCCGCAGCGGGCCGTCTTCCGGCGACATGATAGCCACAAAAACGCCGCGCTCCCGGCACCACTTGGCCGCATGCAATAAAATAATAGGCGCGCCGCTCCAGGTCAGATCGTGCGAAACGAAAAGAAGATCGCGTGAAGACGTGGACACGGGAGAAAATTCCGGCGCAAACATTCGAATCGGCGTGGGCGAATCGGCATAGAGCCAGTCGCGCATATCCTCGGTGTAATAGGGATCGCGGCAGGTCAAACCGGGCCAGCGTTTGAGCAAAAAGATGGAAGATTTATCGCGCGGCCGGGCTTTCGTTTTATCTTCGCTATCGCCGATCGAGACGTGCCCGCGGTGGATCATCGTCGCGAAGGGC
>Ga0137415_10000275_pt1 | contig 46682 bp, 41 predicted proteins | sample CZODoug3_1_1_16f_FD_183082 | JGI IMG/M metagenome (GOLD analysis project Ga0137415, IMG submission 183082) | Vadose zone soil fungal communities from Angelo Coast Range Reserve, California, USA - CZODoug3_1_1_16fungal (Hybrid Assembly) | ecosystem: Environmental > Terrestrial > Soil > Vadose...
ATGACGCTCGTGACGGCGGGCCGCGCAAGCAGCCACGCGAGGGCAACCTGGGCGGCGCTCGCGCCGCGCGAACCTGATATGTCCTTGAGCACATCGATGATGTCGAAGACCTGTGGACGGTTCACCGGAGGAAACTCCAGCTTCGCGCGACGCGCGTCCCCGTCAGAACTACCACTTCGATCGAATTTCCCGGACAACAGGCCACCGGCCAGCGGGCTCCAGCACAACAAGCCCAGCTTTTCGTCGACCATCGCAGGCACCAGTTCGCGCTCAACGTCGCGCCCGGCCAGTGAATAGTAGGCCTGCACCGAGACGAACCGCGAGAGTAATCGCCGTTCTGAAATCCCCAACGCCTTGACGACCTGCCAGGCGAAGAAGTTCGAGCAACCTATGTAACGGACCTTGCCTGCACGGACGGCAATATCAAGCGCCTCGAGGGTCTCCTGGAGAGGAGTCAGCCGGTCGAAATTGTGCAATTGATAGAGGTCGATATGGTCGGTCTTCAGGCGCGTCAAGCTGTCGTCCAAGGCCTGAGCGACATGCAGACGCGATTGCCCCACGTCGTTCGGACCTGGTCCTACGCGACTGCTGACCTTGGTTGCCAGCACGACACTGTTCCGACGACCCTTCAGCGCCTCACCGACAAGCGCCTCCGAATTGCCCGACGAATAGACATCGGCGGTGTCCACGAAATTGATGCCCCCGTCGATCGCTTCATCGACGATGCGTTCCACGTCCGTGAGGTTCAAGTTGCCCATCGGACTCGGCCCGGCACTGCCTTCGCCGAAGGTCATCGTCCCCAGGCAAAGTTGCGACACGAAAACTCCAGTCGTTCCAAGCTGCCGATATTGCATCTGGTCACTCCGTCTTTTCTCTGAACGACCAGATAGCATCGCGAAACGGCGGCCGTTATGGACGGTACGGCATCAGAAAGCCAAAAGGAGTATCCACGCGTCCGAAAGCACATTCACCTGCCGCTGGACTGGCCGGGTTGTAACGGCCGAGGTGACGGAATCGCTCGGCTGTCGAGTTCCGTGTCGGCGATGCCGGGCTACGTGGTGAAGAGGTACCGCTGAAGTTGAGAGTGTCGTGCTGGGTGGAACTACCTACTCTAGCTAAAGGGTTGCGTTGCCGACAGCGAACTCCGACCACCCGTCGTTCCCACTTCAAGATGGGCCCTGGCAGGATCGCGAACTCAGAGCGCCCGGCCCAAACCGATCGCCTTCTCCCGCAGGACAGGCAGAAACGATCTTATCATTTGCTGAAGTGTCACCCTCGCGGAGGAAGCGCTCGCGCTTATTGCCGCGACAAGCGTGCCACGCGAATCCTTGACAGGCAGGGCGATCGACCTCAATCCCAATTCAAGCTCTTGGTCGGTTGTTGCGTAGCCATGCGCCCGCGCGTGCCTGATGATCTCCTGCAGGGCCGACTTCCTCGTCAAGGTTAGCTTCGTGCGCGCCTTCAGCCTGGCACGGCCGAGGTAAGCGTCGACCAAGTCATCGGATTGCCCCGAAAGCAGCACCCTGCCGGTTGCGGAGCAATAGAGATCCATGCGCGTTCCCACGGAGATCCCCGTCATGACGAGACGCTCCGCCTCGGCGCGCGCGACGAAGAGAGCCGTGTCACCATCAAGCACGGCAAGCGAGACGGACTCGTGGAGATCATCCCGCGCCGTCACCAGGAATGGTTGCGCGATCTCCGGTAGCGAGCGCGTCGCAAGCTGCCGATTCCCCAAAGACAGCAGGCGGGGCTGAGGTCGATAGAACTTTCCGTCGTACTCGAGGTATCCGAGCTCCGTCAGCGTGAGAAGGCAACGTCTCGCGGACGCCCGAGACGTCCCTGCACATTCGGCGGCCTCGGAAACCGTCAAGCGCGTGCGCTGTGGTGAGAAGGCTTCGATGATCGCCAGCCCCTTGGCGAGACCTCCCATGCCTTCGGGAAGGCGCGCGTCCTGTGGGCCCGGGTCATTGCGCATTGACAGCCTTCATTCTTGGAGCGATCCTAGTTTGGACACTTGTTCGGTATTCGAACAATTCCGCCGCGTCAATACCGAGCTGCGTCGACAGAGTGCATGGGAGGCTGTTGCGATGAACCACGTCATGCATGCGGCAGACACGGCGGAGCCGCTCTGGCGAGACGATGGCCTGACGCGGGTGCCGTATCGGATTTTCCAGGACCGGTCGCTCTACGAGGCCGAGCAAAAGCGCATATTCCAGGGCCGGACCTGGAATTACCTCTGCTTGTCGGTCGAGCTGAAGAAGACCGGCGACTTCATTACAACGTTCATCGGAGACACGCCGGTCGTGGTTGCCCGCGATTCCGACGGCGAGCTCTATGGATTCGAAAACCGCTGCGCACATCGCGGCGCACTGATCGCGCTTGAACAGCGCGGTAACACCAAGGACTTCAGTTGCGTCTATCACGCCTGGACCTACGACCGTCAGGGCAACTTGAAAGGCGTGGCCTTCAAGGACGGCATCGGAGGCAAGGGCGGCATGCCCGCCTCCTTCTGCATGGAACAGCATAATCCACGTAAGCTGCGCCTGTCCGAGGCGTTCGGAATCGTCTTCGGCAGTTTTTCCAACGACGTTCCGCCCCTGGAAGAACATCTTGGCGATGAAATCTATACGCGCATCGGTCGCGTCCTGAACGGCCGGACGCCCGTCGTGCTGGGCCGCTATACCCAAGCATTGCCGAACAACTGGAAGCTCTACATGGAGAACGTGAAGGACTCCTACCACGCGAGCATCCTGCACCTGTTCTTCACGACATTCGAACTGAACCGGTTGTCGCAGACCGGCGGCATCATCGTGGACAAGACCGGAGGTCACCACGTGAGCTTCTCGGCGAGCGCCAGCAACTCCCCCGACAGCAACGAATATGCTGAACAGAACATCCGCTCCGACAGCGAATTCAAGCTGGCCGATCCGTCGCTGCTGCAAGGCTTCAAGGAGTTTCCAGACAACATCACTCTTCAAATCCTGTCGGTCTTCCCGACCTTCGTCCTGCAGCAGATCCAGAACGCCATCGCAGTGCGTCAGATCGTGCCACGCGGCACGGATCGGACGGACCTGCACTGGACACTGCTCGGGTTCGCCGAAGATACGCCCGAGCAACGGCTCGTTCGCCTGAAGCAGTCGAATCTGGTCGGACCGGCCGGCTACATTTCGATGGAAGACGGCTGCGTCGGTGGCTTCGTGCAGCGGGGCATCGCTGGCGCCGGCGACGAGCAGGCGGTGATCGAAATGGGCGGCGCCGGCGCCGAGAGCAGCGAAAGCCGCGTCACCGAGGCCTCGGTCCGAGGCTTCTGGAAGGCCTATCGCGCGAACATGGGATTGTGAGGCTTAAGCACCGTGACTCAGGACGCCATCAGTATCATCAACCGTCTGCACGGTGCCTATGCGCGCTGCATAGACAACGGCGATCTCGAGCGCTGGCCGGAATTCTTCGAAGAGGCCTGCCATTACAAGATCACGACTGCAGACAACTACACGCAGGGACTGGAAGCAGGCGTGATCTTCGCCAACTCCCGCGGAATGTTGCGCGACCGCATCGCATCGCTGCGCGAGGCCAACATCTATGAGCGCCACACCTACCGACACTTCATCAGCCAACCCTGGATCGCGTTGGAGGAAAACGGGCAAATCAAGAGCGAGACGTCGTTCTTCGTTGTTCGGGTCATGCGGGATGGCACCACGGACGTCTTTGCCACCGGGCGTTATCTTGACGTCTTCACTGTCGATGGCGCGACCGCAAGAATTCGCGAACGCATCGTCGTGTGCGACAGCTCCCGCTTCGACACGCTGCTGGCGCTGCCGCTATGAGCGAAGCCGGCAAGACGATCGCATTGACGATCGGAGACCCGAACGGGATCGGTCCTGAAATCGCCGTCAAGGCGGCGGCAGCCTTGTCCGGAACGGCCGGACTGCATGTGATCCTGGTGGGGGACGAATACGTCATCCGACACTATGCCGAACATCGCCCGGACACGATCCGTCTGCGCCCCGTCACAGAGGCAAGCGGTCCCGATCGCGGCGGGATCTTCGTCTATCCCGTCGACTCCCTGCCCTCCGCGAGCTTCGTGCCCGGCAATATCGAGCCGGCAGCCGGCCGCGCGACGGTCGCGTATGTGGGCGCGGCGATAGATCTGGTGCGCAAGGGTCTTGCCGACGCCATCGTCGGATGCCCGCACAACGAGACCGCGGTCAATGCCGCAGGAATTGCGTTCTCCGGATATCCCGGGCTGATCGCTCGCCTCACCGGCACGCCGGAGGACAAGGTCTTCATGATGCTGGTCGGCGGCGGGCTGAGGATCCTTCATGCCACGCTGCACGAACGCCTCCATCATGCGCTCGCGCGTCTCACTCCGGAGTTGATTGAGGAAGCAGGATTGGCCTGCGTGCGCACCCTGCAGAGTCTCGGCGTCGCGAGGCCGCGCATAGGGATCTTCGGGATCAACCCACACGCCGGTGAGAACGGGCTGTTCGGCGACGACGACGAGCGGATCACCCGGCCAGCCGTCGACCGCCTCCGCGCGGGCGGCATATCGGCGGAAGGGCCCACGGGAGCCGATATCATCCTCGGCCGCAAGGATATCGACGGCTTCGTCGCGATCTATCATGACCAAGGCCACATCCCGGTGAAACTGCTCGCCGGCCGCAACGCGTCTGCCCTGTCTGTCGGATCGGGAATATTGTTTTCCAGTGTCGGTCACGGCAGCGCGTTCGATATTGCCGGCAAGAATCTGGCGGATCCGTCGGCCGTCGTTCGCACGCTTCGGCTGGTCGGAAACGTGGCGGACGCCACGGCAGCAATCGGTCCGGAAGGTGCCGCATGACATTTACCGTTCGCGTCGACAGCCTCGGCATCTCCTTCCCGTGCGAGGCACGCGAATTCGTGCTGGATGCGGCGGAGCGCGCTGGCTATTCGATGCCCTCGTCCTGTCGAAAAGGCGTCTGCAATACCTGCGAGGTCGCGCTCCTTGCCGGCGAAGTCGAGCAGCGTGGTCGCGGACGACGGACGGCGCGCGACGGCTCGGTCCTGGTCTGTCGCGCCAGGCCTTGCAACGATCTTGCCATTCGTCCGAAGCGCTTCGAGCGCATCGACATCTTTCGACGCAAGACGATCTCTGCGATGATCTACCGGTTGACCAGACTCGCCGCCGATGTCACGATCCTGACGTTGCGTTTTCCGATCGGTCTCCGCGCGCCATTCAAGGCCGGGCAATATCTTCAGATCATCCTGCCTGATGGCGATCGTCGCAACTTCTCCCTGGCGAACCCTACAGCCCACAACGATGGCGTGGAGCTGCATATCCGCCATATTCGCGGCGGGAGATTTTCCGACACCATCCTGCCGCAGATGACCGTCGGCGATCGGCTGCAGATCGAGCTTCCTTACGGCGACTTCCACCTGCGCCCTTCGAATAATCCCGTTATCCTGGTCGCGAGCGGGACCGGCTTCTCGCCAATCAAGTCCATTGTCGAGACAGCCATTCGCGCCGGCAACCAGCGTCCGATGCATCTCTATTGGGGCGCTCGCCGGCGCGATGACATCTACATGTTCGACCTTCCGGCTTGCTGGCAAGAGCGCCTGTCGTGGTTCAAGTTCACCCCTGTTTTGTCTGAGCAGACCGCAGGGTGGGGGCGCCGGGGACAGGTTCACGCCGCAGTGCTCGAGGACCACCCGAATCTCGGAGGGTTTGATGTCTACGCTTGCGGGAATCCTCTGATGGTCGCCGCAGCCCAACGAGAATTTACTTCACTGGGCAGGCTACCCGTCGCCCAGTTCTTCGCCGACTCCTTCGTCGAGACCGGCTCGCAATTGTCGGAGCATTCTCAACTGGTTGATGAGCTATGAACAGAGCGGTCAATTCGAGTTTTCGCGGCTGTATTGTACTTTTCTCGCTGTTCGTCTTTGTCACCACCGGTCGCGCCGAAGACGCCACAAACTACCCGTCGAAGAGCATCAAGATCGTCGTGCCGTTCCCAGCTGGCGGCACCGCGGACATCGTCGCCCGTATCGTTGCCGAAAAGCTTCGTCAGAAATGGAATCAGCCCGTCATCGTGGAGAACCGAACCGGCGCTGGCGGCAATATCGGCACCGAGACCGTCGCGAGCAGCGCTCCAGATGGCTACACGTTGCTCGTCACTCCGCCTGGGCCGATGACCATCAATGAAAGCCTGTACAAGAAGCTGGCCTTTCGCCCCGCGGACCTGATGCCGATCGCGATGATCGCCACAGTTCCAAACGTCATGGATGTCAGGCCGGGCTTTCCCGCCAAGACCGTGCAGGAATTGATATCCTATGCGAGGGCCAATCCCGGAAAGGTGTCGGTCGCATCCCAAGGAAATGGCACGACGTCTCACCTGACAGCGATCATGTTCCAGAAGCTGACGGAGACAACGATGGTGCACGTCCCCTATCGTGGGACTGCACCCGCACTGCAGGATCTGATGGCCGATACTGTCGACGTCTTCTTCGACAATCTGGGATCGTCGATCGGCCAGCATCAGGGGGGTGCGCTCCGCATCCTGGCGGTCTGCGGCAGCGAGCGGGCGACGTCTCTCCCGGATATCCCTACCGTGAGCGAAGCGGGTGTCCCGGGCTTCTCTTCGGTCACTTGGTTCGCCCTGGTTTCGCCGAAGGGCACGCCCGCGGTTGCCGAAAAGCTTAACGCCGCGGTGGCCGATATCCTCGCTCAGGAAGATGTGCGGGATCAACTCGACAAGATCGGAATGACTCCCGCGCCGATGGGCGTTCCTGCTGCCACGAAGTTTATTACGGATGAACGCGAGCGCTGGACTGAAATCGTGAAACAATCCGGCATCGCGGTCGAATAGCGAGCGCGACCTGACAACAGGAGCGCGTATCCAGACTCATATCGACTCGCCGAATTTGGATCGGCATCCCTGCCGATGCCAAAAAATGACCGCCGAACCAGAAGGGGGCCGGCGGCCAAGTCACGGGAGAGCCTCGGGAGGAAGACGTTGCCTGCAGCTCTCCGTCTCACAGGATCATTTGGTCCAACATATCTTCGTTGAGCCAGCAACCGTGAACTCCGAACGGGACGCGTTGCGGAAGATGTAGCCTCGCAAGCTCATTCATGGTCTTCGCGTCGAGTATGAGGAATTCCGCTTTGGTGTCGGACATCAGGAGGTCGACGAGATAGCCATCGTCCTCCTCCTTTGCCTCCGCCTTCGGAATGAAGAGCGCCTCTCCTCCGAAGAATTCGCCATAGTCGAAATATCCGACCCCCTTCTCGGCGATGAGGTCGTATTTGAGCACGCCTTTGCCCATGTACCCGCCGCGCTCTTCGTCGATCAGATAGCCGAACCTGCTCTGCTTTCCGACATAGGCCAGATTCACACTCGGCCTTTCATATCCGTGAGTCAGGAGGGTGCGGTCTTCTTCGACCTCGCTGGACGTCAGGTCCAGGACCCATTTGTTGAGCTGGGCCGGCGGCTCCTTCGGCGTGTGGATGGCGACGTCGCTGGGATAGTCATGATACATCGGCGCGTACAAGACGATCCGCTCGTGACCATCCTCCCCCTTCTCTTCCCAGCCGTTCACGACGTGCCAGATCACGCCGGCCCTGGAAGCCTGAAACCAACGAATCTTGTCTCCGGCTTTGAAATTGCGCGGAATGACGCCCCATCGCAGCTTGTGGTCGGCGTCGAACCAATAGCAGCTATCATTCTGGGTCTTGAGGGCTTCCTGCGAGTACCTCATCGAGATATCGGGGAACACGAGATAGTTCTCTGTGAGAAAATAGTCGTGCTGCCAGGCCATCCTTGGCTGACCCGCCGGATGTTCGTGGATCCGGTCGAACTGCATAAGCTTATCGTTGCTCACCCGGCCGTAGTAGAGATTGCCGGTGCGATCCGTCGTTAGACTATAGAAATCGCCCGTGGCCGGATCGATCCGCGGATGCGCCGAAAAGGGAGCCTGCCATCCTCCATCCCAGGTCTCGAGATGGCCAGCACCGTCGAGAAACAGCCGTCCTCGAACCATTCTCGCATGGAGCGCGAAAGCGTACCCGGTTTCCTGAAGACAGAATATGCGGCCGGCGTGCCATTGCACGGCGGTAGAGCCTGGCGACTGGTCGAAACTCCCGAAATTGGGGATCAGTCCCTGCTGCTTTTTTTGCTCGATGCGGCCCAACCGCTTCAACGAGGCAACTCCGCCGCCGTTAACGTCACTGAATCCGGAATAGACCTCGCGTCCAATAGCCTGCTCCGCGAGGAACCGCGGCGTGCGGATGTACGTGTTGGAATAGGTCGCGGCCCCCTTCCGGATCTGCACCTGATGCAACATACCGGCTCCGACAAACGCATGGATCCGAACATGCGTGTTGTCGAACTGCGTGTTGGTCCCGTTGCGAAGATAGACGCCGGTCAGATCCTCAGGGATTTTTCCGGTCACCCTGACGGGAACATGGGACAGCTCGGTCTTGACCGGCTTGTAACCGACGACGTTGTAGATGCTGCGTCGGTTGTATCCCTCGATGTCCAATTCTTTCTCAATCTGCGCGTCCGTTTCGTCGAAGATGGGCGCTACCTGCGTCGGCGAACCCTGCATGTCCGATCTTTCTCTATCTGAATGAATCGTTGGGTAGACTTCCGGCCGCGAAGTAGGCGCTCCTTCTCAATGCACCACCAAGGGACAGCCACCTTCCGCGAGCGGCCGGAAGGCCTCCTGCCCCGGAATGACGGCTTCCAGCTTGTAGTAATCCCAAGGAGCCTTTGACTCCTCTGGAGCCTTGACCTTGAAGAGATACATATCGTGCACCAGGCGGCCATCGGCGCGAAGCACGGCGTTTCGTGCGAACATGTCTTCGATGTGCATGTCCCGCAAGGTTGCTACTACGGTCTTGGCATCTCGGGAGCTGGCCTTTTGAACGGCGCGGATGTAGTTGAGGACTGCCGAATACGTGCCCGCGTGGATCTGCGACGGCATCGTATGCACGCGCTCGAAGAAGCGTCGCGAAAACGACCGTGTCTGTTCATCCAGATCCCAATAGAACGCCTCGGAAATCAGCGTTCCCTGGGCACTCTTCAGACCCAGCGCGTGGACCATGTAGATACTCCCGAACAGGCTTACCAGCAATTGGTTTGGATCGGGCAAGCCGAACTCATGGGCCTGGCGAATGGAGAGGATGAGGTCGTCGCCAGCCGACGCGAAGGCGATGACATTCGGCCGCTTCGATTGAGCGGTCAGCAGGAATGACGACATATCCGATGCGCCCATCGGAGGGCGCACCGAGCCGACGACCTCTCCGCCTGCCCGCTGGAGGGCAGCGCTCGCATCTCTTTGAAGGGCCGTTCCGAACGCATAATCGGGCGCGATGAAGAACCAGGACTTTGCGCCGCTGGCGGCGACGCGCTTCGTCAGGCCCGTCGAAATCGAATAGCTGTCGTATGTCCACGACACCGATGTCGGAACACAAGCCGAACCGGTTAAGTCCGACGAGGCTCCTCCGGAGATCAGAGTGACACGGTCCAACTGATTGGCCAGCGACTGAACGGCGAGCGCCACGCTGGATGTCACGAGGTCGGCGATTGCGTCGACGTTCTCCCGCTCGATCCATCGTCGTGCGATCGCGCTGCCAACATCGGCCTTGTTTTGATGGTCTGCGGAAATGATGACGGCTTTTTGCCCAAACACAGGACCTGCGTCCTCTGCTGCCATCTCCGCCGCAGCCAGAGAGCCCTTGCCGGTCACATCCGAGTAAGGGCCGGCCATGTCGGTCAACACACCGATCTTCAATGGCACCTCCGCCCGCGCCGACAGGCTGAAGGCCACGAGCGAGACAGCTACCGACATGACGAGCCGCGCTGACTTCATTTCCACTCCCCGCAGTATCTCATTTTCAGAATGATTGGACCATTAGATCGACCGGATCAAGAGAAATATACGAATGAGCTATGCTTTGCTGCAGATTGACCATTGCATTCGCCTCAATGTCTGGGCCAATTGCCCAAGTTTGAGGGCGTTACTGTGGCACGATTGCCGAAGCAGCTCATTGGGCGCACTGACCTCGGCGGCTGTTATGCCGGCTCCGGGCTAGGTGCCATGCTTCGCATTCGCAGCAAGGGGAGCCCGCGCGATCTTGTAGACACCACTGCCTCTTACGATGATCGATCCGCTGGACGTAGCCATGCCCTGGGTAAAGATGAGACTACCCTTGCGATCGAGGATTGTTGCCTTTCCCTCGACCCACGATCCGGCCTCAACGGGGCTGAGGTAATCGAGCGAAAGACTCACCGTGACCGGGAATCCATCAGTCAGGCTGCCCACCTGCCTCGCGCTGGCGGGCAATTGCATGTCGAGGAAAGATGCCAACCAGCCGCCATGGCAGATGCCGATCGGATTACAGTGTGCGGGACGGACCCTGAATCCAAGAGAACGATCAGAGGCGCGCATGTAGATTGGGCCATTGACCGAAACGAATTGGCCGGCGTTGGACAGCGGCACGAAGCCTTCCGGGACGCCGGCATTCATCGTATCGATCCGGTGGCTCACGGGAGGTACCTCGAGATCGCGCTTCCTGGATTGCTCCAACGGCAACCGCGAAACGCGGTCGGCCCACGCATCAGAGATACTCGCCCCAGGTTCGACTGAAGCCTCACCACAAGATTACGTGCCGCGTGCCCCGGGAAACGCAGAGCGCCGAGAGTGGAGCCGGAAAGATGGACTGGGATTTCTATCGTTACTTTCTGGCCGTCGCCCGCAGCGGAAGCTTCGCCGGCGCGGCCGACAATCTCCGTGTCAGCGCGCAGACGGTGAGCCGAAAGATCGCTTCGCTCGAGGAAGAACTGGGCCTGAAGCTTTTCGTCAAGACACACGATCGCTATGTGCTTTCCTCGATCGGCGAGAGGCTGTTGCCTGATATCGAACGCATCGCCGAGACCGAACTCCGGCTGCAGAGCACGTTGGCGGGTGCCCGAGGCTCGATCAGCGGGATCATCAAGGTGTCCGTGAGCGACGTGCTGTCCGGGCATTGGCTTGTCCCGAGCCTCGACGCCCTGACGGAACGATACCCGGACTTGAGCGTCGACGTTCTCGTCGATCGGTGGCCAGTCAGTGTCCGGCGCCGTGAGGCGGACATCGTTCTTCGGCTGTTCGCCCCCGGAGAGGAGAACCTCATTGGACGGAAGATCGGTCTGGTCGGCGCGGGATTCTATGCTTCGCGAGCCTATGTCGATCGATGTGGCCTGCCCCGGGATCGCGAGGATTGGAGCTCCCACAGGGTCGTCGGCATCGCCTCCAATTCGACGCTGGCCCATTGGGTCAATCACGTTGCGCGCGACGCACAGATCAGAATGCGCTGCTCGTCGCACAATGACGTCCTTCGGGCCGTGACCGCGGGGCTGGGGATCGGCCTTCTGGTCACCCTCTGGGGCGATGCCGAGCCGGACCTCGTCCGAATCGCACCAAACCGGCTGCACCGGACGGCGGATCTCTGGCTTCTCACGCACCCGGACCTGATCCAAACGCCCGCGGTCAGGACGGTGCTTGATTTCATTGCGGAACTCGCCGCTCGCGATGCTTCGCGCCTTGAAGGCACGGCCGATCTTGCGGCACCGCCAAGGCCCCATTCCGATCGTTGAATTGCGGGGGATCCTCATCCGACCCTTCGGGTTTCGTTGATCCAGAACGGCTCGCGTAGCGACCTCTTGTCGATCTTTCCCACAGACGTCGTCGGCAGATCGTCAACGAATTCGACGACTTTCGGCGCGGACATGCCTCCTTTCTTCGTCTTCACCAGTTCGACCAGTTCTTCCGCACAAGGCGCCACGCCCTTCCTGAGAACGACGAATGCCCGAACCGCCTCTCCCCACCTGGAGTCCGGCACTCCGATCACTGCCGACATGCGCACCGAGGAATGCGAAGAGAGGACATCTTCAATCTCGCGCGGATAGACGTTAAAGCCGCCCGAAACGATCATGTCCTTCTTCCGATCCACGATATAGAGACAGCCCCGATCGTCCCTCCGCGCGATATCACCCGTGTGCAGCCAGCCGCCCTCGAGCGCCGTTCCGGTCTGCTGCGGATCACGCCAGTATTCCCGCATCGCGATCGGGCTTCTGACGCAGATCTCACCGCTTTCGCCGGGGATGGCCTCGCTCCCCTCGTCGGTTCGAAGCGTGACCTCCGTGAGCGTGGTTGGAAATCCGCAAGCCTCGAAAATGCCTGGTGTCTTGAGATCGTGATCGATCCTGCGCAGCACGGCGATAGGGTAACATTCCGCCTGGCCGTAGAGCTGGGAGAAGACTGGCCCGATACGCGTAATCGCCTCCTCCAACCGCCGTGGTGACATTGCCGATCCGCCGTACAGAAACGTCTCGAGCGATCTCAGGTCGTGCGCTTCAAGCCTCGGATGATCCAACATGGCATAGATGATCGTAGGCACGGCCAAGGTGAAGTTGATGCGCTCGCGCTCCAGGATGTCGAGCATTTCGTCAGGATCGAATTTGTCCATCAGATGCACGCAACCGCCGCGCAGCATGGTCGGAACGATGTTGGTTCCGGTGACATGACTGATCGGTGCGACAGCGAGGTAGCGCGGGGATTCGGGCACCTCGAACTCTGTGAGAACAGCCGAAATCATCTGCGTCACGATTCGGTTGGTTCGCACCACGCCCTTCGATTTTCCGGTAGTGCCGCCGGTAAAACTTATCGTCGCGACGTCATCGGCGCTGGATACATCTGTGGGTCGCACCTCACCGTGCTTCTCCGCCTCTGCAATCAGCCCCCGGGCAAACTCCGAGCGTCCTATCGAAAAGATGCGCAGCTCGGGAAACCGTCTGCCAAGCTCGGCACCTCGTTCCCCGAATGCGCGCTCATCGACGACGAGTGTGGTCGGTTCAATCGCCAATACCTGGCCGACATGGTCATCGAGCGATCCGCGGGGGTGCAACCAGGATACCGCTGCGGCAAGTCCCTGTGCAGCAATGCCCGCGCACCAGCTTTCGTAACGATTGGCACTCAGGATCATGATTCGATGACCGCGCCCGATCGCCTCCGCTGCAAACACGTACTGGATCGCGCCGATCAGTCGGAGGGCGCCGCGACACGTCAAGTGATCGCCGCGACTTCGGAAGGCGGTCCGGTCGGGATGGCGAGCCAACGCACGAAACGTCAGGCTTGGAACGGTCGTACAGCTCAGATGACTCGTCATTTCTGCGGCTCCTGGCATGATGTCGCAAGTCCGCTTTGCGAGCTACCCGGTCTGCTGTGACGCAGGCTCGCTCTTGCAGCATCCGCAAATTCACTGGCGGTCCGGTCGACCAGACCTGCGACCGAGCCGATCGCCCTGACGCCCGATACAGAGTGCCCAGCGGACCAAACGTGCTTCCAACGCTTGATCGGCGATGATCCACCTCGCCCATAGAGCTCGGCGGTTCGCTCTTCCGCCATGCCCGAAGGCAGATTGTCCGGATCCAGGCCCGTCATCCTGATCGATGGAACGAGGGTATTCGTGTCGAGACCCGTGAAGGCGCGCGACAGCATGATGTCGTCGAACTCACACTCGACCAACATCCGCTTGTACCCTTCCTCAGCCATGCTTTCATGGGTGGCGATAAACGTCGTCCCCATGTACGCGAGGTCGCAGCCGAGCGACATCGCGGCGAACACGCTCCAGCCATCCGAGATGCCACCTGCGAGGATGATGGGGCCGTCGAAAAACGATCTAACGGCGCGGACAAAGGCAAACCCATTGGCCCAGCCGGTCTGCCCACCGGCGCCTGCCGTGAGCAGGACCAGCCCGTCTGCGCCCGAGGCAATCGCTTTGCGCGCGTGACGGACCGTCGCGACATCGGCGAACACCCTGCAGCCGATCTCATGCAGGGATGGAATGACCTCCGCGGGCGACCCGACGCTCGTGATCACCATTTCCGCCCCATGCCGCATGATGCAATCGAGGTCCTCATGCAGAGTTTCGCGCCGCATGATCAGATTGGGGCAGAACGGCGCATCGTGCGGGCCAAGAGCGCTCCGGATATGGCTGAGCCACTCGTCCAGCATTGCGGAGGTGCGACAATTCGCGACAGGAAACGCTCCGATGATTCCAGCCTTGCAGGCAGCAATCACCAGCTCGGGCCCCGACACCCTGAACATCGGCGCAGCTATAACGGGCAATTTCAGTCGCGATGCGATCAGGGGATCGAGCACTGCCTGCTCTCCATGTGGCGCTGCAATAATTCGGCTCCGCTGAGACTATCGTCCTGGAACGACGATGCATCCCTCAAAAATGGATTTGCGTATCTCCAGTCTTGATGAATTGCGAGACGAGGCTACGCGAATAGGCTGATCGAAATTTTGTCGGAGGCAAAGAACGTCTTGAACAAGGATCAGCCCAACACATCCCCGAACCGCTTCGCGAAGCTACGTCGGATATCGGCGGCAGCGATTCTGGGCTCGATCGTCTGTAGTCCTGCTCTGGCAGAGGGGAACTACGATACCGGCGCCAGCAGCACTGAGATCAAGATCGGGCAGACGATGCCCTACAGCGGACCTGCCTCGGCCTATGCGATCATCGGAAGGGTGATGAGCAGCTACTTCCGCATGCTCAACGAGACACAAAATGGCATCAATGGGCGCAAGATCACCCTGATCTCGCTGGACGACGGCTTCAGCCCTTCAAAGGCCGTCGAGCAGACGCGCCGTCTGGTCGAGGTTGAGGGTGTGTTTGCCATGGCGGGATCGCTCGGATCGGTCACCAATCTTGCGGTGGCGAAATATCTGAATTTGAACCAGGTGCCGCAAGTCCTCGTGATGGCCGGAGCGAGCAAGCTCGACGATCCCAAGACCTTTCCGTGGACAACGACTTTCTTCTCATCCTCCGCGGTCGAGGCCAGGTTGATCGCAGACTACATCCTCCGCAGCAAGCCCCAAGGGAAGATCGGCGTTCTCTACCAGAACGACGACGGCGGACGCAGCTTCATCTCCGGTCTCCGCGCTGGCCTCGGGCCTGCGACATCGATGATCGTCAAGGAGATGAGCTACGATCTGACCGACCCGACGGCAGATTCGCAGATCGTCACCCTCAAGGCATCGGGGGCTGACATCTTCATCATGGCGACGTCGCCCAAGTTCGGCGCACAAGCCATACGCAAGAGTTACGAATTGGGTTGGTCGGCCACCCGCATCATCGCTGCAGGCGCCTCCCAAATACAGACAACGCTGAAGCCGGCAGGGCTGGATGCGTCCAAGGGCCTCATCACTACGATGTTCGTAAAGTTCGGCGGCGATCCGAAGTGGGATGAAGATCCGGCGATGAAGGAATATTACAGCTTCCTGGAGAAATGGGTTCCAGACGGACTACGCGAGGACAGCGCATCCTACGCGTACTCGACCGCGCAGATGATAGCCGAGGTCCTTCGGCGCTGCGGTGACGACCTGACACGCAAGAATCTGATCAACCAGGCGACGAGCATACGCGACTTCCAGCTTCCGATGTTCGTCCCGGGCGTGACGATCAACACGTCGTCCGATAGCCGCATTGGTTGGCGGCAAGGGCGCATGGCTCAGTTCGACGGCAGAGCCTGGCAATTCGTCACCAATGTGCTGACCATTCCGGAGGAAGCGGCCCGCTAGTCCCGTCGAACGCCGGCAGGCGCCGTCGAGCTTCCCCTTCGCAGCGCCGCGCTACCCGCCTGGTCACAATGCGGTCCTCTCGTGATATTGTTTGGACCATTATGCATTCGCATATGGCCAGTCATGCACGCTGACTTTAATTATCCGGCCTTTTTGGCCGAAATCCCGTCTTGCTATTGCAGTCGATCGATGTAATGTTTGGACCAATGGAGAATGTAGATGCGCGGCATCGTCGTCCGTAACATACCGCGGTCAGCCACCACTGCCTGCGCAGACTTGCAGCGGTTTGGCGTCGCCACCGTACACGAGGCCATTGATCGGCAAGGGCTGGCCTCTCCTGAACTCCGGCCGATCTATGCAGGCGCGTCGGTCGCCGGCAACGCCGTAACTGTACTGCTTCCACCCGGCGACAACTGGATGATCCATGTCGCGGTCGAAATGTGCCGAGAAGGCGACATCCTCGTTGTCGCGAGCGAGAGTCCCTGCACGGACGGAGCCCTCGGCGAGCTGCTCGCCACGTCATTGCGAGCCGCGGGTGTCGTCGGCGCTGTGTTGGATGTCGGCTGCCGGGACGTGCGGGCACTGCAGGAAATGCAGTTTCCGGTTTGGTGCCGCGCCATTTCAGCCAGAGGAACGGTGAAGGCGTCGCTGGGGAGCGTCAATGTACCGATCGTCTGCGCCGGAATGATCGTAAATCCCGGCGACCTGATCGTCGCCGATGACGACGGCGTGGCCTGTGTTCCCTACGCAATGGTCGAGCAGGCCCGGGAAGCCGCCGCTCTGCGCAAAACCAAAGAAGACGCCTCGCGCGAACAGTTGGCGGCGAAGAAACTGGGTCTCGACAGATTGGGCATGCGACCGAAGCTGGCTGCGGCAGGATTGCGGTACGTGGATAGCCTGGCGGATCTCGCACACCAGTCCGAAAATTAGGCGCGTTGGCTGGTCGAAACATCGAATGGAAAGGACCACTCCATGAGCGAGGCGGTTTCAACGAAATCATTGCCCCACGTCGGGTCCGGCACGCCGATGGGACGCTTCATGCGGGAATACTGGCTGCCGGCGCTGATGTCCCGCGAGCTCGAACGCGGTGGCGCGCCGATACGCCTCATGCTGTTGGGCGAGAAGCTCGTGGCGTTCCGCGATGGCGAAGGCGCCGTCGGAATCATGGACGAGCGCTGCCCGCACCGTGGCGTCTCACTTTTCCTCGGACGCAACGAGGCCGCCGGCCTGCGCTGCATCTATCATGGCTGGCAGTTCGGCGCGAACGGCCGCTGCATTGATATGCCGAGCGTGCCCCCTTCCCAACGCTTCCAGGACAAGGTTCGAGTCCGCTCCTATCGGACCGTAGAGCGCGCCGGCGTCGTCTGGGTCTATATGGGCCAGCGCGCAGAACCGCCTCCGCTTCCGGCCTTCGAGGCGACGATGCTGCCGGACAACGACGTCAGCGTCTACTGCATCCAGCGCGCGTGCAACTGGCTGCAGATCGCCGAGGGTGATCTCGATACGTCACATTTCGGCTTCCTGCACATGGGTAGCGTCGATCCGGAAGACATGGCGCCCGACAACCTGCTTCGCCACACGGCCGAGAATCGCATTCCGGACTTCTCGATGGGCGATGCCCCTTGGGGCACGAGCTACGCGGCGTTTAGAGGAACCACCGACGGCAGGACGTATTGGCGGTTCGCCAACTTTCTCTTCCCCTGCTGGACCCAGAGTCCGCAGGGCCCATTCGAGGATCACATCGACGCGCGTGCGTTCGTGCCGATGGACGATAACCACACGATGCTGTTCCACTTCTCCTGGAAGAAGAAGTCGGCGGCGCTCCGCGCCGTCGATAAGCACGGCAAACAATTGCCTGGCCTACGAAACGACAATGACTTCCTTCCGAACACGACCGACTGGTTTGGTCGCTGGCGAACGCGACAGAACGTGGAAAACGACTGGGAGATGAACCGTTCGGCGCAGCAGGACGGAACGATCTATTCAGGGATCGACAATCTCAGAGTTCAGGATCAGGCGGCCGTGGAAAGCATGGGCTACATCGTCGACCACGGCTTGGAGCAGCTGGCTCCAACGGATCAGATGGTCGCCCGGACTCGTCGGCGTCTGGTAAAGGCGTTGCAGGCATATCTCGCCGGAGCGACTCCGCCCGGCGTGGACGACCCTGACGTCTTCTATGGGGCGCGCAGTGGTTATTTCCTCACCGAAAGCCAACTCGGATGGCAGGAGGCGTATCAAGAGCGGATGAAGCAAGCCGTGCACCCGGCTCCCTTGGCCGTCGCCGCCGAGTAGTTGGGGATTTCCGCTCGTGAACGCACGACCCACATCTTTCGAGACAACCGCGTCCAACGACTGCATCGATATGCGTGTTGTCAAAATTGCGTATGCGGGACCGTGCGTGAACTTCTACGAGATGCGGCCGGTATCCGGCGGAAATGTGCCCGAATTCACGGCCGGCGCGCATGTCGATCTGCATCTTCCGAATGGGCTTGTCAGGCAGTATTCGATCGCGAGCGATCCTGAGGACCGAAGCCGGTACGTGTTCGGAGTAAAGCTGGACAAGTCGGGACGCGGTGGCTCGCGCCTCGTTCATGAGGCATTCAGGGCGGGAGCCGTCTTCCCGCTCAGCACGCCCCGGAGCACATTCTCGCTTGTCGAAGATGGAAAGCCTGCGATCTTTATTTCGGGCGGGATCGGCGTGACGCCGTTTCTCAGCATGTTGGCGCGAGCCAACCGGATCGGTATGGATTGGAGACTTCACGCGGCGGTACGCACGCGCGAGGAGACCCTCCTGCTATCTTCGTCCAGTGAACTTGGCGAGCGCGTCGTCACACATGTCGACGAAGAACACGATGGTCGCCCTTTGGATATGGACCGGATCGTCCGCTCCGCCGCTCCGGATACCCAACTGTACTGTTGCGGTCCTTCGCCGATGTTGGACGCGTTCGAGCGAGCCACTTCGGCACGCGACAGCCAATATAACCATATCGAGCGCTTCAGTTCCGACGTTCCTGCCGCCATGGCTGGTGGATTTTCAGTGCGTTTGGCCCGGTCCAATCAAACGGTTGAGGTTCGCCCCGGTCAAACCATTCTGGCCGCGCTCCGTGACGCCGGCGTTCAGGTTACGACGTCCTGCGAGCAGGGAGTTTGCGGATCGTGCGAAACCAGGGTCCTGTCCGGTCGGGCGGACCATCGCGATTTGATCCTCTCAGCCGACGAAAAGTCGGCGAACCAAACCATGATGATCTGCTGTTCCGGCAGCCTGGATGACGTCCTGGTGCTGGATCTGTAATCCCCCACTCGCCGGAGATACCAATGAAACTGACGAGCTTTTCCTGCCCGGACGGAAACCGGTTCGGCATCGCCGTAGACGGCGGGGTGATCGATTTGAGCCGTCGGTTCGAAAACAGCCCCGACCTGAAATCGCTGATCTCGACGATCCCCATCCAGGACATCGCCCGTTTTTCGGATTCTCCGCCGGACTATGCGTTGTCTCAGATCACAGTCAGGCCTCCCATTCCGAACCCCGACAAGATCATCTGTATTGGAATCAACTATCACGCGCACCTTGCGGAAGTCGGCTTGCCGCGTCCCGACTATCCGATGATCTTCCTCCGGCTGCCATCCTCGCAGGTTGGTCACGGCACTTCATTGGTGCGGCCCCTGGAATCCGAACAGTTCGACTATGAAGGTGAACTCGCCGTCATCATCGGAAAGAGGGCGCGCCGCGTTTCCGAGGAGGACGCCCTCGAATTCGTCGCCGGGTACGCCTGCTACAACGAAGGCACGATCCGCGACTGGCAATCCCACACGAGGCAGGTGTCGCCCGGCAAGAACTTCCCTGCGACCGCGGCATTCGGTCCATGGCTGGTGACGAAGGACGAGGTGCCGGATCTGCGCTCGCTTACGCTGTCGACCAGGATCAATGGCCAGGAAGTTCAGCGAGCCCAGCTCGACGACATGATCTTCAGCGTACCGCAGCTCGTTGCATATTGCTCGCGCTTCACGGAACTGGTTCCGGGCGACGTCATCAGCACGGGTACGACCGGCGGCGTCGGTGCATACAGAAAGCCGCCGTTATGGATGAAGCCTGGAGACGTCGCCGAGGTCGAGATTTCGCATGTCGGGAAGCTGACGAACCGAGTGGTGGCAGAGTGAGCGCGGCATTTGCCGTCGGCACAACAACGAGAGGATGCGTAGCTTGAAGACAAACATTCTCGGAAGGACGGGACTACCCGTCTCGGTGCTCGGCTTTGGCTGTGGCTTTGTTGGCGGACTCATGGTGCAGGGATCAGCGGCGGAGCAGGAAGCCGCTGTGGCGCTGTGCGCTGATCTCGGAGTTTCTTATTTCGACACAGCTCCGCACTACGGAAATGGCCGCTCGGAAGAGAATCTCGGCCGCGCGCTGTCGAGGTCGAAGTCCAAACCGCTAGTCGGGACCAAGGTAATGGTGCCGACGGCGAAGGATGCCAACATCCCGCAAGCGATCCGAGCTTCCGTCGAATTGAGTCTGGGACGGCTTGGGATAGGCCGGATCGAACTCCTCCAGGTGCACAATGGCATATCGTCCAATCCGGTCGGCAATGGTCTTCGTCCGGAGACTGTGCTGGAGGAGATCGTGCCCGAGTTGAAATCGCTGCAAGCGGCTGGAAAGATCCGGTTCATCGGAATGAGTGGCCTCGGCGAGACTGCCTCGATCGCAGGGTTGATTGCCTCTGGCGAGTTCGACACCGCGCAATTGGTGCTGAGTCTCCTCAATCCCAGCGCCGCCCTCCCCGCCGGCTCGACGTGCGAGGCGCAAGACTACGAGGGAATCCTCACCTCCGCCGAGCACAAGAGGATGGGAACGATCGGAATCCGGGCCCTCGCCGGCGGCGCCTTGGTCGGGACGGCCGATCGCCATCCGATAGCGATGGCCAAGGTCGATCCGATAGGCTCCAGCACGAGCTACGCGGAAGATGTCGACAAGGCGCGACTCTTCACACCCCTGGTGAAGGAAGGTTTCGCCGACAGCTTGCTCGATTTGGCTATCAGGTACTCGATATCTTTCGGGCTATCGACAGTCGTATTGGGGTTCTCGAGCCTCGATCATGTAAAGGCGGCAGCCAAAAGCGTCGAGCGTGGCCCACTTAGCAGCGAAATTTTGGCCCGCATCGAAGCTATCCGAACCCGCAGTCGTTCCCGCAGAGAGCAGACGTCCGGTCACGCTTAGCCTCGACAAACTCATTTGGTGCCGTACGGAGAAAGAGTATCGATGACGCCTTACGAATTCAAAGCTTGGTTTGATGGCTTTACCGCATCGGATGACGGTCCGCCGAGCCTCGCCAAGCGGAGCGTCATCAATGCAAGGATTGCCGACATCGACGGTTTTGCGCTGGACGAGCAGATTTTGCTGGAGGCGCTCTGCACCGCAGCCCTCGATGTCCCGCTCCGGGCGGAAATCGCAGGCGGTCCTGCTCGCGGGCTGCCGTTCGCGGCGGAAACGGCGATGCACGCTCTCGGCAAGGTGGAATCCTCCATGCTTTTCCCCATTGAGGGCTCAGCACTCCCGAACTCACGGTTGATGGTATTCGCATGATGGTCTTTACTGCGTCGATAGAAGGGATCGGTCCCTCATTGCACGGAAAGCGCCGGGAAATGTCGACGAGGAAGGCAAGTTCATCTAAGCCTGCAAGGAAGCCCCGGAGCGATCAGCGTAGCGAGTTGAGCTCCCCGCCCATTCAAACCGCGGGCAATCTGGAATTTCGTCCCGTCGCCGACGGACGCGCCTTCGAGGAAATCGCCCGACAGATCCGCAACGAGCTTGCCGAAGGACGGCTGAAGGTCGGGAGTCGACTACCCTCAGAGCGCGCGATGGCAGCGCAATTGGGCGTATCGAGGCATGTGCTGCGGGAAGCGCTGAGATCGCTGGAGAACGCCGGTCTCATCAGAATGCGCAAAGGCGCCACCGGTGGCGCCTTTATGGCTGCAGGTGGCGGGACCAGCATCTCGAGCGGTATGCTGGACCTCTTCCACATTGGTGCAATTTCGCCGGAACAATTGACCGAAGCCCGCGTCTGGATCGGCAGCATCATCGTGCGCGAAGCCTGCAAGCGCGCCATGCCAACCGATATAGCCGAGCTCGAATCCAATATCGACGCTCTTGAGGCAGCCATCACGACCGGCACACACCCCGAGAGAGTTGAGATTAATTTTCAGTTTCACCGCACGCTGGCGAGGATCGCGGCCAATCCGATCCTCGTCATCATGACGGATGGCATGCTCAACATCGTGCGCGATTTCATCAGGAGCCTCGGCGCGTACGACAGTCGCTTCGTGCTCACATCGAGACGGCTCTTCATGAGGAAATTTATTGCGGGCGACAGTGAAGGAGCAGCCCAGGAGCTGGAAGAAAGTATCAACCGCCTCTACCGGACCTACCTCAAGAATGCGCGCGTCCTGGGTGTGTCGGATCGATTCAACAAGCGCTGAAAACCACGTCGGCGGGCCGCGGCCGCCGGTTATGGTCGATACGGAGAGTTTCATGAATGGTGCTGAGAGCCTGGCGCGGACGCTCGTCGCTGGCGGTGTCGACGTCTGTTTCGCGAATCCCGGCACGTCGGAAATGCATTTCGTCGCGGCTCTGGACCGCGTCGAGGGGATCAGATGCATCCTGGGACTGTTCGAAGGAGTCGTTACGGGGGCCGCGGACGGATACTATCGGGTGATGGAGCGCCCTGCTTCGACGCTTCTCCATCTGGGGCCCGGACTGGCGAATGGTCTCGCGAACCTTCACAACGCCAAGAAGGCGCGGTCGGGAATCGTGAACGTCGTCGGCGAGCATACAACGTCACATCGGCACATCGACGCGCCCTTGAGCGCCGACGTCGAAGCCATCGCGCGGCCCATGTCGCATTGGGTGCTGACGTCTCAGTCCGCGTCGCGGGTTGGAGACGAGGCGGCTCTGGCGATCGAGGCGGCAGGTTCGAATCCGGGCCAAATCGCGACATTGATATTGCCGGCAGACATCTCCTGGTCACCCTCGAACCGTGTGGGCGAACCGAGGCCCCCTACTCCACCGCGGAAGGTCGCCCAGGAGGCGGTGACGGCGGCTGTCGAGGCGCTTCGTGACGAGGGGCCGGTGACGCTGCTCTTGGGAGATTGCGCGCTTCGCGGACGTGCACTGGAGCTGGCAGGCCGTATCGCCGCGAAGACCGGCTGCCGCCTGATGTCGGAAGCGAATAATGCCAGGATGGAAACGGGTGCAGGTCGTGCTGATGCACCACGCTACTCTCCAAATGTGGATGCCGCGCTCGCCGCCTTTCAAGACACCAAACGCATCGTCCTGATCGGCGCCAAGCTTCCTGCTGCCTTCTTCGGCTATCCGGGCCGGCCAAGCCTGCTCGCTCCTCCGCAATGCGCCGTCGTATCAACCGCGGCTCCTGGGGACGACCTTGAAGATGCGCTCGAAGCGATCGCTTCCGAACTGGGCGCCTTGGCCACGGCACCGCGCGTCCTGCAGCCGAATTCGGAAGGAATACCAACCGGGCCGATCACGCCTCAAGGAATCGATGCCGTGCTGGCATCCGTGGTTCCTGAAAACGCCATTGTCGTCGACGAATCGATATCGACGGGCCGCACGCTCTATCCGCGGCTCCGGCAGGGTCGTTCACATGACCAGATGAACAGTATGGGCGCGTCACTCGGATATGCGCTGCCCGTCGCAATCGGCACGTCCATTGCCGCCCCGTCGCGCAAGACCATCGTCCTGTCGGGCGACGGGAGCGCGATGTACACGCTCCAATCGTTGTGGACCATGGCACGCGAGGGGCTTGACGTAACCGTCGTCATTTTTGCGAACAGGTCCTACGAAATCCTGCGTGGAGAGCTCAAGAGGGTCGGCGTCACTTCGCCTGGACGAAAGGCGCAGGATATGTTGAGCCTCGACAATCCCGTGATCGACTTCGTCAAGCTCGCTCAGGGGCACGGCGTGGAGGCCGGCCGCGCCACCTCGCTCGAAGAGCTTCACGCAGAGATGACGCGCGGGCTGAGAAGCGAAGGTCCCTATCTCATCGAGGTGATTTGCTGAGCCGGCATCGCTCGCCGTTGCGCCTCCTCCGCGCCGCCCGCGGCCGCCTGGCCAGACGCCTATCGCCCCCATTCTGGGAACCCAACGTCGCACAGACCTATTGTAATGGTCCAATCATTTGAGTATTATACCAGTATGGATTTCGAGCCGATCAAAAGCAAAAGGATCTTCGAGGAGGTGTCTCGCCAAATCGAAGTTCAAATTCAGTCCGGGAAACTGAAGGCCGGAGCAAAGCTGCCGAACGAACGGGAGCTGTCGGCCTCCTTTGCGGTGAGCCGTCATGCCGTTCGAGAGGCGCTAAGATCGTTGGAATCGATAGGACATCTGGAATTTCGAAAAGGAGCCAAAGGCGGGGCTTTCGTCACGAAAAGCAATCCGCAGCCATTCACCAAGATCATGCGGGGGATGCTGCAGATCGGCGGCATTTCCCTCGAGCAGCTCACCGAGGCACGATTGGCCATCGAGTCCGCGGTCATCACGACCGTCTGCAAGCGGGAAGACCTCGATCTCCGAGCATTGGAAGCCAATGTCGACGCCGCCGAGAGGCAAACCGCTGCCGGCAAGTTGCGGGAAAAGACGGCGCTGAACGTCGAGTTTCACCTTCTCCTCGCCGATCTGACGGAAAACCCCATTCTCATCATGACGATGCGGGCCCTGATGAACATCCTGCTGGACGTCATCCAGGAGGTCGGCTCCGTCATGGGCATCGATGTCATCAAATCACGCCGCCGCTTTCTTAAGCACTTACACAGCCGCGACTCCGCGGGAGCAGTACGGGAAATGGAACGGCATCTGAACGTCCTGCACGAACACTATGTTCGCGCGGCAAGCAGGAAATCGAAGGGTGGAGTATCAGGACATGGCTGACGCAGACGTATTGAATTCGATGGTCAATGAAACCCGGCGTTTCGTCCGTCAGGATCTGATACCGGCTGAAGAATGGGTCGAGGAGCACGACGACATTCCTCAGCATCTGATCGACAAGATGAAGAGCCTCGGCTTCTTCGGAATGACGATCCCCGAGCAGTACGGCGGCCTGGGACTATCGATGTACGATGAAGTATGCGTCGTGGCGGAGATCGGATACGCGTCTCCGGTATTCCGCTCGTATTTCGGCACCAGCAATGGCGTCGGCACGCTTGGAATGCTGGTCGACGGTACGGAAGAACAGCGCCAGAAGTACCTGCCCAGGATCGCCAAGGGCGAGCTGGTAGCCTCATTCTGCCTGACCGAACCGGATGCGGGATCGGACGCAGCCGCCCTCACGACGAAGGCCGTCCGGGACGGCGATTGCTACGTGATCAACGGAACCAAACGCTTCACCACGAACTCTCCGCATGCCGGCATCTTTACCGTGTTCGCGCGAACCGCAAAGGAGCGGAACAGCGGCGCCATCTCGGCATTTCTCGTCGAACGCGGGACGCCGGGGATAACCGTGGCCCCTCACTACAAGAAGATGGGCTTCCGGGGATCGCACACCGCAGATGTGATCTTCGAGGATTGCAGGGTACCTGCGAGCGCACTGCTCGGCGGACGGGAAGGTGTCGGCTTCAAGACGGCGATGCGCTCACTCGACCATGCGCGGCTGCATATGTCGGCGGTGGCGACCGGATTGAGCGTCAGGCTGATCGACGAGGGCGTGAAGTACGCTCAGCAGCGCGTGCAGTTCGGCAAGCCCATATCCCAATTTCAATTGATCCAAGCTATGCTGGCAGACAGCGAGGCCGAAGCGCTTGCCTCCCGGTCGATGATCGAACGGGTGGCCCGAATGAAGGACGAAGGCCTTCCGGTGACCAAGGAAACCGCCTGCTGCAAGTACTTCACCACCGAAGCGCTGGGGCGAATCGCCGACCGTGTTCTCCAGGTGCACGGCGGATACGGCTACATCAAGGAATATCCCATCGAGAGGCTGTTCCGCGATGCCCGGCTGTTCAGGATCTACGAAGGCACCAGTCAAATCCAACAGCTCATCGTCGCACGCGAGATGCTAAAGCAACGGGCCGCCTGAGACAAACAACCTCGACATCGACGGTGGGTGGAAAGTGGCAATGAGCGGACCTCTGATGGGCATTCGCGTGCTCGATCTTACAACGGTAGTGATGGGCCCCTACGCCTGTCAGCTATTGGGAGACTATGGTGCTGACGTCATCAAGGTCGAGGCTCCAGATGGCGACATCATGCGACTTTCGGGTCCCATGCGCCATCCCGGCATGGGTCATCTCTATCTGTCGACGAATCGGAGCAAGAGATCGATTTCGATCGATCTGAAGAGCGAAGCGGGCCGGGCCGCGCTGCTTAAGCTTGTCGAGACAGCCGACATCGTCATTTACAATATCCGGCCAAATGCCATGAGCAGGCTGGGTCTTTCATATGAAGATCTGCACCGGGTCAATCCGAAGATCATCTACGTTGGTGCGTTCGGCTTCAGCCAGCGAGGCCCCTACGCGGCCCGCCCCGCCTACGACGATCTGATCCAGGGCATGTCCGGCCTTCCATGGCTGTCCCTGAAGGCTGGGTCGAGCGAACCTCGCTACGCACCGATGATACTTGCGGACAGAGTAGTCGGGCTGCACGTCGCGCTCGCCGCTACCACGGCCCTGCAGAATCGCGCCAGGACAGGCGAAGGACAGCGCGTCGACGTCCCCATGTATGAGAGTCTCCTCTCGATCGTGCTCGGCGAGCATCTTGCCGGAGGCGCCTTCGAGCCATCCCTGGGCGATGTTGGCTATCAGCGCAGCCTCGCGCACAACCGGCGGCCACATCGAACGTTAGACGGGTACATTTGCACACTCGTCTACACCGACAAGCATTGGCGCAGCTTCTTCGAAGTTATCGGCCAGCCGGAGGTCTTCGACGAAGACGCACGATTCTCATCACAAGGCACGCGGCTGAAGCATATCGAGGAGGTCTATGGCTACCTTGCAGGCGTGCTCGCAACACGAACGACGGCAGACTGGCTGGACGTCCTCGCGGCAGCAGACATCCCCGCGGCAAGAATGAACACCTTGGACGACATTCTTGCCGACGAACATCTAGCCTCTATCGGTTACTTTCGAACATCCCGACATCCGACCGAAGGAGAGATCAGGGAGATCTCAATTCCTACCGAGTGGTCGAGCGCGCAACCCGAGATCAGCCGGCATGCTCCTTCGTTGGGCGAACACACCATCGAGATCCTGCACGAAGCGGGTTTTGACCAAGAGAGCGTGAACGACCTGCTGACGCGAGGCGTCGTCCGACAAGCAACAAAAGCAGGGGATGGAGACAGGGAATGCAGCACAAGGCCCTCTCAATAGCGGCTACTCTGTTGGCCACTGCACTTTCAGGAACCCCCTGTGTTGCTCAGGTTTCGGACGACACCGTCAAGCTCGGCGTACTCGACGACATGTCAGGCCCGTATGCCGAGAATTCGGGACCAGGCGACGTCATCGCCGTCAGAATGGCGATCAAGGATTTCGGTGGCACGGTACTGGGCAAGCCGATCGAGCTCATCTCCGGGGATCTGCAGAACAAGGCGGATGTAGGCGTTGCCATCGCGCGAAAGTGGTTCGACGTCGAACATGTTGATGCGATCTTCGGGTTGGGGAATTCCGCCGTGGCGCTTGCCGTCCAGAAGCTCGCTGCAGAAAAGAACAGAATTTCCGTTGCGACGGTCGCGGCGACGTCAGAACTGACTGGAAAATCCTGCTCTTCAAATGGCGTGCACTGGGTCTACGATACCTATTCGTTGGCGAAGGGCGCGGCGCGAGCCGTCGTGAGTCAGGGCGGGAAAAGCTGGTACTTCATCACGGCAGACTACGCCTTTGGACATTCTCTCGAAGCAAGTGCTGCTGAATTCGTGAAGTCGTTGGGCGGCACTGTTCTCGGAGCCGTGCGACATCCGACCGGAACCGCCGACTTCAGTTCCTTCATACTGCAAGCGCAGTCCTCGGGTGCCCAGGTGATCGGCGTGGCAAACGCCGGCGCGGATACGGTCAATACGATCAAGCAAGCCGCCGAATTCGGCATCACCAATCGAGGACAAAAGGTGGTCGGGTTGCTCATGCAGGACACCGAGATCCATGCCTTGGGTCTCAACGCGACCCGAGGCCTTCAGTTCGTCGAAGCGTTCTACTGGGACCAGAACGATGAGACCCGCGGCTTCTCAAAGAGGTTCTGGAAAGAACACGGCCAACCTCCTACCGAGGTTCAGGCCGGCGCTTATAGCGCAGCAATGCACTATCTCAAGGCGGTTCAGGCAGCAGGGACGGATGAAGCAAAGGCCGTCATGGCTCGCATGCGGGCGACGCCGATCAACGACTTTATGACGAAGAACGGGAAGATCCGCGAGGACGGTCGCGTCATTCGCGACATGTACCTACTCGAGACGAAAACACCCGAGGAGTCGACGGGCGAATGGGATTTGCTGAAGGTCGTTGCCACCATCCCGGGAGAGGAAGCTTTCCGGCCGGCGTCGGAAAGTGAGTGCCCCCTCCTAAAGGCCCGATGATCCCGGCGCAATCGCGGAGATATTCTTCGGTCTCCGTGGTGCGTTATCGATGGGACCCTTGTCATCGCCCGGGCGAGACTTGGGCCGCTACCGAGATGCAGCCTGAATTGTCGGTCCCGCGAGCTCAGCCCTCAAGAGCGAGAAAAGCCTCTCCCAGTGGCGCTCGGCCGCCGGCTTGTCGTAAACGGAACGCTGGGGGAATGCGAAACCATGATCCACGCCGGCGTACACTTCCACATCGGCCCGCCCTTTTGAGGCCGAGACAGCCTGTTGCAAACGGCTCCTCATCTCAGGGGGCAGCCAATGGTCAACCTCGGAGCAGCCGAAATAGAGGCGAGCGTCCGTCCGATTAGCCGCCAGGTGCGGACTATCCGGCTCATCGGTGACAAGCGAGGATCCGTAGAATGACGCTGCCACACGAATGCGATCCTTGTACTCGACGGCGGAGCCGATGGCGTAACGACCGCTCATGCAGTACCCAACGGTCCCGACAGGCCCGCTGGAGGCAAAGGCATCTTTGTCTGCGAAGGCGAGAAGCGCCTTGCTATCGTGCATGACCATCGGAATAGAAAGGCTCTCCATGAGCTCGAACATTCTCTTGCGCGCTGCATCCGCTGCCGAGCCGGTTTTCCCGATGAACTCTTCGAGTTCACCCGGATGCAATCGGTAGTAAAGATTCGGAAGCAAGACGTAATAGCCGACCGTCGCCAGCCTCCGGACCATATCCCGCAGTTCTTCCCGGATTCCGGGCGCGTCCATATAGAAGATAACGACCGGATACCGACCATCGCGCTCGGGATGGCATACGAACGTGTCCATCTGACCATCGCTCGTGCTTATCTCTATCTGCCGCTCAATCATGCCTTTGGTTCCCTGCATAGGCGGCATTGCTTCAAACTGTAAGCGCGCCGCGTTTCGACCGAAAGATCGTTATCTCGCCCTTCCGTGCAATCAAGCTGACGGCGTGGTCGGACATCGGACTTTGGATCGTCGAAGACAATTGGTCGACGGATGAAGACACGGCATTGCGCCGTCCGTGGATACAGGCGAACCGCATCCAAGGCCCACATCGTCGGTCCGACCGGATCCTCCGCGTCGCGGTCTAGCGCGGCAATCCGAGACCTTTCTGCGCAATCATGGTGCGCTGGATCTCATTGGTACCCATCGAAATGACCCACATGAGAGAGTGACGCAGTTTCTGCTCGAGCGCTCCGTTCAAAGGAGCACGGGCGTTCCCGGCTGACAACGTACCCGCCATGCCGATGGTATCGAGAGTGAATTCGGCAAAGCGCTCCATCAGTTCGCCGGCGAACACTTTTCCCACGGCAGCCTCCCACGTCGGCTCAATCCCGTTCGCAAGGGTCTCGACTGAGTGCAGAGCCAACTGCCGTCCGGCTTCCAATTGTGCGGCATACCAACCGATCGCGTCACGGATGATGGGATCAAGCCGCGCGGGTCGTCCATTCACATTAAGCTCGCGGACGTAGTCGCAGAACTCCTCGAACTGGCGGATGATTTTCGCCAATATCAGCGATCCGACGAAGGCCCTTTCGGTGCCGAGTGAACCCGTCAGGACTTCCCAACCCCGATTGAGCTTTCCGACCAGCGCATCCTTGCTCAACCGGACATTATCGAAGAACGTGTTGCAGAACTCTCCGTCATACATCGTCTTGATGGGATGACGTGTAATGCCGGGCGTGTTGGTCGGGACCACGAACATACTGATGCCCTCGTGCTGCTTGCCCGTATCGCTCGTGCGAGCCGCAAGCCACATGTAATCGCCCCAGTAGGTGGTGGTCCAGATCTTCTCTCCGTTGATCACCCACTCGTCGCCATCCAACACCGCCTTTGTCCTCAAGGACGCGAGGTCTGAGCCGGAATTTGGCTCGCTGTACCACATTCCATAGATCACTTCGCCGCGCCTGATCTCGGGAAGGTACCGCTCCTGTTGCTCGGGCGTGCCGTAGATCATCCATGAAACGGCCTGGATCGGCGCTCCAGCCCGCGGGGTTTCCGCTCGGGTCATCTCCTCCATGAAGGCGAGCAACTCGTACGTCGAACGCTCGAGCCCGCCGAATTTCTTCGGCCACGCAAGGGCCAACCATCCGGTTTTGCCGACATCCCGGGCGAAGGCATCGTCGTAGTCGCGCATGGATTTCCTGGCTTCGTATGCCTCCTTGCGCTCCTTCGGCCAGTTCCTGGCAAGCCAGCCCCGAACCTCCTGCCGAAATGCATTGCCGGCCTCGCCCAGATCGAATTCCGGAAGCCTCGCCGGCGCATCGCCGAGGTATCGCGCGGCCAGATGTTCCCGGACGACTCGTCCGCCACCATGGCGCATGATGTCGAGATGTACGCGCTTGAAATGCCGGGGCGCCTCGTGGTCCTCGGCGTACCCGATCGCGCCGAATGCGTGATGGGTCTGAAGCGATACCTGGCGAAGGGTCACGTTGGCATAGGCATATGCCGCCGAAGCGAATGAGCGCCAATCCTCGATCCGTTTGTCGTAATGGGACGCCGCGTTCCTAAGGGATAGCTGCACGCCCATCAGGCCGATGAGGTTGTCGGCAAGCTTGTGCTGGATGGCCTGGAACCTGCCGACCGGCTGACCAAACTGCTTGCGATCCTTTACGTAGGCCACGACCAGCTCGAACGCGCGATTTGCGGCGCCCCATGCGCGCGCGGCATGGCAGAGACGCGATACCGACAACAGCTCCTCAATGCGCGAGGGAGCGATTGTCAGCCTGGTCGCGCTGGCACGACGGAACTCCACCGAGAATAGCCCGCCCGCGCCCATCGTCTGTGTCGGAGTTTTGGAGACGCCGTCCTGCGCAGCGGAGACCACCAACGCGCCTGGGCCGTCGGGAGTGAACACGACAAAATGGGTCGCAGACGCGGCACCTTCGGCGAAGTTGATCCGCCCCGACACCACGCCTTCCGCAAAATCCAGGTGTCCGACTGCGCCGTCCGGATCCAGCGCTCCGAACGAGACGCTCGGAAACACGTCGCCAGCCTGTATTCCGGCAACGAGGGCTTCGCCCTCTCGCGTGATCGGCGAAGCTTCTGCGAGAGCAAGATTGACGATCGCGGCATCGAGCATCGGCGCACCGCACGCCGCCTGTCCCAGCTCCTCCATGACGATGAGGACGTCTTGCAGGCCTCCCACCGAAGGGTCGGCGCCGAGCGCCGAATAGCCTTGCTCGGCAATATGCTTCCAGATCACCGTGACGGCGCCGGGTTGACTGGCGAAGTCCACGGCCTTGGCCACCGGCCAATGACGTTGCAGCAGACTTCGGATCGAATCGCGCATCATCGTGCGCTCGTTTTCGCTCGACACAGCGGGCTCCCTTGTCATTTACATTGGTCATACCAATACAGTTAAATTCCGGATTGCCAAGTGTCCCGATCGTTACCAGTAGAAATATTGATCCTGCCAATGACTATGGAATTCGCTGACCGATCAGTGCCAGGTCGCCTATCCCAACGCCCCTCGCCTGCATTCGGGTGCTGGATTTCACGAGCATGACCGCTGGTCCCTATAGATCCGAATGCTCGCCGACCACGGCGCCCAAGCTTGAGCACCTCGCGGGGATCACATGAGGACGGGCGGCCTCAGGGCGTTGGCGACGCGCGAACCCGCCGGCGTTGGTCGTACCAGACCAACGCCTTCGGGCGAATGCAGCGACACCCCGAAGTGCCTCACCGTCCTAAGCCCTCATTTCCCGGTGAACTTCGGTCTGCGCTTTTCGGTGAACGCACGGGTCGCCTCCCTGTGGTCCTCCGTGTGGAAGCTGATGAGTTCCATGGCATGAGACATGTCGTAGATCAGGTTCAGGTGATGCTTCACCCATTTGTTCACGGCCATCTTGGTCCAGCGGATAGCCCAGGTCGGCCCATCGGCGAGCTCGCGAGCGATCTTGAGCGCTTCCGACAACGTGTTCTCTGGCGGGAACGCGTGATTGATCAGCCCGATGCGAGCCGCTTCAGCGCCGTTGAGGATCGTACCGCGCAACAGAAATTCCTTGGCTCGGTGCGGCCCAACCAGCATCGGCCACAACACGGCGCCGCCGTCCCCCGCAACAAGGCCAACTCGAGAAACATGGGTATCCGCGATCCGTGCACTCTCGGACGCAATGGTGATGTCGCACATCAGCGCGATGGTCGCGGCCAAGCCGATGCAGTCGCCATTGATCGCGCAAATAATCGGCTGCTCACAACGCAGAATGTTGTCGAGCAAGTGACTGTGACGCTTCAAGCCGAGGGCTTCGTTCTCCCCCAACACGTCCCCGCCCGGCCGCGTCCTCATGCCCTTGACATCCCCTCCAACACTGAAGGTAGACCCGGCTCCGGTCAGCACGACAGCGCGGACTTCTAGGTCGTCGGCCAAATCCAGCCATATCCTCTCAACTTCGGTGATCAAGTCGTGATTGAACGCATTTCGGGCATCCGGTCGATTCAGCGTGACGACAGCGACGCCGTTGGTCTTTTCGACCTTGAGCGCTTTGTAGTTGGAGTATTCAGACATTTGCGACCTCCCTCTTGCTTCATTGGTGCGTCCATTGGCATCGCCAGTATGAAGGTTCGTATTGTTTGGCATGCCGGTATAGGTCTTTTTTTCGGAATAATTGACAGTTCAGCCTTCCAACCCTATTGGTACGACCAATAAGAGAAAGATGCAACGGAGGAAACATTATGGAGACAATGACCTCGGCTGGCCGGACCCGGCGTTCCGCTCCGCCCTCGGGCGCTCGGCGACAGCTCCAAATGGCGATCGCGGCGGGGCTGATGCTCGCCTGGTCAACGGCACAATCCGCGCGGTCGGCCGAGCCGGGCGTCACCGATACCGAAGTGGTCCTCGGCCAGACCATGCCCTATAGCGGACCAGCCTCCGGCTTCGGCATTTCCGGAAAGGTCCAGCAGGCATACTTTCAGATGATCAACGCGAAGGGCGGGATCAACGGAAGGAAGATCAAGCTCATCAGCCTCGACGATGCCTACAGTCCTCCCAAGACGGTCGAACAGACTCGCAGGCTTGTGGAGCAAGACGAAGTATTCGCGATGGTCGGCTCGCTCGGAACTCCGACAAACTCCGCGGTGCAGCGCTACCTCAACTCGAAGAAGGTGCCGCAGGTATTCATGTCCACCGGCGCCTCGAAGTGGGACGATCCGAAGACCTTCCCCTACAGCCTTTCATTGACGCCCCCCTATCGACTCGAAGGAGAGATCTTCGGAAGATACGTTCTCGCCAATCGGCCGAATGCAAAGATCGGAATCTTTACCCAGAACGACGATGCCGGCCGCGATTATATCGCCGGCATTCGCAAGGGATTAGGCGAAACGGCCGACAGCATGATCGTGTCGAGCGTCACTTATGAAAACTCGGACCCGACCGTTGATTCCCAGATCGTGAAGCTGAAAGCAGCGGGGGCCGACACCCTGTTCTCGGGAGGCACGCCGAGAATTGCTGCGCAAGTGATCCGTAAGATCGGAGAAATCGGCTGGAAGCCTTTCAACTGGATCGTCGCGCCAGCAAACTCCATCAAAGGGGTACTGGAGCCTGCCGGAATCGAGAATGCGAAGGGCATCGTAACGACTCTCGCCTACAAATCTGCGACCGATCCACGCTGGCAGGACGACATGGACGTGAAGGAATTCCGCGAGTTCCTGGGCAATTGGATGCCGCAAGCCGACGTCGCGGATTCCAATCTGGTTACCGGTTACGTGGCGGCCTACATGACGGCCAAGGTCCTCGAGATGGCCGGGAGGGATCTGACAAGAGCGAGCTTCTTGAAGCAAGCCACGTCGCTCAGGAATGTCCAAGCCCCGATGGTGCTTCCCGGAATTACGTTCACGACTCGTCCAGATCGTTACGCGCCTTTTTCTCAGCTACAAATGGCCCGTTTCGACGGAGTGAGTTGGGTGCCCGAGGGCCCGATCGTTTCTGCCAGTGAACCGAACTGAAGCAGCCGTCGTGATTCCCGCGGTTTGTCCGGTCGTCCCAGAACCTCACCGAGCCGAGCAATAGGCGAGCCGCAGATCCCGTCGAGATATGTCGCTGTAACGCAGCCCGAGCCGGTCCAAGACCTCCGACTCGCCATGGAAGCCGCTGCGAAAGTACTCGGCAACGAGTTCGTGGTGATCAAGCCATAGTCTCTCGGGGAGGATCGGATTACACTGTCTCCCTGCGCGGTCGATCTGCGACCGCATAGCACGATCTCGGAGCGACACGTTCGGCAGAAGCAGCTGGTGCCGACTTTGGAGCGAGATTCTCGATGGATCCGTTATCAGATATCCTCACGATGTTGACCGTGGAGCGAGCGGCATCGCTGCGATTCGAGAGCAGCGGCCCCTACGCGATGCGGTTCGGGGGCTATGAGCACATCAAGTTCGGGGCCGTTCTCTGCGGCCGTCTGCGGCTGTGGGTGGACGGCGATCCCGAGCACCTGGAGCTCGGTCCGGGCGATTGCTATCTCCTGACCGATGGCCGACCATATCGCACGAGCAACTGCGACAACGCTGCAGAGATCGATGGCAACGCCTTCTTTGCGGAGCGGATCGATCAAGACGGTGTGGTCAGGCTGGGATCGGAACCGCCCGACAAGATTGTTATCGGAGGCCGGTTCGCTTTCGATAAGGAGGGGGCCGAGTGGCTTCGCGGAGCTCTTCCGACCAAAATCCACATACCCGCCAGCTCGCCCGCCGCGGGACCGCTGAGCGCCACCTTGTCGTTGATGAGATCCGAGCCCTGCGGAACGGCGCTGGGCAACACCATCATGTTCGACCGGCTTGCAGACATCCTGCTGATCCAGGCCATTCGCGCTCACCTCGCGATGGCCGGTCCGCAGGCGGCAAGCTGGCTCTATGGGCTGACCGACCCTCGAATCGGAGCCGCGCTACGGCGCTTCCATAGCGATGTCGCCGCCGACTGGACCGTTGCAAATCTCGCCTCTCTTGCCGGAATGTCACGATCGTCGTTCGCGGAACGGTTCCGCGAGCGCGTGGGCGTGACCCCGATCGACTATCTGACGCGGTGGCGGCTGTTCAGGGTCCGTCGGTCCTTGATCGACAGTGATCTTCCGTTCACGACCATCGCCGCTCGAAATGGCTACAACTCCCGAACATCATGCAGCCAAGCATTCAGGCGTATGTTCGGGTGTTCACCTCATGACATCCGGGCAAAGGGCGCTGGAGATTCCGGGTCCGATGCAGAGGGAATTCGGCGAGACGAAGACCGCAGACGAATCAACTATGAGGGCGGAGGTCACTTTGCTGGCATAGGCACCCTTGGACCGACGGTAGACTGACGGCCACAACTCCACGTTCCCCGCACGAATAGCACCGCCGGGCCGAATGGCTGGTGCGAACCATCAAACCGAGAACCGCACTTGCATCTTGCCTGCCCGGCTCTTGCCGTAGAGATCGACGATCGCGCGAGGAGTTTTTCTCATCCCTCAACGAAGTTGGTGACCGGCTGCAAGGCATTCCGTGAGAAGCAGTCTCGACAGCGCGTCTCGCTAATCTTGACTGTTCTTCTGCCTGCCAGCTGCAGCGTGTATTGGCGTGGATGTTGACCGGCTTCACGCCACCCAGGCATGATTGTCCGGTAGCTCCAGAATAGGCACCTCACGTGGTGCAAAGTGCTGCTCCCACAGTACAACGTCGTCTATCGCCTTTGGGTAGATCCACTGCCGAGCCACTCGTCGCATTCTGTCTTATCCAACAACCGGTCGCCTGGCAGCTTTTGGTCTGTCCTCCGCACCCAGCAATTTCTTCTTATTGCGCTCCGGTACGGAGTTTGGTATGACCATTGAAAATTCAAGAAGGAAGGCGTTTGTTCGGAGGGACGAGGGTGCAGCTATCCGCAATCCGAGCCATTGCAACCGGTACCGTCGCGCTGCTTTTAGCAACGGCGGCCCACGCGCAAAAAGCCTACGGACCGGGCGTTACCGACACCGAAGTAAAGATCGGACAGACGGAACCCTTCAGCGGTCCGGCCTCGAACTACGGCATCGTGGCCAAGATCGAGGCGGCCTACTTCGATATGATCAACGAGACGGGAGGCGTGAACGGCCGAAAGATCAACCTGATCGCGTTCGACGATGCACTGAGTCCGCCGAAGACCGTTGAGCAGACGCGCAGGCTGGTCGAAAGCGACGAGGTGCTTGCGATCGTTGGAACGTTCGGTACCGCCGCCAACATAGGCATCTCGAAATATCTGAACGCGAAAAAGGTGCCGCAACTGCTGGCAGCCAGCGCTTCTGAAAAATTGAACGATCCGGTCAATCTGCCTTGGACTACGACCTTCTTTCCGCCACAGCAGCTTGAGGCAAGGCTCTACGCCGCTTGGCTCCTGAAGAACATGCCGAATGCAAAGATCGGCGCCCTCTTCCAGAACGACGACTTCGGGAAGGGCTATATGGAGGGACTGCGGGCCGGATTGGGTGAGAAGGCCTCGTCGATGATTGTCAAGGAGCAGAGCTATGACCTTCTGAACCCAACCGTGGATTCACAAGTGCTCACGCTTCAGGCCGCGGGTGCGGACGTGCTGTTCCACGCTGCGCTAACCAAGTTCTCGGCGCAGGTGCTCGCCAAAACCAACGGGCTCGGATGGAAACCTCTCCAACTGATACCCGCATCGACGGCTTCCACTCTTGTGACGATGGATAGCGTAGGCGGCGAGAACGCAGCAGGCATACTGACCACCCAGTTCCTAAAGGACCCGAACGATCCGACATGGGATGATGACGATGGAATGCGGCGCTACAGAGCTTTTATGGCCAAGTGGGCACCTAGTTTCTCCGCAGCAGAATCGAGGTCCACAATGGGATATTCCATCGCTGAATTCTTCGTTCACATCCTGAAGCAGTGCGGTGACAATCTGTCCCGTGAGAACCTCCTCAAGCAGGCCACCAACGTCCACGAAGTGCAGCTTTCCATGTTCTTGCCCGGCGTAACCCTCACAGTGACCCCGGAGGATCGCAATGCGTTTCGAAAGGTGCAGATGTCACGCTACGACGGCAAGCGCTGGGTACCTATCGCCGGGATCGTGAGCGCTGGCGCCGAACCGTAGTCGACTGGAGCCGCGTCGTACGCAGCCGGCACGCGGCGTTTCAATTCCATGATTGCCTCCCCCTGAAGGCCAAAAGATGCAGATGTTCCGGATCGGCGACTACACTGTGACGCGTATCGAAGAGCAGAGGGAGCCGGGGTTCGCTCCGGCCGCGCTGTTCGAAGAGTTTGATGAAGCCGTCTTCGCGGAAGAGCCCCTGCTCGCAAGTCCCGAGATGTTCCACGGCGCGTCCGGCGTGCTGATTTCGTCGATCCATACCTGGCTCGTGCGCGGCGAAGGGCATGTCATCCTGATCGATACCGGCTGCGGTAACGCCAAGGAACGGCCTGATCCGAGATTCCAGGGCCGGTTTCACATGCTCAACCTGCCCTTTCTCGAGCGGCTTGAGAGCGCAGGTGTGCGTGCCGAGGACGTGACACATGTGTTGAACACTCACCTCCATATCGATCACGTCGGCTGGAACACGAAGGGGTCCGGAGCCCATTGGACACCAACCTTCCCCAAGGCGCGCTACGTCATGGGCGGTCTGGAACTGGCCTATTGGCTTGAATCAGCTACCGTCGCCCGTGGCGGAGACCAGACCCGGTCGATCGACGACAGTGTGCGGCCTGTGTTGCGAGCAGGCCTGGTTGATACGGTGAAACCCGGCGACGCTATTGTGCCTGGACTGACGGTCGAGGCGGCGCCAGGACACACGATCGGCCATCTCGCGTTTCGCCTGTCGTCTTTGGGGGAGGCTGCCCTCTTCACCGGAGACGTGATGCATCACGCGATGCAAGTGGTCCGCCCGCGCTGGAACAGCCGTTTCTGCATCGATCAGGACGCTGCCCGAAAAACGCGAGCTCGAATTCTCGATGATGCGGCCGAACAACAGATCATTCTGTTTCCCTCGCATTTCGGTGTACCGCACGGCATCCGCGTCCGTCGAGAAGGCAGCTCCTATCGCCCGGTCATTGTCAGCGCCTGACAGAACGCAAAACGGCCCCTCTCCTGCGCCCGCATGCTTCTTGTGCGAAGGGAGCGCAAAAGGACATGGCGTGCATCCTCGCGACAAGACGCGGAGGATTTTCGCGGAGATCATGCGAACGACAAGCCAAAAGGGCGATGACGCTTCAGCCCAGTTTCATTGCACTCTGGCGCTTTGCACGGCCTTCTTGCGGCCGCCGCTTTGCCGGCGGCCTTGTGGTGATCGGCGCGCGGCTGAGCTGCCGATGCACTGAAATCAAATGAGCTTTCATCTCGGCCGCAGCCCCATCCGCGTCGCGCGCGCGCAGCCTTGCCATGAAAGCACGGCGTACTTCGATCAGATCCGTACGCGGTTTGGAAACCCCAGTCGAGATGAGGATGCGCAAGACACTTAAAAGGATGTCTGCCATCGCATCGACAGTGATCGATAGCACGGGGTTATGAGCGGCAGCAGCAAGCAGCCGGTAGAACTCAATCGAAGCTTCGAGCCGCTCGCTAAACCGCTTCTCCTTCGTCAGCGTCTCGGCAAGGTCAATATTTCTATCAAGCGCCGCCAGGTCCGCAGCGGTGGCCCGCTGGCACGCCAGCCTGACGATGACGTCCTGAATAAGAACGCGCGCTTCAGTCAGGTTCTCCAGCGAAATTGACCCGAGATACAGCAGATCCTGAATAACCTGGGTGACACGGCTGGGATCTCCTTCCCTGATGAAGGCCCCTCCGTAAGCACCTTTCTTTAGGGTAAGAACGCCCGAAGCTTCCAATGTGCGCAGCGCCTCCCTCAGGGCGCTGCGGCCAACCCCGAACTGCTCGGCCAGTTGGCGCTCGGCCGGCAGCTTGTCCCCCGGCTTCAAGGTCCCCGCCGCCAACAGGTCCCTAACCTTCTGACATATTGAAACGAACGTACGTGGCGTCAGCTGCGCCTTGACCGGAAGCATCGTGGATAGCTTGGCGGTGCGCCGTTGGCCCGGCTTGATCTTCCTATTGCTCATGCCTGCCAATCCACCCGGAAACCGTGCAAGACGTTGCGTCCTACCGGTCAGCCAACCCAGTTAGCCGGTTGACGTTGCTTGTCAACCGCTCATTCGATCGAACACGCGCGCGAATGCCCAACGGCTCGTTGCAATCAATGGTCTGACCTATTACAACTCGCTCGCTGCTACAGGACGCTGGGTTCTGTCGAGAAGACTCGAACAAGCTGATTCCTTGCGGGGCACGGAACTCCGGGTCCAGAGCGATCGAGATGACGATGACAGACACCATTGCGGACGCAGCAAGAACTGAATGTCCGCCGCACACGCCAGGCACGCATCGTTTCTCGCAAATGGAGCGTGTCTACTGGGGGACAACGGTCTCGGAGGCCCTTTTGCGAGAGCTCGAGATCGTCGGCGCACGTCGTGTCTTCGTCGTGACGAACCGCAGCCTCGCGACGACCGAGCGCCTCACTTCGATCATCCATTCCCTGGGCGACCGGTTTGTGGGCACATCTGCAGGTGTAACAGCACATGCTCCGCGCGAATGCGCTGTCGCTGCAGCCGATCTGGCGAGACGAGCCGGCGCAGACCTTCTGCTGGCCGTGGGTGGCGGTTCCGTCATAGACGCTGCCAAGGCGGCCCTGCTCTGCTTGCGGCACGGCTACACGACAACGGACCAGCTCGAACCCCACGCAAATGTGCGCATTCCGGACAACGGTCACGCGCCAACCGATGCGCACCAATGGCGCCGCCTCATCGCTGTACCGACCACTCTCTCCGCGGCCGAGTTCGCTTCAACCGCGGGCCTGACCGAGCCCTCGCGGGGATTGAAGCAGGCGTTCTCGAACCCCATGCAAATGCCTCAGGCAGTGATTCTCGATCCGGCCATGACGTTGTCAACTCCACCTCGTCTGCTCAAGTCGACCGGGATGAAGGCAATCGACCATGCCGCCGAGCGACTAACATCGAAAGCCGCGAACGACTACAGCAATGTCGTATCTGAATCGGCCTTGCACCTGCTCGCGGAAGGCCTTGCGCGGCTCGATCGTTACCCGGAAGATCTAAGCCTGCGGTCGAGGCTCCAATATGGAATGTTCATGTCGATGTCCGGCGCTGCGGCGGGCGTGGCTGTCAATGTCAGTCACGCGCTCGGGCATGTTCTGGGTGGACATTCCCGAGTTCCCCACGGCGAGACGACTGGGCTGGTTCTTCCATCCGTGCTGACGTGGAATCGAGAGTTCACGGGTGAGGCGCAGGCGCGGATAGCATCCGCATTAGGTGCGTCATCGGTTGATGCAGCCGTAGCCATTCGGTCTCTGGCGCAGCAGCTATTGCTGCCGACGAGGCTGCGCGATGTCGGCGTTGCGCGAAACCAACTCTCGGAACTCGCGCGGAAAGCGATGCACGAACCTCTTCTGGCGAACAGCAGTCGACCCGTTGAAGGACCTGCGGATTTGGAAGCAATTCTGGAGTCGGCATGGTGACGGCGCAACCCATCCGCCACACTTTGTTCGGCCATGGAGAGAACTCATGCCAATTGCCGTTCGACGCCATGGGATCCCGCTAAATGACTGAATACATGAGATCGACCACAAAACCGTTGTCGCCCGACGATCGAGTTCAATCTCTCGCGCATGATCCGCTCAAAGGCATCAAGGTTGTCGACTTTACAATCATCATGTCGGGGCCGATGTGCACGCGCGCACTTGCCGACTCCGGAGCTGATGTCATCAAGGTTGAGCCACCGTCCGGTGACACACTTCGCCAACGCCCGCCCATGCGATCGAATATCAGCACCTACTTCGCATCCATGAACTGCGGCAAACGCAGCATCGTGCTCGACCTTGCTACGACGGCGGGCAGGCAACTGGCGCGACAATTGGCTGAAAAGGCGGACGTCGTCGTCCAGAATTTTCGACCCGGCGTCATGAAGCGCCTTGGCCTGGATTACGACGCGTTGGCCGCCCTAAATCCTCGATTGATCTACTGCTCTATTTCCGGTTTCGGCCAGACCGGGCCCATGGCACATGCCCCCGCCTACGCACCGGTCATTCACGCGGCGTCGGGCTATGATCTTGTCAATATGGGCTATCAGGACGGCGTCGATAGGCCCGCGAACAATGGCATCTTCACTGCCGATGTTCTTGGAGCCGCACAGGCCACTAGCGCCATCCATCTTGCGCTCTATGATCGAGAACGAACTGGACGGGGGCAGCACATCGACGTGTCATTGATGGACTCCGTCGTCGGAATGCTGGTTTATGAAATACAGGCGGCCCAAAATCCGACGGGTCGACGGCGCCAAGTTTATCAACCTGTAAGATCAAGCAACGGGTTCGTCATGGTCGCTGCCGTGACTTCGAAGAATTTGCATACGCTGTTCGATGCGATCGGATACCCACAGGGAAAATCCGATCCTCGATTCAGCACCGTCGCAGCAAAGGAAGAGAATTGGACGGCGCTGCTCCAAATCATCGAGAACTGGACGTCGCAACGTTCCGGCGCGCAGTGTGAGGAAATCCTGATGCGAGCTGGCGTCCCCTGCGCGCGCTATCGAACGGTTGCGGAAGCCATGGATGATCCGCAGGCGCTTCACCGAGGCGCCTTTGTCGAACTTGGAACGAGGGAAGAGCCGTTCGCAGTCGCGAATGCCCCCTATAGGCTTTCTGCCTCCAACGTGGCCGCACGCGCGCTATTGCCCCAATTGGGTGAGCACACTAACGAGGTGATCGTAGAGATGCTCGGCGCGGATTCGGCTGAGCTCGCGCGACTGAGAGCAGCGGGCGCATTCGGACCTTGCTGATAACGATCTCCGGGGGCTTAAGGAGATCAAGCAACTTAGCGGTTGAACGCTATCCCTTTCGGCGTCCAGCACTGCTCCTGGGATGCCGGAGTTATTCGAGGATATTCAGACATTCGAGCAAGCTGCCGAGGGGCAATCACCCGAGTCCGGTCTCCTGCTATTGCTCAGGTAACTGCGATTTTCGCCTTCAAGAGGTGGCGTGCGAAAGTCTGGGCGACATTCGCAGCACCGATGATGCCAACACTCATGACCTTTCAGTCCTTTGATTGTCGTGAATAGACGTCAGCAGCACGGCGCCGGTTCGACCGGGTCGTTCGGCATGGACAACGGCGTCGGCGACCCGCGCGAGGTCGTACTCGGCGGTGACGGGAAACAGGTGGGAGGCGCTGCGCGCAAACTCGATCGCCGTCCTGATATCTGCAGTCCGCGCAGCCTCCGGCAAACCAGCCCAATTTCCGACCGAGACACCTTTCATGGTTAGGCCCCGCACCGGGAGCGAGAGTGGCGGGATGCTGATGGGCTGGCCGGACAGGTCGCCATAACCGATGAACGAGCCGCCATCGGCAAGCAACGCGATGAGGTCACTGGCGAGAGGACGACCGGATCGAGCACCGCGCGCACCGGCTTCCCCGCCGCGGAGGAACGAACGCGATCGCGCCAATCGTGATCCTCCGTCGACACAATAGCGGCACCTGGGAAAGACGATTGTAGGGAAGCCGCGCCTGCTTTGGTTCGAACAACGCCGACGACAGACAGCCCCTTGCCCAGCGCCAACGTCATCGCAACCTTGGCGACCGCCGATCCGGCTGCGGACAGTACGATCAGGTCGCCTTTGCCCACTCCCGATTCATCGGCCGCTCGCGCCAACATCAATGCCGTCAGTGGATTGACATGCAATTGTCCGGCAACGGCATCGGAGACTTCGTCCGGAACTGGCGTCACGAACTGCGCCGGGGCGAGCACATAGTCGCTCCAGGCCCATTTGGCCGGAAAGAAGGCGACACGTATGCCAGGCGTCAGTCCGCTGGATGCATCGACGTTCGGTCCCACCGCCTTGAGGACGCCAGCACCTTCGAAGCCTGGTCTGGCGCCGCCGGGGGTGACATCAGCCGAGTTGCCAGGGGAGCGATAGCGTCCACGGACGCCGAGAAGATCGCCCGGATGGACCGGACGGGAGTGAACGCGGATCAGGACTTCGCCGGAGCTCGGGGCCGGCAAGTCCGGCACGTCGCGAAGCCGAAGCACGTCGCCAGGCTCGCCGTAATGTTCGTAGAGGATGCTGCGCACGATAGTTCCTTTCATAGTGTCCCGGTGGGTCGTCAGGCGACGTCCACGAGTACGAGTTCGGTATCTTCGAGTGCGGTCAGGGTGAGATCGGCCTCATCGCGAATGAGCGCCCCGTCGCGGGCGGCAAGCCGGACGCCGTTGACATCGACGCGCCCGGTTGACGGGACTAGATAGCCGCGCCTTGCTTCACCGAGCCGATAGGCGATGCATTCACCAGCTATCATGGTCGCACCGAGGATGCGGGCATCGGCACGGATCAGGAGAGCATCGCGGTCTTGCGGGTAGCCGCTGGCGAGAACGACGAGACGGCCGGAACGGCCGGCACGTGGGAAACGTCTGCTGCTCCATCGCGGTTCACCGCCCGGCGCCTTGGGCGCGATCCAGATTTGGAAGAGCAGTGTCGGTTCGTCTTCGCGATTGTGTTCGGAATGGCGGATGCCAGAACCAGCGCTCATAACCTGCACATCGCCGGCCTCTGTTCGGCCGATGTTGCCGAGACTGTCCTCATGGGTTATGGCGCCGCGCCGAACATAGGTGATGATCTCCATGTCCGCATGGGTATGCATGGCGAAGCCGCCGCCTGGAGCGAACTCGTCGTCGTTCCAGGCCCGTAACGTGCCGAGCGGCATGTGCTCGGGATTTCCCATACCGGCGAAGGCGAAGTGCAACCGCGCCTTAAGCCAGTCACTTCCGGCAGTTCCGAGGCTTTCACGGGGGCGATGTTCGATCATGACCGTGCTCCCGCTCAGCGCAGCTTGCCAAAGCAGGCGCGCAATTCGGCTACGAAGAGCTCAGGCTGTTCGAGGGCTGCGAAAAGCCCGCCCTTGGGAAGCTCGTTCCAATTGATGAGCTGCTTCGGCATCCTCACCGCAGCGCCTCCTACGACGGCCATTCCGGCGAACAATGAACGGCGCGAGCCACGAGATCCTGTGATCTTTTCCATGGTTTCTCTTTTTTGTGGGTTGGCGCGTTGCGTCAGTTTCGTTTCAGTGCGGGATGACCGTGGCGTGCCCCGCGGCGGCTCGGCTCGTGAGAAACGCGACTGGCAGGCTCATGGCGATCCCAGCCGCGATGGCGAGGATAGCGGTTCTGCTGCTGTGTAGGAGTGTGAGAGCGGTGTCGCCTGACGTTCCATCGCCATATGGATGGCCCGCGATGACGACCAGGATGGCGAGGCCTGTCGCGCCGCCGATCCAAAGCGTCGTCGACGCCATGCCCGAAGCAATGCCTTGCTCATGAGATGGAATGCCGGCCGCCGCCGCGATCCACATGGGCGGCCAGGCCGTGCCTTGCCCAAGGCCGAAGATGATGAGTCCGGGAACAAGAGCCGGGTACCCACCGCCAGGCGTGATGCTCAGAGCAACAAACGTTGCTCCGGTTGCGCCGACGGCCAGTCCAAGCGCCAGGAGCATTCGCACCCCGACGGGGGCAGCCAAACGGCTGCCGATCTGGGTGCCAGCGGCAATGGCCAAGCACGGCACGAGAAAGGCGAGACCGGTTTCGAGCGGACTGAACAGGTAGACCCGCTGGAACAGCTCCGTCGTGAAGTAGGGCAATGCCATAAACGTGCCCATGAACAGGAAGGTCAGAAGCATCGCCGGTGCGAGACTGCCGCGTATGATCAGCCGAAGCGGCATGATCGGACTGGCGCTGCGCGATTCGATCAGAACAAAGAGGCCCAGGAGGACGACCGCTGCCGCCACACCGAATAGGACCGACCACGACTTCCATCCCCATTCCGGGGCCTGGACAAGAGTGAAGACGAGTAGCGTGACGCCGGCTGTTGAACTCATAGCGCCCGGCAGGTCGAAACCCTTGCGCCTAGAGGTGGGTTCGTCGCGGGGAATGGCCTTGAGCGCGCCCAGCCCCACGGCGAGGGCGACCGGCACGTTGACGAAGAAAACGGACGGCCATCCCAGCGTCCCGACCAGAACGCCGCCGGCAATGGAGCCGAGCGTCAGGCCGCTGGAGCCCGCTAGGCTCCATAGACCTAGCGCGCGGTTGCGCTCCGGCCCTTCATCGAAGAGCGTGTTGATCAGCGATACGGTGGCCGGGAAGAGAACAGCGCCACCCAGGCCCTGAACGGCGCGCGCCGCAATGATGGCGAGTGGCGACTGAGCGAGGCCACCAAGCAGCGAGGACACGGCGTAAAGGCCCAGGCCGAGGATGAACATCCGTCGCCGCCCGAACAGGTCCGCCGCGCGACCGCCGAGAAGGAGGAATCCGCCGAACATCACCGAGTAGGCGCTAAACACCCATTGCAAGGATTGCGGCGAGAAGCCGAGCCGCAGCCCGATCTCCGGCAACGCAACGTAGACAATGTTGAAATCCAGGGCCGTGACGAGTTGGGCGCAGGCGAGGACCGTGAGGGCAACGCCCAGGCCTTTGTCGCCGCCGATCGAGGGTTGCTGTCCAGTGCTGTTCACTATGTCCTCGTGCGTAAGAACGTGCACCGTCGAAAGCGGCCAGCGCCGAGGCTGGCCGCTTTCCCTGTGGTACGGTTCAGACCTGAGCCGTGCCGCCGTCGACGAAGAGTTCGGCGCCGGTCACGAAGCTTGAATCGCCCGACGCGAGGAAGACGGCAGCCTTGGCGATCTCGTCGGGTTCGCCGACCCGGCCGGCCGGCACTTGGCTCGCCAGATAGTCGAGCAGGCCCTTCTGGTTCGCCTCATCAGGGCCAGCCAGGTTGACGAGACCCGGCGTCCGGGTCGCACCGGGGCTGACGACGTTGACTCGGATGTGGCGGTCCTTGAGATCGAGAATCCAGCTCCGAGCGAGATTGCGCACGGCCGCCTTCGAGGCGCTGTAGACACTGAAGTTCGCTGTGCCGGTGATGCCGGTGGTCGAGCCCGTCAGGATCACCGAGGCGCCGTCGACCAACAGCGGCAACGCCTTTTGCACCGTGAAAATCAGACCCTTCACATTGCGACCGAAGGTGTCCTCGTAGTGCTCTTCGGTGATTGCCCCGAGCGGCAGCATGCTGCCGCCGCCAGCGGCCACGAAGAGCACGTCGATGTGGCCCTTGGCGGTCTTCACCTTCGCGAACAATGCATCGAGATCGGCGAGTTTGGCCGAGTCCGCCTGCACGCCGGTGGCGTTCGGGCCGATCGCCGCAACCGCGGCGTCAAGTTCAGCCTTGCGACGGCCGGTGATGAAGACATGTGCCCCTTCGGCCGCGAATTGCTTGGCAGTCGCAAGACCAATACCTGTGGTCGCTCCGGTGACGACCGCGACTTTACCCTCGAGTTTTTGTGCCATCTGATGATCTCCATTGGCGTTTCTGTCGCCAACGGAGGTATCGACATGCCCAACTTTCTAAAATAGAAATGGCTGCAAGCCATCGTTGCAGGATTGTCGATGTCGAGGATGCCGGATTTCGAGGGATTGGCGATGTTCGCCAAGGTGGCGGAGGAGCGATCCTTCGCCGC
>Ga0137415_10000276_pt1 | contig 46650 bp, 44 predicted proteins | sample CZODoug3_1_1_16f_FD_183082 | JGI IMG/M metagenome (GOLD analysis project Ga0137415, IMG submission 183082) | Vadose zone soil fungal communities from Angelo Coast Range Reserve, California, USA - CZODoug3_1_1_16fungal (Hybrid Assembly) | ecosystem: Environmental > Terrestrial > Soil > Vadose...
GCCGCCCAGGCTCGGCGCGTCCTCGGAGGTTCCCATGCGGGTGCCGACTCCGAAGGTGTTCGCGACGGCGCCGTGGGCCAGCAGGTCGGCAATGCGGTACTCGTCCAGGTCGCTGGACAGCAGGATCTGGACCTCCGACAGTCCCGCAGCATCAAAAATCCTCCGCACCCGACGACTGAGGGCTGCCAGGTCCTCAAGGTTCTCGTAACTGTCAATCCGCACTCCCCGCAGCTTCTGGCCGCGCGCAGCCATCTCGCGGGCTACGGTGACGGCGTGATCGGCGCCCTGAATGGTGTCATACGTGTCAATCAGAAAGGTGGCGTTCTGGGGGAAGTCTCGGGCAAACGCCCGGAATGCCGTCAGTTCGTCGCTGAACGACATGATGTACGAATGGGCCATGGTGCCGTAGACGGGAATGCCGTAGTGCATCCCTGCGAGGACATTGGACGTGCCAATGCACCCCGCCACGTACGAAGCTCGGGCGACCTTCATGGCCGCGTCGGTCCCGTGATCGCGCCGCGGCGAGAAGTCGACCACCCCCCGGCCTGCAGCCGCCAGGACGACACGCGCGGCCTTGGAGGCGATCATCACCTGGAAGCTCAGTACATTCAGGAGGAACGTTTCCACGATCTGCGCTTCGATCCGCGGGGCGGTGACCTCCACCAGCGGCTCCATGGCGAAGACCAGCTCGCCTTCCGGGATCGCCCACGCCTCCCCACTGAAGCGGAAGGTGCGCAAGTACGCGAGGAACTCCTCGCTGAACAAGCGGAGCCCCGCCAAATAGGCGATTTGGTCCGGCTCAAACCGGAGGTGTTCTAGGTAGTACAGCACTGACTCCAGCCCGGCATTGACCAGGAAGGACCGGTTGGCGGGGAGCCCACGGATAAACAGGTCAAACGTCGCCGGCTCGTTTAGGCCCTGGCGGAGGTAGCTGTCGATCATCACTAGCTCGTACAGGTCGGTCATGAGCCCCATGTTCTGCGGGGTCACAAAACCGAAGGAAGGGTAGGGTTCGCTCATATGCGCTCGCGGGGAGGGCGGTGCAACGTCCCCATGATCGGCCGGTGACGAGTCAGCGTCAAGCACAGCGTGCGGCCTCTGGGGACCGGCGGTCGGATGTGCCTCATGGCGACGAGCTCAGCGGTCCTGCGGCGAGGACGGCGATGCGGTGCTGGACGTCAGGAGGCAGAAGGTGGATCCCCGCCGGGAAGGCGGCATGGTGCTGGACCATGAACTCGATCCCCGCCAGCATCAGCGCTGAGGTGAGATCGAAAGCGTCCAGGGGGTCGCCGAATCCGGCGGCCAGATTCAACATCGCGCCCTTTGCCAGCAGGTAGACGGTCCTCCCCTCGACCGCGACTTCCTCGATTGCCGGGCGAACCTCATGTGTCGGGTACCGTCGCAGGGCAGGGATGTCGATCTCGAGGCTGGAGTGGCCCGCATTCGCCAGGATGCATCCGTCGGCGAGGCGCGGGAAGTCGTTTGCGCCAAGGACTCGGTCGTGCCCGGTGGCCGTAACGACCACGGCGGCACGCGCCAACCCATCCCGGATCGAAACGGGTTCGGAGCCCTGCTGACGGGCCAGCACGAGGCGAACGGGATCGATGTCACAGACCAGGACCTGGGCGCCCAGTAGCCGTGCGTACTCGGCGATCCCCTGTCCAACCAGCCCATAACCGATCACCAGGACTCTCCGTGCGTACAACGTGAGTGCCGTGACGTTGATGAAGGTGTGCCAGACCATTAGGCCCACGAGATAGCGGTTGTGCAGACCTTGTTTCAGTGTCAGGCCGTCCCAGTTGAACACGGGCACGGGGAGCCGCAGGGCTTGCAGCCGGAGGATGCCGCTTCCCGTGGCTTCCATTCCGGCCCGCAGCGTCTGGCGGGATGCGGATCCCTCGCGGACAGCAGTCTCGAGGAGCTCGCCTCCCATCTCACTCACGAATTCGCACTCGCGCGACAGTGCCCACCGCAAGCCCTCGTGGCGTTCGGCCTCGGTCATCCCCGCCCACGCGTACACTTCAGCACCACGTGCGGCCATCAACGCCGCCACGCTATCCCGCGTGGTGTCAGGGTTGCAGCCCAGGACCACCACGTGGGCTCCGGACTGGACGAGCGCCTCGACCACAGGGACCATCTTGATGTCCAGGTGGACGTTCAAAACGATGCGGCGGCCGCGCAGCGTTGTGCGGGAAAGATCGGCGGCCACGCGTCGCGTGAGAGGGATGTAGCGCTGCAGCCAGGGGAGTTCTGCTTCGGCCGCACCAGCGGCAGACGGGTCTTTGATGCGCGTCATCGGAGACGTAAGAGCTTGGAGAACTGGCTGTGTGTTCGCGTGGCGGTGAAGAGCTCCTGCTCCACGCGATGACCTCGCCGCGCTTCTGTTATAATGGCCTGCGAACTGAGTCGTTTCGACCGAGTCCAGGGACGTGGTGTCGCATCTCGCCGGACTGTCCGACTGAAACACCGCGTCTTGTCACCCCACATGGAGGTGTCGAATGGGAGTCGACGTTGGCCAGCGTGTCCCCGAAGTCACGTTGGTGAACGCTGAGCGCAAAGCGGTGAAGCTCTCAGAGTTCCTGGGGAAGCCCACTGTGCTGGTCTTCTTCCCGGGTGCGTTCACCAGTGTCTGCACCAAGGAGTTGTGTACATTCCGCGACAGTATGGCGAAGTTTAACGACCTGAAGGCGCAGGTGCTCGCGATTAGCGTTGACAGCCCCTTCGCGCAGAAGGTCTTCGCTGAGCAGCAACGGCTCAACTTCCCTCTGCTGAGTGACTTCAACAGGGAGGCGGTGCGGAAGTTTGGGATCGAGGATCCCAACTTCGTCGGCGGCCTACTGCCCGGCGTGGCGAAGCGCGCGGTGTTTGGCGTCGACAAGACCGGGACCGTCAGATACAAGTGGGTCTCAGACAACGCTGGCGTCGAACCCAACTACCAGGAAGTCGAAGCCGCCGTGCGTAAGCTCGCCGCGTAGCACCCGCCGTCCCGGGTCAGCCGGTGGACGGAGGTGGGAGGGAGATCTCCGGGGTCGCGGTGGCTGATTTCGCTAGCCCCGACACGCGCACGCCTACGAGGCGGACCGCACGGTCGAGCGTAAACCGGTCCAACAGCGCGATCGCCATGTGGCAGATTGTCTGAGGGTCGTCCGTCGCCTGGTCGAGCGTCTGGGCGCGGGTGTGAGTCTGGAAGTCGTGGTAGCGAATTTTCAGAGTGATCGTCCGCCCCCGATAGCCCTCCCCGCGCAGTTCGCCGACAACATCGTCTGCCAGCTCGCGGATTGTCTCCACAATCTTTTCCCGTCGGTGCACGTCAGACTGATACGTCGTCTCCCGACTGAGCGACTTCGGCTCCCAGTCCGTGACGACTGGGCTGTCGTCTTCTCCGCGGCAGACGTGATACAGAGACTCGCCCCACCGCGGTCCCAGCAGATTCTGCAGGGTCTCTAGCGGGACGCGTTCTAGGTCCCCCACGGTGCGCACACCGAGGGCGGCTTCCAGGCGGGCGCCGGTTTTGGGCCCGATCCCCCACAGCACCGTCGCGGGCAGATCGCGCAGCATCTGCGGCGCCGTTTCCGCTGTAATTTCGGTGACGGCATCCGGTTTATGCAGACCTGAGGCAATCTTGGCAAGCAACTTGTTGGGGCCGATGCCAATCGAGGCAGTCAGCCCGGTGCGCTCGGCAATGGCCCGTCGAATCGTCTCGGCCAGCGCGCGCGGGGGCTCGGGGCGCGCGCTGACGTCGAGAAAGGCCTCGTCTAACGAAAGCGGCTCGACGAGCGGCGTGTAGGAGCGGAGAATCGCCATAATCTGGCGCGAGGACGCGACGTAGGCGTCAAAGTCGACGGGCAGGAAGATGGCCTTGGGGCACTTCCGATAGGCGACGCGCAGCGGCATCGCGGAATGGATCCCATATGCCCGCGCTTCATATGACGCCGTCGACACCACGCCGCGGCTGTGGGGGTTCCCCGACCCTCCGACGACGACCGGCTTGCCACGCAGAAAGGGTCGGCGCCGTTGTTCGATTGCCGCAAAGAAGGCGTCCATGTCCACGTGGAAGATCCGGCGGGTCATCGTCGCCATGCGCCTCGGTGAGGGAGACGGCGGGCGATCGCGTCCACGTGGGCGAGCGTGACCTCCCCATCGATGGGTACACGCACGACCGTCTCAGCGAGTGCACGCTCCGCTTCGGCCACCAGTGGCGGCGGCCAGTCAAACAGCCGAGCGATCCGGGAGACCGGGATCGCTCCTGTTGTTTGAAGATAGCGCTCCAAGATGTGCGCAGCCGCTTGCGCACCTGTGATCCGCGCCGCGGTGCGAATACTCTGGGGAAGCCAACGGTCAAAGGTGTCCCAAATGAAGCTGTACGTCCCCCCTTCGCTTTCGGCCACTTTGCCAATAAGCAGGTGGTTCTGCAGGTCGGCTAGCGCGCGGTGAAACGCCGCCCCGACCCCTCCACGGGTCACGAACTGCCGGCGTAGGGTCCACGTCGAACAGGTCCCGTGCGCACGCAGATACTCAAAAATATCCTTGGCCAACAGGCTGAGACGGCCTTCGCGGTAGGCCTGGAGGTGGTCGTCGCGTGCGCCCACGTTTCCGGTGAGCGCATAGAAGTAGGGGACGTAGAGGAGCGAGATGTAGGTCGGCTTGCGGCGGATGACCTTTCCATAGAAGAGCTTCTTGTCGGTGGCGAGGTCATCTTTCCACTGCCAAGCCCACGTCCACTTGCGGTCAATGCTGCGGGTCGCGAGGACGTCGAACAGCCCGGGCAGACCACCCGGCCCGCCGGTGAAGGCGTAGCAGAACCCGACGTGATCGACGAAGGCAAGGGCCGCCCTCTTGGTGCGCACACGGTGGGCGGCCAGAAGCGCAGCGCGGTACCGGGTTACGTCTTGCCAGGAGAGGCTCGCCATCAGACTTGGAAGTTTCCGTTCGTCCTGTTCGACATCGGCCCCCTGCGAGTGAAGGCCAAAAATCCCCCTGGTGCACGGGGATGATTGCGTCCTGCCCCGTCGTTAGTGCAGGGGACAGGCGAGCGGCGCTCCGCGATATGGGCGGAGCAATCGTGGAGCATGCTACGAGGGGAACGTTCGCCAGGAGGCGAATCGCACCGAACGACTATGTCAACACTGCGCATCCACACGCTGGACAATGGCCTGACCATCCTCCTCCAGGAATCGCACACAGTGCCCATTGCTACTTTCTGGGTTTGGTACCGGGTGGGGAGTCGCAACGAAATGCCGGGGACCACCGGCATCTCCCACTGGGTGGAGCACATGTTGTTCAAAGGGACTCCCACCCATCCCAAAGGGACTCTGACCCGGTATATTGATCGGCTCGGTGGTCGGTGGAACGCCTTCACATGGAAGGACTACACGGCCTACCATGAGGTGCTCCCCGCCGAACACCTCGATGTGGCCATCCGCTTGGAAGCCGATCGCATGGCCCACACGATCATGGATCCCGCTGAGGTCGACAGCGAACGAACTGTGATCATTTCCGAGCGCGAGGGCAGCGAGAATCATCCGTCCTATTTGCTCCGAGAAGAGGTCGACGCCATTGCGCACAAGGTCCACCCGTACCGCATCCCGGTGATCGGGTGGAAGGATGATCTCCGCGCGATTACACGCGACGATTTGTTCCACCACTATCGTATGTTTTATCACCCCCAGAATGCCATTGCTGTGGCCATTGGCCCGTTCGATGCCGGCGCGATGCTTGAGGCGATCACGCGGTCGTTCGCCGAGGTGCCGCCCGGCCCATCGGTGCCGCCCATGCGCGTGCGGGAGCCAGAGCAAGAAGGCGAACGGCGGGTCGTTCTGCATCGGCCCGGAGGCGCGACGAGCTACCTCCACATCGCCTATCACGTGCCCGCAGCGACACACCCAGATCTTGCCGCTTTGCTCGTGACCGACGGGATACTGTCCGGGTTCAAGGGTATCGTGCCGTTCGACCAAGCGGGGGGCGGCCGCAGCTCACGATTGTACCGTGCGCTCGTGGATACACGGCTTGCCACGGACGTGAGTTCCTCGGTGACTCCCAGCGCCGACCCGACCCTGTTCCGGGTCGCGGCCACCGTCCGTACGGGTGGTGAGGTGGGGACAGTCGAGGAGCGGATTCTCACCGAGGTGGACCGGTTGACGCGCGAGCCGGCGCGGACAGACGAGCTGGCGAAGGTGAAAAAGCAGGCGAAGGCCCAGCTCATTTTCAGCCGCGACGGGGTCTTCCGCCTCGCGATGGGGCTGGGCGCGTTCGCCGTCGTCGACGAGCCCGCCGCGTTCGAGTCCCTGGTGGAGCGGATCGACCGTGTGACGGCCGATGATGTGATGCGTGTGGCTGCGACGTACTTGACTGAGCGTACCCGCACGGTCGGATCGTACCTCCCTGTGCTTGGCGCCACGGCGTCCGCCGCGCAGGCGGCGGTGCGTCCGGAGGTGTTTTTCATTCAGGCTCCACGGGCCGGGAGGGCACGTCAATGATGCGGGCAGCCGTCCAGGCCGCGCTGATCACGCCGGAGACCGTGACCCGGTCTGAGCTCCACAACGGGCTTGTGGTGCTGGTGAAGGAGATGCGCGGGATCGGGTTGGTCTCCGTCCAGGGGTATGTGAAATCGGGCGCAATGTTCGACGGGTCACGCAGCGGCCTCGCCCGGTTTGTCGCCGCGATGTTGCAACGGGGGACCCGTCGTTATGGTGCGCCCGAACTGGCTGAGACCCTGGACGGAATGGGCGCCAACCTGGGGATTCGGGCGGATATGGAGACCACCACCCTGGGCCTGCGGATGCTCTCAGAAGATACCCCCACGGCTCTGGCCCTGCTCGGAGAGGTCCTCACGCGCCCCACCTTCCCCGCGGACGAAACGGAGAAAGTTCGGGGTGAGCTCCTCACGTCCGTGCGTGTGGGGAGGCAGGACACCCGACAGATGGCCGAGCGTACGTTTCGAAGTCTGCTGTATCCTGAGGCGCACCCCTATCGACACTTGCCAGACGGCGAGGAATCGGTTGTAGCGTCACTGGCACGTGACGATCTGCAGGCGTTCCACCGCACACACTACCGTCCCGAGGCCACGCTGCTCGCCGTCGTGGGTGACGTAGCCACCGACGAGATCCTCAGCACGCTCGCGGAGATCTTTGCCTCCTGGCCGCGCGGCGGTGTGTGGGCGCTCCCACCCATTCCCTCCATGCCGGCGCTGGTTGAGCCGCGGCGAGGTGAATCCCGTATGCCCGGCAAGGTGCAGTCCGACATTGTCCTGGGTGCCCCGGGGATAGCGCGCAGCGCCCCCGACTACTATGACATCATGATCGCCAATCTCATCCTCGGTCAGCTGGGGATGATGGGCCGGTTGGGGGACCGGGTCCGCGAACGGCAGGGAATGGCTTACTACGCGTTCAGCGAGTTGCGGGCAGGTCTGCTGGCCGGCCCGTGGCTGGTGCGTGCCGGGGTGAATCCGGCGAACGAGTCGGCGGCGGTGGAAGGCATCCTCGCGGAGATTCGCCGCTTCCAGCAGGACGGGCCATCAGATGAAGAAGTGGCGGATGCGCGCGACTTTCTGGTCGGGTCGCTGGCCGTCCGGATGGAAACGCAAGCCGGTGTGGCGCAGATGATCGCTGACATGGAGCTCTATGCCCTCGGATTGGATTATTTGGTGCGGTATCCCCAGCTGATTCGCGGAGTGGGAAAGGACGCGATCGTAAAGGCAGCTCGCAGGTTCCCCAACGCAGCGTACTGCCTGGCCATTGCCGGTCCGCCCGCAGCCTGATGCCTGAACCGTCCTCACTCCGGGTGGCCATCATCGGGGGGTCGGGCCATCTCGGACTCGGCCTGGCGCGGCGTCTGCACGGGGCGGGAGTCGACGTGATGGTAGGATCGCGGGATGCTGCGCGCGCGCAAGCGGCCGCCCAGTCGATCGGCCTGTCTTCAGATGCCGGACGCCTTAACGTGGACGCCGCGCGCTGGGCTACGGTGATTGTCGTGACGGTTCCCTACGAAGCGCACCGACAAACTTTGGAAAGCATTGCCCCCGTCGTGTCGGACAAGATTGTCGTGGACACCACGGTTCGCCTGAGCCGTTCGGGCGAGCGACCCACACCGGCCCATGGGTCGGCGGCGGAGGAAGCCCGCGAGCTACTGCCGACCGCGCACGTCGTGGCGGGGTTTCACACAGTCAGCGCCGCGATGCTAGCGGATCCCGCCCAGCGGCTCCACGGACACGTGCTGCTCTGTGGGGATGATCCTAGCGGCAAAGAGCGTGTGGCGGAGATGATCCGCTTGCTCGGGATGCGCGCCGTCGATACCGGGAAACTAGGGCAGGCCGGGATCCTCGAGTCATTGGCAGGACTTCTGCTAGCGATCAATCGCCGCTACAAGCGGCGCGACCTCGGGATTGAGATTGCAGGGTTGGACTGAGCGGCGCGCGTCCCCGAACGCAAATGTCTCGTGTGCCCGTCGACATCAGCTTCTTGGGTTGTATCCTGTGGGTCGTCCGTGAGGTGTCGGTGTGCGCCTGCGAACGTTGACCGCCTGGGCTCCTGAGGGATGCCCCGATATCCGCCCGGGGATGGATCTGTCCCGAGTAATCTTCGACTTGGTCCGCAGCAATAATCTCACCCCAGAGGACCTGGATGTGTTTGTCATTGCGCACAAAGTTGTCTCTAAATCAGAAGGCAGCGTCGTTAACTTGGACGAGGTGATACCTACTCCCCGCGGGCAGGCCCTGGCCGAGGAGACAGGCAAAGACCCGCGATTGTGTCAGGTGATCTTGAACGAATCGCGGGCGATCCTCCGGGTGCGCCCGGGACTGATCATCGCCGAGCACCGACTGGGGTTCATCTGCGCCAACGCGGGTGTCGATCACAGCAACGTCGGGTTGGGCCCGCAATGGGTCGCGACCCTTCCGACCGACCCGGACCGATCGGCCCAGGCCATCCGGCGTGCGCTGGAAGAAGCCCTCGGTGTACGTGTGGCGGTGATCATCAACGACAGCCACGGGCGTGCGTTTCGCGAGGGCGCGGTAGGAGTCGCCCTCGGCAGCGCGGGCCTGGCTCCTCTGTACAACTACATCGGTAAAGAAGACCTGTACGGCTATGTTCTGCAGACGTCCGTGGAGGCTCTGGCCGACGAGCTCGCGTCTGCCGCGAGTCTGTTGCAAGGCCAGGCGGCCGAAGGGACGCCCGTGATCCTGATCCGCGGCGCGCGGGTGGAAATGGATGCGGGGGGCGCGAAGCCTTTGCTACGGGATCCTGCGAGAGATCTCTTTCGCTAAACGCCGGATCGGGGCCCTGAGGAGACTTCAATGGCAATGAAGATCAAGACCGTGAAGTGTCGGATGCTCACCGGCATACTCGACCGCCCCATTCACTTCGGAATCGGGGCGTTTCCGGCATTCACCGCCACGTTGGTGGAAGTGACCACGGACGATGGTCTGGTCGGGATAGGGGAATGCCTTGCCCGCAAGTCCCCTCATGTCACCAAGGCCGTCATCGACCAGATGTTCACGCCGTCGCTCGTCGGGCGCGACCCGAGGGATGCGGAAGGCCTTTGGGACGAGATGTTCCAGCAACTTCGGGGCTGGGGGCACTATCGAGGATTTGTGTTTGAGGCGATCAGCGGCATCGACACCGCCCTGTGGGACATCGTCGCCAAAGCGGCGGGCCAGCCCGTGTACAAGGTTTTAGGTGGGGCCGGTCGGTCCCGCGTCCCCTGCTACGCATCCTCGGTCTACTTTGCCGACGTCCCGGAGATGGTGGCGCAAGCCACCGACCAAGTGCGTCACGGCCACACGGCGCTGAAGGTGAAGATTGGCCGGTCTGCACAAATGGGCGGGCGTCGGATGGATGTGACCTCGATTCAGGCCATCCGTGAGGCAGTGGGTCCCAACATTGACCTCATGCTGGATGTTAACAGCGCTTATGATGCGGCGACGGCCATCAAGGTCGGTCGCCAACTAGAGGCCTCCGACATCACCTGGCTTGAAGAGCCCGTGCCGCCGGATGACCTGGATGGGTATCAGCGCGTGCGGACGGGGCAGAACATCCCGGTCGCCGCCGGCGAAAGCGAGTTCGGCGTCTTTGGTTTCCGCGAACTCATCAAGCGCGGAGCGATCGATATCCTCCAGCCCGACGTCGGGCGGGTCGGGGGGTTCACGGGCGCCCGACGCGTCGGCGCGCTCGTGCATGCGCATAATCTCCGGTACGCTCCACACACCGGGTTTTCGGCGGGGGTTTCGCACCTCGCGGCACTGCACGTTGCCGCCAGCGTCCCCAACCTGATGACCTACGAGTATTTCTTCGCGCCCAACCCGCTCCGGGATCTGTTTGTGGAGCCGTTTCCCGAACCCAAGGGTGGGATGATGGACGTCCCGCAGAAACCCGGGTTAGGATTGGCCCTGGACGAGAAGGTTCTGCGCAAGTTCGAGGTCTCGTAGTCCGCGGCACGTGGCCGCTCCCGGGTCTCCTCGCGCCTGGCCCGGATGGGCAAATCGAATCTCCCTCGAACGGACAGACCAATGCCGGCAAACCTAACCCCCCAGTACCTCGAAGCCGACCGGAAGTTCAAGGCGGCCACAACGCTTCAGGACAAGCTCACCGCGCTGGAAGAGATGCTGGCCACCATCCCCAAGCACAAGGGCACCGACAGAATGCAGGGCGATCTCAAACGGCGGATCGCCAAGCTGCGCGACCAGATGCAGCGGCAGAAGAAGAGCGGCGGGCGCGGGCGGCCCTTCTACCATGTCGAGCGTGAAGGGGCGGGCCAAGTGGTCCTCGTCGGTCCACCCAATGCCGGCAAGTCAGCTCTGTTGCGAGCCCTCACGAATGCGCAGCCGGAGATCGCCGATTATCCGTTTACGACGCGCGCCCCGCTGCCAGGCATGATGCTGTATGAGAACGTGCAGGTGCAACTCGTCGACCTGCCCCCGATTACCCCGGAGGTCACAGAGGGCTGGCTCTACGGCATCATCCGCACCGCCGACGCCGCGGCGCTGGTGGTGGACCTGGCGACTGACGACGTCCTCTCCCAGACGGAGCAGGTCCAGGCTCTGCTCGACCACGCGAAGCTCGCCCTAGTCGGCACCCCCACGGCACCGCACCACAAGCGTGCCCTCGCCATCGCCAACAAACTCGACGCCCCCGGAGCGGCGGAGCGCCTGGCTCTCATGCGCGATTTCTTCCGCGATACGCTCCCTCTCTATGCGGTCTCCGCCGCGCATGGGACAGGGTTAGAGACGCTGCGGCGTGCGTTGTTCGAGATGCTGGGAGTCATCCGCGTCTATAGCAAACCCCCGGGCCGCAAGGTCGACATGTCCACGCCGTTTATCCTCAAGCGCGGTTCGACCGTGATGGAGGCAGCCCAGGCCATCCACAAAGACTTCGTCGCCAAACTGAAGTTCGCGCGCTTGTGGGGCAAAGACGAATACCAGGGCCAAATGGTCGGGCGCGACCACGTTCTTGAGGATGGAGACGTTATCGAACTCCACGCATAGAGCTCCGCGGGGGTGGCGGAAAACCGGTACGCGGGTCTGTCCCCTCCTCCACGGTAGGCAGGCCGACCCGTTCGGTCGAAATAGTCGACCCGGGAGGAGGGATGACCATGACGGTGCAGCTGTGGCGGGCAGTGCTAGCCGAGGCCATTGGGACGTTTGCGCTGATTTTCATCGGCGCCGGATCCATCATTGCCGACCAGATGAGTGGTGGCCGGCTGGGTGTTGCGGGAATCGCCCTGGCCCACGGGCTGGCGATCGCCACGATGGTCGCAGCCGCGGGCCACGTCTCCGGGGGCCACTTTAACCCTGCGGTGACCGCAGGATTTGTTCTCGTCCGGCGACTCCCGGTGAGGCAGGGGGTCGCCTACGGGATCGCCCAGCTCGTCGGTGGCTCCGTGGGAGCGTTCTTGCTGACCGTGTCGTTTCCGGAGGCTGTCCGCAGCGCGGTGCACCTCGGGACACCCGCGCTAGGAAGCGCGGTGCCCCCGGGGACTGGCATTGTCGTCGAGGCGATCCTCACCTTCCTGCTCGTCTTCGTGATCTTCGGGACTGCCGTGGACACACGGGGGCCTCGCACCATTGCCGGTCTGATGATCGGTCTAGTCATTGCGATGGACATCTTGGGAGGCGGCGTGCTCACCGGGGCGGCAATGAACCCCGCGCGCGCGTTTGGGCCCGCGCTGTTCTCGGGGTTCTGGCAAAATCAGATCGTGTACTGGATCGGTCCGCTCTTGGGTGGAATGGGGGCGGCGTTCTTGTATGAGGCGACCCTGATGCGCAAGTAGGACGCGACACACGCCGGTCGGTGCGAGTGCACCTCGGGTAGGGGACGGCAGGACTTCGCAGCGTGGCAGTTAGGCGAGGGAGGGCACACAATGAAGCTTACGTATTACGGTCACTCGTGTTTTGTGCTGGAGGCGGACGGCACATCGATCCTCATCGATCCGTTCAATGCGGAGGTCGGCTATCCGCTTCCCACCGTTGCTCCGACGGCGGTGGTCGTGTCGCACGAGCACCAGGACCACAACAATGTCCAGGCCGCCACAGGGACACCGAAAGTGATCCGGGGCTTGCGCGAAGGTGGCAAGGAGTGGGCAGAGGTTCGCGAGCGCGTGGGCCCCGTGGCGATCACGACGGTGCACGTCTACCATGACGACGCCCGCGGTGCTAAGCGCGGCAAAAATGCGATGCTCATCTTTGACGTGGAAGGCTTACGGATTGTCCACGCGGGCGACCTTGCCCATACGCTGTCCCCCGACCAGGTTAAGGCGGTTGACCATGCCGACGTGCTGATGATTCCCATTGGGGGCCACTTTACGATCGGGCCGCAGCAAGCGGAGACCGTTATCGGCCAGGTGAAGCCGCGAATCACCATCCCGATGCACTACAAGACGAGCGTGAATGCTGACTGGCCGATTGGGACGGTGGAGGATTTCATTCGGGGCAAGCCGCGTGTCAAGCGCCTGAGTAAGAGCGCGACCATTACGAAGGCCGCACTCCCCGCCGAGTCGGAGATCTGGGTGCTGGGGGTCTGACGGGTCTCCGGGTATCTGGCTGCGCGCCGGGCGGCGGGATCAGCGGGCGACTACTTGGAAGTCCCCGATAAGTAGGTGAGCAGGGTCCGCACGCCGTAGCCCGTCCCGCCCGTAGGAGTGTAGGGGTTAGTGCCTTCCTCTTTATCGAGAAACGCAGTCGGCGCGATGTCGAGGTGGGCCCACGGCCGCCCATCGACAAACTCCCGCATGAAGATTGCCCCTTTTTGGGCTCCCCCAAACCGGGATCCCGAGTTGCGGAGATCAGCGATGGGGCTGCGCATGTTGTCCAGAAATTCTTCGTACAGCGGCAGTTCCCACAAACGCTCGCCAGCCTGCTGCGCTGCGGCCAGGAGACGCTGGATCAGGGGTGGGTCGTTGCCCATAATCGCGGCGGCGAGGTAGCCAAAGGCCACGAGTGCCGAGCCGGTGAGCGTGGCGAGATCAATGATCTCATCGGGGCGTTGCTGCGCCGCGTAGGCCAGGGCGTCCGCCAAAATGACGCGGCCTTCGGCATCGGTGTTGTTGATCTCGATCGTCTTCCCATTCATCGCCCGCACGATGTCCCCGGGCTTCACCGCGTGGCCACTGGGGAGGTTTTCCACGGCGGCCACAACACCCAGGACCCGTACCGACGGCCCCAGAGCAGGCAGGGCCTGGAGCGTCGCCAGGACCGCGGCACCACCGGCCATGTCCGACTTCATCGACTCAAGATCTTGCGTTTTGAGGTTGATCCCCCCGCTGTCGTAGCACACTCCTTTGCCGACCAGTACGATGGTCTGGCGCGCTTTGGGAGGAGAATACTCCAAGACGATGAGCCGCGGCGGTTGGTCGCTCCCCAGGCCAATCGCGAGCAAGGCCTCCATGCCTAGCGCCTTCATCCCGTTGACGTCCAAGACGGTGCACTTCAGCCCCGTCTTGCGCGCGGCTTCGGTCGCGATCTCTGCGAGCCGCACCGGGGGGAGATGATTGGGCGGTTCGTTGACGAGGTCGCGGGCAAACACGGCGGCGTCCGCAAACAGCCGGCCGCGGGCCACTCCCGCCTCCATCAATTTCTGCTGCGCGGAGTCGGCGGCTAACAGGGTGACGTGGGTCACGTGCCCTCCCTCATCGCGTTTGTAACGGAGGAACCGGTACGCTCCGAGGATGGCCCCCTCCACGCGGGCCTGCGTCGCCGCCTCGGGCAAAAGACTCGGGACCACGGCAGGCGCGATTCCGACGCGAGCGGCGTGCACCCGTGCCGCCTGTCGGACGACGGTCGCCGCCGCCCGCCGTATCTGGTCGAGCGACAGCGAGCCCTTGGGACCCATGCCGACCGCGATGATCTTGTGGGCGGGAATGCGTCCGTTTGTGTGAACGACAAGCGTGCTTCCTAATTTGGCGTCGAACTTTTCCTCCGCCAGCACAGAGGACAGCAGGCCCCCCAGAGCCTTGTCGACGCGAGCGGCCGCTCCTTCGAGCCCCGAACTGTCGGCGGCGATACCCACGCCCAGCGCATCGCAGGCCAAAGCTTCGGGGGCGTCTAGCGTAACGGCAAACTCCACGGCGACACTCTCCTCACTAGGAAACTGGGGCGATGCGGTACGGACGTCAGGCCCCCCGCGTCATGTCCTTTTGGAGCTGTTCTCCGACTCCGATCTGTAAGGCGCGATCGTACGCAAGTTTCATCGTGGCCACGTCTTCAGCTGCAATGCCTTGCGATTCAAACAGGGTGATTTGTTCCGCCGACGTGCGGCCCGCTGCCTCGCCCACGACGATGGAGCCCAGTTCGACGATTCGATCCCACGAGTACAGCCCCGCCTGGACGGCCGCAATGAGATCTCCGGATTCCTGTTGGGCCTGCTCCAGATCGTCGACCACGATGCGGTCGCTGCGAACCACCGCCTCACCGTCGAGTTCGCGCCGGGTGGCGGCATTCGATCCGATCGCGTTGATGTGCACGCCGGGTGCCACCCACTCCCCGAGCAGGATCGGGTCCGTCGCCGTCGTCGCTGTCACAATGATATCGACCGCATCCACCGCGTCGCGGGCGCTGTCGACGGCCACGACCTCCCCGCCCAGCTCTTCCACCATCTCGTCGGCGAATGCCTCCCGGTGCGCGGCCGTCCGACTGTAGCATTTCACTAAGGCGATCGGCCGGACCCGGCTGATGGCAATCACCTGAGTGCGCGCCTGTTTTCCTGTGCCGATCACGCCGAGCGATCCGGCATCCGTCCGCGCGAGGTACTTGGTGGCCACCGCGCTCGCGGCGCCCGTCCGCAATTGGCCGAGCAGATCGACCTCCATCATCGCCAGCAGTTCGCCTGTGTCGACGCTGTAAAGCATTCCGAGGAAGCGCGCCGCTCCGCTCGCATGCGTGTAGGCCTTCAATCCCATGGCACCCAGCGGGGGAAGGGCCGCCGACATCACGTGCAGGACCGTCCCGGTCGCGGTGGTGGACCGCTGGCGGGGGCGGTTGACGGCCTTGTGCTGCCCGAGATGACGGAAGGCGTCTTCGACGGCGCGAATGACGTCGTCCATCTTCAAGACGCGCGCCACGTCGGCTTCGCGGAGCAGCAGGGGCATGGCCACACAATTCTCGCCGCGGCGAAGTGCTCCTTTCGGCACCCAGGGACTGGGCATCGAACGCACAACAATCTAGACAAGGAGGCGAAGATTGGAGATCGATCAGAGCTGGTATCGAAGACCTCCGGGCGTCCCGGAACACGCGTCCGCCGGCGGGGTAGTGGTCCGCCCTGGCGACGCCCAGCTCCTTGTTGCTCTGATCCGTGAGGGGGGTTACCCAGGATACGTGCTGCCCAAAGGCCATGTCGAGCCGGGCGAGTCCTCCGAGAAGGCGGCGGCGCGCGAAGTCTCTGAGGAGGCGGGGTTGGCTGGGTTAGTCAACCTCGGAGAGATTGCGGTGCGAGAGCGCCTCGATCTCAAGAAAACCTCCTGGAAGAGGACGCATTACTTCCTCTATGTCGTGGACGCGGGTAGCAGTGTGCAGGGGCAGGCGGAATGGTTCTCTCTCGATGCCCTGCCAGCGATGTTCTGGCCCGAGCAGCGCGAGGTGCTTCACACGTACCGATCCCAAATCGCTATCCTGGTCGCCCAGTTCCTCCAGGGGGGTCGGGATCCAGGCAAGGAGGCTACGCAGCGTCAATTCGGACAGCGCGCTAGCGCCTATGCCCACAGCGCCAGCCATCGGCACGACACGGATCTTGAGCTGTTGGTGGAACACCTGAAGCCAACTTCGGCCGACCGCCTGCTCGACGTTGCGACGGGAACCGGATTCACGGCCGTCGCCTTCCGTCCGCTTGTGCGCTCCGTGGTCGGGGTGGACCTAACGTGGGAGATGCTGCGTGAAGCCCAAGGCCTTCGCTCCGGGCGCGACCGCATCAGGTGGGCCGTCGCGGATGCGGACGCGTTGCCGTTTGCGGACGCGACGTTTACTGTGGTGACCTGCCGGCGCGCCGCGCACCACTTCGTCCACCTGGAGCGCGCGATTGGAGAAATGCTGCGCGTGCTGCCCGTCGGCGGCCGGATCGGCCTGGTGGATCAGGTGCCCCCAGACGACGAAGCTGGCGGAAAGCTGATGGAGTCAATGGAGATCCTGAGGGATCCCAGTCATGTGCGGGCCATTCCCGCCAGCCGCTGGCAGGCGCTGCTAGCCAAGTGGGGTGTCGCGCTTTCGCTCGTACAGACCGTGGAACGGCGTCTGGCTGTCTCGGAGTGGCTGGAGCTGGCGGGGACCGATCTCGCCCGCCGCGACGCGATCGATGCGGCGCTTCGGCGTGCGTCCCCGCCGGCTCGGGAACAGATCGGATACGAGGCGACGCAGAATCCGACATTCCTGAAGCGATGGATCGTTCTCGTGGGAAAGAGATGAGCAGAGCAGGGAGCGACGCCGACCAGCCGCGCTTTGTAGCAGGGGACGCTGAGGACCTCTTGCCCTGCGTGTTACGTGAGGACCACTTCCACCATGGCCTGGCGTGCTTCCAGCGCTGGAGAGGGGGTCTCGGCGTAGATCTTCCACGCCTCCCATATCCGGTCGCGCAGCGCGGGCGCAACATCCAAATGGAGCGCGGGCTCCGTCCAGGGGGCGACGTCGACTTCGAGCGCCAGCTGGTCACAGAAATCTAAGCAGGCCTCGAGGTAGGCGATGGCCCTCGCGCCATCGACGGGGCCCGCCAAAAACTTGTGCCCCGACCGATCTTCGAATGCGGCGATTAGCACCCTGGTCATCCCGGCGAGCGCGGCCAAGGCGCGGACCGTGGCCCAACGCGCTTGGATATTGTGGGCGGCCTGAGCCGCCGACCAGGACGCGTTCTGAGTGACCCCCCGTTCCACCACAGCGAGGCAGCGTTGCGCAGCACGCGCCACGACGGCATTGCCGTCTTCACGGATGCGCATCAAGATGGCTACCGCGCCGTCTCTCACTTTGCCGTGCTGCGCCGGCGTCGCGATGCGCGGCATCAAGACCGTATCCGCAATCAACCCGTCCACGACCAATTCAATGGTCCCGCGGCTGGCATACCGGTCGCTGCGGGTAACCGTCTGGGCGATTAGCTTCGTGCGGAGTGCCGGGGCCAGAGAGTAGATTGCTTCCAGCACGATCCGCAGCGGTATGTACACCACCACCGCCCACACGAGCAGTGCGAAGAACCAGCGCCGCAGGCCCGCGCCTGAGGCGGCCATCGTCCCCAGCGTCACCAGGTAGCCCACGACGCAGATCACCGCCAGGGCCCGGGCAGTTGTCTGCCGGGACCCCACGTTGGTCAGCGCACTGAGAAGGCGGCGGACAATCATCGTATCGGCCCGATTCGTGGCAGTGGTAGTTTGGGCATCGTCCCCAGGGTCTCCTTGAAATCGAACAAGCTCGTGAATGTGTTGTGACACATCCGGTGTACTTACCAAAGGAGATGCAGAGGGGGTGGAGTGCCGGGATTCTCGTGGCGGCAGGGCTCTCTTTCCTGCCGACCGGTTCTTTCGTCCTCGATCCTGCGACCAGTCAGGTGGAATTCTTCGTGCCCGACAATCGCGGGGGGTTTACCGGAATCGCACGCAACGTCGCGACGACGGTCGCCGTGCAGGAACGAGATGGCACGTTTGCGGGCGATGTCGGCGCCCGCATTGACGCGCGGAGCATTACCACCGGGTCGGGGTTGCGAGACGCCCAGATGCACCGGGACTTTTTGATGAGTGACCAATACCCGGTGATGACGTTCCAGGGCACCGCTGTCCCGACCGGCTCGCTTGCGGCCCTCTCCTTTCCTGCGCGCGTGACCGGCCAGCTAACGATCAAGGGAACGACCCACGACGTGGAGTTTCCCGTCCGCGTCATTGCCCTTCAAGACATCTACATGGTGGACGGGAAATTCACACTGCGCATGACAGATTACGGAATTCCGATTCCACGGTTCTTCATCTTTGCCGCCTCTGACCCCATTGTCGTGACGATGCGGCTGCGGTTCACCAGCTCTCCTTAGCGCCCGCCCAGCTCGCAGAGGGGACGGAAGGCAGTCCCCTCGTGCCGTCGAACCCTGGGAAACGAATCCCGCCGACTGTAAATCTGAGCGAGACCCCCAAGCGGGCCGGAGGTGGCGTAGGTGGGCGCACTGGACTACGCGCGGCAGAACCGCGCACGATTTGTGGACGAACTCAAGGCGTTGCTACGCATTCCGAGCATCAGCACCCTGCCCGACCACCGCAACGACGTCCTCCGGGCAGCCGACTGGCTCCTCGCCCATCTGCGCGAGATGGGCATGACCGCCGAGCTCATCCCTCTCAACGGGGGCCACCCGATGGTCTACGCCCAGTGGATACAGGACCCGAACCGGCCCACGGTCCTCTTCTACGGGCACTATGATGTCCAGCCGGTCGACCCGCTGGCAGAGTGGACCTCCCCCCCATTCGAGCCCACCCAGCGGGGAGAGGACCTCTACGCCCGCGGGGCGCGCGACGATAAGGGACAGATTTTCGCCATCCTTAAGGCCCTCGAGTCGTATCTGAAAGACGCGGGCCGGCTCCCCCTTAACGTGAAGGTGCTGATCGAAGGAGAAGAGGAGATCGGCAGTCCCGGAATTTCCCGCTGGATGGACCGGCATGCGCGCAAGCTCGCCTGCAACATGGCGTGGGTGTCTGACGGGCCGATGTACGCCCGGGATCTACCGAGTATCCTCACCGGCCTGCGCGGGTTGCTCTACACCGAAGTGGAAGTCCGCGGGCCCGCGCACGACCTGCACTCCGGAATCTATGGCGGCGCCGTCCCCAACCCGGTCAATGCTGTTGCCACGATCATCGCGGGGCTCAAGGACCGCCGCGGCCGCGTAACGGTCCCCCGGTTCTACGCGGCGGTCAGGGATCCGTCTCCTGAGGAAAAGGCCTCGTGGGAGCGCCTGCCGTTCCGTGAAGAGGAATTCATGCGCGAGGCCGGTATCACTGCCGCCCCGGGCGAGGAGGGCTACAGCATCCTGGAGCGCCGGTGGTCCCGGCCTACCCTGGATGCGCACGGGATTGCCGGGGGATGGACAGGGCCGGGGTCGAAGACGGTGATCCCCGCCAAGGTTGTTGCCAAAATTAGTATGCGTTTGGTCCCCGACCAGAGAGCGAAAACCATACTCCGGGCGTTTGAGAAGAAGGTCAAGCAGCTAGCCCCCCCTGGAGTCGAAGTGGAGGTCCGGGATTTGGCTGGGGGGGATCCCGTCCTCGTGGTGCCGTCGGTCGCGCCTATTCAAGCGGCGGCACGGGTCGCTCGGGCAGTTTGGGGCGCCGATCCTGTGTACATCCGGGAAGGAGGCAGTATCCCGCCCGTCACCAAGTTCGACCGGTTATTGAAAGTGCCCACAGTGCTGTTTGGCTTCGGCCTGCCCGATGACAACACGCACGGGCCAAATGAAAAGTTTCACCTCCCCAACTTCCACCGGGGCATCGAGACGGTTATCCAGTGGGTGGAACAGGTCGCCGGCTAAGGGCCTACGAAACGATGGCTCAGAGTTGAGGGCGGGAGACCACCACGATGCCGTCGATCCACCAGACGCAACTTGAGATGGTGCAGCTTGTGCTGCCCGGGCACGCAAACGTGCGCGGGACCCTCTACGGTGGGCGCATGATGGATTGGATCACCACGGCGGCGACGATGGCGGCAATGCGTCTCGCTCGCGGGCCGGTGGTCTTGGGCGCGATGGACGACCTCGACTTTCTCAGTGCTGTCCGAGTGGGGGACATGGTTACGCTTCGGGCACAGGTCGAATACGTCGGACGGGCGTCGTTAGAGGTCGGCGTGGATGTGGACGCGGAGGACCCTCGGCAAGGAGGGCAGCGGCGTGCGACCTCCGCGCACTTGGCGATGGTCGCCGTTGACGACACGGGCCGGTCCCGGCCTGTCGGAATCCATGTCACTCCGGCCGACCGTGCCGAGCAGATCCTAGCTGATGCGGCGCGAACGAGGAAGGCTGAGCGTGCCAAGCGGTTGGCCGACGGTCCCTCAGAGCTCGCCGAGGAAGAGGAGACGGCAGGACTGACCCACACCCTGGAAATGTCGCGCCTGGTCTCTCCCGACGATGCCGTCCTCGGGACGCTGATGTTCGCGGGTCGGTTGATGATGCACCTGGATGAAGTCGCTTCCCTACTTGCGCTTCGCTTCTGCCGATGTCCTATCGTGACGGCGTCGATCGACGCGCTCGCGTTCTTCGCTCCCATCCGCGTGGGGGAAATTGTCGCCTACCAGGCGGGCCTGAACTACGTGGGGCGGACGTCGATGGAGATCGGAGTGAGGGTCCTCGCCGAGAACCCCCTCACGGGCGTACGCCGCCATACGTGCACCGCCTTCCTCACGATGGTGCACGTAGATGCCCACGGGCGGCCCCAGCCCGTCCCACCATACCATCCCACGACGGAAGCAGAACGACGCCGCTGGGAAGCCGCGGAGCGTCGGCGGGAGCTCCGGGTCCTCCGGCACTCGCGCCTGCGCGGGGTTGAGTCCCCATGACAGGTACTGGGAACGCGCTTTCTGTCGACACACCGAATGGCGGATGACGCAGTCGCTGGTTGATCTCCTCCTGCATCTCGACCAGCACCTCGATCTGCTCTTCGCTCAGATGGGCATGTGGACATACGCGGTGATCTTCGTGATTGTGTTCGCCGAGACCGGATTGGTCGTGACCCCTTTTCTCCCCGGCGACTCGTTGCTGTTCGCGACGGGGGCCCTGGCCGCCCGCGGCCTCATTCCCCCGATCGTCCTGGGCGCGCTCCTGTCGGCAGCCGCCATCGCGGGCGATACTGTGAACTACTGGATCGGACAGGTGGCCGGCCCGCGCGTGTTTCGCCAAGAGCATTCGCGTTTTTTCAAGCGCGAGTACTTGGATGGGACCCAGCGATTCTTTGAGCGGTATGGGAGTCTGACCATCGTGCTCGCCCGGTTTGTGCCGATCGTGCGGACCTTCGCGCCGTTTGTGGCCGGGATCGGGCGCATGGCCTACGGGCGATTTCTGTTCTACAATGTCCTCGGTGGAATCGTTTGGGTGACTGCGTTCGTAGCGCTGGGGTATTTCTTCGGTAATCTTCCCGCGGTGCGCGAACACTTCACCCTCGCGATCGGTGTCGTGATTGTTCTGTCCGGCGTGCCGATCCTCGTGGAGCTGTGGCGCCACCGGCGACGGTAATCGGCTCACTCGGATTTTTGGCGGAAAGCAGGGGTGGCGCGCGGCGTTACGAATGTGTTGGAGGGGCGCGGCGCTCCACCGGAGTGACGGCCCGCTGCGCTCGAACGCGGAGAAGACCCGAAGGAGGTGGGGATGGACACTATCGGGCACCACTATATTGCCGAAGCATCCGGGTGTACATCCGGTGTCATCGGGAAGATTGAAGCCGTGGAGCGGATCCTAGTCCGCGCCGCGGAGATTGCCGGTGTCCATGTGTGGTCCACTTCATTTCACCGGTTCAACCCCAGCGGAGTATCGGGTGTCATTGTGATCTCCGAATCCCACATGTCCGTGCACACATGGCCCGAAGTCGGCTACGCGGCGTTAGACATTTTCACTTGTGGCGATTCCGCTAAGCCGCAGAAAGCGCTGGAATGGGCCCTGAGAGAGTTCGGGGCTACCAATGTCCACATCACTGAGGTGACGCGCGGTTTGGAGGAAGGCGACAAAGTCTTCTTCCACAGCATTGTGACGTGGGAGGAAGAGCTGCTGCGCCGCACCGTGAACGGTCAAAAGGCCCCCGGTCGTCGTCCCGCACCGCGGCGTGCCGCGGAGGCCGGGGTGGGACGGCGTCGCCCGCCCGCTCCTCCCGAAACGTAGTCGCGCGACTCCCCCGCGCCTGTGCTCCCGTTCATCTCTATCCAGAGCGTGTCGGGACCCTAGTCTCAACTCACGCGTATGCCGGCCAATCCTAGCGCAGTCGAGCGCGCGCTCAAAGCGTCGGTCGCAGGCGAAGTCCGCTTCGACCCAGCTTCCCGAGTTCTCTACAGCACGGATGCCAGCATCTACCAGATTCTCCCGCTAGGCGTCGTCATTCCCCGCGATGATGACGATATTGCCGCCACCCTGCGAATTGCTGCGGATGCGGGGACCCCGATCTTGCCCCGCGGAGCGGGGACCAGCCTGGCAGGGCAATCCATCGGCCGGGCAATCATCTTGGACTGTTCCAAGTACATGTCCCGGATCTTGGAGCTCGATGGGGCCCGCCCGCTGGCACGGGTGCAGCCGGGGGTGGTGCAAGATGACCTCAACCAGGCCGCCCGCCCCCACGGACTGCGGCTGGGCCCAGACACCGCGACCAGCAACCGGGCGACCTTGGGGGGGATGATCGGCAACAACTCCTGCGGGGCGCGCTCCATCGTGTATGGGAAGATGATGGACCACGTGCAGGAACTGCGCGTGATGCTCATTGACGGAACCGAGTTGCACCTCCGCCGGCCCGGCCCCGGGCGACCTCCCGCGGTCGCATCAGGCCGGGAGGATGTGATCCGCCGGAGTGTGGCGGCGATCGTGGAGCGCAATCGCGAGGAAATCGAGCGGCGATTTCCTCGCTTACTGCGTCGCGTCAGCGGCTACAATCTCGACGCGTTGGTCCGCGACCCCGCTGACTTGATCAACCTGCTCGTGGGGTCCGAAGGCACGCTGGGCATCGTGACGGAGGCGACCGTCGGGCTCGTCCCCCAGCCGGCGAGCACCGTGCTGGCAGTCGTCCACTTTGCCGACCTCTTTGCGGCATTGGATGTCGTGCCACTAATTTTGTCCTTCGCTCCGTCGGCAGTCGAGTTGATCGATCGAATGTTGCTGGAGATGACACGTGCTCAGCTCGAATACGCCCGGCGCATGACCTTCGTGCAGGGCGATCCGGATGCCCTGCTGATCGTGGAGCTCTCCGGTGCGACACCCGCCGAGCTTGCGGACCGCCTCGCCGCGATGGAGCGGGCGCTGCGCGCGGAAGGCGTCCAGGGGGCGATCGTGCATGCGACGTCGGGGGCCGACCAAGACAACATTTGGCGGGTGCGGAAGGCCGGGCAAGGACTCTTGCAAGGGGTGAAGGGCGACGCCAAGCCGATCGCATTTGTCGAGGATACGGCCGTCTCCCCCCAGCGCTTAGCCGCGTACATGCGGCGGTTCAAATCTCTGCTGGACGCCCACGGGGTGCGCGCGGCGATCTACGCGCATGCGAGTGTCGGGTGTCTCCACGTCCGGCCGCTGATTGATCTCAAGCGCCAGCACGACATCGAGAAGATGAAAGCCATCGCCGAGGCCGTGGGCGAGTTGGTCATCGAGTTTGAGGGCACCATGAGCGGCGAGCACGGCGACGGCTTGGTCCGGTCGTGGTTTGTGGAGCGCTTCTTCGGCTCTCAGGTCTACGGCGCGTTCCAGGAGATCAAGGCACTGTTCGATCCGTCCGGCCTGATGAACCCCAGCAAAATTGTCAACGGTCCGCCGATGGATCAGTCGCTGCGGTATGGGTCGCACTATCGCACCCAGCCCATCGCCACGATCTTCGACTGGTCGAAAGACGGCGGCTTCGGACGATCGGTGGAGCTGTGTAGCGGGCTCGGCGCGTGCCGCAAAACCTCCGAAGGGACGATGTGCCCATCGTACATGGTAACGCGCGAAGAGGAGCACTCGACTCGAGGGCGCGCGAATCTCTTGCGGGCCGTCTTGTCCGGGGTCCTCCCCACACAAGAGATCACAGGCACGCGCTTGTACGAGGCACTGGACCTGTGCCTGGAGTGCAAAGGGTGCAAAGGGGAGTGCCCGGCCAACGTCGACATGGCTAAACTGAAGTATGAATTTTTGGCTCAGTACTACCGGGCGCATGGAGTGCCTCTACGCGCCTGGTTATTTGGACACTACCGCTTGCTGAACCACTGGGGATCCCGGGCCGCGCCGCTCTCTACGGCGCTCGCCCAATCCCGTCCGGCTCGCTGGGTGCTGGATCGGCTGGTGGGTATCGACCGCCGGCGCCCGCTGCCGCCTTTCGCGCGTCCGAATTTCCTGCAGTGGTGGAACGCGCATCGGCAAGCGCGCATACAACTGAGCTCCCCATCCCATGCGCGCGCAGGCTCCCGCGGCCCGGTCGCCCTCTTTGCCGACACGTTCATGATCTACAATTATCCGCAGGTCGGCCGCGCGGCAGTGGAAGTCTTGGAACAGCTGGGCTATGACGTCGAACTCGCCCCGCCGGTTTGCTGCGGACGCACGCTCATTAGCAAAGGACTCCTTTCCCAAGCGCAGGCGGCGGCGCGCCGGAACGTGGGCGCGCTACTGCCCGTCGCCGCGCGGGGGGTGCCGATTGTGGGGTGCGAACCGAGCTGTCTGCTCACGTTTCGCGACGAGGTGCCGGACCTGGTCCCGGGCGACGCTGCACAGACTCTGGCCCGCGGTGTCTTCCTCATTGAAGAGTTTCTCGCGAGCGAACACCGGCGCGCCCCGCTACCGCTTACTGGCGGGGCCGGCCGTCATGTCCTCGTCCACGGTCACTGTCATGAGAAGGCGCTCGCGGGGACGGCGCCGCTGCAACAGGTTCTAACCGCCGCGGGGTACACAGTGGAAATGGTCGATGCCGGCTGCTGCGGGATGGCCGGGTCGTTTGGGTTTGAGAAAGAGCACTACGAGATCTCGATGGCCATCGGGGAGCGTCGACTCTTGCCCGCAGTCAGACAGGTAGGTCCCGACGCGGTCGTGGCCGCGACGGGTGTGTCTTGCCGACAACAGATCGCGCACGGCAGCGGGCGGCGCGCTCTGCATCTCGTGGAGCTGCTCCAACCAGCGGCGCCCCACGCGGCGGAGCACGCCGCGGCGGTGAGCTGACGTTGCCCGAGGGGCCCGACGCACCCATCCAGAACGCGGGGTCGATAGCGGCGCAGCAGCCTGTGCGTGTATTGCCGCGCGCGAGCGATCTGAATCTGCCGCTGCTGATCTCCGCCTCGGTCGTTCATTTCCTCAACGACTTCTATGTTGCGTTCCTGTCCCCGTTGCTTCCTCTGGTTGTGGCAAATTTCCACCTCTCCCTCGCCCTGGCGGGGCTGCTCGCGACGATTCTGAACACCTCAGGGGCGATGTTACAACCGGGATTTGGGGCGCTGGCTGATCATTTCCGGCGCAGAGTGTTCATCAGGGTGGGACCGGTTCTGGCGGTAACGGGGATGGGACTCATGGGGCTGGCCCCGTCATATGGCGTTCTCATCGTGCTGCTTGCTCTAGCGGGGGCGGGAACGGCGGCGTTTCATCCTCAAGGGGCGTCGACGGCCGCGGAGGCCAGCGGACGGCGAAAGGGTGCGGGCCTCTCAATATTCGTCGCGGGCGGAGAACTCGGCTATGCGCTGGGGCCGTTGATCATCGCGGCAATTGTGGCGTGGCGCGGGCTCAATGCCACGTGGATGGCCGCGGTGCCGGGAGTCCTCGCGTGTGTGCTGCTCTGGCCCGCGTTTCCCCCGGCTGGCGCCCCCCCGTCACGGTCCGGGACCCCGAGCTTGCGCACAGACTTGGGCGCAGCGTTTCGTCCGATGCTCGTGCTCTGGTTCGTCGTGTTCCTGCGCAGCGTGATCATCACCTCCTACCACACGTTCCTGCCCCTGCTGATCACGCAGCGGGGTGGGGCGCTCGTCGCGGGTGGGCTGGCCGTGTTTCTGTTCGGCGGGATCGGTGCCATTGGCGGGATTTGCGGGGGGATTCTCTCTGAGCGCATTGGTCGGAAGCGTCTTGTGATGCTGTCGTTCATCATCACTGCGCCGCTGCTCGTCGCGTTTGTGCGAAGCCCCGCGCCGTGGTCGTATGTCTTTCTCGCTCTGGGGGGGATCGTTGTTTACTTGTCGGCTGCGGTGACCATTGTCATGGCGCAGGAACTGCTCCCCCATCGGGTGGGGGTCGCGAGCAGCATCGTGATGGGCGTCGCATGGGGAATGGCGGGGCTCACTCTAACCGGAGTGGGTGCGCTGGCCGATAGAGTCGGGCTGGGGAATACGCTCATGCTGCTGTTGCTGCTCTTCGTTCCAGCACTCGCTGCGGCGCGGGCTCTTCCGCAGTCACTCGATACCGCAGTTGAACACTCCCGCTGACATCTGCGACTGTGAAGTACGGCGAGGGACGTTCTGCGCCGGTCGTTAAGCCTCGGGCTCGAACAGCTCGATGACGTTTCCGTCAGGATCCGCTAGCTGGGCAAGACGCCCGGCATCCACGGTGCGAGGCGGGATGAGGACTTTCGCTCCCCGCCTCTTTGCGTCGTTGAAGACGACGTCGAGATCGGCCACCTGAAATGTAATCTGGGTCGTCCCTGCGCCTCCGGCCTGCCCTCGGGGCTTGACCGCGAGGATCACGCCTTCAGTGCGGAACTCGGCCGACTTGTCCGACTTCGTGACCACGGGGAGTCCAAGCACGTAGGAGTAGAAATTCACCGCCTTTTTCATATCCGACACGAGCATGGAAACCTGCGTTAACTGGTCAAGCATCGCGACGTCCGGCTCACCTCCGCGTCGAACCAGATTCCTTCCTCTCTCCACCGTGCGCGTGATCGGTGGCTGCCAAAAAAGGTGCGTACCACGATCGATTCACCCAGTCCATACGTACCCGCAGTGCCAGTGCTTCCACCCGTCCCTCGAGCCTCCTGCGACGACCCCTCGGGAGATATCGTCGAGAGGGGATCGGACGTGCCAAGAGGGACGCCTCGGCAGCCCGCAGCCTCCAGTCAGTGGCCCTGAGTCGGGACCATCAGTCGATGACAACCCGCTGCACTAACGACAGCAGCAGGATGGCAACCCACGGCGAGAAATCTAGCCCGCCGATTGGAGGTATGATGCGACGAATGGGGTCGAGGATGGGCGCGGTGACCCGGTAGATGACCCGCACGGCCGGGTGAGACACATCGACGCCGGGGATCCAGCTTATGACGACACGCGCGATAAGGAGCACGTACAAAACTTCAAACACGACCCGTATCAGCGCTAGGGGACTCACGACGCTCTCGTCAATCTGGCGGTCCGCTCGACCTTCTATTCGACTCGCGCGTTAGCGAGTTCCTGTGTGTAAAGAAAAGACCCGGTCGGGGTGAATCCCGACCGGGTCTTGTACGTCGTCAGTGCTGTGGTTTACACCGGGACGACGTTCGCGGCCTGCGGGCCCTTTTTCCCATCGACGACGTCGAACTGGACCTGCTGGCCTTCCTGCAGGGAGCGGAACCCGTCCTGCTGGATGGCGCTGTAGTGGACGAACACGTCCTTGCCGCCCTCCACGGAGATGAAGCCGTAGCCCTTCTCCGCGTTGAACCACTTGACCGTGCCAGTAACCATTGCGGCCTTGCTCCTTTCGTACTTTGTACAGGCTTGCGCACATCAGTGCCCTACCTGCCTCGCCGAGCGTACCACTTGGCGGGGCCCGATGTCAACATTGCGGGCGACGGTCGCGGCAATTCGTGGAATGAGCGGCCACCGCGAGGTGTGTCGATTGCCGAGCAATGGAATCGATTCATCTTCGTCGCGTTTCGATCGCAACCCCTGCCGTGGGTCCCACTCAGTAGATTAGGGATTCGTTGCGTGCCGTCGATGCGTCATACGTCCGGGATAACATTTCCACGGCAGAATTTGGGAAGAATAATTTTTCGTTGGTGATCAACACAAGGCCTCACGCTAGTCCCTTGACTTGCGTGAAACTGCATGATATACACTGAAGAAAATTGCATACGTGCTCTTATCAAGAGTGGGTGAGGGACGGGCCCGATGAACCCCGGCAGCCTGTGCGGCACGACGTCACGCCCGTGCGTGATGTGACCGATGTGTCGTGCAAGGTGCCAACTCCTACGGAACCAATTCCGAGAGATAAGAGGGACCGGCACCCCTCCAGTAGGAATTGGGAGGGGATTTTTTGTTGGTCATGGTGACTGTCCGCGTCCCCGCTACCATAGCGAATCTCGGACCAGCCTTCGACACGGCAGGCGTCGCGGTGACCGTCTACAACACGGTGCATCTCACCCTGGCAGCCTCCGCACGTGTGGAGGTGCAGGGGTATGGTCAAGGGAGTATGCCAGAGGATTCATCTAACCTGGTCTATCGCGCGGCGGCGAAAGTTGCCGCCCGGGCGGGACGATCGAGTGCGTTTGCGCTGCAGTGCCATAACGACATTCCGCCCGGCCGTGGACTGGGGAGCAGTGCTGCGGCGGTGGTCGGCGGTGCGGTTGCGGCCAACGAGGCTCTCGGTCGCCCGCTCAGCCAGGAGGACCTGTTGGATTTGACCTGGCGGATGGAAGGGCACGCGGATAACGCTGCCCCGGCGTTGCTGGGGGGTGTGGTTCTGGCCGATGTGAGTGATGGTGTCGTGCGGTGGACGCGGATCATGCCGACATGGGATGTCGCGCTGGTTGTTGCCGTGCCGGAATTCAGCGTCGCCACCGACCGCGCGCGAGCGGCGCTCCCTGATCGCGTGCCCCTGGCCGATGCAGTCACCAATATCAGCCATACCGCGTGGCTGGTGACGGCGATGTTGACCGGACGGGCGGACCTCTTGACCACCGCGATGGACGACCGACTCCATCAGCCTTATCGCCGGAGCCTGGTGCCGGGGATGGAGGAGGCGTTCGCGGCGGCGAGAGCGGCCGGCGCATATGGTGCAGCGTTGTGCGGCAGCGGCCCGTCGGTACTGGCCGTGGTTCCGCCCGCGAAGGCCGCCCGCGTCGGTCAGTCCATGGTGGACGCGTTTGCGGGGCACGGACATGCGGCGAGCTACATCCGCGTCAACATCGACGAGCAGGGGGCGACTCTTGTCGCCTGAGGCGATCCAACCTCCACGAGTCGGGGAGGGCAATGTGACCAGTGTGAGGCAGGATGATGTTCGAAGCCAAATTCCCATCATCGGGGGAGACCATGTCTGAACAGCAGCTGCGGTGTCGCGAGTGTGGTGCCATGTACGCGGCGGGACCGCGTTACGTGTGCGAGCAGTGCTTTGGGCCACTTGAGGTGGTCTATGACTATGCAGCGCTCGCCCGCCAGCCGCTGCGGCAGATGATCGAGGCAGGCGTGCCGTCTATGTGGCGGTACGAGCCTCTGCTGCCCGTGCGCCGTGTGCCCGAGATCGATTTGGAGCCCGGGTACACCCCGTTGCTGCCTGCGGGCCGGCTGGGTCGGGCGTTGGGGCTGCGTCGCTTGTTCATCAAGAACGACAGCGTCAACCCCACGTGGTCATTCAAGGATCGGGTCGTAGGTGTGGCGATGTCTGCCGCCCGTTCGTTCGGCTACGACGTCGTCGCCTGTGCCTCGACGGGTAACCTCGCCAACGCGGTGGCCGCTCACGCCGGCCGGGCGGGCATGCGAGCCTGCGTCTTCATTCCCAAAGGGCTGGAACGGGGGAAGGTCTTGGCGACGGCGGCGTACGGGGCCACTTTAGTGGAAGTGGATGGAACCTACGACGACGTCAACCGCCTGTGCGCGGAGATCGCCGAAGAGCACCGCTGGGCATTCGTGAACGTAAACGTGCGGCCGTACTATTCAGAAGGCGGGAAGACGCTGGGGTTCGAGGTCGCTGAACAGCTCGGCTGGCGGGCACCCGATCATGTCGTGGTCCCTATCGCGTCCGGCAGCTTGCTCGTCAAGATCCATAAGGGGTTAACCGAGCTGCAAGCAGTCGGGCTGCTCGAGAGTGTGCCCACGCACGTCCATGGCGCCCAGGCGGCCGGGTGCGCGCCGGTGGCCACGGCGTTTGCTGAGGGGAGCACCGAGATTCGGCCCGTCAAACCCAACACGATCGCACGCTCGCTGGCCATTGGTACCCCTGCGGACGGCCGGTATGTGCTCAAAGTGGCTCGGCAAACGGGGGGCGCGGTCGTGGCCGTGACGGATGACGAGATTGTGGCCGGAATCCTAGTCCTTGCGGAGACCGAAGGGATCTTTACCGAGACGGCCGGGGGTGTCACGATCGCGGCGTTGCGGGCGCTGGCCGCCCGTGGAGCCTTCGGGGAGGATGACATCGTCGTCGCCTACATCACGGGGCAGGGGCTCAAGACCCTCGAGGCCGTCGCGGATGCGATGCGTCCTCCGATTGCCATTCGGCCGACGCTGAAGGATTTCGAGCGCAATGTCCTCGCAGGTGTAGCCTGAGCCCAAGCAGGGGACAGGGAGGATTGGAATGCCGACTGTTAGAATTCCGGCGCCGCTGCGAAAACTGACCGGAGATCAACGGGTGGTCGAGGCAAGCGGGGCCACGCTAGCGGACTTGGTGGCGGATCTGGAGCGGCGTTTCCCAGGGATTAAAGGACGCATCATGGGTGCGGATGGCCAGGTGCATAGTTTTGTGAACATCTTCGTCGACGACCAGGATGTGCGGTTTTTGCAGGGTCTTGCCACTCCCCTGCGGGAGGAAGCGGAAATCTCCATTATCCCTGCAATGGCTGGCGGGATGGATCCATCCCGGCCCAGAGGTGGGCTCCTAAATCTGCTGCCGCCCGAACTCGCGACGTAAAATCTTAATCCGCACTCGTAACCGCTGATCCCAGGGGCGCCGATGACCGTGCGACGCGGTGTGGCCACAGCGGCAGTTGTGGTGGTCATTTTGCTGGCAGCCTGGTGGTTGCTGCGTCCGGCGCGGGCCACGGTGTCGGTGTACTTTGTGCGCGCGGATGGCACCCGCAGCACCGTACAGGACGTTCCGCGCACGGTGGGGGCGCAAGGAGCAGAGGCCGTGTTGGCGGCGGCGATCCGCGAATTGCTCGCGGGCCCCTCTGCACAGGAACGAACGTCCGGCCTGACGACAGCGATTCCCTCAGGGACGAAGCTCCGGAGCTTGCGCATCGAGAAGGCGATTGTGCTGCTCGACCTCAGCAGTGAGATCGAGTCAGGAGGCGGGAGCGCGATCATGCTGGCCCGGTTTTGGCAACTTGTCTACACCGCGACCCAATATCCTCAGGCGCCGCAAGTGCGGATCCTCGTCGACGGTGTAGCCAAGTCGGCCCTGGGGGGAGAAGGGGTGCTGATTGACCGGCCGGTCAGTCGCCCGTCCACCCTTCCCGAGTTCTAACCGAGGGAGTCCCCCGGTTAATAACAGTCGACACGGCGCAGGAGAAGAAAAGTTTTGTCAGGAAGTTCTGTTAGGAAGCCCTGTGGGGGAGTTGCTGAGTCCGTCGTGCCCAGTGAAGTTTTTGCCGAAGACATAGAGGCTCTGCTAGAACGCCTGGATGGCGTGACATCCGCCCGCGTCGTGGCCAACGACGCGGGAGAGATCGCGTCCATCTACGTGACGGCCGCCACCAACCGCGAGGAGCCGGTGGTGCGGCGGACGATTGCTTCCGCCCTCATGTCCAGCTATTCTCTCGCCGTCGACGGGTGGCGCATCCGCATCGCCCGCATGCAGACCGAGGCTCCCATGCGCACGTGGCGTCCCCGGCGCGTGGATGAATCGCTGTCGGGGACAGCCGTCCAGGCGCTCGTGGAACTGGAACCGGTGCATGCGGAAGGCGGGACCCTGGTCGGCCGCGCGCGATCCTTGCCTGACCGCACGAACCGTCTGCGCGGTTTGGTCTTGGCCACGCTCGACGCTCTAAAATCTGTCCTGGACACCGAAGAACGCCGGGGCGCTCTAGAGTCGATCGCCATCCAGCCGCTCGCGGGACGCGACACAGTGGTGGTCGCCGTCTCCATCGGGTCGCCAACGGGCTCCCAGTTGTGCGTAGGATCAGCAGTGGTCGAAGGGAGCGAAGCCGACGCAGTTATCGCGGCAACGCTCGATGCTATAGGCAAGCGCGGCGTGAAACTGCAACGACGGGGGTGGGGAATGAAGGATCGGCGCGATGAGTTGGAATCGATGCGGGCACACTACCGACGCCTTCGGGAGCCCCAGCGACAGATGCCGGAGCTTGCACCCGAAGACGACGGAGCCAATGACGGAGCCGACGACTCGGTACCCGACCAGGCGCAGATTCGACCTGAGCGACCGGGCGGTGCCGCCATGGCAAACGTGGCACGGGCTGATGCGGCGGCCCAGACGGATCAGCCGGCCGCACGACCGGCGCAACGCAGTTCTATGGAAGATGAGTTCCTGCGCAGCCTCCTGTCCGCAAGCACGCCCGTGCACATCCGGTGCCGTGATGGGTACGAGATCCCTGAGGCAGTTATCAAGGATGTGGGGACGTACTCGATCCTGGTCGAAAGCGACCTCGGCGGGGAGCTCGTCTTCAAGCACGGCATCCTCTCGATCCGCCCGCTGAGAGCGTGAACCACCTGAGAGCCTGATACCTCCGGCCCGGCGGCCACAGAACGACGGAACCGGGAGAACCAGAGCCGGAACGTGTTTTCGTGTTCTCTCGCGGGCTAATCAAAAGCTGCCGCGTCCGATTTACAGCAACTGCGGGACAACCTGGTCTGTGACTGCCACGCACGGTTTGCCGCACCCTATGTTGCGGTTTCCTGTGGTACACCGAGTGACATCCTCGAGTCATGCTCGACGCGCCCCGTCTGATTGGTCCTCTCGCACCCAGGCACGAAGCGTGAGATCATCCCGCGTCGCAAGCGCGGGGGAATTCGGTTGTGATCGAGATGTCGCTGCCCCGGACGCGCGGTCGAATGAAGAGGAGGGGCCGACTGGAGCGCGGAATGTCTACTGAGGTGTCCCACCGTGGGCGAGCAAGCGAACCCGCGCAGTCGAGCAACCGCGAGGCCTGAGGGATCGCAGCATCCGTCTGCTATCCCGCTGCGTCTGGACTATGTCTCGGCCGACGACGGAAAGTTCCGGGAGTGGTTCCGGCGCTACCGGGAGGAGGTCGCTGGCGAGCCCCCCACGGACGAGTGGTTGAACGCATACCTCAAACACATCTTCACCGAGCAGAGCAAGAACCGACATATCTGGTGGGCCGTATCGGAGGACCGCAAGGTGGGTTTCGTTGTCGCCGTGCTGACTCCGCAGTCTACCGATCCGCAGCGCATGCAGGGGATGGTGGCCGAGTTCTTCGTGTACCCCGAGTTCCGCCGCGAGGGGTACGGAAAGAGGATGGCCGAGGCGGTGATCGCGTTTCTGCATTCCCGGGGATGCCATGATGTGCGCACCTCCGTTCCCGCTGGCAACGTTCGAGGGGTCCGGTTCTGGCAAGCCTGCAGTTTCCAGATCTCCCGTTACCTTCTGGTCCACCGGCCAGACTTGAAGCCCGACGACGAAGACGAGGAAGACGAAGAAGAACTCTAGTCCGCACACGGCGAGCGAGCGACCCTGTCCTCCGCCCCCCCGTTGCAGGCGTGTTTGTTTCTGTAGTCCGGCCTCGATGGCCGTCCTTTCTCGTCGCTTACCGCGAGGAAATCGCTTTGCGCGTGACGCGCTCCTGCCGCGAGCTCGGCTTGTATACAATGGATGCGTACCGAGGCGCGCGTCGGCTTCTGGGAGTCGACCGAGGCGACATCATGGCAACGGGCAAACGCGACCGCGATCCTGATCACCAGGCGAAAAACGCCCATACGCCGGAAGGGGCGCAGCCCCCGAAGGCCGTCTTCACCCCCGACCGCATCGAGATTCGCAACGTCTACACGCCAGCTGACGCACCTGTGGACTATTCAGGGGACTTGGGATTCCCAGGCCAGTATCCGTTTACCCGCGGGATCTATCCCACGATGTACCGAGGCCGGCTGTGGACGATGCGACAGTACGCCGGTTATGGGGCGGCGGAGGAGTCAAATGCTCGGTTCCGATACCTGCTGGGCCAAGGCCAGACGGGTTTGTCGGTTGCCTTCGACCTGCCGACGCAGATGGGGTACGATTCCGACCATCCGATCGCTGAGGCCGAAGCCGGGAAGGTCGGAGTGGCCATCGATACCCTCGCCGATATGGAGGCGCTGTTCGAGGGCCTGCCGTTGGCCCAGGTGACCACGTCGATGACCATCAACGCCACGGCGTCGATCCTGCTGGCCATGTACATCGCCACGGCGGAGCGGCAGGGAGTGCCGCCTGCTGCGCTAGACGGCACGACGCAGAACGACATCCTCAAAGAGTACATCGCGCGGGGGACGTACATCTTCCCTCCCACGCCGTCGCTACGCCTCGTGACCGACATGTTCGCGTACTGCGCCGAGCACCTCCCGAAGTGGACCCCGATTTCCATCAGCGGATACCACATCCGCGAAGCGGGCGCAACCGCCGTCCAAGAAGTTGCGTTCACATTGGCCAACGGGATCGCGTATCTGCAGGCCGCCGCAGACGCAGGGCTGGATGTCGAGCGCATTGCCCCCCGCGTGTCGTTTTTCTTCGCGGCCCAGATGAACGTGCTCGAAGAAGTCGCCAAATTCCGGGCGGCCCGCCGGCTGTGGGCGCGGATTACCCGGGAGCGCTTTCACGCCCAAGACCCCAAGGCGTGGGTGCTGCGGTTTCACACCCAGACGGCCGGCGCCGCGTTGACCGCCCAGCAACCCGACAACAACGTCGTCCGGGTGACCCTCCAGGCGCTAGCGGCGGTCTTGGGCGGGACGCAGTCGTTGCACACTAACGCCAAAGACGAAGCCCTCACGCTGCCGACCGACGCCTCGGCCTTGCTGGCGCTGCGCACGCAGCAGATCCTCGCATATGAAAGCGGGGTCGCCGACACCGTCGATCCACTGGCGGGATCGTACTACGTCGAAGCGCTGACTCGACAGATCGAAGAACAATCAGACGCGCTGATCCGGCAGATCGGTGATGCCGGGGGGATGGTGCGGGCGCTGGAGGCGGGGATCATTCAGCGGCAAATTGCCGAATCCGCATATCGCGAGGCGACGCGGATCGAAACCGGTGAACAGGTCGTCGTGGGCGTCAACCAGTTCCAAGGAGACGCGGCGGTCCCTCCGCCTCTCTTGCGGATGCCCTCCGACATCGTGCCGCGGCAAAAGGCGCGGCTCGCCCGTGTGCGGAGCGAGCGCAGCGGGGATGAGGTGCAGCGTGCGCTGATGCGACTGCGTCGGGCGGCCGGCGGGTCGGAGAACCTGATGCCCCACATCCTCGAAGCGGTCAACGCCTATGCGACCCTCGGCGAGATCTGCGACACGCTGCGCGCCGTCTTTGGTGTGCACAAACCCGCTGCGGTAGTGTGATCTGTGCACGCGCTGGTCGCTGAAGCATTGGCTGGGTCGGTGCAGGCGGTCGCACGGCTGATCTCCCTGGTGGAAGCCGGGGATCCCGACGGAGCGGTTGTCCTACGCGAGTTGCACCCCCGGACAGGCCGGGCGTATGTCATCGGGGTGACGGGTCCGCCGGGGGCGGGGAAGAGCACACTGGTGGACGCCTCCACCGGGGTTCTCCGCAAGCAGGAGAGGACGGTCGCCGTCGTCGCCGTCGATCCGACCAGCCCCTTCACGGGAGGCGCACTGTTGGGTGACCGCATCCGCATGCAGGATCACGCCACGGATGCCGGTGTGTTTATCCGGAGTATGGCCACGCGCGGCAACCTCGGAGGGTTGGCTCCTGCAACCACAGATGTGGTCCGTATCCTTGATGCGACGGGCTACGAATTTATTTTCATCGAGACAGTCGGCACTGGCCAGGCAGAGGTGGATGTGGTGAGTGTGGCCGATACCGTGGCGATCGTCCTCGTGCCGGGAATGGGCGACACGGTGCAGACCATGAAGGCGGGCATCATGGAGATCGGTGAGGTCTTTGTTGTGAACAAGGCTGATCAGGGCGATCCCGACCGCACCGCGGCAGAGATCCGGATGATGTTGCAGCTGAATCCGCACCCCACGGGATGGACAGTGCCGGTCGTCAAAACAGTCGCTACGTCAGGGCAGGGGATCGAGGAAGTCCTCGCGGCGATCGACGCTCACCGCCAGTACTTGTCTGCCGATGGGTCATTGGAGCGCCGACGCAAGGCACGCCGGCGCGAGGAGATCCTTCGGATTGTGGAGGCCCGGACCCGGATGCGTGCGCGGGAGTTGGTCTCCCGCAGCGGACGACTGGAGCAGCTGGCCGACCGTGTCCACGCCGGAGAGATCGATCCCTACGCCGCCGCGGAGGAGTTACTCAAGAAGTCATGATCTGTGACCACCTCGGAATTGCGGTCCGCGATCTCGCCGACGCGGCCCGCCTATACAGCAGCGCGTTCGGCTTGCAGGTGACGGAACAATATACCCTCCCGGGGGAGGGGGTCCGGATTGCCTTCCTCCCGTCCGGAGCTATTGACCTTGAACTCCTCGAACCGATCGATCACAGCGGAAGCGTGGCAAAGTTCCTGGCCACGCGAGGTCCCGGGTTACACCACATCGCCTTTCGAGTTCCCGACATCGAGGCGGCTCTCGCTCGGGCGACCGCCGCAGGTTGCACTATCGTCGCTCCCGGCCCGCACCCGGGGGCTCGCGGGCATGTCATCGCCTTCCTGCATCCCGCTATTAGCGGTGGGGTCCTCATAGAATTCGTGCAACGCTGACCTACGAGGCGCTTGCGCGAGGGTCAACCCGTCCGCTATAATCGCACAGCCACCAGGACGTATCCTCCATCTTCCTCTATCCCTTCCGTACCGCCCGTCGCGTGGGTCGTAGTGTCCTACGCCATCGTCCGGTCGACTCCTGATGTGTCGATGATGAACGGAGTGAAACTGTGACAACAATCGCGATCTACTCTCATCCTAGACCGAACCGCAACGGTCGGATCAGCGCGCTCATCGTGAGCATGGGCCTGGCTGTCGTCTTGGGGGTCGCCATGCATCACGTCACCACCGCAGAACGCCCTCTCGTAAACGCGAGCGTTTCCCCTCGGCCTTCGGCTGACCTCTCCGAATATCGGTTCGTGGCCGCGGGGCAACGGATACCCCTGGATCTCCGCACCTCCCCGACCCTCACCGCAATGCGGGGTTCGCGGCGAGTCATTCAGCCCCGCCGCACTGTGCTGGTAGAGCGATTGTATCGTGTCACTGTGGTCGACGGTTCCACCGCCCGCCAGAGCCTGATCGGAGAACGGTTCTTGCGCACACCCCTGGACCAGCTCAGCCACAGGAGCGCGTGGGTCCAGACGGCATCCCGCGGGCTGTTTGCCGGGTATGAGTATCTGGACATGGTGGCCACTGCTTACGCTCCGCATTGCTGCCGGGGGGTGGGGGAGATTACCGCGACTGGGATGAGGGCGGGCCCCGGCGTGGTGGCCGTGGATCCGGCGGTGATCCCGCTCGGCAGCCACGTGTACATCGATGGTTACGGCCACGCGGTTGCCGGTGATATCGGCGGGGCGATCAAGGGGCGACGGATCGACCTGGGGTTCGCCACAAAGAACGCGGCGCTGCACTACGGGGTTCAGCGTGTCAGAGTTTACCTCCTCACCCCCAATTAATCCGCTCGCAGTGGGAGCCTAGGTCCTCGGCGGGACCGTCGGGCCGAGATCCTGTTAGGATGATGGTAATGACACCTGACGAAGTTGATGCTCTCGCCACGCGGACTGGCACCGCCCGCGTTCTGAGGACGTTAGGTGTCCACCCGCGTAAACGCTGGGGGCAGCACTTTCTCGTCGATGCACACGCTTTGGGTCAGATTCTGTCCGCGGCAAACCTGTCGATGGATGACACCGTGTTGGAAGTTGGCGCCGGGTTGGGGACGCTGACCGCTGCCCTGGCCCCACGTGTGCGGCGTGTGATTGCCGTTGAGGTGGACGAGACCTTGGTGCCGTCCTTGCGGTCCGCAGTAGCCCCATGGAGCAACGTGCAGGTCATCTGTGCTGACATCATGACACTCGATCCCGCGGCGCTGTTTGCGAGGGACGACAGTCCTCGGAAAGTCGTGGCCAACTTGCCCTACAACCTCGCCTCGGCTCTGGTCGTCGCGTTGTTGGAGCAACCGCTGGGACTCCGACAGCTCGTGGTGACCGTCCAGCGCGAGGTGGCCTCCCGAATGGCCGCGCGCCCCGCGACGTCCGACTACGGGATTCTGTCGATCGCCGTGCAGTATCGTGCCGACGTGTCGGTGGTGGAGTATCTGCCCGCGTCAGCGTTTTTTCCTGCTCCCGATGTGGAGTCCGCGGTGGTGCGGTTGGATGTGCGGGCGCAGCCAGCCTGTGTGGTCCACGACGAAGCTCTGTTCTTCCGGGTCGTCCGCGCGGCTTTCAGTCAGCGTCGAAAGACGATCCGCAACGCCCTGGCTGGTGGGATCCCGATGCCGGTTTCTTCCGTGGCGGAGGCCTGCAAACGCGCGGGAATCGCGCCCATGCGACGCGGAGAGACACTGGACATAGCAGAATTTGCCACCCTCACAGACGCGGTGGCTCCAATGCTGTCAGGCCAGAGGAATGCCCGCCCGGCCACGGAAGGACTCGCCCACGACAATGACTAGCGCGTGGCAGCCGCCCTATTCAGCCAATGCCCGGGTGATGACGCGTTCGCTCATCCGGGAAATGCTCAAACTCACTCGCCGGACCGGAATCATCTCGTTTGCCGGGGGCCTCCCCGATCCGGCGACCTTTCCTGTCGACGACCTCAAGGCCATCACCGCGCGATTGCTGGATCAGGAGGCCCACCTGGTTCTGCAGTATGGCCCCACCGAGGGGGACGCCCGCCTGCGGGACGCGCTGGTGAAGTGGATGGCGAAAGACGGCATTGAGGTCCCTCCCCAGCGGGTGCTCATCACTTTGGGTTCACAGCAGGGGCTGGATCTCGTCGGGCGTGTCTTCCTCGATCCCGGCGACGTGGTCGTTGTGGAAGTGCCCTCGTATATGGCTGCGCTGCAGGTCTTTCGCGGGTATCGCGCCGAGATGGTCGGCGTGCCGCTCGATGCGGACGGCATGCGCACCGACACGCTGGAGCAGACGTTAGCAGATCTAGCGCGCAAGGGGAGGCGGCCGAAGTTCATCTATGTGGTTCCCGACTTTCAGAACCCGTCGGGTCTGACGCTCTCCCGCGAGCGCCGGCAGCGGGTACTCGATCTCGCCCGGGAGTACCATGTCCTCGTCGTGGAGGACAACCCGTATCGGGAGCTTAGGTTTGAGGGGACCGCGCCGCCACCGTTGGCGGCGTTGGACCGCGACGGCCTGGTAATCTACCTGTCCACGTTCAGTAAGACCCTCTGCCCGGGCCTGCGCATCGCCTGGTTGGCGGCCTCGGAGGAGATCGTTCGCCAGTGTGTGATCGCGAAGCAGGCGATGGATCTGTGCTGCCCGGCGCTCACGCAGGCCATTGCCGCAGACTTCTGCACGAGCGGACAGATCTACCGTCGGCTTCCCCAGATCGTTGAGCTGTACCGCCGCAAGCGCGATGTCATTCTGGGCGCGCTGGCGCGCGAGATGCCTGATGGCGTCACGTGGTCGCGTCCTCAGGGCGGGCTGTTCTTGTGGGTGACGCTCCCTCAGGGGATGGACACTGAAACGCTTCTGCCTCCAGCTGTAGAGGAAGAACGCGTGGCCTATGTCCCGGGGGTGGGTTTCCACGCCGACGGCAGTGGCCGCACGACCATGCGGCTCAACTTCTCGTTCCCGTCAGAAGCCGATATCGAAGAGGGAATCCGCCGGCTGGCCCGCCTGGTTCGCAAGCACCTGCCGTCAGTGGTCAAAGCCTCGTGAGCGAAGCAGCGTCGGTTGCTCCGTAGGCGTCGACGACGTGGGCACCGCCTGAGGTTTCACCGATCCTGACACCTTCACTGAGTAGAATGGTCTCAGGTCCGGCGCCACGACGACGGTTATGTCGGCACCGCGGCCTGGGGCGTACGTGACCCTCTGTTGTCCCAACAGGTCAGCCAGGGCCCGGGCCACCTCAGGGCGCCCGCGGTGGCTGATGACCGTGGTTGCCTTTGCGGGCTGCGGGGCCGTATCGATCCGCACGATGCGGAATCCCAGCCGTTCCAGGCGAGTCGCGGTGAGCCGGGCGAGTCCCGGGACCCCGCTGCCGTTGAGGACTTCCACCCCGGCGGACGAGAGCGTTCGGACATCCATCCCCACAAACCAGTCGGCGACCATGCGCTGCATCTGGGCCTCATCCAAGGCGACATACACTGGCCCGGCTTCCCCAGGCAGCGTGGCGGTGTGGACCTCGTCCGCACTCCGCCGCATGACGAACAGCGCCAGCGTGAGAAGATCTCCGGGGCTGAGGTTTGTTTGTGTGTTCTTCCTGAACGCTTGCACTAGGCGCGGGGCTGACAACAACACAGTGGCAGGAGACTTCAGTTTGCGGAAGATGGCCCGCAACACCTTTTGCTGGCGCTGCACCCGGCCGAGATCTCCCTCGCTGTCGGCGCGGTACCGGATATATTGTCCAATCTGATCACCCGACAATACTTGGCGGCCCTTCTTAAGGTTGATGTGCAAATCCGCCCACGTGTCGGTGTACTGCATATTCTTCTCAACGTCGATCTCGATCCCACCCAAGGCATCCACGATGCGGGAAAACGAGGCTGCGCCCAGTTTCACGTAGTAAGGCACCGGCACACCCAGCAGGTTCTCGACGGTTTGGATTGTGAGGCGAGGCCCGCCGATCGCATACGCGGCGTTGATCTTTTGGGCCGATGCTCCGGGGATCTGCGCGTATGAGTCGCGGGGGATGGATACCGCGTTAATGCGCCGTTGTCGAGGGTCAAAGCCGACCAACATCAACGTGTCCGACCGGGAGAAGGGCAAGACCCGGCGGTGTTCGTCGATGGTGGAGTCGATACCGATGACGAGAACGTTGACGCGCCGCTGCAGGCGCAACGGCCACCCAAACGGACGCATCGCCGCGGGGGGAGTGAGCGCGCTGGTCGTGCCCGTAAACGCTTTGCCGTGCGTTGTGAAGTATAGACCGACCCCGATGGCCGCGCCGACCAAAAGCATCGGACAGGCAATCCACGGCCAGCGCGGGGGGACGTCCCAAATGCGCGGCATCGTTCGCCGCCGAGTCGCCCCAGGCCGTTCAGGGCCGGCTGTTGGGGTTTCGCCTTGCGGGTTCATTCTCTCTGGGTTTAGGGGGGATGACTCCCCCCGGCTACCGAAACGGTACCCATCATACGCTCCGTCAAGACATGAGGCAACGTAGGCCCCATAGCGGATGTGACGTTCGCGCGCAAGGAGTTTGGTCGGCGCATACCTAACCATAGATACGGATCCCACGTGACGTCGAGAGTCGTAGCCCTCATCGTTAGTCCCGCGACCACGTCCTCACCACTAAATCGCCCTGCGGAGGTATACCCGCCATGCCTGTAGAGGTGGGCAAGCCGGTGGAGGGAGGGAAGCCGGTGAAGGAGCTCCGTCTCCACGCCTACGCGAAAGTGAATTTGACTCTGAATATCCTGGGGGACCGCCCCGACGGCTTTCACGAGATTGAATCCGTGATGCACACCATCGCGCTGCATGATTCACTCACGCTGCGCGAGGCCGGCGAGGGCGTGGAAGTCGTCGCGCATGATGACGAGGTCCCAAGCGATCATCGCAACCTCGTGGCGCGCGCCGCCGCGCTCCTGCGAGAAACGTTCGGGGTGGAGCGCAACGTTCAGATCGAGCTCACCAAAGGCGTCCCCGTGGCCGCCGGCCTAGGCGGCGGCAGCTCGGATGCGGCCGTGACGTTGCTCGGGCTGGCCCAGATGTGGAAACTCCGCGTGGATGGGCGGGATCTGATTGCGCTCGCCGGGAAATTGGGTTCAGATGTCCCCTTTTTCCTAGAAGGCGGAGCGGCGATTGCCCGCGGGCGGGGGGAGCGGCTGACCCTCCTGCCGCCTTTGCCCACAACGTGGATGGTTCTGGCTCGGCCCCGGGTGGCCGTCTCGACCGAGTGGGCCTACCGCGAGTTCAACCCAATGGTGGTCACGTCCCGCCCGGACTCCGCCGCGATGGGCACGGCGATCAAGCGGGAGGACGTCCGCGAGGTCGGCCGGCTGCTGGCCAATGTGTTTGAGCCTCTGATCTACTCCGTGCATCCGGGCGTGGCCGACCTGAAGGCGCGCCTCTTGCGAGGAGAATGCTATGGAGCGGGGATGAGCGGGACAGGCCCCACGGTCTTCGGGCTCATGGCCAATGAAGCGGCTGCGCGTAAAGTCGCCGCGGATCTACAGGCTCTTCCCGATGTGGATGTGTACGTGACACGCACGTTTGCAGAGATGCGGTAAACGGGTTACGGGTCATCCCGCGACTCGTCCGGTGGAAGTGAACTGATTCCTGTCCGTCTTGGAGAGCATCGTCATGCAGGCCATGCGGGCAGGAAATCCAAGAGGGGGTGACGTCGCTTGAGTTATCTTGCTGTGATTGTAGCCGCACTTGTGCAATTTTTCCTCGGATTCCTCTGGTATGGTCCTCTCTTCGGCAAGACATGGAGGTCGCTGATGGGTGTGACGCAGCAATCCATGAGCGGCGGCGGGATGGGAACGACCACCCTCGTTTGGAGCTTCATTGGCTCCCTGGTCACGGCGGGGGTGCTCCGCAAATTCGCAACCATGGTGGCGGCCCATTCCCTGGGTGCCGGGATCGCGCTCGGAGCCCTGGCCTGGCTGGGGTTCGTCGCCACGGTCACATTGGCCAGCGTGCTCTACGAAAAACGGTCGGTGAATCTTTACATCCTCAATAATGGATACCAGCTTGTCTCCCTGGTCGTCATGGGCGCGATCGTGGCAGCGTGGCGCTGACATAGCGCAGCCGCAGGCGCCGTGACACACGCTTTCTCCAGCCCGGCAGCATTGTGCTGCCATCGGCTGTAAGTACTTCTCCCGGCGTGGTTGATGCCATCGTACTAGCGGGAGGCGGCCCCGAGCCGGGGCTGCCTCCCGGCGTCCCCAACAAAGCGTTTGTGGTAGTTGCGGGTCATCCCCTCGTCGCGTACGTTGTGGCGGCGCTCCAGCGAGCCCGAGGGCTCGGGCGGATTGCTGTCGTGGGGCCGACGGCTCTGCAGTCGGTGCTCCCGAGCGGACTGCTCCAGGTCGCTGAGGCCGGCGGCATCATGGACAACGTGGTGCAAGCGACGCACGCACTCGGGAGCAGTGGATCGGTTCTGGTCGCCACGTCCGACGTGCCGCTGCTGACCGGGGAGGTCGTGGACGAGTTTCTGACCGCGTGCGCCCGGCAGCCCTCCGATTTCCACTATGCCGTCGTCCCCAAAGCGGCGATGGATCAGCGGTTTCCTACCGCGCAGAAGACCTACGTGACTCTGACGGATGGGACGTTCTGCGGCGGGAACCTCATGTTGTTCAATCCCCGGGTCGTGGACCGTGTGCGGCCGTTTGTGGAGCGTGTGATCGCCGCCCGCAAGAAGCCCTGGCTCATGGCGCAGCTGTTCGGCTGGGCCACCGTGATGAAGATGATCTCCCACCAGCTCAGCATCGCGGATCTCGTGGCGCGAGTGACGGAGGTCGTCGGAATTAGTGTACAGCCAGTGATCATTCCGCGACCAGAGATCGCGCTGGATGTCGACGTGGGCAAACCGGACAACCTGGAGTTAATTCGCCACGCCCTGGAACAGCGAGGTCGGCCCTAAGCCGCCACGCGCTGTGGCTGCCCGGCCGGAACGCCTGATGCCCGAGCGAGCGCCTAGCGGCCGCCTCCGCCGCGGCGAGCGGATGGTGGTGATGGCCTATCACCTGCTGAACGCCCCGTACCGGCTGTTCTCGTTGGGCACGTTTGTCGAACTCCTCAAAGCGGCCAAGTCGACGGTCAGTGAAGACCTGAGTTTCGTGCGCCAAGCGTTTGACCGCTTTCACCTGGGGAAGGTGGAGACGTTGGCCGGGGCAGCGGGGGGCGTGCGATACTTACCCATCCCCGGGAAGGAACGCAGGCGTAACCTCGTGGAGGAACTCTGCCAACGGCTACGCGATCCCACTCGCCTGCTGCCCGGAGGGTTTCTCTACACCAGCGACCTGAGCTCCACGCCCCGCTACGCGACGGCCCTCGGCGAAGCTCTGGCCGGCCTGTTTGGGGAGAATCGGCCAGACGTGGTTCTCACCGTAGAGGTGAAGGGAATCCCGTTGGCCCTCATGACGGCGCGTGCGTTCGACGTCCCGCTGGTCACGATTCGCCGCGGCGCGCATGTCACGGAGGGGCCGGCGGTGAGTGTCAACTATGTATCAGGGTCCTCGAAGACCGTGCAATCGATGACGCTGCCTCTGCGCGCCGTCATGCCCGGTTCCAAGGTCTTGTTCATAGATGACTTCCTCCGCGCGGGCGGTACGGCCCGCGGGGTGCACGACCTGATGCGCGAGTTTCGCGCCGAGGTTATTGGCATTGGCGTCTTCATCGAAACCACCGTCCCGCGCCAGAAGATGATCGATCGCTATGTGTCTCTCATTGAGTTTGGAGGCGTCAACGATCGCGGAGAGATTCTCGTCTCTCCCAGCCGATGGTTATGATCAGCGCAGGGGTCTTACCGTAGGCGGTGCCGAACGGCCTCCCCGGCATCCGTATGGAAGGGTCTAGCCCGATGAGGCGCTGAGATCAGGGACTGCCCCCGCATGGAAACGCGGGGGCGACGTCTGTATGGCAATGCTCCCGTCCTGCCCGTAGACACAGACACGCCCCTCGTAATATAATGAGTGAGCACTCATTCATTATAGAGCTGAACGATGCCGCGCATCCGTCCCGATGCTAAAGTTCGCCTGGAGAGCACTCGCCGGTCCCAGATTCTGGCCGCTGCTGCGGTGATCTTTGCCCGTAAAGGCTTCGACCGGGCGACGATCGCCGACATTGCCAAGGCGGCCGGTCTGGCTGAAGGGAGCATCTACAACTACTTCCGCAGCAAAGACGAACTACTCGCCCAGATCCCCCGCCAGCTGGCGCAACCCGTGTTCCCGCAGTTGCTCGACCGCCTCCCGTCCCCGGCGTCCGCGGAAGAGATGGAAGCGTTTCTGCTCCAGCTCGGGACGGCCTCCGTCGAGCGCGTCCGCACACACGCGCGGTTGTTTAAAGTCTTCTTTTCGGCCCTCCCGCACCTCAGCCCGTCCGGGCGCGCCACCTATCTGCAACTAGTGCAGATCAATGCCGTCTCCCGGCTGGAGCGCATGCTGCGCGACGGTGTCCGCGCTGGCTACCTCCGCAAAGATCTCAACCCGGCGATTGTCGCCCTGGCGTTTCCAGGGATGCTGTTTATCTTTCTAATGATCCAAGAAGTCCTAGTGGGGCGGCGGGTGGTTCCTTACGACTACGACGTGATCGTCTCGGAGGTAGTCCGGCTGTTTCTGTATGGGTCCGCGTCGCGACCGCGCGCGGCCCGACGACTGGCCGGTCTCCGGGCCCAAGGGAGGCACAGACACACGTGAGAAACTGGCGATCGGTGCTGGGGATGGTCCTTCTTGTGCTCCTGTTGATCACTTTTACTGCGCCGGCCTCGGCCCAGGCGCAGCCCATGGCGCTCACGCAAACGCAGGCGTTAACAATGGCCCTGCAGCAAAACCAACAGTTGCGCGTCGCGGCCTTCGAGGTCCTGGTGGCCCGGGCGCAGCTCGCCCAGGCGCGAGCGGGAACAGCCTTTCAGGCGTCTGTCCAGGGGAGCTACACGCGCACGCAGGATGGAGTCGCGACGACGATCCCGGTGTGGTCGGTTGGAGGGGGTCCCCCTCAGGTAGGGTCCCTCACCATCCCCGCCCCTTCCTCAAACATTTACGACGCGCGTGTGGTCCTCCAATACCCCTTGTATTCAGGGGGGCGCATCGAGGCACAAGTCGCGATGGCTGAGGCAAATCTCCGAGGGGCGGAGGCCACATTCGAGCGTGTCAAGCAGCAGATCGTCTTCGGAGTGCGGCAGGCGTACTTCTCCTTGTTACTCGCGCAGGCGGGCTTGCGGGCCGCCGAACATAGCACGACCCAGGCCAACGAGATTCTCCGCGTGGCCAAAGCCCGCGTCGCCACCGGCGTGTCTCCGCGCTTTGACCAGGTGCAGGCGGAAGTCGCCGTGGCGACTGCCCTGCAGACTCAGGTCCGGGCGCGCAACGCTGTCGCGCAGGCCATGCAGGGACTCAACGCGTTCTTGAACCTGCCCCTTGAGACACCGCTCATCCTGCCCGATCAGTTCGCGATGACCTCGGTGGCGACACCGATCGACCGCCTCCTCGCCCGCGCGCTGGAGGTTCGTTCGGAAGTTCTGGAAGTCCGCGCACGGCAGGCGACAGCTCAGGCGGCCATCGAGGTGGCCGAGAGCGGGGGGCGTCTGAACTTCGGACTGTCTGGGATGTATGACAACGGAAATTCTGGTCCCTTTGGTCCCGGCACGGACCTCTCCTCGAGGTGGAGCGTCACGCTGGCCGCGACACTTATGGTGTCCGACGGGGGATTAACGCGAGAGCGCGTCACCGAAGCGCGGCAGCGCTTAGAACAGTTGAAGGTCCTT
>Ga0137415_10000277_pt1 | contig 46622 bp, 42 predicted proteins | sample CZODoug3_1_1_16f_FD_183082 | JGI IMG/M metagenome (GOLD analysis project Ga0137415, IMG submission 183082) | Vadose zone soil fungal communities from Angelo Coast Range Reserve, California, USA - CZODoug3_1_1_16fungal (Hybrid Assembly) | ecosystem: Environmental > Terrestrial > Soil > Vadose...
CGCGAATGTCATCGGCCTGATCCAGCGCCTCCGCGCGCGCCCGCTGGTTGAGCAGCCGCTGCCGGTATTGGGGCACGTCGGTCGCCACGGTGCTGGCGCGTCCCAGGGTGCGGGTGCGGGCGGCGAGATAGTCGTCCACGGCGCGGCGCGTCGAGAGCAGCGCCCGGTGGATCGCCGCGTCCGCGGTGTGGTTCGCTTTCACCGACGTGACACCGAACGTAATGCCCAGCACTGCCACGACGAGCAGCGCCGACGCGAGAAAGATCTTCGCGGTCAGGCCGAACGCAGGCCTAGTAGCGCTCGAGCCCGGCATTCGTCGGGTAGTTGTCCCCGTACTTGTTGCGGTGGGGCTGCCACTTGTAGCCGCGCGCGTTCAGGCCGATCTGGAGCTCGGACTCCGCAACGCCGGCGGATACATCCTTCACGACCTCGCTGGGGATGCGCTCATGCCACACGTGCAGCCGATATCGCCCGGCGGGCACGTTCTCGATCGTGAAGCTGCCGTCGCTCGCGGGCTGGGCGTAATAGCGGTTCGCCATCACCAGAACGTACGCCACCATGCGCGGATGCACGTTGCAGTAGACGCGCACGAGGCCGGGATGCTCGAAGGTGTGGCTCTTCGCTTCACCGCGGCCGTACAGCCCGAGGTCGAAGCTATTGGGCTCGCTGACCGAGAAGACGTTGTGATCGAACGGATCGTGATTGGGAAAGCGCACCGTCGAGCCGACGGGGACGACCACCACATGCGGCGCGTACGTCTTGTCGGTGATGGCGATTTCTACGGTGGCCGGGGGTGCTGCCGTCGCCACCGCGGGCGATTCGAGGTAGAGCACCGCGTCGCTCAGGTCCGGCGAGGGCTTGTTGTGTTTTTCGAGAATCACGATCCTGCCGGCCACGCGATTGGCGGCGGGCACGGTCGCAAGGGCAAGCACGGCAACGATTCCCACGAGCAAGCGCATCCGGCGTCAGGCTCTAGGAGAGGAAGGAGGTTTCCGCTTGCGGTAGGCGAGAACCGCGACCCCGACGCAGATGAGGAACGCCGGCACCATGAGGATGATCATCGCGATCATCGTCGCCTGCATGTAGCCGGAGCTCACGGCGCGGAGAGTCGTTGGTGCAGGAGGCGGAACGCGTCGAGCCAGAAGTGATCCATCAGCACGACCGTAATTACGACGGCAAGAATCAGACTCCACGTGAAGCTGCGGCGCTCGTACCTGAGGTGCATGAAGTACATCAGCGCCAGCCCGGCTTCGATGATCGCGAGGCCGAGCAGACCCGCCAACAGCACGCCGGTGCGCAGGTGCGCCAGGGTCAGCACCACTTCCAGCGCGACGATCGCGAGCAACCCCAGCCAGACGACGACGTAGCGTTTCATCCTGTGCCTCAGCGCACGTTCAGGAGATAGACCAGCGGAAAGACGAACATCCACACGAGATCGACGAAGTGCCAATACAGGCCGGTCACTTCCAGATGCCCCGGATCGAATCGCCCGCGCCGGTAGCCGAGCGCGATCACGCCGATCACGATGACGCCGGTAATCACGTGCAGCAGATGGAGACCGGTGATGCTGAAGAACGTGGCGCCGACGAGTGGCGCGCCCCCCAGCGGGTTGCGGAAGAGCCGCCAGCCGTCGCCGATCATGGCGACCCATTCGCGCAGATGTAGCGCCGCGAACAGCGTGCCGAGCAGCATCGTCGCACCGAGCCAGCGCAGCGCTGTCGTTCTGCGTCCCGCCTGGGCGGCAAGCAGGGCGGCGATGATGGTCAGGCTGCTGGTCAGCAGGACGACCGTCATCACGATGCCGTTGACGATGGTGGGCCAGACGGTGAACGGCCGCGTCCAATCGGGGTTGGCGACCCGCACGTACCCGTAGGCAAACAGCATGGCGGCAAATGTTGCCGCGTCCGCGACGATGAACATCCAGATGCCGAGCTTGCGCGACGGGACGCCGAACGGTGATGGCTCGCTGGTGACGGTGAGCTCAGCCACGGATCGTCAGGAGTGTGAGCAGGTAGACCCAGAGGATGGCCATGAAGTGCCAGTAGAGCGCGGCGGCCTTGAAGGTTGTCGGTGCCAGTACAGCGCCGGCCAGCCGGCGCTGCACATAGAGCAGCCCGCCCAGACCGCCGAGGACGTGCAGCGCGTGCAGCGCGGTGAACACGTACAAGAAGGCGCTGCGCGGACCGCTGGCAAGGAACAAGTGCTGCGCGGCGAGCTGGCGCCACGCCAGGACCTGGCCGAAGACGAACAGCAGTCCCAGCACGAGTGTGGCGTTCAGCGCAGCCACGGTCCGCCGGCGCCGCGAGATCTCGAGCGTCGCGCTGCTCACGAGCAGTACCAGGGTATTCAGGTAGAGCAGCGGCGGCAGCTGGAAATGCTGCCAGTCGGGCGCGCTGCTCTGCCGCACGACCAGCGCACTCGTGAGGGCGGCGAACGACATCGAAATCGTCGCGATGCCGATCCACACTCCCGTTTGCGCAACCGATGCACGCGGACCGTCCCCCGTGGCGACGCGAGCCGCGGCGGGGACGCTCGGCGAGGGCGGAAGAACGGCGGTGCTCATTGCGGGTCGGCCTGCATCACGTAATCGCGCGGTCCGGCGCTGCCGTACTCGTTCGGGCCATGGCTGACCACCGGTTGGCGGCCGCCGAAATTATCGTGCGGCGGCGGCGACGAGGTCGACCACTCCAGCGTCGTGGCTTCCCACGGATTGTCCGGCGCTTTGGGTCCCCGCAAGCGGCTGCGGATCAGATTGAAGAGGAAAATCAGCTGCACCGCGCCGGTGAACAACGCCGCGATCGTGATGAAGCGATGCAGCGGGATGAGCGGCTGGAGGTACTCGTCGGTGAACGCCGAATAGCGGCGCACGTTGCCGGCGAGTCCCAGGTAATGCATCGGCATGAACACGCAATACACGCCGATGAACGTCAGCCAGAAGTGCCATCTGCCGAGTGTCTCGTTCATCATGCGACCGAACATCTTCGGGAACCAGAAGTAGGTGCCCGCGAAGATGCCGAACATCGCCGCGACGCCCATGACGAAATGGAAATGCGCCACGACGAAATAGGTGCCGTGCAGATAGATGTCCGTGGAGGGCTGCGCGAGGAAAAATCCGCTGATGCCGCCGCTCACGAATACCGACACAAACCCGAGCGCGAACAGGGAGGCGCTCGTGAACCGCAGCCGCGCGCCGTACAGCGTGCCGATCCACAACAGCGTGATGATCGTCGCCGGAATCGTGATCACGAGGGTCGGCACGGAGAACAGCGTCGCCGAGAGCGGGTTCATGCCGCTCAAGAACATGTGATGGCCCCATACCGTGTAGCTCAGGAACGCGATCGCGATCAGACAGGTGATAAACACACGCGGGCCCAGCAACGGCTTGCGCGCGAATACCGGGAGGATCTGCGACACGATCCCGAATCCCGGCAGAATCGCGATGTAGACCTCGGGATGGCCGAAAAACCAGAACAGGTGCTGCCACAGCAGCGGCGAGCCACCCGCATGCGGCTGCAGGCGATCGCTGATCACGAGACCGGCGGGGATAAAGAAGCTCGTGCCCGCGACTCGGTCGAGAATCAGCAGGATGCACGCCGGCATGAGGACGGCGAACGCGACGAGCCCGATGACGGAGGTGATGAACCACGCCCACGTGGCAAACGGAAGGCGCGCGAGCGACATCCCGCGCGTCCGGAGATCGAGCGTCGTCGCAATGAAGTTGAGCGAGCCCAGCAGCTGCGCGACGCAAAAGATCGCGATCGAGATGGCCCAAAGCGTCTGCCCCACGCCCTGCCCCGGCCCGGCGTCCTTGCCGACGGCACTCAGCGGCGCGTACGCCGTCCATCCGGACAACGGCGGCCCGTCGCCGACGAAGAACGCCGAGAGCAGCACGAGAAACGCCACCAGCGTCACCCAGAACGACATCATGTTGATCCGCGGGAACGCCATGTCTTCCGCGCCGACGTGGATCGGCAGAAAGAAATTGCCGAACCCCGCGAACGGCGCCGTCGTCAGCACGAAGAACACCATGATCGTGCCGTGCATCGTCATCAGCGCGAGGTAGTACTCGGGCGTGATCACGCCCCCAGCCGCTCCCGTGGGCGCGAGCTTCCCCAACCCCGGCACGGGCGTCTCCGGCCACCCGAGATGGAACCGCATGATCCACGACAGCACCATGCCCGTCACCACGGCGACCAGCGCCAGGTCGAGATACTGGCGGCCGATCACCTTGTGGTCGACGCTGAACACATGGCGCCGCAGGAAGCTCTGGGGCCGGGGGGGCGCGTGACTTGTCGCGACGCCGTGCGTCATAGGGCCGCCGCCTTCTCCTTGAGCCATTGAGCGAAGTCCGGTTGTGTCTTCACTTCGACGAAGGCGCGCATGTTGTAATGGCCCAGTCCGCACAGCTGGGTGCAGACGAGCTCATACTTGCCCGGGGTGGTCGCTGTGAAATGCAACGGGATCACCAACCCCGGCACGAAGTCCTGCTGGATGCGCAGCTCGGGGACGTAAAAGGAATGGTTGACGTCCTTCGCGTGCATCTCGAGGACGACCGGCTGATTGATGGGAATCACCAGGCTGCCCACGACGATGTCGTCCCGCGCCGTCGTGTCGTTGGCGGGATCCAGGCCGAAGAAGTTCTCGGTGGCATCGTTCATCATTTCGGGATGCATCGCGCCGAACTTCCCATCGGCGCCCGCGTAGCGGAAATAGAATGCGAACTGCTCGCCCAGCACTTCGATCTGCAGCGCGCCGGGGGCCGGGGGAGTCTGATAGACGTCCGCCCACACTTTGGAGCCGACGAACGTGAGGACGAGGATTTCGATGCCGACGAGCACCGTCGCCAGGACCACGAGAGGCGTGGGCCCACCGGGGAAACTCTTGACCGGCCTCGGCGCCCCCCGCTCGCCGGCGCTGAAGCGCCACACGAATCCCGCCAGCGCCAGCTGGCCCAGAACGAAGAGGGCGCCGGCAACGACCATCGTTTCGTTCATCTGACGGTCGATCCGGACGCCGTGGGTAGAAATATCGGGCGGCAGCCACCACACGTGGAACGCAAAGATCGCGGCCGACACCAGCGCAATGACCGTCACGACAACGGCAAACAGCTTCCCCATCGCTCAGTAAGGCCGCGCGGTCAATACGAAATTGGCGGTTTTCGACTCGCTCCCGCCGATCGTGACCTCCTGGCTCTGGGTTCCGAAGCGCTCGTGCCACGCCGTCACGGTGTACTTGCCGGGCGGCAGCCCCGCCAGGCTGAATTCGCCCGTCGAATCGGTGACGGCGGAGTGCGGCGTCGCCAGCACGACGAAGTAGCCGTGCATCCACGGGTGCACGTTGCACTTCACCGGGATGAATTCGGGCTGGTCCCACGATGTCCGGATCGGTGGCGCACCCTTGGGCTGCGACTTGTTCCACTCGGCATTCACGCGCGCCAGGGGATGAATGTTGTGTGAATGGGGATCGTCATTGAAAATCGCGAGCGGCTGGTGCACCTGCATCGCGGCGACGTGCGGAATGTACAGACAGCCTTTCTGGTCGTAATGCACCGTGTCCGTCGCCGCCGGCGCGCCCTGGTCTCCCGCCGAGATGTACACCACGACGTAGCGCACACTGTTGGCCGGGCCTGTCACCGCGTCCTGCGTCATGACCGGCGTCGGATGCTGCGTCACGCAGTTCGGCTCCTTCGACATGTCGATCTGCCGCAGCTTCGGAAGCGTGCCCGTATACGTCACCTTCCCGCTGATGGTGCCGGCCGGTAGGCCCCGGTGCGGCGGCCCCCCTCCGGCGGCCGAGCCACCGACCGCTAGCACCACCAGTCCTGCGACAACACGCGCGATCATTGCCCTCCTCCTTCTGGACCAATGGGCTTGAGCTCGCCTGCATGGGTCGCCGCCCATTCATGCCAGATCGCCGACTCGCGCGTCTTCAGCGGCTGCAACGTGCGCAGGAAATGCACGAGATCCCACGCCTCCGCCGGCGAGAGTTGATCGGCGAACGACGGCATCGGCGAGCCGTCGAGCCCCGTCATGAAAATCCGATACAGATCCTGGTTGGTCGTCCCGCACATGAAGCGGGAGCCCGTTTGGAAGTTGTAGGGACGGATCGGATCGTCCTTGCTGTCGGTCAATTCATGCGCGGAGGGGCCGTCGCCGTGCCCCGCAGGCCCGTGGCATTTCCAGCATTCCAGGCGCTGATACAGCTGGCGCCCGTGCAGAATGCTCTGAATCGTCGCCGTAGGCTCCGCGGGGATCGCGATCGGCGTCCCCGGTTTCGCCGTGCGCCAGCGCGGCGAGAATGTCTTGATGTAGGCGACGAGACTGATGCGGTTCTGCGGCGTGAGCGCGACCCACGGCGGCATGTTCGTGGTCACGAACCCCCGCTCCACCGAGTTGTAGAGGTCCTGGTCCGTCGGTAACGATCCGGACGGCGTGGAGCGGCATTTGAACGTCGCGAGCGTGAAATCGCGCGGCTTGGGATCGATCCACTGGGCGTTCTCGCCCTGCGCATCGCCGTCATCGCCGTGGCAGCCGGCGCAGTAGCGCGTGTAGAGCGGTTTCCCGGCAGCGGCGTTGCCGGCCAGGCTGCCGACGTGCGCTTCCTGCGCGGGGGCCGCTGTCCAGCCGGCGAGCAGGAGCACAGCACCACACGCCGACACGAGCGACATCCATCGCGTTTGCGGTTTCATTTGTGGGCTCCTCTCAGAACGCAAAGTCGAAGGCCAACAGCAGGCTGCGGCTCCAGACCACCGTCGTCGGCGTCGCCGGGTCGACGCCGGAACCGTCGCCACTCAGGGGCGCCGTCCCGATCGTCTTCGTCATCGCGAATTCGGCGTGGAGGGCCATGCCGTCGCGGCTGAACATGAACGGATAGGCGCGGACACCGAGCGCGAAGGCATCAGCGTTCCCCTGGGTCTTGGGAATCGCCGGATCGCCCTGCTTGGACATCCGCACGAACTCGTACCGTCCCTGAACCAGCAGCCGTGGCGTCGCGACGTAATGCGCTTCGAGCAACGCTGTGTTCCACGCCGGCTTCTGGGTAAAGCCGCTCCCCAGCGCGGCGTCGTCGGACGCATGCGAGACCAACGGGATGAGCTCCAGATTGCCCAGCCACAGCTGGGCGGTCGCTCCGAACCGAACGAAGGATTTGTTGGCCGAGCCGGTGCCGGGAATCGGCACACCGCCGCTGCTGTCGAAGACGGTCGGACGGTGCCCGAGGTAGCCGAACACTCCGATCCGCTGCGGGCCCAACCCGCTGCCCAGCGCGAAGGCTCGACTCGCCGTGAACATCGCGTCCACGCTCTTGCCGCCGGGCAATCCCGGCGTGCCGTCGTCGGTGGTCAGGAGAGAGACGCTGTATCGCGTGTAACTGTTGATCGAGTGACCCGAGAATTCGGCACCGATCTGGTTGTCCCCGAAGCCGAAGTTGTTGGCGCTGCCAAACGGTAGGTAGTGATACGCGTACAGGAATCCGCCGTTGCCGGACAGCCAGGTGATGCGTTTCTCGGACAACAGGTTGTCCAGCTCGAATTTGCCGACTTTCAGGTTGGCCCAGGGCGAGTGGCCCAGATTGTCGAAGCGCACGAACGCCGCCTCCAGACCGGTCGTGCCGTCCGCGTCCAGGGTCGGCACGAGACCGAAGGTGATGTCCTTGTACAGCGTGCCGAGCAGCAGGAAGTCGACCCCGGAGAGATCGAACCCCGCCTGCGTGATCGTCTTCCCGGTCGGCGACGCGTCGGTCACCTGGTTCGTGGTATTCTCGAGGTGCAGCTGCGGTGTGGTGCGCATGGCGATCGGCCAGTAGGCGTTGGTTTGCCAAATCGGCGAGTCGCGATCGTTGCCCAGCTGGTATCCGTTGTCCTTGAATCGCTGGCCGAAGGCGCTCAGCTCAGGCCAGGCGGTGTGGCAGGCGGAGCAGCGCAGGCCGTACTTGCGGGCGAAGGCGGGAATCGCGCGGGCGTAGGTGGCGTACGCGGCTGCGTACGTCGGGGCCGCCGTCCCCGTACCGCGTGGTGACATGGCCGTGCAGATCAGCATCGCCAACGGTGCAACGGCCGTCAGGAACCGCTTGACCATGTGAGCCCCCCTCGTTGGGAGAGACCCTGCGGGTTCACGACTGGTTACATCTCCCGGATCATCTACGGGCCGATCCGCTGGTTGTCAAATCGGGAATCCCCTACTCTTCAGTCGCGGGCCGCTGATGTTTGGCGCGCCGGCGATACGCCTTTTTGGACCGATGCACCTTATGCGACGGCGTTTTCAGACGCCCCTTCACGGGGGCAGCAGGATTCGGTACCCGCACCACGACTTTCTTCCGCTCCCGCTTGCGGCTCATCCGCCGACGCGTTGTCGGATCTGCCGGGCGTGGTGACGCGCGTGAATCACGTGGAATCTCATCCATTCCTCGACCGTCAGGTCGCCCATCCGCGGGTGTTTCACGAACAAATCGGCGCGGCGTTCAGGCAAGAGCGCGCGGTCTACCTGGTCCCACGCCTCGATCGCGGCCAGAAAGTGCGCCTCGGCGCTCGCCCGGTCGATCTGTGCCGGGGGCGTCGTGCGTTCCGGCGACTTGCGGCCGGGTGGAAACCAGCGGAACCCGAAAATGAGCAGTTTCGCGATCTTCTCGGCGGGGGTTCGGGGCCGCCGCGCCATCGGCGCGTGATTGCGGCGCGCCGTGAATGTCTCCGCGCTGAGCGCGAGTCCCAGTGCGAGATGCTCGACGATCTGTGCCGGCGTCCATTTTCCGGCGGGCCCACGCTGCCATTCGCTGTCGCTGCGCTCCCGGAGCGGGCCGAGCACCAGCTCCGGCAACTCGGCGAGCATCATCGCGCCGGGACCCTATGACCGCTAGTTTCCATCCGACCCGACATGCGGGGAATCTGCGAGTGAACCTGCTGCGCCGCCACCCGGTTGCGATCGCGCTGGTGCTCCTGCTCCTCGCCACCGCGATTCATCCGCTGTCTCCGCTCGTCGACGCGGTCACCGGCTCCGTGCCGGGCGATGCCGACCTCGATCGCCCGATCCTCTATGTGATGTTCGCGCCGCTGTCGAACACGCTCGACGCACTCACGTTCTTCAGCATGGCGCGCGCCGAGTGGGCGCTCGCGGTCTGGGTCCTGCTGCTCGCCGCGTGGGGCGCGCTGCGCGCGTCGAGCGAATCGCTCTCCAAACGCCGTGTCGTCGCCGGCGCGCTGCTCGGCCCGGCCGTGGTGCTGGTGCTCGCGATTGCGGCGGTGCTGCTGCCGCGACCCGTTCCGCGGCTCACGACCGCCGACGATGCCGGGACGGTCATCGACTACCACGCGCATACCAGCGCCTCCCACGACGGGCGCCCCGGGTGGACGCTCGCGAAACTCGCCGATTGGCATGCGCGCCAGGGCTTCGAAGCGACGTACGTGACGGACCACAACGTCGTGTACGACGGGTCACTGGCCCCGCCGGGGATGTCGATCAGCCTCCTGCCCGGCGTCGAGTGGAGCGTATACCGGCAGCATGTCGTGGCGATCGGGCCCGTCGAGCCGTTGCCCCGTGACAGTTTCGGCGGCAGCACGGAGCGGATGGTCCGGATCTTTGCCGCGATCGAGCGCCAGGGTGGCCTGAGCATCGCCTCGCTGCCCGAGTATTGGCGGAATCATTGGGACGATCTCGGCGCGTTCGTGATGGCCGGTGTGGACGGATTCGAGATCGTCAACTGCGCGCCGAAGGCACTGGCTTTCCCGTCGCAGCTGCGCCGCGAGGTGCTCACGCTCGCCGGCAGCCACGATCTCCTGGTCGTCGGTGCGAGCGATAATCACGGCTGGGGGCAGGTGACGTGCGTCTGGAACGTCTCGCGACCCGGTGCGCAGGGCTTTCATACCAATCGCGTGTTCGCCCGGCCACTGGCGCTGCTACAAGGTGACTGGCTGCCGTGGACGGCGCCGGTGACCCAGCCGTGGTTCATGCTGCGCTCGTTGACCTGGAGCGAGCGCGCGAGCTGGCTGACCTGGGTGCTTATCATTCTGCTGTATCGTGCGTTACCGCGCCGGGAAGGACAGTCGGCGGGATTCGGGATTCTGGCCCGCTCGATTTGGCGGCGCCCCCGCAGGGCGCCTGTTCCTGACGAGACTCCGACGTGATGGCGCGCAACCAACGTGCGAGCTTGTACGTCTTACTCGCGGGTCACTCTTCCTCTTTGCTTTCCTCATATCGGAGACTGTCCATGCAGGCAGCAGGTCGTTTGTTAGTCCTTGGAGCATTGGTCGCCGCGGGGGGACCGGCGAGTGCGCAAACCGCGCTGCCGTTGAAGCACGCGCCGGCGCGTACGCAGGCGGCGATCACGCCGTCGGATCTCATGACCCGCGTCTATCTGTATGCCGACGACTCGATGATGGGCCGCCTCGCGGGCAGCGAATACAATCTCAAAGCCACCGCGTACATCGCGTCCGAAGTGAAGCGTATGGGGCTGCAGCCGGCCGGCGACTCCGGCGGCTATTTCCAGAACGTGCCGCTGGTGAAGCGCCAGCTCGATGCGAGCTCGGCGTTGTCCGCCGACGGCACCACGCTCAAGCCGTGGGACGATTTCGTGCCGCGCGATCCCGGCCGCGCGACCCGCGCGTTCGACGGGTCGCAGGCGGTATATGCCGGCGTGCTGGGCGACAGCACGATGCTGACATCGGAGCAGGCGGCCGGAAAGTTCATCGTGATCGCGGTGCGCACCGGTCCGAATCTTCCTCCCGCCGCGCAGGTAAACCGCGGCGCGCTGCTCACCCGGTTCCGCAGCGCCGCGGGCATCGCGGTCGCGACGCTCGATCGCTTCCCCCCGCAGGCGATCACCTTCTTCCGCCAACCGCAGACGACCTTGTCCGGCGCCTCGCCGCTGGCGAACGATACGACGAGCCTGCCGGCCTACATCTACGTGAAGTCCGACGCCGGCCGGTTGTTGTTCGGCGCTCCGCTCGACAGCCTGCGGGTCGGCGCGGCGGGCAAGACGCTGCGCGGCTCCGTGCAGTTCACCGAAACGGCGGCGCCCGCCCGCAACGTCGTCGCCATTCTGGCGGGTAGCGATGCGGCGTTGCGCGGGGAATACGTCGCGATCGGCGCGCACAACGACCACATCGGGTTCGATCAGACGCCGGTGGATCACGACTCGATCCGCGCGTACAACGATGCGGTGCGCCACCTCGAGCAGGCAGCGCCCACTCACCAGGTCTCGATGGATCAGCGGCAGGCCATCCGCGTGAACGCCGACAGCCTGCACCGCCTCCACGCCGCGCGGCGCGATTCGATTTTCAACGGCGCCGACGACGACGGCTCGGGCACGACGGCGGTGCTGGAGATCGCCGAAGCGTTCGCCGGTGCGCGGCTGAAGCCCAAGCGGTCGCTGATCTTCGTCTGGCATACGGGCGAGGAGCTGGGGCTGTTCGGCTCGCAGTACTTCACCGACCATCCGACGGTGCCGCGCGACTCCATCGTGGCGCAGCTGAACATGGACATGGTGGGCCGCGGCCGAGCCGATGACGAGGTCGGCGGCGGACCGGGATACCTGCAGCTCATCGGCACGCGGCGGCTTTCGACCGAGCTCGGCGATCTGATCGAAAGCGTGAACAAGACGCGCAAGCAGCCGTTCACGTTCGATTACCAGTACGACGCGAGCGGGCATCCGGAGCAGTACTACTGCCGCAGCGATCATTACATGTACGCGCGCTACGGCATTCCGATCGCGTTCTTCACGACGGGCAACCACCGCGACTACCACCAGGTGACGGACGAGCCGCAGTACATCGACTACGACAAGCTGGCGCACGTGTCGCAGTTCGTGTACGACATCGCGACGGCGGTGGCGAATCTCGACCATCGCGTGGTTGTTGATAAGCCGAAACCGGACCCACACGGGAATTGCGTGCAGTAAGGCTGGTCGGCGACGGAGGTCGGTCGGGCCCCCGTCGCCGGCCTGTTGTCGGTCTGGCTATCGTCTATCGGCTATTGGCTATCGGGTAACTGCGCCAGCCCGTTTCTTTCGAAGCGCGCGTACCATGCCCGCTAGTAAACGACGGACCTCTGCGGTTTTCCCGAGCACCACACGAGCCTCCGATTGATTCAAGTAGTTGAGCCTTTGCGATATCAAGAACTGAGTCTCAACCTCCACGAGGGACCCCGTCGCAACCGAGAGGTGGTAGAGAAACCCGCCTAGACCGAATCGCCCTCTGCCTTCGGCAATGTTCGAGGGGACAGAGACCGCTGCCCTGCGAAGTTGTGCGACCAGACCGTAGCGTTCGTCGGAAGGGAATGTCTTGGTGACTTGGTAGGTGTCCACCACGAGATCCATCGCCTTCTGCCAGCACTCAAGATCCTGATATCCCCGAATCACTCTTACGCGGGAAGCCATAGGGTTCGAACTTGAGATATGGAATTGAGAGAGCCGTACCATTGTCCTGCAGGCAGGGTCTCGATCGCGCAAACACGTGATCGCCAATAGTCGAGGGGCAATAGGGATGGCCGGTTATTCAAGACGACGCCTCGTGGACAAACTCGGCATCAAGCCGGGAACGCGAATCGCCATATTGAATGCCCCGCCGGCGTACCGAGTCATGTTGGGTACGCTGCCACCGGGCGTGAGAGTCGTCTCTTCAATCCGTGGCACCTTCCCCTTCATCCAATTCTTCACGCGCAGTCGGGCACAGCTCGAGGCGAAACTCGGCATGCTCCTTGGCGCGCTGGAATCCAGCGGGGCTCTCTGGATTTCCTGGCCTAAGAAAGCGTCTGGTGTCGCGACCGACATGACTGAGGACGTGGTGCGCGAAACAGCCCTTCCTCTCGGCCTCGTTGACATCAAGGTGGCCGCGGTAGACGACGTCTGGTCGGGCCTAAAGCTTGTGCGGCGCCTACGAAACCGGTGATCAGCCGGTAGCCGATAGCCAATAGCCAATAGCTCCCAGCGCCTTTGCGCCGCAAAGTACTTGACAGATTGCCGGCCCCTGCCCTAGCTTTGACGGCATGACGTCGCCGCAGCCGCTCCGCGATCGCGCGCTCGACAATCTGCAATTCATTCGCTCCACGATGGAGCGCGCCGGCTCGTTTACAGCGGTGCCGGGCTGGGGCATGGTCGTGCTCGGTTTGACGGCGCTGGCTGCCTCCGCGTTGGCCGGGGGTCTGCCGGTCGGGCCCGTGTACGGCACGTCGCAAAGTCACTGGCTCTGGGTCTGGATGTTCGAAGCGTTACTCGGCGCGGGGGTCGGCGTCGCCGCACTCCTTTATAAGGCGATGCGCGCCGGGGATGCCGTCGTCCACGGCCCGGGACGACGCTTCGGACTCAGCGTGCTGCCGCCGTTCGTCGTCGGAGCGCTGCTGACCTACGTGCTGTGGCACGCGAAGCAGCTCGCGCTCCTCCCTGCGGTCTGGTTGTTGTGCTACGGCGCCGGCGTGGTCACGGGCGGCGCATTCTCGATGCGGATCGTCCCGGTGATGGGCATGTGTTTCATGATCCTGGGCGCGGCGGCGCTGTTCGCACCGGCCAGCTGGCAAGCCTGGCTCCTCGCAGTCGGTTTCGGCGGGCTGCACATGCTGTTTGGCCTCGTCATCGCACGGAGGTACGGTGGCTAAGAGCAACACGGCGCGCATCACGCGCCCCGAAGCGGAACGACCGGTGAAAACGAAACCGCAACCCGCACCGGCGGATCTCGATCGGCTGATTCACGAGCGGGTGCGGCTCGCGATCGTAAGCGCGCTCGCCGTGCGCGAGAGCCTCACGTTCAACGAGCTGAAGGCGCTGCTCAAGACGACCGACGGCAATCTCAGCGTGCACGCGCGCAAGCTGGAGGACGCGGGCTACGTCACCTGCGACAAGTCGTTCGCCGGGCGCGTCCCCAAGACGGAATACCGACTCACCGCCCTCGGCAGGCGGGCGCTCGAGCGCTACCTCGATCACATGGAAGCGTTGATTCGCGCGACGCGGGCACGCTGACGGTGGACCCTCTTTTTTTTACGGAATAGCTTTATGAAACAAAGTACTTCTTTCCATGTCGCCATCGTGATGGACGGCAACGGCCGCTGGGCCACGCGCCGCGGCCTGCCGCGCGCCGCCGGCCACCGCGCCGGCGCGGAGGCGGTGCGCCGCGCCGTCCGCATCGCACCCGGCTGCGGCATCACGGCGCTCACGTTGTACGCCTTCTCGTCCGACAACTGGAACCGGCCGGCGGCCGAGGTCTCGCTGTTGATGCGGCTGTTCGCGCGCCACCTGCGGAGCGAGACGGCCGAGCTCGCAGCCGCGGGCGTCAAGCTCCTGGTGATCGGGCGGCGCGACCGGCTGCCGCACTCGCTCGTCACGGCGATCGCGGCCGCCGAGCAGGCCACGGCGGGTGGGACGCGCCTCGAGCTGCGGATCGCCGTGGATTACTCCGGCCGCGCCGCAATTCGCGCCGGCGCGCTGCTCCCCGACGTCGATCTGCTCATCCGCACCGGCGGCGAGCAGCGCCTGTCCGATTTCCTGCTGTGGGAATGCGCTTACGCCGAGCTATGGTTCACGGAGCGGATGTGGCCGGACTTCGGCGCGCCGCAGCTGGCCGCCGCGATTCACGAGTTTCACTCACGCGACCGCCGCTTCGGCGGATTGCCAACGCGGGAGGCGGTGTGAACGCCATCACTCCACGCAGCAGGCTGGGAATCGAGATCATCGCATTGGGCGCGATCGCGGGCGTGACGGGTGACGCGCTGCTGCGCGCGATGCCCTGGGGCCTGAACGTGACGATCGGCACCGCGGCGCTCGTGGGCGCAGCAGCCTGGCTCGTCCGCCGCCACAGCCTCAAACCTGGACCGGACACGGCGTGGCTCGCGATCACGGTGCTGTTACTCGGCGCGGCCTTTTTGCGCCGCGACGCCGCCGACCTGGCCCGGCTCGACGTGATGGCCCTGGTCCTGGCGCTCGCGCTCACCGCCGCGAGCCTCCAGGGTGAAGTGATTTCGCGCTGGTATGCGCTCGACTACGTGCGCGGCGTCGCGACCGCCGCGTTCGGAAGCATCGTCGGCAGTCTTCCGCTCCTCTTCAAGGACGTGCAGTGGCGCGAGCTGCCGCAGGACGGCCGGCTGCGCCACGCGCGCGGGGTTCTGCTCGGCGTACTCGTCGCGGCACCGTTACTCATCGTCTTCGCAGCGCTGTTCGCGTCGGCTGACCAGATCTTCGGCAACGTACTGGCGAATCTCTTCGCCTTCGACGCCGAGTCCGTCATCACCCACACCTTCTTCATCTGCTTCTGGGGCGCACTCACCGCGGGTTACCTGCGCTGGGGAATGCTCGGGCGCCCCGTGACGCTCTTGAATGCGGACCCGAAGCCGCTGCCCAGCATCGTCCCCCTGGCAACGGCGCTCGGCCTGCTGAACGTCCTGTTTCTGCTGTTCGTCGTGGTCCAGCTGCGCTACTTCTTTGGCAGCGCGGCACTGATCGAGCAAACGAGCGGGCTCACGTACGCGGGCTACGCGCGTCAGGGATTCTTCCAGCTGGTCACGGCCAGCGCGCTCGTGCTGCCCATTCTCCTCGGCGCCGATCACCTGGTGCGGGGCGGAGCGCCGGCGCAGGTGCGCGTCTTCCGGCAGCTGGCCGGCCTGCTGCTGGGGCTGCTCGCGGTGATCATGGCATCGGCGCTGCAGCGCATGCGCCTGTACGTCGCGGCGTACGGGCTGTCGTCGGATCGACTCTACGCGACGGCCTTCATGGTCCTGTTGATCGGCGTGTTCGCCTGGTTCGCGTGGACGGTGTTGCGAGGCTCGGGGAGTCGCTTCGCGCTTGGGGCGCTGATGCAGGCCTTCGCGGTGCTGGCCGGGCTCCACGTGCTCAATCCCGATGCGTTTATCGTGAAAACGAATCTCAACCGCCCCACGGCGGAGCGCCCCTTCGACGCACGCTACGCCGCGTCGCTTGGCGCCGACGCGGTGCCGCCGTTGCTCGACGCGTTACCACGACTCAACGCTGATGATCGATGCATCGTCGTGATGCGCTTGCTGAATCGCTGGGCAGACGGTGAGCGCGCCGCGGCCGACGCGGATTGGCGCACCTGGAACTGGAGCCGCGCGCGGGCACGGCGGCTCGTCCACGCTCGCACGGATCAATTTCTCGCGGCCTGTCCGCTCGCCGCTCGGGAGCTGCACCATGATTACTGATGGATTGAGTCCGCTGACGGCGCTGCTGTTCCTCGGTGCCCTGCTTGCCGGCGGCGCGCTCACTCTGACCTATGTGGTTGCGCGGGTCATGAAACGCGAACCGCTGGCTCGGCTCACCGGGCGGCTCCTGCTCGGCGGCGCGGGGGTGTACGTCGCTCTGCTCCTCATCGGCTCAGTCACCAGCCGCAGCAGGGTGCTCGAGCCCGGTCAGGAAAAGCACATCTGCGAGATCGATTGTCACCTGGCCTACTCTGTCGCCGCCGCGAAATCGGAATCGCTCGCTGGCGGTCTGGTCCGCCATGTGGTCACGGTGAGGGTGCGCTTCGACGAGGAGACGATTTCACCCCGCCGCTCGCGAACAGCGACGCTGCGGCCGAACAGCCGCTATGTCGCATTGGTGGATGACGCCGGCCATCAGTATCCTGGCTCGACCGACGGTCTGACGCGCACGCTGATTCCCGGCGAGTCGTACACGACCGAAATCACCTTCGAGGTACCCATGAAGGCGACCGGACTCCGCCTGATCCTGCGCAATGCGGATCCGGAATCGCACGTCATCATCGGACACGAGAACAGTGTGTTTCACGCCAAGACCACGTTCGCGTTGCCGTCAACGAGCTGACCATGCTTCCCGTTCGTCGAATCGCTGCGGTTACGGCAGGTCTGATCGGAGCGGGTGCGGTGTTCGGGGCCCTCGCGGGCGGCCTCTCGCTAGCCTTCTGCATGGTGATTACGGAAACGTTCACCCTTGGATCGGTGGTGGGTGGATTCGTGTTTGGCAGCGTCTTGGGATTCCTCCTGGGCGCGATTACGGCGCCCGTGCTTGCCTGGTTACTCCTGCGGCGCGTAGCGCTCGGGAGGATGTTCGTCGGTTGTGCCCTTGGAACGACGATCGGTGCCGTGGTTGGGTGGATCACGGCGACCTCGGGGGTCGGGCCGTACAACCCCCTGCTGAGTGCGTTCATCGGATGCGTGGTAGCCGCAATCATTTTGCGCCATCGCGCGCGTAGATTGGAGGCATGAGCCTCCGAGTCACACAGGTAGACGCGTTCACCAATCAGCCGTTCGCAGGAAACCCGGCAGCTGTCTGCATCCTTCCCACAGCGGCCGAACCCGAGTGGATGCTGAACATTGCGCGGGAAATGAACCTGGCCGAAACCGCCTTTCTCGTACGCCAAAAGGACGGCTACGACTTGCGCTGGTTCACGCCGGCGGTCGAAGTCGATCTCTGCGGCCACGCGACGCTCGCCAGCGCGCATGTGTTGTGGGAAGACGGTCATCTCAAGCCTGATGCACAGGCCCGCTTTCACACCAAGAGCGGATTGCTGACCGCCGATCGCCGTGACTCCTGGATCGAGCTCGATTTCCCCGCCACCCCCGCGGCCGAGGCACCTCCCCCGGCCGGTCTCGTCGAGGCACTCGGTGCCCAACCGAAATTCGTCGGCCGCAGCCGCTTCGATTACCTCGTCGAAGTCGACAGCGAATCCACCGTACGCAAGCTTGCGCCCGACCTGGCAGCGCTGAGCCGCGTGGAGGCCCGCGGCGTGATCGTCACGAGCCGCGCCACCAGCAAGAGCGAGTACGATTTCGTGTCGCGCTTCTTCGCACCGCAGTCCGGGGTTCCCGAAGATCCCGTCACCGGCTCGGCACACTGCGCCTTGATGCCGTATTGGAGCGCGAAGCTCGGCAAGAACTATCTCGTCGCCTATCAAGCGTCGGCGCGCGGCGGCGTGCTGCGCCTGCGGCTCGACGGCGACCGCGTGCGGCTCGGCGGTCAAGCGGTGACGGTGTTGCGCGGCGAACTCGTCGCGGGCAGTTTGGCGTCGTGACGGAATCCAATCGCCGCAATCGCGTCATCGGGTATCTCTGTGCGCTCGGCGCCGGCGCCACCTGGGGCACGACGGGACCGTTGTCGACGGGGCTGTACAGTCTCATGCCGGCGACGAGCATCGGCTTCTGGCGCGTGTTGATCGGCACGATCGCGCTCGCGATCTGGGGCATCCTGTTTCGCCGTGATCTGTTTCGGGCAGACCGCCGCGGCTGGCTTCTGGTTGGGCTGGGCGGCGGAGCCATGGTCGCGCTGTTCGAGATCGCCTATCAGTTCGCGATCGGCGGTGTCGGCGTCGCAGGCGCGGCAGCGCTCCTCTACACGGCGCCGGTGATCGTCGCCGTGCTCGCTCGCGTGATCCTCAAGGAAGCCCTGACGGCAACGCGGGTGGCCCTCGCTTTCACCGTCATGATCGGCGTCGCCCTGACCGTGACCGGCGGCAGCAATGCCGGTGCCGAGGCTGCCCGCATGGGCGTGACCGCGGGAGTGGCGGGCGGCCTGCTGTCGGCATTGAGCTACGCGCTGACATCTCTGATGGGACGCTACGCGGCGCCGCGCTACGGTGTGGTGAAGGTCTTGTTCCTCGAGGCGGTCGGCGGTGTCGTGCTGATCTGGATTGCCTTGGCGATTTGGGGTCGACCACCGGCATTGCCGCCGTCGGGTGCAGCATGGCTGGGCCTGCTCGGCCTCGCGGCCGGATCCGTGATCGCCGCCAATCTGCTCTTCTTCGGGGCTATGAAGCGGATCGAAGCCGCGCCCGCGTCGGTGGCCGCCACGATCGAGCCCGTCGTGGGCGCCGTGCTCGCGCTGCTGCTCTTCAGCCAGCGCCTGACCGCATTAGGGTGGCTCGGATTATTTTTGGTGGTCGGCGGCGTCGCCGCCGGTTACCTGCTGGAAGGCCTAAAAAACCAGCTCGACCCCGAGGCGGAAGAGGCGGGGCGGCCCGTATGAGAACAGCGGCTGCGTGTAGTCGCGCGCGGCCGCGAGGAACAGGGGCATCAGCTCTGTCTGCCCTTCGATGAGCCCATTGCCGTCGATATCCGCAAAGGCGCGATAGCGCGGCGACTCGTACGGGATCGGCTCGGGATGCGCGCGATAGGCGCTGTCGGCGAGCGTCGCGATTTCCTGCGGGGTCATGTTGGGGATGCCGGTCTCGCGCCGCACCGCCTCGATGTTCCGCCGGTTCAGCAGATTGCGAACGTCCACATACACGCTTCCCTGGACGCCCCCAACTCGCAGCGGCCGTCGCAACAGCAGGTCGACCGTGAGCAACCCGGGGAGCCGATGGCTGTTCGGCAGACCGATCAGCGTATCGCCGGTCAGGTTGGTCATGGTGAACGGCAGTCCCGAGCTGACACGCACGATCGTCGCCACCTCGAGTCCCGCGAAGGGGCGCACTCCCGCGACGCGCGGGCCCGCGCTGTCGGACACCAGGGCCTGACCGATGACCGTGAGACTGTGACGGCGATCGTAGTCGAGCGGGAACTCCACCCGGGCCGGATTGATCGTGTCACCCGACGGATCGAGGCGAATGCGGCGCACCAGCTGAAACGCATTTGTCGCCGTGGCTTGCGCGCGCTGCAGCGTGTAGGCGACGCGCACCCCCCAGCCGTTGCGCACCGGGCGGTCGGCGATCACCTCGGCGCCTTTGACGTTGCCGAAATCCAGATTGCCGAAGATCGTCGAATCGGGATTGATCCCGAGCGGGACTGACGCCACGAGGCCGTTCAGCAGCTTGTTGAAGACGTTGATCCGCAGCGTCGTCGTCTCACTCGGGCGGGCGCGCAGCGAGAACTCGTACTGAGTCGCGCCCTCGAAGCCGAGGTTGGGATTACCGCGCCGGAAGCGCCCGGTCCGCAGCGTGTCGTCGAACGCCGCGTCCACCAGATACTGGAAGTCGGGCGCCTGTGAGAACCTGCCATAGCTCGCGACAAAGGTGGCGCCCTTCAGCACCGTCGAAAACCCAAGCCGGGGACTGATGGTCCGCTGGGCACCGAAGGTCGCGGCCGGAATGCCGCTGCCCGGATCGAACTGATCGTAACGGAGCCCGAAAGTGACGACGAAGTCAGGCCCGCGCAGCTGGCCTTCGGCGTACGCCGCCGCCGAGGTCGGGTTGAAGGTCGACGCCGTGGCGGGTGGTACGCTCGTCCCGGCCTGGAGATATCCGAGCACCCGCTGAAATGTTTGCACGCGCTGGCGCGCGAGCTCGGCACCGAAGTAAAAGTCCGCGCGCGGGCCACCGACGCTGAAATCGGCCTGGCCGCGCAGCTCGCGGAACCGGTTCCACGAGATCTCCCCGCTCGAGCCGCTGCTCCGGAAAAAGGCGGGCACACCCCAGGGAGTGCGATCGCTCAACTCGGGCGTCGTAAAACCGGCGAGCGGCGCGCGCGCGAGGGCGGTGTCCTGACGCTGCGCCACAGCCTCGCCAATAAAGTGGAACGTGTTGCCGGTAAATGCGCCGAAGCGATAGGTGGGCTGCTGTGTCAGCGCACCGCGCGTGAAGGCGCGGGAGAAATAGCCGGCGCGCAAATCCGCGGTGAAGTTGTTGGTCGCGTGCTGGAGGTGCGCGCTGAACAAGTCGCCGCTGACACGGCGGGCCGGCGCGTCCGCGTTGTCGTATTTGTAGGCGGGATCGAACAGCAGCCGCTGATCGGCCGAGCGCAGCGCGAACAGGCGCAGTGTCTCCGCTCCGCCCAACGGTATCCGCAGCTTCGCGGCTGCGTCGTAGCGCTCACCGCTGTTGTGTGGCAGCAGGGCGATGTTGGCGTTGCGCGGGTCGCGGGCGTCTAGCGGCGCGGGGGCGTTGACGGGATCCGCGTCCAGCCGTCCCTCGGCGTCGAGCACCGCGACGAGCGCGGCGCCCCGCCCTAGTGGCCCGTCCACCGACACCACGGCGCGATCCTGGCCGAGGTCCGCGCTGCCCCACAGCATCCGGTCACTCTCGTACGCCGCTCGGCCGTTCCAGCGGTCGCCGCCGTCCTTGGTGACGACGTTGACGAGCCCCGAAATGGCCTGGCCGTAGCGCGCCGAGAAGCCGTTCGTCGAGAGCGACGCTTCGGTGAGCAGATCGGGCGGGATGCGCACGCCGAGCGGGCCGGTGGAGGCGTCGAGCTGATTCTTCACCCCCAGGCCGTCGAGCACGAACGCCTGCTGGCCGAGGCGCCCGCCGCGGTAGCTCTCGCCGACCGCGCCCGCCGAGAGTGAGACCGCTTCTTCGAGTGTCGTGACCGGAAACCGTCGCAGCTCCTCGCCGCCGATGCGCTGCACCGACGCGACGACGGTCGGGTCGAGAATCGAATCGGCGTACGCCTCGACGACAATGGGCCGCTCGATCGTAAATACGTCGACCGTGAAGTTCACAATCGTGACCTGGCCGGCTCGTACCAGCACGCTGTCGCGCCGCACCGTCTCGAAACCGATCGCGCGCACCATGACCGCGTGCCAGCCGCTGCGCACTTCGCGAATCCGGTAGAAGCCCGTGCTATCGGTGTGGGCCACCCAGCGGCCGTCGAATCCCACCTCTGCCCCGCTGATCGGCTGATTGCCGACGCGTTGGCGGATGTGCCCCGTGATGGAGCCGTTCGTCTGTGCGGCGGCCGTCCATGCCGGGATCAGGAACGCGACACTGAGAAGCGCGAGTCGGGATGTCACGGCAGTTGGTAGAGCCAGAGATCGGCGGTGGGTGCCGCATTCCACGCCGCAACGACGAGATGCGTTCCGTCCGGCGAAACGGCGGGCCGCCGGAACAGCCACGCGGGGTCGCCGATCTGGGTCGGCGGATTGCCCGGACTCATCAGAAACAACGAACCGCCATGGTCGGGCTGCGATCCGCCGAGTATCGAATCAACTGTATAGCTGACCGCGCCACCGACGATCGCGGCCAGTCTGCCGGTCGCCACGCTCACGTCACGGGCGATCCCGAACAGGAAGTCGTACAGCGTGTCCGTCGCTCCGCTCGAGAACATGTGACGGTACACGCGCGAATCGCCGTCGCGCGTGAAGTAGAGGGTATCGCCGGAGCGGTCCGCCGCGAGCGACGAGGCGCTGTCGGCCTCCACCAGATGGGTGAGTAGCGGCGTTGGACCCACGAAATCGACGATGAGGATGCCGAGCCCCGTTCGCACCGTATCGACGACACAAGTCCTACATGCTTTCGGATAGGTGACGCGCTCGCCCACAGCGGCGACGCGACCGGGCCCCAGCCAGGCGATATGGGACAGGGCGTCGTACGTCGTGCCCCACGGCGCGGTGAAAGGAATGACTTGGAGCACGCGCGCATCACCAGGGTCCGCGACCGGCGCGACTACGAGTTGCTGAGCGTCCGGACCGACTCCCGGGAGGGACCGGTCCATGCTGGCGCGCACGTAGACGACGGTGTCGCGCCCCGAGATCGCGGCGTCCTCAAACACGTTCAGCGAATCATCGGACGCGGTGGTGCGACACGCATAGCCGGAGATCGCGCCGCCGGTTCCGGGCATGAACGCCAGGCAACGATCACGATCGTCGCGATCCAGTCGCTCTGCGGTGTACACGACGCCGCTGCCGTCCGGCAGCCACGCCGGGATCAGATCCTGGCCGGGGTTATATGTCAGTCGCGTGGGATTCCCGCCGACGAGTGGCCCGTGGGGGCCATATTCACCAGGACGAAACGGCGCCGCGTGCTCGCAGGCAACGAGCACGACGGTTACGGCGATCGCGAATCGCAGTGGGGGCCGCATCATGGCGTCCGACAATGTATCGACGCTTTGCGGGAAAGGCACGGACCGGTTTGGGCCGGGTACATTGCTGGCACCGCGAACCCAACCGAGGACTTGCCATGCTGGCTCTGCCGATGCTGCTGGCGGCGTTGCAACAGCCGACGCTCCCGCCGTTGCCTCCCGCCCGAACCGACACGTCGCCGTTTCGACCGCTCGAGCTGCCGACGCCGACGATGGTTCGCGAAGGGTCGGGCCGGCCCGGTCCCGTGTACTGGCAGCAGCGCGTGGATTACACGATCGCGGTGTCGCTCGATACCGCGACGCACACGATCAACGGCCGCGAGACGATCCGCTACGCCAACAACTCGCCCGACACGCTGCGCTATCTCTGGCTGCAGCTCGATCAGAATCTGTTCCGCGATGACAGCCGCGGCGCACTCCTCAATCCTCCGGATGCACGCTTTGCGGCTCGAGGATTCAAGGGCGGCTTCGTCCTCGACGGCGTTTCGGTCGTCACGTCGTCCCGGCGTCAGAGCGTGAGGAGTCCGCTCCGCACGATCGAGAACGGCACCGTCATGCGCGTCGAGCTCGACCGCCCCCTGGCGCCCAAGGGCATCACGTCGCTCGAGCTAGGCTACTCGTTTCAGGTGCCCGAGCACGGCGCCGACCGGATGGGGCGCGAACAATTCCCCGCGGGCTGGCTGTACGAGATCGCGCAGTGGTATCCGCGGCTCGCCGTCTACGACGACGTGCGCGGCTGGAACACCGAGCAGTACCTCGGCCAGGGAGAGTTCTATCTCGAGTACGGCGACATCGATTTCGCGATCACCGTGCCGCGCGGCTTCATCGTCGCGGCCACCGGCCGTCTCACGAATCCGCTCCAGGTGCTGACGGCGCAGCAACGCGCCCGGCTGGCGCGCGCCGTGCGGTCCGATTCCGCCGTTGCGATCATCGCGAAGCACGAGGTCGGGACGCCGGCGAGTCGTCCCGCGGGCAGCAGCCCGACGCTGACGTGGCGGTTTACGGCGAAGAACGTGCGCGACGTCGCCTGGGCGGCGGCGCCGAACTTCATCTGGGACGCGAGCGGCTGGAACGGCATCCTCATGCAGTCGTTCTATCCTCCCGTCGCCGACTCCATCTGGCGGGAATCGACGCGCATGGTGCGCCATTCCATCAAGCACTACTCCGAAAAGTGGTTCCAGTATCCCTACCCGACCGCGATCAACGTCAACGGTCCGGTCGGTGGGATGGAGTACCCGATGATCGTGTTCTGCGCCAACCGGCGCAGCCGCGAGGGATTGTTCGGCGTCACGACGCACGAGCTCGGCCACCAGTGGTTCCCGATGACCGTCGGCAACAACGAGCGGCTGTACGCGTGGATGGACGAGGGGTTCAACACTTTCATCAACATCTACTCCCAACGTACCTATTTCCCCGACCAGGCGTGGCTGCGCACGCGCGGCCAGGCGGACCAGTGGGCGCAGTTCGCCGCGACGGGGCGCGACGAGCCGGGGATCACCCCGGCGGACCGCGTCACGCCGGAGTTATTGGGCCAGGTCGCCTACAACAAACCGGCGACCGGCTTGTACCTGCTGCGCCACGCCATCCTCGATTCGACGCGCTTCGATCTCGCCTTCCGTGAGTACATCAGACGCTGGGCGTTCAAGCACCCCACGCCGGCCGACTTCTTCCGCTCGATGAACGACGGCGTGGGCGAGGATCTGTCGTACTTCTGGCGCGGCTGGTTCTTCCGCACCGACGTCGTGGATCAGGCGGTGGATTCCGTGCTGACCCGGCGCGATTCGAGCGGCACATCGTTGACGGGGATTTTCCTGTCGAGTCCGGGCGGTCTACCGATGCCGGTGGACCTCCGTTTGACGTTCGCCGACGGCAGCGTCGAGAACGCGCGCTTGCCGGTCGAAGCCTGGTATGAGGGAAATCATTTCCTGTACGTGCGGCAATTCCCGAAGGAGCTCGTCAAGGTCGAGATCGATCCAGACAAGAATTTCCCGGATGTCCGCCGCCAGAACAACGTGTGGACGAAGTCGGAGACGACTAGCGCGCGGCCGTAGTCTCGGACTGGCGAAGCTGGCCGCTGTAGAAATTGGGCTTGCCGGACGCCTGTAAGAGTCCGTGCACCACGAACTCCAGGCCCACGAAGAAGACACCGCCCCACAGCAAGGGCGGCAGCTCGCTCGTGTTACGCCCGTAGAGCAGCAGCAGCCAACGGCCGAGCTCGTAACACCACAACCCGCCCGCAAACCAGCCCAGCACCCGGACGAACTTCCCGGTCGGTGTCTCGATGCCGGGGAGCTTCAGCAGCAGGACTTCCACCAGGTGCCCGACGTACGTAAAGCAGAACGCGAGCGTGAATGCGTCGAGAAAGTCCCAGCCAAAGGGGCCATGACGCGGCAGCACGACGGCGAGCAGCAGTGCCAGCGGCACCGCCAGCAGCGTGTTACGGGTGAGCGCTTTCATGCAGGTGCACCTCCAGCCAGTCGAGGACTGTGTCCCACCAGATGCGGCGATTCCGCGGCCGCAGCACCCAGTGTCCTTCGTCGGGGAAGTACAAGAACTTCGCGTCCAGGCCCATGCGCTTGGCCGCCGTAAATGCCTGATAGCCTTCCGACAGGTCCACCCGGTAGTCGAGCTGCCCGTGCACCACCAGCATCGGCGTCTTCCAGTCGCTCACATGATTCAACGGCGACCACTTTTCGTAAAGAGCCCGATTCGCATACAGGGGGCCGCCGAACTCCCAATCGGTGAACCACAGCTCTTCCGTGCTCCCCGCCATGCTGGTGGGATTGAAGACCCCGTCGTGATCCACGAGCACCTTGAACCGGTTGCTGTGGCCGGCGATCCAGAGAATCATGTAGCCGCCGTACGACGCGCCCGCGGCGCCCATGCGCGTCGAGTCGACGTACGGCAGGCGGGCGACGACGTCCACGCCCTTCATCAGGTCTTCGAACGGGTAGTCGCCCCAATGTTGGGAGATCGCGTCGGTGAACTTCTGGCCGTAGCCCGTCGAGCCGTGGAAGTTCACCTCGGCGACGACGAATCCTCGGGCGGCGAACATCTGATTGTTCCAGCGCGGGCCCCAGCTGTCGGTCCACGCTCCCTGCGGCCCGCCGTGAATGAGATAGATCAGCGGATACTTTCTGGCGGGGTCGAAGCCGGGCGGCTTCTGAGACCAGCCGAACACCGAGTCGCCCAGTGCGCCGACGAAGCCAAACGGCTCGAGCGGCGGCAGGTCGAGCGTCGCGAGGGCAGAATCGTTGTGATGGGTGAGCGCCTTCCCGGAGACCCACACCTCGGGCGGCTGGGTGTTGGTTTGGTGCAAGTAGACCAGTGAGCGACTGTCCGGCCCGACCTGGATGCCGGTGTTGACGCCACTCGAAACGGCGACGGAATGACGGAAGGACGGAATGTCGATGCGGTGAATGTTGTCCCGCCCTCGTTCCTCAACGACCGCATAAATACAGGTGGAACTCGGACACCACGTGTACGCACCGACGGAAAGCGTCCAGCCGCTCGTCGCCTCCACTGGACCACCTTCCGTCCTTCCGTCCTTCCGTCGCCGTAACATCAGTCGCACCCTATCCGCCTCGAACCCTGCGCGTTCCATCGAGAGATAGGCCAGCCATTTGCCGTCCGGTGAGTATCGCGGCGTGTTATCCGCGCCCGGATCGGTGGTGATTTGACGGAGAACGGGACCGTCCACCGCATAGATATCGACGTTGGTATTGTCGGCGACGGTCGTGTCGCCGTGCATCGCGACGAGGATGTCCTTACCGTCGGGCGAGACCGCCACGTCCCCGTCACCGCCCGTCGCGATCGTCGGCACATCGTGATCGACCGGCGTCAGGTCCGTCGCTTTCCCGGTTGCGACATCGACGCGGAACAGATGCTGCCGTTTGCCCGCGCGGAAATCGTCCCAATGGCGCCACATGAGGCCCGTCCAGATACGAGCCTCGGTCGGATACGCGCCGTTGCGCTGATCGATCTCCTGATTCGCCGGCCACTTGATGTCGCTGACGACCAGCAGGCCCGAGCCGTCGGGGAGCCACACCGGATCCGACGCCCCGTCGCCCAGGCTCGACACTTTGTGGGCGTCTCCGCCGGCGATCGGCAACAACCAGACCTGTGCCCCGCCCTCGCGCGTCGAGATGAACGCCAGCGTCTTTCCGTCGGGGGACCAGCGCGGCTGGCGGTCGGATCCCGGCCCCCCGGTCAGCTGCCGCGCCTTGCCGGTCGCGACGTCGGCGACCCAGACGCGGGCCACGTTGCGATTGTCCTGGAGCGACGGCGTCGAAACGGTGTAGGCCACCCACTTGCCGTCGGGCGACAGCTGCGGATCGCTGACGGCCTTGAGGGCGATGTAATCCTCGAACGTGATGGCTTTGCGTTGCGCGGAAACAACAGTTGGAATGATGGAAAGTTGGAACGTGAGAACGATCCCGAGAATAAAGCCCCTTCCAACATTCCAACGTTCCATCGTTCCCCCTCAGTATTCCGGATGTGTAAGGATCGCCCGCACGAGATCGTCGAAGAGCTTCGACTCCGGCGTCACGTTGCCGTCTGCGTCGCTGTGCACGTTCCACGCAGCCAGCTCGTTCAACGCGGTCGCTTCCTCGTAGGTGAGATGCAGCACGTGACCGTTCGCGTTCTTGCTCGCCTTGTCGAGCACCTGCTTGAGCACGTCGGGCAGATGTTTGGCGCTGCGCACCGCGTCGTACTGTTGTCTGGTCACCGTGAGATCCATGCGCTAATCTTGGGTACCTTCGTAGTCACTCGCAACCCAGAGCGCTGATGCCACGCACCGCATTCCTGTCCACGGGCTTTCATGTCCCCACACGGCTCGTCACGAATGACGATCTCGCAAAGATCATGGACACCTCCGACGAGTGGATCGTGCAGCGCAGCGGCATCAAGACGCGTTACTGGGTGGACAAGGGCGACACCGGGGTCTCGCTGGCGCGTGAGGCGTCGCAGAAAGCGTTGAAAAAGGCCGGCCTCGCTGCGAGCGACATCGACTGCATCATCTACTGCACCTGCACGCCCGATCATTTCGAGCCCGGCAACGGCGTCTTTCTGCAGCGCGAGCTGGGCCTCACCGATATTCCCGCCGTCGACGTCCGCAATCAGTGCAGCGGTTTCATCTACGGGCTCTCGATCGCCGACGCGTGGATCCGCACCGGCCAGTACAGGAACATTCTGCTGGTCGGCGCCGAAGTGCACTCGCGCGGGCTCGACAAAACGACGCGTGGCCGCGACACGGCCGTGCTGTTCGGTGACGGCGCCGGCGCCGCCGTACTCGGCCCGGTGGATGAAAATGGCCGCGGCGTGCTCTCCACCCACATCTTTGCCGACGGGCGCTACGCCGAGAAGCTGTGGGTCGACGGGCCCGGCCTGGCGCACGATCCGTATGTGAGCGTAGAGATGCTGGAGCAGGGGCTGCACCGCGCGGTGATGGAGGGGCGCGACGTCTTCAAGTTCGCGTCACTCAAGATGCCGGAGTCCGTCGCCATCGCGCTGCAGACGAACCACTTCACCCCCGCCGACGTCAAACTGCTCGTCCCCCATCAAGCCAACCAGCGCATCATCGAGATGGTCCAGAAAGCGACGGGACTGCGCGATGATCAGGTCTACAGCAACATCCAGAAGTACGGCAACACCACCGCGGCGTCGATTCCGATCGCGCTCGACGAGGCGCTTGCCGAGGGGCGGCTCAAGCGGGGCGATCTGCTCGTGCTGACGGCGTTCGGCTCGGGCTTTACGTGGGGGAGCGCCGCGATTCGCTGGTAACGTCCAGCTCTTTCAATTCCCTGAGCTCTCGCGCCGCACCTTCCGCCAGCGCTGAGCCGCGGTAGCGGTCGACGAAGCGCGCCAACTCCACTTTCAATCGGGCGGTCCTGCCCATCTTGCGGTACAGATCGATCAGGCCGTTGGTCGCAGTCATCTGTTCGCGCGGGTTCGCGGGAGGGTTGGCGCTGCGGATCTCCAGGTAGAGCCGCTCCGCCTCGTCAAATCCCTTGAGCTGCGTTTCCAACAGATGCGCAAGGCGCAGCCGAGCCTCATGATCCTGCGGCTCGATGCGCAGATGGTCGCGGAACCAGTCCGCGGCCTCCGCGTACTTGCCCCGCACGATCAGGAGGTCCTGACGCGGATAGGTGGGCGGCGGCGGAATGTCGCCGACCGCGTAGATCGTCTTGACCATCAGCACGGCGGCGCCGCCGACGGTGCGATGAATCGCGAAGATGCCGGCGAGCGTGATCGGGACGTTGAGAATGAGCAGGACAACGAAGACGGCGGACGAAATCCACCCCTTGTCCAGCATGAAGTACCACAACGACGACAGCATCACGAAGCACGCCGGCCCGAACCACGTCGCCACGCGCAACAGGCGAATGACATCCGTCGCATCGCTGTATCGGGGGCCTTGGGCCATCGCGGTCCAGAATTGCGCCTGAAACGCCGCCTGCGCAAGTTGCGTAGAGCGCGGTTACCCAAAGGAGAACAGCATGCTCTGGCTTGCGGTGAGTGCCGCCGCTTTGATCGGCGGTTTTGTCGTGACGCGCGGCTTCGTCCGGCGGCGGCTGCGCTTCGTCGACGCGATTCAGAAGCCGGCAGCGCCCTTGATCGCCGGGGCAGCGGCGGCGGTCGTCGCGCTGCCGATCGCCCTGCTCCCGATCGTAACGATTGGCACGGCGGTGGCCTTCGGGATCGGCGTCGCCGGCGGGGTTGCGAGCGGCCGCTCGGGGCCCACCCCGCCGCCGCTGCCGCCGGGAACTAGCTGACGCGCAGCGCCTTGGCGGGTGACGTCACCTCTGGACGGCCCGCCACCACCCGCAGCGCTCGCACCGCTTCACGCGCGAATGTCTTCCCCGCGCCCTTCTCCACTTCCTCCAGCGCGCTCCAGCGCGTAAACGCCGGCCGCACCGGCGTCGCCATCTGCAGCGTTTCGAAGGCGTCGGCCACGGCGAGCACTTTCACGGTGACCGCCATCGGCAGCGCCTCGATGTCCCAATCGTCGCCCACGATCTCGTAATAGTGTGAGTACTCCGCGATGATCTCGGCGGCACCGCGCAGCGCGCGCGCCACCGCGAGCGACTCGTCGGTCACGGAGCGCGACAGGAGCCGCAGCAGCCGCTGATCGGCCGTTCCCACTTCGTGGAGCAACGCGGCGATGCGGAGGTTCTCGATCTCGCCTTCGGTGAGCTTCAGCTCGTCGCCCATCGCCGCCGCGAGCTCGCCCACGCGAGTCGAGTGGCCCTCCTGGTGACGCTCCGCCGACTCGATGTGGAATGTCAGGACTTCCAGCGTCGCCAGGTATGCGTTCTTCAAATCGGCGAGGCGCGTCGCGCGTTGCTCGGCGAGGCCGCCCACCACATAGCCGGTGAGAATGAGGAAGCCGCCCCACGGGACCAGGAGCAACATCGCATCCTGTGACAGCCCCGGGTCCATGCCGAGCCCCTGAATCGCCTGAAAGAAGAAGACGAGCGAGACGATGAACAGGCCCGCTACCACGGCGAAGCGGCGGCCGCCGTAGAAGCCCGCCAGGATGATGGGCAGATAATAGAAGCTGAGAAAGGCAAACTTCTGCTCGATCAGCTGATTGATGACGAGCAGTGATGCGACCAGCAACAGGACGAGGATGCGCTCGAAGTTCCGGAAGAAGAACTGCTTCGCACGCTCCAGAGCTCGCTGCTGAGGCACAAAAGCCTTTCTCCTAAGGGGATACGGAGCGCCGGACCAAACTGACTGACAGGTGGGCATTCTGCAAGTGAGAGAGGTCACAAATGACCGCGGCACCGACGCTAAACCGCGGTCCTCCCGCGCGATATGTGTCCGGCACGGAATTCGCCCATGGGATCGGCCGGGGGGGGTCGGCCTGCGCGTCCTAGGGGCCGCCTCCCTGTGGAGGGGAACGGGTTTCTGAAGTCTACGATGTGCTAGCCCTCGTCATCATCGCCTATGGACTCAGGAAGCCCGTCGCGGCGTTCGTAGCCGGGGCAGCTCAGCATCGGTAGGGGCGGGTAGCGTACAAAGCGGGGGTCCGTATCGGCCCTCAGGCACCGATAGAACACGGACCCCCGTCTGCTCGTCACGATCCGCACCCATCGGCAGGTAGCGCAAAGACCTACAGAACCGTCGGTCATTAGGTCGAAACCCAAGCTAGCTATATCTTGGACCCCGTGAGCCAGGCAGGGGGAGGGGTCGACGACTTCGGCCTACCTCCCGGCGTCCGGGACGAGTACCTGCAAGGGGCCCGCGACCAACTGGGAGCGATCGCCGAGCTAGCGGAGCGGCTGATTGCGGCAGGCGATGACAGGGCGGCCATCGAACAGCTGCGCCGCGATGCGCACCGCCTGCGCGGCTCCGCCGGCTCGTTCGGCTACCCGCAGGCGTCGGTCGTCGCCGCCGAGCTCGAGAACGCTGCCAAGAAGTGGCTCGAGCACCCCGGGAATGGCGTGGCGGACCGGGGCCGGGCCGCGCGTGGCTTCGTCCGCAAGTTGGCCGCCGCGCTGTTCATGAAGCACGCCGCCGCTCCCGTCCCTGCGGAACCTCCACCAACCCTGCACCAACCTTCACCAGCCTTCATCACCGCCGCCGCGCCAGCGGCGGAAGGCGCGAGCGACGTCCCCGAAGTCATCGTCGTCGAGGACGATCCCGCGCTCGCCGAGCTGCTCACGTTCGGCCTCGAAGCGCGTGGCTATCGCTTTCGGCACTTTCGCAACGGGCGCGAAGCGCTGGACCTGCTGAAGACCATGGACACGCACGGCAGCGTGCAACCGCCCCTGCTGCTGCTCGACGTCGACCTCCCCGCCCTGGACGGCTATTCCATTTTCGAGGAGCTGCAGAAGGAGTGCCCCGGAAAATTCCGCGTCGTGTTCACCACCGTGCACGGCAGCGAGACGGAGCAGCTGCGCGGGCTGGAAGCGGGCGCCATGGACTACATGGTCAAGCCGATGAGCCTGCGCGTGGCGCTCGAGAAGATCCGGCGTTGGGTCGGCCGATGAGCGCGCGACACTTCCTCATCATCGTGGCGATCGTACAGGGTCTGCTGCTGGCGGCACTCATCGTTCTCATTATCCTCAACCGCTGGTTCAGGCTGCGGCGCAGTACGCGGCTCAATCCGCGTCGCGAGGCGATGGACGCGTCGATGCGCCGCTGGTCGGCCGGCACGACGCCACTCGCCGGCGTGCTCGTCGGCCTGTCGCGGCTGCCCGTGCCGCTCGCCATCGATGCGCTGGTGAAATGGTCCGCGCGTGTGCCCGGCGAGCGCTGGCGGCAGCTCGCGCTCGCGCTGGAGCAACATTGGTGGGCGAAATTCGTCCGTGCCAACAGCAGCTCGGCACGCTGGTGGAAGCGGCTCGAATGCGCGCGATTCCTGAGCGTCGCCGCGATGCCGGCCGACGCCGCGCGCCTGATCCGGCTCGTCAACGACCCGCATCCCGCGGTGCACGTCGCCGCCGTGGCGGCGCTCGAGCGCGTGGAGAACAATTCGCTCACGCTCGCCGCGCTGGAACGGCTGCCACGGCTCGCTCCCACCGTCCAGGCGTACTACGCCGCGATGCTGCAACGCTCCCGCCCGATCGTCATCGACCACCTCCAGAAGCGGCTGCGCCGCGCCGACGATCCGGCGCTTGCCCGTCTCGCTGAATTTGCCTGCCGGCTCGGCGAGCCGGCGCTGCGGGAGCGGCTCACCGCGCTGGCGGACCATCCCGACCGTGAGGTGCGCGTGCAGGCGGCGCGCGGCGTCGGCAGCTTTCCGCATCGCGAGTCGGTCACGGCGCTGCGGCGCCTGGCAATCGATTCGGCGTGGGAAGTTCGCGCGCAGGCGATGCGATCGCTCGGGATGATCAGCGATGTGACGACGCTGCCGCTCGTGAAGGCGGGGCTGCGCGACAACATCTGGTGGGTCCGCCTGCGCGCCGCGCTCGCGCTGATGCGGTTCGCGGCAAGCGGCCGCAATGCGCTACTCGAAGCCGAAGTGGGCGCGGACACCGACGCACGTGCCATCGCCAAGCTGGTGCTCGGTCTTCCGGCGCAGGCGCTGGCGGAGTTCGCGGCATGAGCCTGCTCGCCAGCATCGTCGCCACCACGGACCTCACGATCCTCATCTACTTCCTGGTGCTGAATTCCTTCTACGCCGTGCTGCTCATGCTCTCGATTCCGGAGATCTGGGAGCAAACGCGGCTTGCGGAGGATGAGGATTTCCAGCGCCTGATGCAGAGCGACGCGCTGCCGCCGATCACCATTCTGGTGCCCGCCTACAACGAGAGTGCGACGATCGAGTCGAGCGTGACCGCGATTCTCACGCTCGAGTATCGCAACTACGAAGTCGTGGTCGTGAACGACGGCTCGAAGGACGACACGATGGACCAGCTGCGGCACGCGTTCGATCTCTACGAGATCCCGCGTATCTACCCCGAGACGATCGCCACGAAGCCGTTGCGTGCGCTGTATCGGTCGCGCTCCCGGTCGCGACTGCTCGTGCTCGACAAGGAAAACGGCGGCAAGGCGGACTCGCTCAACGCGGCGATCAACGCCTCGCGGTTTCCGCTCGTGATCGCCGTGGATGCCGACACCCTCATCGAGCCGGACGCGCTGCTGCGCCTGACTCGGCCGTTTTTGCTGGGTCGCGAGATCGCCGCCGTCGGCGGCACGGTGCGCGTCGCCAACAACTGCACGGTGAAGGACGGCCGCGTGTCCGACGCGCGCGTGCCGAACAAGCTGATCCCGGGCATTCAAGTCGTCGAATACCTGCGTGCCTTCCTGTTCGGGCGGCTCGGATGGAACCGGCTGGGCGGCAACCTCATCATCTCCGGCGCGTTCGGCTTGTTCCGCAAGGAGTACATGATGGCGGTCGGTGGGTATCGCACCAACAGCATCGTCGAAGATCTCGATCTCGTCGTGCGAATGCATCGCCATCTGCGGCGCAACAAGATCAAGTACGAGATGCCGTTCATTCCCGACCCCGTCGCGTGGACCGAGGTCCCGGAGTCGCTGAAGATCCTGTCGCGCCAGCGCGAACGCTGGCATCGCGGTCTCATCGCCGCGATGTGGCAGTACAAGACGATGCTGTTCAATCCCCGCTACGGCCGGGTCGGTTTCCTCGCGATGCCGTTCTTCGCGTTCGGCGAAATGCTCGCGCCCGTCGTCGAGCTGCTGGGATACGTGATCACCGTTGCCGGTCTCGCGTTCGGGCTCCTCAACGTGTCCTTCGCCCTGCTGTTCGTCCTGGTGGCGTGGGGTTACGGCATGCTGCTCTCGATCTGGGCCGTCGTGCTCGAAGAGGTGAGCTTCCGCCGCTATCGCCGCTTCGGCGACCTGTTCCGGCTGCTCTTGTTCGCCTCGCTCGAGAACTTCGGCTACCGCCAATGCACCGTGTGGTGGCGCCTCAAAGCCTTCGCGAACGTCTTCAAGGGCACACACGTCTGGGGCGACATGACGCGCAAAGGATTCGGCAAACCAAGCGTCGCGGCGCTGCTGCTGCTCTGCCTCGCGACGCCGTGCCGGGGACAAAGTCTCCGCATCAACGCCTGGAGCTCCTACGAGGCCGTGGACGCGAGTCAGGATTGGTCCACCCTGGGCGCGCAGCTGACGCTCAGATCGGCGCGCGGCCATTCCGGCTGGGTCGCTGCCGAGCTGCTCGGCCGATTTGGCGAGACCGATGTCGCCGAGCGGCTCGGCGCCGTGATCCACCCGACCCAACGGCTCTGGCTCACCGCCGAGGCGGGGACGTCGCACCAACCGCAGTTCTCGCCGAAGAACACATGGGAGGTGGACGCGAGCGGGCTTGTCGCTGCCCGCTCGTCTATCGGCCTGGGGTATCGGCGCTTGAACTACGCGGCGGGTCCCGTCGACGTCCTCACGCCGCACGTCACCGCAGAGACCAACCGCATGTCGTGGAGCTTGCGCGTATTCCTGTCGCGCAATCCGTCGCGCCGCACCGACACGGCGGTGTCGCTGCGAGCGACCCGCTCGCTGACGCGCCGCACGGCGGTGTCGCTGCTCGGCGCGGCGGGGCGGGAGAGTTATCTCGTCGGGGGAGCGGTCCGATCGCTGGAAACGTTGACGGGCATCGCGGGCATCCGGTACAACGCGGGCAGCGGCATGACGCTGCGGTTTGACGTCAGCGCGATCCGTTCGCGGCCGGTGCTGTCGCGCCGCGGCGTGTCACTCGCCGTGGAACGCGGGTTGTGATACCGCGAGCGGGTGATGGCGGTCACGGAGTGATGCAAGCTCTTGCTTTTCCACACGAATTCCGAGGCATTAGAGGATGCGTAAGCTCGCGTTGCCCCTGACCGGTCTGGCCGCTTTGCTCGTGTCCTGCTCTGATGGTTCGGGACCTGGGCAAACGAACGGCCGCATTTCCATCAATAACAACGCGATCGTGCTGGCACAGCGAGTCACGTACCGCAACGACTCGATCCCGATCGATAGTTTGGGCGTGGGATACCCGTCAGCGCCTGCGCCATTCGGGTCGGCACCGGTCAGTCGCAGCAGCGCCGCGAGCCAGGCCGCGTTCAGCCTGAGCCTCAAGGCCGAAGTCGCCCCGCCGTCGATCGCCGGCCAGATGCTGCAGGCGACTTCCGTTTCGATCGTCGGCAACCTCGCCGTCGTCAGCTACAACATGATCGGAAATCCGTACCTCGGCGGCGTCGACGTCATCGACATCACGAACAAGAATCATCCTGTACTGACGTCGGAAGCGCTGTTTCAGAACACGGATGTCAGCGCCGTCACGACGTCGGGTGTCAACGTGTATCTCGCCGAGGCGACGGGGGACACCGGCTTCGCGTCTCCCGCGGTGTTCGAGGTTGTGAAGCTCGTGGGCAATCAGCTCGTCCTCGCGGGCAACACGCGCACCGCTCTGAGCAGCTTCGTTGCCACGAGTGTGGCGTCGGGCACGCGCGCCTACGCGACCTCGGGTGACGCCGGCAGTCTGTTCATGCTCGATCCCGCGCTGTTCACCGTGACGAGCTCGATTCCGTTGCACGATGCGCGCTGGGTCGCGGTCGGCGGCGGCAAGGTCGCGGTGGTGCAAGGCACGCCGGGAATCCTGTCCGTTTACAACGAGAGCAACATGAGTCTCGTGGGGCATTTCCCATTCGCCGGCGCGGCGGTCGCACAATCCAAGTCGCAGGCGGACTTGGTGGGCGGGAAGGCGTTCATTGCGGCGGGCGACAGCGGCGTACAGGTGTTGAGCGCGTCGACGGGCACCAAGGTCGGCGCTGTGCCCCGCCCCAATCCTGACTCGCTCGGCCTCAGCCCTTCAGTCGTCGTGACGAACGCTGTCTCGATCGATCAGGATGTCATGTTCATCTCGAACGGCGAGGCCGGCGTGTATCTCGCCCAGGGCAGCCAGGTCTTCTCGGCGACCGGGCCGGAGGCGCTGCAGACGATCACGATGCGCGGTAAGCTCCGCTTCGGAAGTCTTCAGTCGGTGAACCACGTCGCCTACTCCGCGGGCGGTCCGGGCAATCCCGGCATCCTCATCGTCGCGGCGGGGCTTGGTGGCCTGAAGATCGTTCAGGTCAACTAGACACGGAGCTGAGGACGTTCCTGTAGCAAGCGGCGCTGTAGCGTGGGATGCGTCCGCCACACCTGCCACGCCATCGCCGACACGGCCAGGACATTCGCCACGGCGACTGTCCACCATCCGACCGTCCCCAGAACCCATTCCGCTCCGACTGCGATCGTCGCCACAACGAGGCCCTCGAGCAGGATCGCGGAGAGCAAGACGAGCAGCGCCATTGCGGGAAATCGCTCTACCTGCTCGGCTAGCACAACGAACACGATCCCGGCGATGACGAACGCAGCAATGTGGACGACGGTGTAGGCCGCAACCAGGCCGAAAGTGCCGACGATCTCGCCGGGACCTGCCGCACCGAGCAACAGCGCCGAGCCGAGCGCCGCCGGGGTGCCGAATGGCTTGCCGATCATGAGATCCAAGACGAAGAACCACACCGCGACCACTGCCGCGCCGATTAACCCGGTGACCGCGCCACGTGCGAGGACGGGATGATCCCGCAGGGCCGCAAGCCCAACGCCGAGCGGCCGGGGATCGCCTTCCGCGTAATGCAAATAGCTCATGAGCACCAGCCCGGCGGCGATGTTCGCGCCGACGACATGCGGCCAGGGAATCACGCGGAGGTGCGGAGCATGCAGCAGGACCAGGCCGACATAGAACACGACCTCTTGAAGCAGCAGCCCGAACAAGAGGCCGAGCAGCAGTCGCGAAGGCGCCGGTAAGGCTGCGCTCAGCCACGCCATCCCCACTCCCAGGATGGCAAAGACGCCAAAGTGCAGCACCGTGTAGGCGGCGATGAGCCGAGGCGTGACTTGCGCGAACTCCTGGTTCAGAAGCATCCCAGCGAGCAGCCTGGGCGTTCGGAAGGGTTGCCCTGCCACCGTGTCCGCAACGAGGAACCACAGCACGACGACGAATCCAGCGAGGAGTCCACCCGCCACGCCGTGGACGATCACTGCTTGTGCGGGCCGCCTCATCTTCCCGACCTCGCGAAAAAGGGCTTCCGACAACATGGCGACACGGACAACGAGTGTCTACGGGTTCAGCGAGCGCCGCATTTCGCGCGCGACGCGCTCCGCCTCACGCATCACCCGCAGGGTATTGAGCCCCGCGACCTTCTTCACGTCCGCTTCCGTCCAGCCGCGCCGCAGCAGCTCGGCGATGAGGTCCGGGAATCTGGAGACGTCTTCCAGACCAACCGGCACCTCCGTGATGCCGTCGAAGTCGGAGCCGATTCCCACACAGTCGACGCCCGCCACCTGGCGGATGTGCTCGATGTGATCGGCCACCTGCGCCAGCGTGGCGTGCGGCGCCCGCGCCTCCCAGGCGCGCATCGAGTCCGCGCGTGCCGCGGAATCGGCGCCCGCCGCGCGCAGCGCGCGTGACCACGCGTTCATGCTGTCCTCGTAAGTGCGCACCGCCTCCGACACGAAGCCCGGATTGAAATTCACCATCACCACCCCGTGATTGGTGGCGACGAGCTTCAGAATCGAATCGGGCACGTCGCGCGCGTGGTTGGTGAGCGCGCGCGCCGAGGAGTGCGAGAAGATGACGGGCGCACGGGACGTGTGGATCGCGTCGGACATCGTCTGGTCGTTGACATGCGAAAGATCGACCAGCATCCCCACGCGATTCATTTCCAGCACGACTTGCCGGCCGAAGTCGGACAGGCCGCGACGCGAGGTATCGGTGGAGGCGACGGCCCAATCGAGCGTGCGCCAGTGCGTGAGCGTCATGTAACGCACGCCCAGGCGCGCGAACATCCGCAGCGCCCCGAGCGAGTTTTCGATCGCGTGGCCACCTTCGATGGCGATGAGACAGGAGACCTTGCCTGCGGCGAAGTTGCGCTGCACGTCCGCCGCGGTGTAGGCCATCGCCAGGCTGCCTGAATGCTTCGTGCAGAGACGATGCACGAGATCGATCTGCTCGAGCGCATACACCGCCGGGTGCGGCCCCGAATCCATCGTGGTTACGGGCACGTACGCCGCCCAGAACTGCGCGCCCACTCGGCCACTGCGCAGCCGCGGGATGTCGGTCATCAGCTTCGGCTGGCTTCTGGCGAAGTCGACCGAATCGAGGCCGCCCCGCTCGCGGATGGCGTCGGGGATGTCGTTGTGGCCGTCGATGAGGGGGACCGTACGGAGGATGCGAATGGCCTGCGCCCGGTAGTCTTGAGCGTGCAGACGACATGACGGGAGCACGGAAAAGAGCGTCGCGAGCGAGAGCAGGGCTTTGATCATGGCCCACAAGCTGGCGTCGCCCTACCCTCTTATCAAGATTACGTCATGGCCACGATCACCTTCGAGGTGAATGGTGAGCGCGAGGAAGTAGCCTTCGCGCCGCACAAGACGCTGCTCGAAGTGTTGCGCGAAGATCTGGGACTCACCGGCACGAAGCACGGCTGCGAGCTGGGAGAATGCGGCACCTGCACGGTGCTGCTGGATGGAACGCCGGTCCTTTCCTGCCTGGTGCTCGGCCTGGCGTGCGCCGGCCACGGGGTGCGCACGGTCGAGGGCATGGCGCAGGGCGGGAAGCTGCATCCGTTGCAGGAGACATTCGCCGACCTGGGCGCGGCGCAGTGCGGCTACTGCACGCCCGCCTTTCTCCTCGCCGCCGAGGCACTGCTCGCCGCCAATCCCAAGCCGACACGTGAAGAAATCAAGGACGCGCTCGCCGGCAACCTGTGCCGCTGCACCGGCTATATCAAGATTTATGAAGCGATCGAATTAGCCGCGGAGCGGATGCAGCATGCATAGAGTCATCGGAAAGGCTCTCCGCAAGGTTGATGCGGTCGCGAAAGTCACCGGCGCCACGCGCTTCGCCGACGATCTCACGTTTCCCCGGATGCTGTACTGCAAGCTGCTGCGCAGCACGCAGCCGCATGCGCGCATCGTCTCGGTCGACGGGTCGGCCGCGGCAAAGCTCGACGGCGTGCAGGCCGTCCTGACGGGCCGCGACCTGCCGATTCCGTTCGGGATCCTCCCCGTCTCCCAGGACGAGCACGCGCTGTGCGTCGAACGCGTCCGGTTCATCGGCGATCCGGTGGCGGCCGTCGCGGCGACGACCGAGGAAACCGCGACGGCCGCCCTCGACCTCATCAAGGTCGAGTACGAGCCGCTCAAGTCGTTCGCCTCCGCCGAGGAGGCGGTGGAGCACCCCGAGCCGCGTATCCACGACTACGGCGATAGCGGCAACCTCCACAAACTGATCGATCTCGAGTTCGGTGACGCCGACGAAGGGATCGCCGAGGGCGACCTGGTGCGCGAAGACCTCTTCTTCTTTGAGGGCAGCACGCACCTGCCGATGGAGCAGCACGCCGCGCTCGCGCAGTGGTCTCCGGACCGCAAGCTGACGCTGTGGACCTCGACGCAGACGCCGCATTACGTGCACCGCGCGCTCGCCAAGGTACTGGAGCTGCCGGCGGCCCGGATTCGCGTGATCGCCACCCCGAACGGCGGCGGTTTCGGCGGGAAGAGCGATCCGTTCAGCCACGAGCTTGTGGTCGCGAAATTCGCCATGATGACGGGCCGCCCCGTGAAGATCACGCTGACGCGCGAAGAGGTTTTTTACTGCCATCGCGGCCGCCATCCCACACTCATGTGGGTCCGCACCGGCGTGAAGCGGGATGGCGCGATTACGGGGATGCACTTCAAGTCGTTACTGGATGGCGGCGCCTACGGCTCCTACGGCGTCGCCAGCACGTACTACACGGGCGCGCTCCAGACCGTCACGTATCACGTGCCGCGCTATCACTTCCAGGGCGCGCGCGCATTCACAAACAAGGCGCCGTGCGGCCCCAAACGCGGGCATGGCACGCCGCAGCCGCGCTTTGCGCTCGAAGTGCACATCGACAAGATCGCCGAAGAGCTCCACCTCGATCCCGCCGAGCTGCGTCTCAAGACACTCGTACCGGCGAACTCGCTGACGGCCAACTACCTCCGCGTCGGCTCGATGGGGCTGGGCCAGTGCATCACCAAGGTGGTCGAAGGATCGGGCTGGAAGAAAAAATTCCGCAAGCTGCCGCGGGGCCGTGGGGTCGGGCTGGCGTGCTCGAGCTACATCTCGGGCGCCGGGCTCCCGATCTACTGGAACAACATGCCGCACTCCGGCGTGCAGCTGAAGTGCGACCGCGGGGGCGGCGTGACGGTGTTCTGCGGCTCGACGGAAATCGGGCAGGGATCGGACTCGATCCTCGCCTACATCGTCGCGGAAGTGCTCGGCGTCGATCCTTTCGACATCGCCGTCGTCACCGGCGACACCGATCTCACACCGGTCGATCTCGGCAGCTATTCGAGTCGCGTTACCCTCATGAGCGGCAACGCCGCGCTGCAAGCGGCCGAGCGCGCGCGCCAGATTTTGGCATTGCACGCGGCGAAGCAGCTCGAGATCCCGGCCGAACGCCTCACGTTCGCCGACGGCCGGGTGTTCGACGGCAAGAACCCGAAGCACGGCATGTCGTTCGCTGAGGCGGTGCAGCGGGCGGAGGCGGCGGAAGGGACGATTGGCACTGTCGGCTCGTACACGCCGCCCCAGAGCGCGGGGAAATACCGCGGTGCCGGAGTCGGTCCATCGCCGGCGTATTCCTACAGCGCCTGCGTCGCCGAGGTGGACGTCGATCCGGAGACCGGGATCGTGCGCGTGCCGACGATCTGGATCGCGCATGACGTCGGCCGCTCGATCAACTCGGCATCCGTGATCGGACAGGTGGAGGGCTCGATCTACATGGGCTTGGGCGAAGCGTTGATGGAGGAGATGGCGTATCGCGGTGATCTCAAGGTGGTTCACAAGATTCCTTCCTTACTCGAATACAAGAGTCCCACGACGCTCGAGATGTGCGACGTCGTCACGTACCTGATCGAGGATCCCGACCCGAACGGCCCGTTCGGCGCGAAGGAAGTAGGTCAGGGCCCGCTGCTTCCGGTGATGCCGGCGGTGGCGAATGCCGTGTACGACGCCGTCGGCGTGCGGGTCGATGAGGTCCCGATTACGCCGGAGAAGGTGTTCAAGGCATTGCGACGCAAGGAGAAAGGCGAGCCCGCTCGCTACGGTCCGGACCACTTCCCCGACATCGCCTGGCCTGAGCCAACGCGCGTCCCCACGCCCTGGGAAGGTGGAGACGGAAAGGCTGTGTCGCCCGCAAGAGTCTGAGCGTCTCTCCTGGACACCGCTACCAGGAGAGGCCATGGCTCTGCATCCCGTTCGCTTTCTCGCCTTGCTGCTCGGCGTGCTGCTCGCGCCCCGACCCCTCACAATCGTCGAGACAGGTCGCATCGCCGGTCATGTAACCGATGCGGCGACCGGAGGTCCCATCCCACAGGCGCACGTCTTTGTCGCCGGAACGGCACTGAGCGCGCTGACGAATCAGAAGGGCGAATACGCCATCGCGAGTGTGCCGGTCGGGACGTACACGGTCGGCGTCCGATTCATCGGCTACACACCCACACAAAAGGGCGGCATCCAAGTAACGGCGAATGCCACGGTGGCCGTGGATTTCAAAGTGCAGTCCAGCCCGGTGCAAATGTCCGAGATAATCGTGACCGGCACGGCGTCAGCTCCCATAGCACGGCAGGCGGTCGGAGCGACGATGATGTTTCAGGGCCAGGCGCGGGACGCGTACGTCGTCGATGGTCACGGCGTGCGGTTCGACAGCACGGAAGCGTGGCGCTACCAGCGGCAGCCCGGTAACCGCGAGCAGTACGACGAAATCGTCGAGAATCCGTTCATCGCCGTCGCCGCTGATCCCCTGTCCACGTTTTCGATCGACGTCGATCGCGCGTCCTACAGCAACATGCGGCGCTTCATCATGCAGGACGGCCAGCTGCCGCCGCGCGACGCGGTGCGCATCGAAGAGCTCGTGAACTATTTCCCCTATGACTACGCCGAACCCGAGGGGGACGACCCGCTCGCGATCCACGCCGAGGTCGCACCCGCGCCCTGGAAAACGCAGCACCAGCTGGTGCGCATCGGGCTGCAGGCACGCCGCGTGAAGGTCGAGAATCTCCCCGCGTCGAACTTCGTGTTTCTGCTCGACGTCTCCGGCTCGATGATGCCACCCAACAAGCTGCCGCTCGTGAAAGCGGCGATGCGGCTGCTCGTGAATCAGCTCCGCGCCAAGGACCGCGTCGCGATGGTCGTGTACGCGGGCTCGGCAGGCCTGGTCCTGCCGTCCACACCGGGGGACCAGAAGGACAAGATCCTCGACGCCATCGAGCGGCTGGAAGCAGGCGGCAGCACGGCGGGCGGCGAGGGGATTCGCCGCGCCTACGACGAAGCGGTCGCCAACTTCATACGCGGCGGCAATAACCGCGTGATTCTCGCCACCGACGGCGACTTCAACGTCGGCGCATCCAGCGATGCGGAGATGGTGCAGCTGATCGAGGAAAAGCGCCGCACCGGCGTCTTCCTCACGGTGCTGGGCGTCGGCGAAGGCAATCTGCAGGCCGCCAAGATGGAAAAGCTCGCCGACAAGGGCAACGGCAACTACGCCTACCTCGACACCATCAGCGAGGCGCAGAAGGTGCTGGTGCACGAGCTCGGCGGCACGCTCTACACCGTCGCGAAGGACGTAAAGATCCAGGTCGAATGGAATCCGGCGCGTGTGCGTGCCTACCGGTTGATCGGGTACGAGAACCGGCTGCTGCGCAACGAGGACTTCACCGACGACACCAAGGATGCCGGCGAAGTCGGCTCGGGACATTCGGTGACGGCGTTGTACGAAGTCGTGCCGGTCGGCGTGAATACCGACGTGACGATCCGCATGCCCGATTCCCTGCGCTATCAGCAGCGCAGCGTGCAGCAGAGTGGCGGGGGGGGCGTGGGGAGCGGGGGGGGGCCCGAGCTGTTGTTCGTCAAAGTACGCTACAAGCAACCGGATGGTGACGTCAGCAAGCTGCTGACTCAGCCCGTACTCGCCACGGCCAGCCAATCGCCATCGACGGACTTCCAGTTTCAGGCGGCCGTCGCCGAGTTCGGCTTGTTGCTGCGGAACTCGGACTTCCGCGGCAAGGCCGATTTGAGTCGGGTGATCGCCGCAGCGCGTGACGCGCGCGGCAGCGATCCCGACGGCTACCGCGCCGAGTTCGTGCGGCTCGCGGAAGCGGTCCGCGGCATCGGCCTGGCGCGTCGAGTCGAGCACTGAGTCTGGACGCGAGGAGAGCCGCAGCGTAAGGTCCACTTATGCTGCGGCTCCCGTCGTTCCGGTATCTCCAGCCAAGGACCCTCGCCGAAGCCCTGCGCATGAAGGGCGACGCCGGCCCCGACGGGATGTTCGTCGCGGGTGGCACGGATCTGTATCCGAACATGAAACGGCGGCACCAGGAGCCGAAGACGGTCATTTCGTTGATGGGAGTCCCAGAACTGAATGCGACGGAAGGACGGAACGACGGAATGACGGTCGGTTCATGCCTGACCCTGAGCCAACTTTCCGTCCTTCCGTCCTTCCGTCATTCCGTCGTCGCATCAGCTGCCCGCCTCGTCTCCACACCGCTGCTCCGCAACATGGGCACACTCGGCGGCAACCTGTGCCTCGATACGCGCTGCAACTACTACAACCAGAGTTACGAGTGGCGGAAGTCGATCGACTTCTGCATGAAAAAGGACGGCCACATCTGCTGGGTGGCGCCGTCGTCGCCGCGCTGTTGGGCGGTCAGCTCATCCGACGTCGCGCCGGTGATGGTCGCGATTGGGGCCGAGTATCGGCTCGTCGGGCCACAGGGGGAGCGCGTGGTGCCGGCGGGGCGGTTCTATCACAACGACGGAATCAATTACCTCACGAAGCAACCGGACGAGATTCTGGTGGACGTGCGCCTGCCGAAGCCGAGCGGGTGGGACGCCGTCTATCACAAACTCCGTCGCCGCGGGTCGTTCGACTTCCCCGTGCTCGGCGTTGCGGCGTGGGTTCGCTGGGACGGTAAGAACGTCGCTGATGCGCGCATCGTCCTTGGAGGAGTGGCTTCCTATCCACAGGAGATCGCTGAGGCCGGCGCCGCTCTCAAAGGCGCGCCGCTCTCCGACGAGACGATCGCGACTGCAAGCGATGCCGCATACCGCCCATCCAAGCCGATGGACAACACCGATTTTGATCTGTCATGGCGCAAGCAGATGACACGCGTGTACGTGAAACGGGCCCTCGAGGAGCTGAGGGCCCGTCAGTAACAAACCAGCGTTATGCGTTGCTTGCTGGTGCCTTTGACAACTCTTCGATGTCCGCGGCTGCCTTCGCCAAGATCTCGGCGAGGCGCTTGCGCGCGTCATCGCCTTCAGCCTTCCAGCCTGTGCGGTAGACCGTCTTCACCAGCTGCCCAAGGGCGCGGTTCACTTCCACCATCGAGCCGCCGACGGTACGCTCGACCGTCTCCCGCACGCGATCGAAGATGTCTTCGACGGTGTCTTTGTGCTCGTCCAAGAATGCCCGTCCTGTGTCGGTGATCTCGTAGACCTTCTTGCCTTCCACATCGCGCGCGACGACGAGACCCTCGTCCTCGAGCCACTGCAATGTCGGATAAACGGTGCCGGGCGACGGCGAGTAACACCCATGCATCCGCTCTTCCAGGTCCTTCATGACTTCATACCCATGACGTGGCTTGTCCCGCAGCAGCTTCAGGATCACGTACTTCATGTCGCCCGAGCCGAACCACTGGCGGCGTCGACCGCCTCGCGGACCGCCTCGGAAACCCCACGCCCGCGGCCCGAACCCGAATGGGAACCCTTCCCAGCCGAACTTCCCGCCCATCATTGCCTCTGGTCAGATGTTACGTGACGATATTCTGTTACGATATATCGTGTCAAGTGCGTGATTTTTGGGATGTGCGCCAAGTCACCATCGGACTTGAGCTTGCAGGTTCGACGCTCACCCGTACATTGCACGGACGCTTGGACCATAGTTCCCACGCCCGCGCCCGGGAGAGGAGCTGCAATGGCAGTGCAAGTGACCCCGCACCCGTCCTGGGTCGCGGATTTCGATACATCCCTGGAACCGAGCCGTCAGGCGATCCTCGATACGCCCGTTATCATCGACGCGTCCGAGAATCAACTGGTGGACGGGCAAATCCAGAACTTCCTGGTCGGGTTCTATCCCATCATTCGCGACTTTCCGCAGTGGCTGCAGATGCTGCTGGATCGCTCGCCCGCGATGGGGCGGGAGTTCTTCACCGACAACATCCGGGTGGAGCGCCGGCACGACGCGATGTGGCGTGCCATGGGCGACGGGTTCAACGTGCACAAGAAGCGGTTCCAGGAGCCCGAGCCGATGAACCCCGAGGTCAAGAAATTCCATGCATACTTGACCGACATGTGCCGCAATGCGGAATTCGGGCAAGCGGTTTCGGCGACCAATTACGCCGTCGAGGGCGTCGCCCAGAAGATCTCGGAAAAAGCACTGCGGGGGCTCGCCAAAAACGAGAAGATCGGTCCACGCGGCCGCTGGTGGCTCGAAGAGCACGCCAAGTACGACGACGAGCATCCCATTCATGCACTCGAGATCATCAAGGATTGCGTGAAGCGCGGCAGCGATAGCCCGGAGCAGGTCACGCAGGTCGCCCTCGAAAGCCTCAAGCTGATGAAGGTCTCGATGGAGGCGTCTTATCACGCGTGAGTAAAGCACGTCGGATCTCGCCGGCCCGGGGCACCGGGGCGACTACTACGGGCAAGCGCCCGCGGCTGGACCTGTTGCAGGCGGCAGCCGACGTCGTTGCGGCCCTGCCCGATGCCGTGGTGGTGACCGGAATCGACCGCCGGGTGCTGGCGACGAACGAGGCTGGTGCGGAGTTGCTGGGGTGGGAGATCAGCGAGATCGTCGGACAGGCCATCGCCGATCATGTGGCGCCGGCTGAGCGGACGCACGTCGCCGCACGTGAAGACAAGGTTCTTGCCGGCGAGCCGCAGCGCTACGAAACGCGCGTCATCAATCACCGAACCGGCGAAGAGCGCGACGTCGCTGTTTCGAGCGGACCGTTCCGCATGGAAGGCGACCTGATTGGAACCGTCGCCACCCTCCGTGACATCACCGAGCCCAAACGCGCCCAGGATACCCTGGCCCGCTCCGAAGCGCGCTACCGCCATCTGGTGGAGTCCGCTTCCGACGCGATCGTCACGCTGGACGCGAACGGCCGCTTCACCACGGTCAACCACGCCGCGGAAAACATCTCCGGCTACAAGCGCGAGGAGCTCGTGGGGCAGTGGTTCGCGCCGATGCTCCCCGACGACGATCTCCCCAAGGCTCTCGGCCATTTCCAGCAGGCGCTCGCCGGTGAGACGGGTTTGTTCGAGACCATGTTCTATCGCAAAGACGGCGAGGTGCGGACGATTTCCGTCACGTACTCGACGCCGCAGAAGGACGAAGAAGTCCTGTGTCTCATTCGCGACGTCACCGACCAGAAGATGCTGCAGGAGCAGCTCATCCAGTCGGAGAAGATGTCGGCGATCGGCCAGCT
>Ga0137415_10000278_pt1 | contig 46589 bp, 28 predicted proteins | sample CZODoug3_1_1_16f_FD_183082 | JGI IMG/M metagenome (GOLD analysis project Ga0137415, IMG submission 183082) | Vadose zone soil fungal communities from Angelo Coast Range Reserve, California, USA - CZODoug3_1_1_16fungal (Hybrid Assembly) | ecosystem: Environmental > Terrestrial > Soil > Vadose...
CATGCGGCGAACCCTCCGTTCAGCACACAGTCTTCGGCTACAGCAACGGCTCCTTCTGCAGCTTTTGGAGGATCTCCGGTTTCGCCTTCTGCTGGATTTACAGGTTCGGCAGTTGCAGCGACAAGCTATACGGCATGGACAAATCTGAAACCGGCCTTTGTTCTTTCTTTCGATCTTGCTGTGGAATATCAACTGAGCAATACGTCTTCACTTATGGCCGCCTATGTCGGCAATGTTGGAAGCCGTTTGCTGGATCAGCGCGCAGGGAACCAGTGGACAACCACCAATGTTGCTGCCAGCGCGCCTTTCTATAACCTGGTTGGGTCGAGCGGTTCTGTCACGATCTATGAGTCAGAATCTAACCAGAACTACAACGGCGGCGAAGTTATCTATAGAAAACGTAGTGGACATGGTCTTTCATTCACTGCGAACTATACCTTTGCCAAGAATCTGACGAACAGCACCGGTCCAGCAACGCCATCGAATATTTCGGGAGGGTCCAACTTTCCGCAGAATGCTTATAACTTGGGCGCAGAGTATGGTCCGGCTGGTTTCGATATCCGCCACATGCTTACTGCGACGTGGGTGTATGAGCTACCATTCAGCCGCGGCAAACTGATTGGCACAAACGCCAACCGGCTCGTGGATGATGTGATCGGCGGCTGGAAGATCAGTGGCAATGCCACGCTGTATTCCGGTTTTCCAGTTACGATCCAGGCGACCAATGTGGCGGGGGTGAATCAGGCTACGGGGCGCGCAAATCATTATCGCAAGCTGCAGGTGAGAAATCGCAAGACGACCAACTGGTGGGGTGATGACCCTTCAGCTGGGCAGTGCTTGACCGCCGGTGTTGACAATGGCAACTGCGCTTATGGTGTTCCCGCTGCCGGCACTTTCGGCAATGCAGGTGTTGGCACGGAGCGCTCGGCTGGCTTCCGGGGTATCGATATGGCTGGCTCGAAGACTTTGCATATTGCTTCCGAGCACATGCTGGAGTTCCGCGCTGACGCTTATAACGTGGGCAACATCTCCAGCTACAACAATCCAGGCCGCAATGTTGCGGCAAGCACTGGCTGGGGACTTGTGCAGAGCACGCGCTCGCAACAACGGCAGATACAGTTTTCACTGAAGTATAGATTTTGACCGGCGTTCATTAGATCCGGATTTACCACTGACTCTAACAGTCTTCGCAGCCACCAGTTTTCAATGTTAAGGCTTGGCGGCTGAGAAGCAGGGAAGCGTGTGGCTCCCTGTATACCCAATTGCAACCCTCCGATGCTGGAGCATAGCTGGAAAATTTCCGGAGATGCTCCAGATTTTTTGTGCTGGGGATTTAGAAGAGGATGTTACTGGGAGGGGAGCCGCCGGCCTGCATGCATAAGCGCTGATCCTATCAGCAGCATTCCCAACATCAGATAGATCGCGGCCGTCGCGCTGATGCAGGCGCTCATGCCATATCTCGATGCAGCGACAGCGATGGCAACGGGAGCGACTCCGCCACCGAGCCATCCGATCGAGTTCATCAACCCAGCTGCAGTGCCGCGGATTTCTACGGGAACTACGTCATAAAGAGAAGCGAAGATATTCGCGTCGTACAGCCCCTTGAAGAAACCGAATCCCATCATGGCGAGAACGACGATTTTTACCGAGATTGACCAGCCGACCAGGAAGAGGAAAGGAACTCCGCAAAGCAGGCCGAGAGATTGAACGAACATGCGCGCGCTTTTGGATGAGGGATAATTCCGTTTCACCAGAGCATCGGCTGCAAGTCCTCCTGCTAAGACGCCGAGCACCGATGCGATCTGTAAGTATGCAGTTCCACTGAACCCGGACATGGAGAGGCTCATGGAAAACTTGCGGTAGAGGAAAATCGGCATCCAGGCAAGGAAGATTACAGCGACAAAATTTGCGCCCATAAAGATGAGCATCAATAACAGAGCAAGCGGAGTTTGAAAGACACTCTTGATTCCCTCCACAGGGCCTGCATTTGCAGTTTTCGTTTGCTCAATATGCGCGCCGTCACGCTTCGGCTCCAGCAGCAAGCGCCAAAGGATCATGCCCAGTGCGATGCCCAGCAGTCCGAAAGCACTGAAGCTGGATCGCCAACTATAGTACTGGCCAAGATAACCGGAGACTGCGCCGCCGGCGATGCTGCCTGCATACACGCTCGACTGGTGGATCGACATGGCGCGTGAGCGCGTATCTGGATGATGGTAATCGCCGATCAGGGACATCGATGCGGGGAAATAGAATGCTTCACCCAGACCGCCGAGGCTCCGGCAAATGATCAATTGCGTATAGCTGTGAGCGATAGCAGTCGCAGCTGTCACCGCCGACCAGAAGATGAGTCCGCCGAGAATGAGCGTTTTACGTGGGAGACGGTCGCATAACCATCCTGCCAATGGCCCGAAAAGCGCATACATCCACATGAACGAAGAGCCAATGATGCCAAGCTGAACATCGCTCAGGTGCAACTCTGTCTTTAGAGAAGGGAAGACGGAAAAAATTGCCTGCCGGTCTGCATAGTTGAAGAAACAGACGAACCACAGCATAGCAACAACAGCCCATTTATATTGAGCGCTTCGCGCAAATGCGAAGCTCATACCAGAGAGGACATCTTTGGATGCAGATCAAAAAAGACTGGCATGTTTTTACGCAGCGAATCTTCGCGGCGCCGCAGATCGAATTCATTTAGCCGCTCGCGCTGGCTTGCCTGAATATGCTCTGAGAGCCAACGCATGGCTGATTGCGGGTCTTGTTTTGCGACGGCATCCAGGATTTGCTGATGGTATTGACGAATACTTTCAAGCAACTCTGCATTATGGCCGCGAGGATGGATCGCAAAAATCCGGATCAGCAGGCGAGTGTCATTGATGATCTTCTGAATACGCGAATTCTGAATCATGCTCATGAGCAGCGCATGAAAGCCAAGATCACAGGCAATCAGCCGTTCCATTTGTTCTGCATTTAATTCTGCTGCGCCGGAAGCTTGCAGTTCTTCTTTGAGAGCGAGAATTGCATCCACCATATATTGGAGGCGGTCTTTATCGGCAGGCCGCAAGGGAAGGCTCGCTGCTTTGCCTACCGCATAACTCTCCAGAGCCTCGCGTAGTTCATACAGCTCAATAATGTCCTCCCGCGTGAGATGGGCCACGACCATCCCGCCTCCTTGACTCTGCTCCAGCAGTCCCTCGGCGGCAAGCTGGTTCATCGCTTCGCGGATGGGAGTGCGGCTGCTGCCAAGTTCTTTCGCCAGGAGTAATTCGGAAATGCCACTGCCCGCAGCTAGTTGCCCGTTCGCAATCTGTTGCTGGATATGAAGGTATGCTCTTTCACGGACAGAAACAGTACGGTCGCGCTTCGCGCCGTGAGACTTGGGCCGCCGGCTCATTGGAATCGACTATAGCAGACCCGGCATCATGGATGTCGACATTTGATCTACAGATTGTTTATTGGTATTCACCTATATCCGTGGCTATAGACATTCCTTCCATCTGGCGGCGTTGAATAGTCTGTGACTCTGCCATATCTGAAACGAATCCTGGGTTCTCAGATGAGTTGAGTACTTATGGAAGAAATCTACCTATTAAGATGGTGCTTCTGTGTGAAGTATGTTCCGGGGAGTAGATGGGTAACTCAAAGCATAAAGCTAGTAACTCATCCATAACCTGATTAATTTAAAGATAATCTACCGATAAACTATTCTTCCCCGCGCAGGCTACTTCAGCCTTTAACGTGAAAAACGAAAGATTAGCGTATTTCTACGCCAACATATCCGCCCTTCTAGCTGTACAGCGATGCTCAGGAGGAAATCCGTTTACATGCGGTGTTTTTGAAAATCGCTTTAGTAAGCATAAACACGAAAAAATATGCTTGACAGTCTGTCCTCTCATGCGGCTTAATGGCGGGCGGTAAAAAGACAAGTCAGATCATCCCTCTGAATCAAACGTTTTATTGCGAAGACAAGGGATAGAACATGACTCGCTTGTTTCTGAAGTTCATTTGATATTTGGGGGCATGCATGCGTGAAGAAAGACTTTTCTCGGCAAGAGGTTTTTCTAGTCTGCCCTCAATGCCAATTACCTCTCTGTTATATCTCGACTTTTCAAGAAAAGCTTTTGATGGTTCGTTTGCCGAATAGTAAGAACTGCTTATTTTCAGGAGGCGGTATATGAGGAGCGTAAATATCAGGGGCATCATTCAGGCGGGCGTGTTTTTGCTGGGAGTCTTCTGCTTCACCTCTGCTTTTGCTCAAGAGAACTCAACCATCACCGGTACAGTTATCGATCCAAGCGGATCGGTTGTGGCCAATGCAGTCATTACGATTACGAATGACGCTACCGGTCAAAGCCGTCAGGCTGAATCCAATGGGTCCGGTATCTATCAGGCAACCAGCCTTGGGGTGGGCGTCTTCGATCTGAAAGCTACGGCTGCCGGATTCAAGACCTATGCAAAAACCAACATCACGCTCCATGTGAACGACACGTTGAAGATAGATATCCCGCTTGAGATTGGTAAAACAACGGAAAGCGTTACAGTAAGCGCGCAGGCACTTCAGGTACAGTCGGAGACGAATGAGGTTAGCTCGCTTATCTCCGGGCAACAGATTTCACAGCTGGCTACGAATAGCCGCAATCTAGTTTCGCTGGCATCGCTTGGACTGGGCGTATCTGGCAGCCTGCCTGACAACAATACGCCGACATCCGTGGGCAGCAATAACAATATGAGCTTCAATGGAGCGCGTGCGGCGCATAACCTGTGGATGCTGGATGGCGGCGAAGACTCCGATCGTGGCGGCGGTGGCGGCATGGCTATCATGCCTTCTCCTGACGCTATCGGCGAGTTTCAAGTGCTATCGAGCAATTACAGCGCCGATTACGGGATTAGCTCCGGTGGAACCATCACCATGGTTCTCAAATCCGGAACACGCGCTTTTCACGGAACGCTATGGGAGTTCAATCGCAACGACATCTTCGATGCGAACAACTACTTCAGCAAACATGCCGGACCGATAAAGCCGATACCCAAGCTGCGTCAGAATCTCTTTGGCGGCAATGTTGGAGGACCGCTATTCATCCCTCATCTTTACAACTCTGAACGCAAAAAGACCTTCTTCTTCGTAAATGAGGAGTGGCGGAGGATTATTCAAGGCAGTTCGCCGACAGTGAACAATACCGTTCCGGAATCGGATTTTCCATCTGCTAACCAGGCACTTACATATACACCGCCCCCATCCAACGATCCTGCACGCCCGAATCCAGATCCTGTCGTGCCTGATACCCAGGATCCAGTCAAGCTGGCATTGTATAAAGCAGATGGATTAACGATTGGGCAGAAATTTCCGAATAACACCATTCCTGCCAATCTTATTGATCAGAATGCGGTGTTGTTCATGAATTCGGGAGCGATTCCCAAACCAAACAGCGGCGTCGCCCAGGTTGCCCTCTCCGCCAATCAGCCCATTTTTGTGCGCGAAGATATCGTGCGCATCGACCATAACATCAATGATAAGTGGCAACTGATGGGACACTACGTGCATGACGCGGTTAACCAGACTTTTGCTACTTCCATGTGGAACAGCGATACGTATCCGACGGTTGGCTCTGCTTTCGGTAATCCATCCTATAGTTCGGTTATCAAGCTAACCGGAGCTATCACGCCGAACCTTCTAAATGAAGTATCGATGAACTACGACGGCAATATCATCAACATTCAGCCGACAGGCATATTCAAGCAACCCGACGGCTGGGGGGTGAATAAGTATTTTTCGGGGAATCAGGCTATCGACCGTTTACCAGAGATCAATTTCGGCGCTCCCTACAACACCTGGTACAGCACTGGATCGTGGCCGTGGCACAATGCGGCTCAGGACTACAACCCTAAGGATGATCTTTCCTGGACTAAAGGTAAGCACTCGATGAAGTTCGGCTTCGGTTACATGCGCTACACCAAAAATCAGCAGATCTTCGGAACAACAGAAGGGAGTTATTTATTCAACAGTAGCAGTGCGTCATTCGATTCATATGTCAATTTCCTGCTCGGCTTTGCAGGCCAGTATTCTGAGCTGCAAACGCAGGATGTAAGACATTATGTGAACAATACGCTCTCCTTCTATGGAATCGATAACTGGAAGGTGACTCCGCGGCTTACCCTAAATTTAGGTGTCCGTTATGATGCGATGCCGCATGCATGGGAGCGTAACAACCGGTTGGGGAATTTCGATCCAGCCGCTTATGTTGCTGCGGATGCTGCGCTTTTCAAAACAGATGGAAGTGGAGCCCTTGATCCAACCGGTCCTGGGTTCAGCACTCCTCCTGGAGCATCGCAAGCGTTCTATATGAACGGCATTCAAATTGCGGGAAGCAATGGCGTTCCACGCGGAGTTGTAAAGAACTACTTCGGCACGGTTCAACCACGCGTTGGATTCGCCAATGATATTTTCGGTGATGGCAAAACAGTGCTGCGCGGTGGATTCGGCATATTCTTTGAAAGAGTTCAGGGCAACGACATTTACAATGCCGCCCCGAACCCGCCTTTTGCCTATATTCCTCAAGTAACCAATGTTTATTTCTCCGATCCGCATACAAACAATCAAACGGGCGCAACGGCGACCGCGCCAATCTTCCCGTCCAGTTTAACGACCATGGCCGTTCGTTATCCTGCCCCAGCTACATCGCAATTTAGCCTCGGCGTGCAGCGGCAGCTTGCTCCCTCAGTGATTGCAGTGGTGCAGTACGTTGGCACCACCGGCTGGCATCAAAACGCAGACCGCGCCATCAACACGGTTCCGCTCTCCGAGTCGGTCGCTACGCGGCAAAAGATTGCTATTGGCAGTTATAACGCTAACCGCGATCGTATCTATAAGGGCTTCGGAAGCATCACGCAGCAGGAAAACACCACAAACACTAGCTACAACGGGTTACAGGCTGGCGTCCGCATGGAGAACAGGTACGGACTAACCTTCCAGGCCGACTACACCTACTCGCATGAGATAGACATCATCGGCACTGAGTTCAACTCCCTCGCAAATCCCTTCAACCCTGAATATGACCGTGGATCGGGAAAGCTCGACCGCCGACATATTCTCAATGTCAACTACATCTATAACGTGCCTATCTTCGAGCATGCTGCGAATGGTTGGACGAAGTCGTTGCTGGGCGGCTGGCAGATCTCCGGCATCGTCATTGCGGAGACTGGATTACCCGCGCAAGATACCGGGAGCAATTTCCTCAGTTATAGCGGCAACGACACCTTAGGTTTTGGTGGCGGTACCACCAACCGTCCCAATCAGGTTGCCAAAGTTCACTATACAAAGAAGGCGGATAACTACTTCAGTAAGGCATCGTTTGTTGCGCCGGTGGCACCCTGGGATCCTGCATATAGTGGTACAGGTGATGGTTTCGGCAATGCTCGCAAGGATGCGATTGCCGGGCCAGGCCGCTTGAACTTCAATACGTCACTCTTCAAAACATTTGCTGTCACCGAGAGTGCTAAATTCGAGTTTCGTGCTGAATCTTTCAACACCTTCAACCACACGCAATTCGACGCACTCGGCGTTACCGGCGTTACTGATGCCAACTTTGGTAAAGCCGTCCACACGAATGATCCACGCGTGCTGCAATTCGGAGCTAAGTTCTTGTTCTAAGTATTTTTGCTTTCGGGAAATAAAAATGCCGCAGAGGTATTAACTCTGCGGCATTTGTTTGTAGTTATAAAGTTATGCGCGTGCTGGATCGATCTTTTCTGTATCGACTCCGAGTTCGGCGAATGCCTTCTGTGCCTTTACGCCATCGAACTTGCCGTCGCGTACCAACTTCGAAACCGTTGCTGCTACGACCGATTCAGCATTGACTTCGAAGTGGCGTCGCAGGTGTTCGCGGTTGTCGCTGCGGCCGAAGCCGTCGGTGCCTAGCGTTACCAGTCGTGAAGGCAGCCAGGGAGAAAGCTGATCTGGCATGGTCTTCATGTAGTCGCTGGCTGCGATGATTGGACCCTTTGTGCCTTGCAGAGCTTGCAGGAGGTAAGGTGTCTTTTCTGGTTCCGATGGATGCAGGCGGTTCCAGCGTTCGATGGCTAGAGCGTCGCGGCGCAGCTCGTTATAGCTGGTCACACTCCAGACATCGGCTTGCACGCCGTATTTGTCAGCGAGGATATCCTGGGCCTTGACGACTTCGTTCAGGATGGGACCGCTGCCGAACAATTGAACTGTTGCCTTGCCCTTCTTTGCTGCACGGAATTTGTAGATGCCGCGCAGGATGCCTTCGCGGCTGCCTTCCGGCATTTCGGGCATGGCGTAGTCTTCGTTGTACATGGTGATGTAGTAGAAGAGGTCTTCGCCGTTCTGGTACATGCGGCGGATGCCGTCCTGCAGGATCACCGCTAGCTCGTAGACATAGGCTGGATCGTAGGTCGCGCAAGTAGGAATGGTGCTTGCCAGCAGGTGGCTGTGACCGTCCTGATGTTGCAGGCCTTCGCCGAGCATGGTGGTGCGGCCTGCGGTGCCGCCCATCAGGAAGCCCTTGCCGCGCGAGTCGGCAAACGCCCAGGCCATGTCGCCGATGCGCTGGAAGCCAAACATCGAGTAGTACATGTAGAAGGGAATCGTGGGCACGCGATAGTTCGAGTATGCCGTGCCCGCGGCTGTGAACGAGGCCATCGATCCAGCTTCGGTGATGCCCTCTTCCAGTATCTGGCCGTCTTTCTCTTCACGGTAGTAGAGCAGCATGTCGACATCGTGCGGCTTGTACTTCTGGCCTTCGCTCGCGTAGATGCCTACCTGGCGAATTGCAGACTCGAGACCGAAGGTGCGGCCTTCATCAGGAACGATCGGGACAATCAGTTTGCCGATTTCGGGGTCCTTCAGAAGATGGCGCAGAATGCTGACGAAGCCCATTGTCGTCGAGACTTCGCGGCCTTTTGAGCCGCCGGTCCACTCGCTGTAGTAGTCAAGCTCTGGAGCCTTGAAGTCGAGCTTCACCACGTCACGCTTCGGCATGTAGCCGCCAAGTACGCTGCGGCGTTCCTGGAGATATTTGATTTCGGGGGTGTCTGCGGAGGGGCGGAAAGGTTTGCCTTGCTTGGCGAGTTCTTCTGGGACTGGAATGTCGAAGCGCTTGACGAATGCTGTGACTGAATCGTCGGTAAGCTTCTTTTCCTGGTGCGAAGCGTTGCGGGCTTCGGTGCTTCCCAGGCCATAGCCCTTGACGGTCTTGGCCAGGATGACGGTCGGGCCACCCTGGTACTCGGTAGCTCGCTTGTATGCGTTGTAAATCTTTACCGGATCGTGGCCGCCGCGATGCAGCTTGGCCAACTCTTCATCGGTCATGTCGCTGACGAGTTCGAGAAGCTCGGGATACTTGCCGAAGAATTCCTTGCGCAGATATGCGCCGCCCTTGGCCTTAAATGCCTGGTAGTCGCCATCGACGCACTCTTCCATGCGCTTGAGCAGCAGGCCGGTGTGGTCGCGTTCGAAGAGCTTGTCCCAATCCGAGCCCCAGATGACCTTGATGACGTTCCAACCGGCGCCGCGGAAGACGCCTTCGAGTTCGTCGACGATGCGTTTGTTGCCGCGTACGGGTCCGTCGAGCCGCTGCAGGTTGCAGTTGATGACGAAGACGAGGTTATCGAGTTTTTCGCGCGAGGCGACGCCGATCGCGCCAAGCGTATCGACTTCGTCCGTCTCGCCGTCACCCACAAATGCCCAGACCTTACGCGGTGTCTTCTCGATCAGATTGCGGTTCTCGAGATAGCGCATGAAGCGTGCCTGGTAGATGGCGTTCAGCGGGCCAATGCCCATGGAGACTGTGGGGAAGCGCCAGAAGTCGGGCATCAACCATGGGTGCGGATACGAAGAAAGACCCGGCTTGTCGCGTAGTTCATGGCGGAAGTTCAGAAGGCGGTCATCGTCAAAGCGGCCTTCGAGATACGCGCGCGCGTAAACGCCTGGCGAAGCGTGTCCCTGGAAGTAGATGAAGTCGCCGGGTTGATCTCCGTAGCTTGCGTGGAAGAAGTGATTGAATCCGACTTCGAGCAGGGTGGCCAACGACGAGTAGGTCGAGATGTGTCCGCCGATGCCTGCGTCTTTTTTGTTCTGGCCGTGGACCATGGCCATCGCGTTCCAGCGGATGAGGCTCTCTACGCGGCGCTCCAGGGCGCGATCACCTGGGTACGGCACTTCTTCATGTTGGGGGATTGTATTCAGGTAGGGAGTGGTGAGTTCGCTGGTTGCGCTGATGCCTGCTTCGCGTGCCCGCTGCCGTAAGACTGAAAGCAGCTCTGCGGCCTGTTCGGGCCCTTCCGCTACGACGAGTTCGTCGAAGGCCTCAATCCACTCTTTCACTTCATCGGTAAAGTCCGCCTGGACAGGAATTGCTGCGACTTTAGTATCCATAATCGACCCGTTTTGATGGAATCTGGGGCATGTCCTGGAGCAGGTGCCCGCTTGTTGCCGAACACTTAAGTATACAGTTCTGGGCAAAACACGAAAGTCCTATGGCTTATGTCTATGCGGCCCAAAAGCAGATATGCAGGGGACCATTTTTGCCCTATTCCCTCATGTAGAATCCCATCAAGTTTTGAGGAATAAGATGTTACGCAGGCTTAGATTTCCCATGCGACCCATATGCCTGGGAACAACATTCGCAGCTCTCTTCCTGGCGGCCAGTCTTCTGGCAGAAACAAAACCACACCCACCATCAACCCCGCAAAAGACGGTCTATGACTATTCACTGGTCGGCCTCGAGGGTAAAGAGGTTTCTCTGGCGTCTTACAGGGGAAAAGTTCTTCTAATCGTCAATTTGCAGAATGACTCCATATATAAGGAGCAGCTTGCCGGGCTGGAAGATCTGCAAAAGACATATAAGGATAAAGGGCTGGTTGTGCTTGGGATTCCTTCCTGCGATTTTGGCGGCGAGGACGCCGCTAAAGAAGCAGATCCGCAGAAGATATATGTTGCTGACGGTCATGTCTCCTTCCCGGTGTTTTCCAGGGCCAGCTTACGGGGCAAAGATGAGATTCCTCTTTATGCGTATTTAACTGATCCGAAGGGGGCTGCCAGCGGTGAGGTTCACTGGAGCTATACAAAATTTCTCGTGGACCGCGCGGGAAAAGTTGCTACCCGCTTTGAACTCGATGTAGAGCCGAACGATCCTGAGTTTCTGCTTACGATCGAGAAGGTTCTGGCGGGAACATTCAAAGGCAAAGCTGCCAAGGGTGGTGGGGATAAAGATCAAGCCGCTGACCGCGACGATTCAAAGTAAACCTACACATCCTAATTAAGTTACTCAAAAGATGGGGCTAAACCTGCATTTTTGATTGCAATATACCCATTTAAGATGGCCTACTCTCGTAGGTAACAATCTTGAAGACTCCTACTATCGTTCCTTAAACATTTCATTAAGCATCTACTCCGAATATTTCTTTCGCGTTACTCCCTTAAGCACGATATATTGAACAAAATTCAAACGTTTATGCCACGGATACCCCCTCCATCTCCGGTTCAGGGATCTCCTGCTATTGGGAGTGCAACTATCCGTCTGGAGGAAAGGCATTCCGCGGCGATCCGGTGGATGCATTGGGTTAATTTTCCATTGCTTTTCATCATGATCTGGAGCGGTTTCCTGATTTATTGGGCTGATTCTGCCTCAGACTATACATACGAACACCAGGTGTACCGCGTGGGCCTGGGAGAATTCACCCTTTTCCGGCTCTTCCCAGATTGGTTTTACCGTTTGTTTCGCCTCGACGGCCACCTTACCCGTGGTCTGGCCTTTCATGCGTTCTTTATGTGGCTGTTTACGGCGAATGGTGTTCTTTATGCTCTTTTTCTGGCTATCTCGGGCCAGTGGCGGGCCATTGTGCTGGATCGCCGGGCGCTTGCTCAATTTGTTTCTGCCGTCCGCGCCGAACTTACCGGGCACCATGCCTTACATCCAGGCCATAAATACAGTGCTGCTCAGCGTGTTGCGTATACCTTAGTCATCCTTATGGGAACGGGCGCAGTGGTTACGGGCATTGCGATCTGGAAGCCCACGTCTTTGCATCCGATCACGACTCTTTGTGGTGGATATCAGACTGCGCGCTGGCTTCACTTCTGGCTCACAGTTGGTTTTTGCTTCTTTTTCCTGGTTCATGTTGTTCAAGTACTGCGCGCTGGCTGGAACACCCTGCGCTCGATGGTTACCGGAGCTGAAGTTGTTCCCGTTTCAGAGCCGGATGCGGCTCCTGCATCGTTCGGAGGCTATGTCCATGAGCGATGAGAAAAACCTTCCGCCGCAGGAGTGTGACAAGGATGTGCAAGCCAAGATTGCGCGGCGTACACGACGCAGTCTGCTAGTTGGAGGAGCTACGATGGCTGCAGCCGCGGTCGGTTATCGTCTGCTTGACCGAAGTCCGTCTGTAGGCATGCTTCGCAGACCTCTGCGCGCGGCCGAGGACTTGAATGCGGCGCTTGCCGAGCATGTGGTGGGTGAGCGTTCGCTTGCTCCTACGTATCCCATCAACCGCGCTCTTAAAAATCCTCGCCCAAATGGACCGTTCGGCATCCGCAAGGATCTCGATCCTGCAAGCTGGCGGCTCAAAGTTGCCGGGCTTGCCAGCCCCGAACGGCATGCGCAATATGCAGAGGATATTTCTGCCTGGGAGTATCGATATGAGGCATCGTTCGTGGAAAAAGCCGAACAGCTTGATGGAGATATACCTCAATCCGCGGGCGCTATGACCGGCGATAACAATAAACTTCCGGCTTCGATGGCGCCAGTTTCTCTCGATATGTTGAAGAATGCCGCTGCCAGTCTGGATGCTTCCCCGGTAGCCGGTCTCCTGTTCACTATGGATGACATTCGGAAACTTCCTTTTGTGGAGCAGACTACGGAGTTCAAGTGCGTTGAGGGTTGGAGCGAGATCATCAGCTTTGGCGGTGTTCGCTTCCGCGATTTCCTTGCGGCGTATCCACCTTTCAGGAATCCGGATGGGTCACTACCAAAGTATGCAGCTATGTCTACGCCAGACCACACCTATTTCTCCGGCTTTGAGATGGCTTCGCTTCTTCATCCGCAGACGCTGCTCTGTTTCGAGATGAGCGGTAGGGAGCTGACTCCGGCGCATGGCGCTCCGCTTCGTCTCGCGATGCCGCTGAAATATGGCTATAAGCAGATCAAGCAGATTGGTCATATTACCTATACCAATACGAAACCGGAAGACTATTGGGCGAGTCTTGGTTTTGACTGGCATGGTGGGTTGTGAGGATAGAGTGCAGATCCTCTAGGCTACAACCCTGGCATCCGTACCCGGCTCCTGATACATTCTTGCCAACATCAGCAAACACCCCCAGGTTAGCTCCGCGAACCTGGGGCACCCGCATTTTTTGTAGCTCGGGCTATCTGATCTGGCTTTGCGTTTTTAGATAACGACGCCATCCTCCAAGCTGTGTGATTTCCTGCGCGCCTGCGATGCCTGCTGGTTCGCAGAGGAATCCTTTCACTTGCTGGCCATCTTCGAGCCGAAGCGTGCCGATGGATAATGGCGCTGGGATTGCGTTGATGAATGTGCCGACTGTGTCCTCGGGCATGGCCCAGACTTCTACTTCAATGCCTGGGCCTTTGAAGCTGGGTTCGTAGATGAGGCCGGGTTTTGCCGGCGTGGAGTTGGGTAATACGTAAAAGCGGTAATCCGGTTCGGTACGCGTTGTGCAAATCAAGCGGGCTTTGCGCTGGGTGAGTTGCCAGTTCAAGGGTTGTCCAGTGAGATGGGCTCCGACGACAGCCATCAGCACGCAACCTTCTGGCGTTGCGGGAGAAGACAGAGACGGTGTGTTGTTGAGTAGACGCTTTGATCCTCCGAGCGTGGTTGCGAGTTTTCGGTGGAGAGTGTCGGCTACGCGTAACAGGCTGTCATCGGTAAATGCGGGCCCAATCAGAGATGCGCCGAATGGCATACCCTCTGGTTTGAAGCCTGCAGGGATGGCGACGGCTGCGAGGTCGAGCAGGTTGACGAAGTTTGTGTAGTAGCCGAGGTTACTGTTGAGTTGGATGGGTGATGCTTGTACTTCGGAAATCTTGTAAGCGGTTGGTGTTGTGGGCAGGAAGAGGAAATCGACCTGAGCCACGATACTTGTTGTTATCTGTTTCAACTCTGCGAGGCGGTATTCGCTGCGAAAGGTATCGACCGCATTGAAGCGTGAGGCTCCGGTGATGATCTGCCGGACGGTTGGGTCCATGTCTTCTGCATGCGCGTTCGCAAAGTCATAGATGGCGGCGAGCCGTTCTGCGACCCAGGGGCCGGAGTAGAGTAGTTCGGCTGTTGCGCGGAATGGTGCGTAGTCGATCTCGACTGCTTCGCCGCCGAGACCGGAGAGTGCGTGAATTGCTGCCTGATAGCAGGCAGCTGCGCTTTCATCACCGAAGAAGTTGAGTGTTTCCTGTTTGGGAATGCCGAAGCGAAAGCTGCTTGTGCTTTTCTTCGCTGCCCAGGGTGCGGCGTTGTTGCCGGGTGCTGGTGTGCGTGAGTAGGCATCTTTTGGATCGAAGCCACGCAGTACTTCAAATACTTTGGTTGCATCGCCGCAGGTTTCCGCGAAGACGGAGACGCAGTCGAGTGTGCGGCATGCGGGGACGACTCCGGCGGCGCTGATCCATCCACGTGTTGGTTTGAGGCCTACGAGTTGATTGAAGGCGGCAGGAACTCGGCCTGAGCCTGCGGTATCGGTGCCGAGCGAGAAACTGACCAATCCTTTCGCGACCGAGACTGCGGAGCCGGAGCTTGATCCTCCGGAGACGTATTCGCTGTTGAAGACGCTGGAGCATGCTCCGTATGGGGAACGTGTGCCTACGAGCCCGGTTGCGAATTGATCCATGTTGGTCTTGCCGATGAGAAGGGCTCCGGCTGCTTCGAGGCGCTCGACGACGGTTGCAGATGCGGAGGGTTGATAAGCATAGGCGGGACAGCCCGCGGTGGTGGGGAGTCCTGCGACATCGATGTTGTCCTTGACTGCGAAGGGGATGCCAAAGAGAGGCAGGTTGTCTCGCGTGTTCGAGGACTCAAGGGACTTTGCGTGTGCGAGGCACTGCTGCTTTGGAGCGAGAGAGATCCAAACCGGGCGCAGACTTTCTGACTCGATCTGCTTGAAAAGCTGTTCTACCAGTGCAGAAGGAGTGAGCTCGCCGCTCTGGTATAGAGCGTGCAACGAAGTGATGTCCATAATGCTTTATGCCTCGACTCGGAGAATGGCGAGCTGTTGTCCGGCGCTTACGAGCTTGCCTTGTTTGCAGTGAATGGCTGTGATGATGCCGCTTTCCGGCGCGGTGATGACAAGCTCTGTCTTCATGGCATCGAGGACGACGAGTTTTTGTCCGGCGGCTACTTTCTGGCCGACTTCGATGGCGATCTGAAAGACGCTTGCTGTTGTGGGCGCATTGACGACTTCGTGGCCCTCGGGTATGTGTTGAGAGATTGTTTCAAGGGCGGGCATCTCAACGGGGTCTACCACTTCAAGTTGTCCCGCTGCTTTCCAACGCTCGCGCTCTTCGTGGAAGGCTTGCTTCTGTGTTGCTTTGAAGGCAGCAGCTTCCGATCGAATGGAATCGAGGAACTGTTGATAGCGGTGGAGATTGAATTCTGAGGCTTCCGTCTTTAATTCGAATTTCCCGTAAGGGAATGCGTCGCGCAGATCGAGGAGTTCTTCTGCTGAGACCGGGTAGAAACGGATCTGGTCGAAGAAGCGCAGCGACCATGGATATCCGGGTACAAAGCTTTTGGTCGTGCGGAAGGTATTCCAGACTTGAATCGTGCGTCCGACGAGTTGATAGCCTCCGGGGCCTTCCATGCCGTAAACGCACATGTATGCGCCGCCGATGCCGACTGCATTTTCGGGCGTCCAGGTACGCGCTGGGTTGTACTTGGTTGTGACCAGGCGATGACGCGGATCGAGTGGTGTGGCTACAGGCGCTCCGAGATATACATCGCCGAGACCGAGCACGAGATAGCTGGCGTCGTAGACGATGCGGTGGACGTCATCGATGGATGCGATGCCGTTGATGCGGCGGATGAACTCAATGTTGTCTGGGCACCAGGGCGCGTCTGGCCGAACGGCCTGTGTATATTTTGTCTGAGCTAATTGCGTCGCAGGATCGTTCCACGAGAGTGGCATGTACACGATGCGCGAAGGAACGGTGATGTCTGACTGCTCGGGGATTGCGGAATCGAAGGCGTCGAGAGCTTCGAGCAGCGCGTGACGGGGAAGCTTGCGGCTGTCGTAATGCACGTGCAGCGAGCGGACGCCGGGAGTGATGTCGATGATGCCGGGAAGATTTGCTTCGCGCAGTTTCATCTCCAAGAGATGCGCGCGGAAGCGGAGCGAGAGGTCGAGCGTTTTCTTGCCGAATTCGACAAGAAGATATTTGTCTCCGTCTGCGCGGTAGGTGGTGTGTACCTGACGCTTGTCTGCGATGCGCAGTATGGATGGCTCTAGCTCGGATGTATTGGGGAGGGAGGGAAATGAGCCGTCGAGTGTGACGATTGCTTTTTCAAGCTGCGTCTCAAGCGCTTCTGCTTGCACGAGCGTGATGCGGCGGAAACGCACAGTGTCTCCGGCTTTGAGCTGGCCTAACTTCCATATCTCGGCCTGTACGGTGGTTGCGGGGCAGACGAAGCCTCCAAGACTAGGGCCATCGGGGCCGAGCAGAATAGGCATGTCGCCGGTGAAGTCGATGGTGCCGATGGCGTAGGCGTTGTCATGGATATTTGAAGGATGCAGTCCGGCTTCGCCGCCGTCAGTGCGCGCCCATTTTGGTTTAGGACCGATGAGACGCACTCCAGTGCGGTCGGACTGGTAATGCACACGCCAGTCCGTGCTGAAAAGCATTTCGATATCTTCTTCAGTGAAAAAGTCTGGAGAGGTGTGCGGGCCGTAGAGGACGCCAATCTCCCAGTGATTGCTGTAGGAGGGAATCAGGTTTGCAGGAACACTGAGAGGCTGTGGTTGCGGCTCGGCTTTGGCGATGGGGATAACGTCGCCTGTGCGGAGAGATGCTCCGGTGAGACCACCGAATTTGCCGAGCATGAAGGTACTTTTCGCGCCGAGAAATTGTGGGGCGTCGATGCCGCCGCGGATAGCGAGGTAGGTTCTCGATCCAGCGCCTTGTACCGTGCCGAAACGCAGGATGTCGCCTTTGGTGGCGTGTATCGATTGCCAACGTGGTGCCAGTTGCCCGTTCAGATTTGCGTTCATATCGGCGCCGGTAATGGCGAAGACTGTGTCGCAGTCGAAACGCAGGTGGACGCCGATGGTTGTCATCTCGAGGGCCGCTGCGCTTTCTTCATTTCCTACGAGCCGGTTGGCGATGCGGAAGGCGAGTGTGTCCATTGGGCCGGACGGAGGCACGCCGACGTGCCAGTAGCCGAGGCGTCCGGGATAGTCCTGAATGGTGGTCTGCGTGCCGCCGTCGAGGATTTCGATGGCGTGGCGGTAGTACTCGAATGAAGCGAGAAAGTTCGTTGTGACAGCACCGGAGCGAAATGTATCCGACGCTGTTACTTGTTTGAGGTACTCGAGATTTGTCTCTGTGCCGTAGATCGAAGTCGCCATTAAAGCGGCTTGCATCTTGTTTACGGTTTCATCGCGGGTGGCTCCGGTGACGATGATCTTTGCGATCATCGGATCGTAGTACGGAGTAACTTCGCTGCCGCTTTCTACCCATGTTTCCGTGCGTGCAAGCGATGTTCCAGGAAATGCAACGTGCGAGAGGAAGCCTGGCGATGGCTGGAAGTTTTTTGCCGGATCTTCTACATAGAGACGCGCTTCGATGGAGCAACACTTTGGCGTGACGGCAAATGTTTCGAGCGGTGGCAGGTCGCCGCTGGCCTGGAGAATCATCATCTCTACGAGATCGACACCGGTGACCTGCTCTGTAATACCGTGTTCGACCTGAAGGCGGGTGTTTACTTCGAGGAAGTAGTACTGCTGTGTATCTGTGTCATAGAGGAACTCTACCGTTCCGGCAGAGGCGTAGTTGACGGCTTTGCCGAGACGCGTGGCAGCGGCGAGAATCTGCTGGCGCGCTGCCTCGTTGATGCCTGGTACGGGTGTTTCTTCGATGACCTTTTGGTGGCGGCGTTGCGCCGAGCAGTCGCGTTCACCGAGTGTGATGATTCCGCCTGTACCGTCGCCGAATATCTGTACTTCTACGTGCTTGGCGCGGGAGACGAACCTTTCGAGATAGACACCGCCGTCTCCGAAGCTGTTCTGACTGAGTCGCACGACGGATTCGTAGGTATCGGCTAATTGCGGTGGATCATGGCAGATGCGTATGCCGATACCACCGCCGCCCGCAGAGCTTTTCAGCATAACTGGATAGCTGAGTTGTTCTGCCGTCGCTAAAGCTTCGGCTACATTTGCGAGAAGGCCGCTGCCCGGCAGCAGTGGCACACTGCACTCCTGCGCAATGCGCCGTGCTTCGTGCTTGAGAGCGAAGGCTTCGATGTGCCGTGGTTCGGGGCCGATAAAGACGATTCCGTGTCGTTCGCACTCGCGCGCGAACGATAGGTTCTCACTTAGAAAACCATAGCCGGGATGGATTGCCTCTGCGCCTGTTTCCTTCGCTTTGGCAAGAATGGTTTCTATAGAGAGATAACTCTGCCTGGCTGGCGCTTCTCCGATATAGCATGCCTCATCGGCTTGTGAGACGTGAAGGGATTTGGAGTCCGCATCGGAATAGACGCTGACGGAGGCGATGCCCATTTTGCGAAGAGTGCGAAGGATACGGCAAGCAATGGCGCCACGGTTCGCTACGAGAACCTTAGAAAACATCATTCTCCCAGATAAGCACTTGTATGGGCGTCGGGTTGTAGGCGTTGCAGGGATTGTTCAATTGCGGACAGTTGCTGATGACCAGAAGCACGTCCATCTCGGCGCGCAGCTCGACATACTTGCCAGCTTCAGATACACCGTCGGCAAAGGTAAGTTTGCCATCGGGAGTGACAGGCACGTTCATGAAGAAGTTGATGTTGCTGGTGATGTCGCGCTTGGTCAAACCATTCTTCCATTGCAACGTGCATTTCAGGAAACTGTTGCGGCAGGCGTGCATATAACGCTTCTCGATGGCATAGCGCACCATGTTGCTCTCGGTGGAGCAGGCACCGCCGAGTGTGTCGTGGCGTCCGCAGGTGTCTGCGGTGATGGTCAGCATCACAGCGCCTGAAGTGGACATAAGCTGCGTGCCGGTAGTGAGATAGATGTTGCCCTGTTCGCGGATGGTATCCTGCGCGCTGTAGCGATCTGAATAATCGTGTGCGTTGTAAAAGAGAGTGTCGACGGCCTGGTTTCCTTCCAGATCTACAATGCGCAAGATTTGTCCCTGCTTGACCTCGTGGGCGAGCGGGTCTCCAGCTTCGACTACGAAGTTGAAGAGAGCTGTTGTTGGGTCAAGCTGGCTGGTTTGCAGATTAGCGGTAGGCATTTCGTCGTCTCTGGATAAGAACTATAAGGCTTTCGACATAGTTATAGATGGTAAAAATCTGTGAGGATGAAACCGCGCCTGTTTTCCGGACATAAGTTACTGCATACATCATCCGGAGAGCGGGGGCCTACGTGTTTGACAGTAAGTTCAACTGGTTTAGGTTCATAGTTCGGATTCGGATCCAGGGGATGCTGGCACGTATTCAAGATAGTAAGTACGTTCATCTCCGCGCGCAGTTCAATATAGCGTCCGGCCTGTGAGTTATTGGGAATGAATTGCAGGGCGCCGCTTTCACCTACCTGCACTTTGCTGAAGAAGTTAACGGTTGCCTGCAGGTCGCGGCCATCGAGGCCATACTTTCCAAGTTCGATGAGCATGCTGTCCCGCGCATTCTGATGCCAGTCGTTACGGTGATCCTGATAGCTTGCCGCGCCGTACTTCTTTTCGACAAGAGCAGCATTAGAAAGGCCTGCGATCGGATCGTGCCATCCGACGGTATCGTGCGTGATAGAACACAGAATGCGTCCCATGTCGGAATAGAGTACATTGCCTTTGGCCAGGCGTGCAGTGTGCTGTGCCTTTAATGTATCCGGCAGATTAAATCTTTCCATAGTGTTCTCGAAGTTGAGGAAATAAGCGGCAACGTTCGCTCCTCCTTCGAGATCGGTGATGCGCAGTGCGGTGCCCTTTTTGATTACGTGCGACCAGGTAGCTCCGCCTGGCACCGTTTCTTTCCAAAGAGTATCGGTGTGCATGGAAAAACCCCTTCAAGCACGCGATAGCAGCGTGCAAGCGTAAAACGCTCTAAGTGGAGCTGACACCAGATACACCACGGTCTAAATGGTAGCGGGTAGGAGTCAGCGATAGAGGGGTAAGCTAGAAGAGAGACGGCGGGCCGCAGCAGACATCCATAAACGTCATCCGCAACTGTACCTTGATCGGAGTACGCCGGTTTCTCCTGCTGGCGGTCATAGCAATGACAGTATCACGACATTTGCGAAAGTAAAGACTTATTCGCAAGGAATTCCTGAAGGCTTATTGGGGCCAAGCTTCAGAATGCGGGCTTTCTGTAGCTCTATCTATAACTTCGGGACCTTGAAGCGCCATACATTTCCTTGCGCGAGATTGGACAGCCATACATATCCATCGGTAACGCGAATGCTGTCTCCTCCAGGGCCTGTCCATTGCTGCGTGACTTGATTGGAGACGACATCTACTCGCGTGATTGGGAACTTGAACAAAGTAGCCCAGATAGAGCCTGAACCAAATGCGATCTCTCCGCCTTCTCCAGGAATACCGGCCTGTATAGTTGCCAATAACTTGCCAGTTGCAATTTCTACGCGGGATATCGTTCCATCACCCTGGTTGAGCGTCCATATAGAGCCCACACCAACGGTCAGAAAACGTGGTTTTGGCCCTATGGGGATTGTTTTTACGAGCTTATTGGATGCGGCATCGACCTGTACCAATACGTTGCCGTCGTTGGAGGCGATCCAGACCGATCCATCAGCGAATACCGGATTAAAAGAGCCGGCAGGGATGGGGATGTTCGCGATCACTGCATTGGTGGTTGCATCGACGCGCGCAAGATTACTTTCCTTTGACGTCACCAGCCAGATGCTTCCTGCACCTGCTGTTATGCCGCCTTCGGAGTCTGCCGGTCCGATGGGAACCGTGGCCTGAAGCTTACCGGATACGGCATCGGCGCGCAGCAGAGTGTGCGCTCCGCAGCTTGGAATCCAGATGCTTCCGAATGCCGTGACAAGTCCGGAGCATGGTTTCTGTACATCGATGATGACATCTGGTTTGCCGGTGATGGCGTTGAGGTGTACCACATGATTCACGTTCGAGCTGGATACCCAGACAGCATTCTGGGTGACTGCCAGCCAGTCTGGATGGCCTTCTACGGGGAAGATAGTGTCGGGATGGATCTCGGCGATTGAGCGTTGTATGCCTGGAGTCAGCACTCCAGTTTTGGGCGGAAATGCGTAGCGTTCCTTTTGCGCCACTTGTGCTGAAAGGCCAACAGTCAGGGTGAACACAAGTAAAGCGGTCTGGATAGACCGGGAATCAATCGCGGAGTTCAGCATGGTATGCGCTAACTTACGCGAGGTTGCAATTGTAAGCAAGGAACTTTGCAGCGGCATGGTCACCAGGCCGATCTGGATATGATTGGCCTGAAATGCTAACCAATTTCTTGTCTTCCAGCCTTTAGATATAAACATTTTTGATGCGACAGCGTTCCGTGATGCCTAGTCGATAGAGACTTGTTATGAGTTTGATAAATGATTTTCATGATGATTGAACGGCACAAAATGCTGGGGTAAGGTTCATCCATAGCTAGCGCGTAGAAAGCGCATTCCGCGCAGCTTTTACCCAGCTCAGGAAGTGTGGATTTTGAAGGGATATTATCGCGCTTTTGTTGTTATAGCCGCTCTTTGTCTGGCAACTGGCCTTGAGACTGCGAGCGCCTATGCCGGTGCCCGGCCATCTTTCACCGTTGGCTGGTCGGTTTACGCTGGGTGGAATCCCTACTTCTACATGGCAAAGTCGGGGATTCTCAAGCGCTGGGCCGATAAGTACGGCATCGATATCAAGGTACAGCGCTTTGACTATGCCGCGTCCCTGGATGCCTTTGTAGCGAAGAACATTGATGCCTGCACCATGACCAACATGGAAGCGCTGGACATGCCGGCGGCATCGGGCGTGGATTCAACCGCAATCGTGATAGGCGATTATTCGAACGGCAATGATGCGGTTTTGACCAGGAATAATCTTGGCCTGGCGCAGTTGCCGGGCAAGCACGTGATGCTGGTGCAGAAGACGGTTTCGGAGTATTTGCTGGAGCGGGCTATGGTGCTGAATGGGCTTGGCGAACAGATTTCGCGGCTTCGCCTTATGAATACAAGCGACTCGGATATTGTCGGCGCATTTTCCGGCAATCAGAGCAACCTGGCGGTGGTGACCTGGAAGCCGCTGGTTTCGCAGATTCTGACACAGGACAAGGGCGTGAAGCCGGTGTTCGATTCGTCGAAGATTCCTGGTGAGATTCTTGATCTGCTGGTTGTGCGAACTGAAGTGCTGCATCGTCCGGATGGCTCCGGTGCGCGGTTTGCGAAAGCCATCAGCGGAGCCTGGTACGAGACAGTCGCGCAATTGGCGGGTTCTGGTCCTGTGACGGAGAAGGCTCTCACTGGCAGCGCTGCCGCTTCGGGAGACAGTCTGGCTTCGTATAAAGAGCAGCTTCGCACGACGTACTTATTTGCAACACCCAAGAGCGCTGGCACTTTTACAAAAAGTACGGATCTGAAGCAGAAGATGGACCTGGTAAGGCAGTTCTGCTTTCATCATGCATTGCTTGGTCAGAATGTGAGCTCGGTGGATGATGTGGCGATCTCCTATCCAGATGGTTCGATTCAGGGCAAGCAGAATCGCGTGCGGCTGAGATTCGATGCCTCCTACATGCAGTTAGCGGAGCAGGGAAAGCTCTAGTATGGCGACTGGCGCACTCCATCCCGGAAGGCTGATCGATGTGCAGGCGCGCCCGCGTCAGCTCTCCGTGCAGGCGCTTTCGTGGATGCTCTTTATTGTCTGCATTGGCTTCTATCTCCATGTATCGGCAACGCGGCATCGTGAGAACAGCGAAGACCGCGTTGTGCCTTCTGGCGCTCAGTTGCTGCACGGGATAAAGGCTTCGGTTCTGGAGCCGGCGGAAGAGGATGATGCTCTTGAGGATGGAGCATCCACGTGGCAGCGTATTCACCACAGCATGCTGTGGAAGGATACTGCTTCGAGTTCGCGCCGCTTCTTTATCAGTCTTGCGTTGCTCGTTCCAGCGATTCTGCTTGGATTGCACATGGCAGTCTTTCCTTATATAGGCGCTGTTTGTCTGCGTTTCGTTCTGTTCTTCGACAAGATTGTTGCACTGTCGTTACTGCCCATACTCTTCATCGTTTTCGGTATCGATGAGTGGTCGAAGATCATGCTGATGGTGATTGGCGTTGCGCCAACGCTGATACTTGACACCTATCAGATGGCGCAGGCCGTTCCTCGCGAGCAGGTTGTGAAGGCCTTCACGCTCAAGTCATCCAATTTCGATGTTGCCTACCGCGTGGTCCTGAAACAGATATTGCCGCAGGTGATCAACAGCGTGCGGCTGAACCTGAAGCCGATGGTGCTCTTTCTTTTTGCGGGAGAGATGATTGCCGCTACCGATGGCCTGGCTTATCGCATTGCCATCATGCGCCGCCACATGGGCATGGACATCATCATTCCCTACCTGCTGTGGGTGGCTATTCTGCTGTATGGTGTCGACGCTCTGCTGCGCTATGCGAACCGGAGGCTGCATCCATGGTTCTAGCTGCCAAAGTAGAAGAGCTGGCTGCGCCGATGGAAGCGAGCGTGCACACGGAGATATCGCTTCAGGATGTTTCCGTTTCCTATCCTGCGGAGAAGCAGCAGCGGAAGACAGTTCTTTCCGGCGTGAACCTTGAGATAGAGGCGGGCGAATTCGTTGTCCTTCTTGGCGAGACTGGCTGTGGCAAAAGCACGCTGTTGCGGCTGATTCTTGGGCAGGAGTTTGCCACGGAAGGCAAGATTTGCGTGGATGGCAAGTCTGTCACACGCATCGATGCGCGTTGCGGCTATGTGCCGCAGAAGTATTCGCTGTTTCCGGATCGAAGTGCGCTGGACAATGTGATGTACGGTCCGCTCAATGCGCATCGCAAGTTTGCGGGCTGGTTCAGGCCATCGCGGTACAGATATCGCAAGCAGTTGCGCACGGAAGCAAAAGAATATCTGACGCGTATGGGGCTGCGTCCCGGAGACATGAAGAAGTATCCGCACCAGCTCTCGGGCGGTATGCAGCAGCGTGTTGCCATCGCGCAATGCTTGATGATGCGTCCCCCCGTACTACTTATGGATGAGGCTTTCAGCGCGCTTGATCCTTCGACGCGAGCGAGCCTGCAACAACTTGTCAAGCAGATATGGAGCGATTGGAGGCCAACTGTCGTTTTCGTAACGCACAATACGCCTGAAGCACTACTCTTAGGCACGCGTCTTATTCTGCTCACGCGCCATACTGACCAGGAGACGCCGCACTCCAACGTGGCGCTGGATATGAAGCTTCCAGTTTCAGATGAGCTGCTCTCGGCCCGGAAGCAGAGCAAAGAATTTCGTGAGCTGGTGGAGTATGTTGAGCGGTTCACATGTCCTGGGCCTGAGCTTGTTACCCAGTCGCCACACGGGCAGGATTTTGTATGAAAACGCGATTGCTCATTGCCGCAACGATGGCCCTCGCGATTTGCTCGCCTGCCTACCGTGTGACGCGCGTCTCGGCCGCTCCAGATGCGGTTCCGGCGACTTCTCCGCAATTCTATGCTTCGCGTGTTCAGCCGATCCTGGAACAGAATTGCTACGCCTGCCATGCGGAATCCGCGGCGGGAGGCTTTCGGCTCGATTCGCCTGAGGACTTATTGAAGGGAGGCAAGAGTGGTGCACCGCTTGTTCCCGGTGATCCGGGCAAAAGCCTGTTGATTCAGGCAGTGCTGCAAACGGGCAAGTTGAAGATGCCCATGGGCGGCAAACTGCAAGAGGACGAGGTTGCTACGCTTGTAGCCTGGGTGAAGGCTGGTGCGGTCATGACACCAGCCGTTAGTTCTGCTCCGGCGGCTATGCCAGCGCCTGCCGAAACTTCTCAGCCTGGGACTTCTGCACCTGCCAAACTGGTTGAAGCAAGCGCCACAGCAACACATGCGCCAGGCGACGATTTCTTCGAAAATAAAATTCGCCCGATTCTGGCAAATAATTGCTATACCTGCCATGCTGATGCGCAATCGGGTGGCCTTCGCCTGGATTCTCATGAAGCTCTGCTTAAAGGCGGAGAGACCGGCACGGTTATTGTTCCGGGTGATCCCGATAAGAGTCTGATGATTCAAGCTGTTCGTCAGACAGGCGTGCTCAAGATGCCGAAAGGCGGCAAACTGAAAAGTGATGAAGTCGAAGCGCTTGCAGAGTGGGTGAAGATGGGAGCCCCATGGCCGAAGGCCGCGCCTATGCAGGCTTCGGCTACGGTCAAAGATGGCACCATCACCGACAAGCAGCGTGCTTTCTGGTCGTTCCAACCGTTGAAGATGCCCGCGGTACCGGAGCTTAAAACTTCTCAGGAATCACACTGGGCTAAGACGCCGATCGATCATTTCATCCAGGCCAGCCTGGATAGTGCTGGGTTGAAACCATCTGCTCCGGCAAACCGCTGCTCGCTCATTCGCCGCGCTACCTATGATTTGACTGGTTTGCCGCCGACGCCAGAAGAAGTCGTTGCTTTTGAAAACGACAAGTCACCGAATGCATTCGAAAAGGTCGTGGATCGGCTGCTTGCCTCTCCGCAATATGGCGAGCGTTGGGGTCGCCATTGGCTGGATGTAGCGCGTTATGCCGAGGACGACGTGCGTGGGCTCGATCCAAAGGGTCGCGGATACATGCCGTTTCAGGGTGCCTATGAGTATCGCGACTGGGTCATCAAGGCCATTAATGATGATATGCCTTACGACCAGTTTGTGAAGCTTCAGTTAGCCGGCGATCAGATGCAAGCGTCCGGTAAAGGTCTTGATAAGGACAGTATTACTGCTACCAGTTATTTGGGCGCAGGCCCGTGGGTTTGGGATCAGGCTGAACCTATTCAGGGCCGCGCAGATGAGCGTAATGAGCGCGTGGATGCAGTCACTCGCGGCTTGCTTGGCCTAACAGTTGCTTGCGCCCGTTGCCACAACCATAAGTACGATCCGATCTCGCAGAAAGACTACTATGCTCTGGTTGGAGTTTTTGCCAGCTCTACTTACCACGAGTATCCGGTAGTCTCTAACGCCGAGGCCGCAGCCTGGGAAGACCGCCAGAAGAAGATCGACCATCTTCAGGAGGAACTTGCTGACTTCACGAAAACTGAAACGAAGCAGCTATCTTTTGCGCTTGCATATCAGACATCGTCCTATTTAGTAGGAGCATGGAATGTCTCAGGTAAGCCGAAGAAAACAGTCAATGAAGCCGCGGACGAGGCACGTCTTGATCCTGAAGTATTGCAGAGATGGGTAGATTATCTGCAAAAGCCACCAAAGCATCCCTATCTAAAAGACTGGCAGGCAATGGTGGCGTCGGGTGGTTCCGAGGATGAAGCCAAGGCACTGGGAGAAGCTTTCCAGAAAGCTGTCCTTCGCGTGCATGCAGCTGAGGAAGAAGTAGAAGAGCAGAACGATATCATCCGCGCGAAAAACGATGTGCCGAAACGCACGCGTCGTGATGCTCGTCCTAGCGAGTTCGAGACGGACGATCAATTCTGCCCGGGATGCGGCCTGGAACTGAAGACGATTCCGACGGACGACGCCAATCTTTACAGTGACGTATTCGTTCGACTCAGTGGCGACATGGAGGAAAGGTTTAAGCCTGGCGTTCTTGTCTTTATCGGATGGGAACTGAAGCGCCAGTTGAGTCCGCAATGGCAGGCTTATATTACCGATCACGAATCTCAGATCAAGACATTGAAGAAGAGTCTTGATGATGAGAAATACCCGTACGTTCATGGCATGGCGGATAAGCCGCAGGTAATGGACGTCAAGCTGAATCTAAGGGGCAATCCACATAGTCTTGGCGATCCTATTCCGCGTCGTTTTCTTTCCGTGCTCACTCCGTCAGATACAAAGCCATATGTTCATGGAAGCGGCCGTCTTGATTTGTCGAACGACATAGCCAGCAGCCCATTGGCGATGCGCGTTTTTGTAAACCGTGTCTGGAAATGGCATTTTGGCACTGGCTTAGTGGATACAGCCGATAACTTCGGCATTATGGGTGAGAAACCGTCGAATCCAGAATTGCTCGAATATCTTGCTGCGAATTTTGTGAAAAATGGACGGTCGCTCAAAAAGTTGCAGCGGGAGATTATGCTCTCGTCGGTTTATCAGACAAGTGTTGAAGAGTCTTCCGAAGCGCATGAGAAGGACGGAGCTAATCGCTTGTATTCACATTTCAATCGGCAGAGGCTCGATGCGGAAGAAATTCGCGATTCAATCCTGTTTGCAGCCGGTGATCTGGACACGAAGAAGGTAGGCGGTCCTTCCGCGGATTTCACGCCAGAGAATACACGCCGCACTGTGTATTGCAAGGTAAGCCGCTTCCGCATCAACAATTACTTGCAGGTGTTTGATTTTCCAAACCCGAGCTTTACTGCGGAGCAGAGGTTCTCAAGCAATGTTCCTTTGCAGCGCTTGTACTTCATGAATAATCCGTTTGTTTATAAGCAGGCGGGGTTGCTCTCTGAAAGAGTACACTCGCAGCCGACAGAGACGGATAGAGTGATTCAGGCATACCAACTCGTTTATGACCGCAAGCCTACGGATAAAGAGATTGCTGCGAGTCTGAAATTTCTCAGCACGACTCCGGAAAAACCAGGCTATGCGGTAGATGGTGAACCCATTACTGCATGGCGAGAGTATGCGCGCGTATTACTCAGCTCCAGTGAGTTTCAGTTTTTAGACTAAGTTTGCATAGTCATTCTGTTACTGAAAGTTTTGTAACTCAGGAGGATTCATGATCCATCGTCCTCAGTCCCGATTGATTACCCGGCGCGAAGCGCTCTGCAAAATGGGAGCAGGCTTCGGCATGATGAGCCTTGCCGGTTTGTTGGGAGAGTCGTTAGCTAAAGCTGAAGCTCCGGGCGGCAAGGACGCGTGGATGATTCGCGATCCACACTTCAAGCCCAAGGCCAAGCACGTCATCTTTCTCTTTATGAATGGCGGGCTTTCGCAGATCGATAGCTTTGATCCGAAGCCGATGCTGGCTAAGTATCATGGCCAGCCCATGCCGGGAGGCGCGCTGCAGCACGAGCGGAAGACTGGCAACCTGATGAAGTCTCCATTTGGCTTTAAGAAGTACGGACAGAGCGGTATAGAAGTCAGCGAGATATTTCCTAAGTTGGGCGAGTGCGTGGATGACATGTGCATCGTTCGATCTGTCCATACGGAAATTCCTAATCATGAACCTGCTCTGCTCATGATGAATACCGGCGCCAATTTCGCGGGCCGTCCATCCATGGGAGCGTGGCTTACCTATGGTCTGGGAACGGACAATAAGAATCTCCCTGGATTCGTTGTTCTTTGTCCGGAGGTGCCGACAACGGTTGGACCGCCGCTGTGGAGCTCCGCGTTTCTGTCGCCCATGCACCAGGGGACTTATGTTTCCGATGAGGTTCGCAAGGGTGAGTTTGATCCAAAGACACTGATTCCCAATGTTTACAATGAGCGTTTCGATCTGAAGCAGCAGCGAAAGGAACTCGATCTGGTCGAAGAGCTGGATCATATGAACATGGCCAGCGCTCCAGGTGCCGCTCATGATCCGCAACTGGAGGCGACGATCAATTCAATGGAGACTGCTTATCGCATGCAGACCGAGGCTCCGGATGTCTTCGATGTGCGCAAGGAAAGCGAAGCGGTACAGAAGCTATACGGCGAAGGCAGCACGGCACGCGGTTGTCTCACGGCTGCTCGGTTGATTGAACGCGGTGTGCGTATGGTGCAGATCTATTATGCGAAGGGCGATCCATGGGATCATCACTACGACATTGAGCTTCATCGCAAAACGGGGCGCGATTCCGATCAGCCGTTCGCCGCGCTTATCAAAGATCTCAAATCTCGTGGCCTTCTTGATGAGACCATCATCGTATGCGGCTCTGAGTTTGGCAGAACGCCCGTGGTAGAAGTAGGCAGCGGCTTTAACGGTGGCCAAACACACAATGGGCGAGACCATAATCCGCACGGTTTCACCATGTGGCTGGCCGGTGGAGGCATCAAGTCGGGCATCACCTACGGAGCAACAGATGATTTTGGATGGAAGGCCGTGGATAAGCCTGTGCATGTGCATGACATCCACGCGACTATACTTTATTTGCTCGGCATCGACCATACCAAGTTGACCTATCGTTACAGCGGTAGAGATTATCGCCTTACAGATGTCGCTGGAAATGTAATTCATGACATCATTGCTTAAATGTCTGTTGATTAGGAATCGCTAGAGTGTTTACGAAGAAAACCAATCAGTTTTTATGTGCGGCAGTATTGTCAGTGATGTGTGTCAGCCTTCAGGCTGGTGCGGCAGACAAACAAGCAACTACGCCAACCGTTGTGGTGCATGCAAAACGCTACGGATTTGCTCCGGCTGTGATCACTCTTAAGAAGAACGAGACGGTCAATCTGGAATTGGTATCCGATGATGTTTTGCATAGCCTGGTTATTCGCGGGTTAAATGTCACCGTGAAGAGCCTGAAGCCTGGAGAAAGCGCAGATGTGGCCGTGACCCCAGTGCAAGCAGGAGATTTTAAGGGGACCTGTGGTGTTTTCTGCGGCATAGGGCATGGTTCCATGTCGTTAACGGTGCATGTTGTCGATGCCCAATAAGTTTCAGTTTGCGAAACTAGTTCTTGCGATCCTTCCCGCTTTACTGGCCGGATGTAAGGCACAGCCTCCCGGGAAGGTAGAAGCAGCGCTCGTGCAATGGACCAAGCATCATGTCACGGTAGGCAACAAGCAAGACCGTAATCCATTTATTGCAACCGCTGAGAATATTCATGAAGGCCAGCAGGCATTCACTTCTTATTGCGCTGTATGCCACGGTTTGGATGGACAGAATACAGGAGTACCATTCGCTGAATTAGTCTCGCCTCCTGTTCCGTCATTGGCATCGTCTTCTGTCCAGTCATATACAGATGGGCAGTTGAAATGGATTATTGAAAATGGCATCCGTCCTTCGGGGATGCCTCCATCACGAGGTGTATTTAACGACGAAGATATTTGGAAGATAGTGCTATATATTCGGCACTTGCCCCCGGCTGGAAGCTTAGGAGATCCGCCGGCATATAGCCCTCCAGCTGAACCGGCCCATTAAGCGTTGCAATAAGTCAAAAATTCTTCCGCATTCAAATCCGCAGTAGTCGCAAAAAATAAAAGCGAGATATCACTATGACGACACAGCACCGGATCACTGCTTGTACAGCATTCTTTGCAGCAATCATTGCGGTTGGAAGTGCAGCATGGGCTCAATTCCCGGAGCCGGATGGCGGAAATATTGAACGAGGCGTTCTCCCTCGGAAATGGATGACAGGCGGGCCGAAATGTATGGAAGTGCCGGAGTGGCAGGTTCACGAATACAACGCAAACTTTTATATTTTGCGGCAATCTGGCTGCTCGGATTATGAGAAGCCCTTCGTCTATCTCATCTTTGGAAAAGATCGCGGCCTCGTATTCGATACCGGATCACGTGGCGGAAATTTCGCGCCTAATCTGCAGCGCGTAGTAAAGAATTGGCTGCTGCGCAATCACCGTGAAAGCATTCCCTTAGTGGTTGTGCATTCGCATTCGCACTCCGACCATGTAGCTGGAGACGCAGGTGTACAAGCCTTGAAAGATCCAGCGATGCCAATTACTTTCGTCGCCGCAAAAGTAGAAGATACAAAGGCTCTCTACAAGATTGCGAACTGGCCAACAGATATAGGGCAGGTAGATTTGGGGGACCGTGTATTGGACGCGATCCCCATTCCTGGGCACGACGTCGTCAGTATGGCCTTGTATGATCGCCGGACTGCGGTTCTTCTTACTGGAGACAGCCTGTATCCAGGCAGGCTATATATTCATGATCTAGCAGAGTTCCAAAAGAGCACAGAGCGCCTGATTCAATTCACTGAAGGCAAGCCAATTGCCCATATTCTTGGGTGCCACATAGAAGAGACGAGAACACCCTTCATGGACTACGCCATAGGCACAATCTATCAGCCAGACGAGCACGAGCTGTCTCTTTCACGCGGAGCCCTGCTGGAGTTAGAGGATGCGCTGGTGCCATTGCATGGAAAGCCGACAAGGCTTGCGCTGCGCGATTTCAGTCTTTGGCCTGTTGGACCTACCTACGCCATGCGTCCAAAGACCGCGGAGCTGTTCCAGCAGACACAGGATGAGCAGCTTAAAAATATGTGGGATCAGCAGAAGCAGTAATTACCGCGAGAAGTTAGTTGCAGTCAAAATAAGTCGAAACATACATGGTAGAAAGGGCCAGCCAGCAAAAGCTGGCCAATTTTATTGGTGAAACAAGTTGATGCGATGTTTTTCAAATGTTGCGATAAGTGCGGTTTTCCTAGCATTTAAGCCCTCTCGATAACTGGATATTCTAGCTCCCATATAAATTCATAATGCTCTTGGTCGCTTGGCTTACTTGTGGCAAGCTCTTAGCCAGCTACTCTCATCATGCGTGTATATCGCGTTCCCCGTAAGGCAGTCCCCCGCAGGTATTCGTAGCTATTGCTCCTTCGCCCTGACAGTTTTTGGTGTGATTGCTCTAAATGTCCGCGAGGCAACAAGCGGAACGATAAGAACTATTTTCTGGAGGTATAGCTGGATGCAGTTCTATAAACTTTGCCTGCGGGCATTGTGTCTGATGTGCTTTCTCCCAGTTGTCTGCTCTGCACAAACTGCCGTGACTTCGCTTCGCGGAACAGTTCATGACCCAACCGGCGCGGTCATTCCGAAAGCACAGGTCACCATCTCCAGACCGGATATCGGTTTCACACAAATCAAAGCCTCGGATGACCGGGGCGAATACAGCTTTGTGCAGATTCCCCCTGGCCGCTATACCATTACGGCTTCCTCCGATGGGTTTGCATCACAGAGTCAGATTGCTGACTTGCTGGTGAACCAGCCTTCCACAGTAAATTTCACGATGACGATTGCGGCTTCCACGACGATCGAAGTAAACACAACGGCTACGGTACTTAACACGACAGATGCTACGATCGGGACACCTTTCAACAGTACGCAAATTCAGTCTTTGCCTTTTGACGGGAATAACGTACTTTCCCTGTTGAGCTTGCAGGCTGGCGTGCTCTTTCTGGGCAATCAGGATACCGCAGCACAAGATCAGGATAGCCGTAGTGGCGCAGTCAACGGAGCGCGTTCCGATCAAAGCAATGTGACTTTAGATGGAGTGGATAACAATACGCAGACAAAAGGATATGCGTTTAGCGGTGCGTTAAGAGCAACACGTGACTCGGTTGAGGAGTTTCGTGTCGTTACGAGCAATTCACAGGCAGACTCTGGCCGCTCATCGGGCGCGCAAATTGCTCTTGTCACTCGCAGTGGAACAAACCATCTGCATGGCAGTGCGTATGAATACTACCGTCCGACAAATACTGTTGCCAACGATTGGTTTAATAAGCAAGCGCAAGTATCCACTGGCTCGCCGAACGTTCCGCCAAAATATCTACAAAACACCTATGGGGCATCGTTTGGAGGGCCTATCCTTCGAGATAAGCTTTTCTTCTTTAGCTCTTATGAGGGGCAAAAGACGGCAGAAAATACGCAGGTCACTACTCTTGTACCAACGGACAGCTTCAAGAATGGCTTGCTTTCCTATGTTGGTACGGGAGGTTCCGTCGTTACGCTCGACCAATCCGATTTGAGGACGATCGATCCTAAATGCGGAGGGAACGGAAGTTGTCCGCTGGGAGCCGGTGTCAATCCGGCTGTCCTGGAATATTTTTCCAAGTACCCATCGGCGAATGGGAATGCAGACGGCGACGGTTATAACCGTGCGACGTATACTTTCTCTTCACCCTCTCCTATCTCCCTGACGACGTACATTGTCAAGCTAGACTATAACCTGAGTAACAAGCAGCGGCTCTTCGTTCGTGGCAATCTGCAAAGCGATAATTCGCTGTCGCCGCTGCAATTTCCTGGCAGCATTCCAAATTCGCAAACCTATACAAACTCAAAAGGAATTAGTGGTGGCCATGTCTGGACCATCTCCGATTCGCTAATTAATAACCTGCGTTATGGGTTCATCCGCCAGGGATTCGCAAACCGGGGAGCGACCAACTCCGACTATGTAACATTCAATAGCATAACTTCCTTGCAATCTACATCGAACACATCGCAGATTGTCAATGTACCAGTGCATAACATCATCGACGATGTGACCTGGACGAAGGGAAGACATACACTCCAGTTTGGCGGCAACTACCGGTTAATCTTCAATAACCGCCAAAGCGATACCACTCTTTATAAGCATGCCAATATTACATATTCCTACTTAACTATTGGCAGCATTGCGGGTACAGGAACGAGCCTCGATCCGAAGGCATTTGGTTATACTGCTGTCGATTCCAGCTTCAAACGGGCATACAACATAGCTGCAGCCGATATCACTGGTCTCATCACGCATGCTGTTCAGTATTACAACTACACTGTAAATAGTGATTCATTGGATACGGCGCCTGCTGGACAGTGGAACTCACGGCATTTTCTTTCCAACGAGGTTGAGTACTATGTGCAGGATACCTGGAAGGCCAAGCCGAATCTGACCTTTACCTTCGGTCTGCGCCACTCGCTGCTGCAAGCACCTTATGAGAGAAATGGGCAACAGGTAGCCCCCACCATCAGCTTAAATAAGTGGTTCAAGGCACGTGCTGACCAAGCTGCTCTTGGAAACACCGTACAACCCGAGATTTCATTTGCGCAGGGTGGGCAGGCCAATAGCAAGCCAGGACTCTGGAACATGGACAAGCTGGATATTGCACCCAGGTTCAGTTTTGCTTATTCTCCCAATTCCCGTCTCTCCATTCGTGGAGGCTATGGGTTGTACTACGATCACTTCGGCGTGGGAGTAGTTGACTCCTTCGACGAGCGCGGTTCCTTTGGTCTCTCGAGTGCCGCGCAAAATGGCGTAAATCAGAGCGTCGATACCGCACCACGATTCAGCTCATTTAACGCAGTGCCAACCTCCATCATTCCAGCAGGTGGAGCAAGTGGAAAGTTCCCGGTAACTCCGCCCGCTACGCAGGATATTTATTGGGGCGTGGACGATAAGCTGCACACTCCGTATGCGCATGTTTTCGATTTCTCTATCCAGCAGGAGATTGGAAAGGGAACAACCTTTGAGCTGGCTTATACGGGCAGACTTGGACGTCACTTGTTACAGATGTTTGATCTTGCTATGCCTCTCAATCTTGTAGATACGGTTTCTGGATCAGATTACTTTACGGCCGCAACACAGATGTCAAAGTATGTCGACAAAGGGCTTACATCCGATCAGGTGACAACCATTCCTTACTGGGAAAATATGTTCCCACTTGCCGCGCATGATGGACGTAGCGCGACGCAGAATATCTACGAGAATGAGTGGCAGTACTTCCGCGGAAATGAAACAGCCGGACTTTACGATATGGATCTTGGCCTTGATCCGGAAACGCCTAGCACTCAGCTTTTCCGCTATTTCAATCCTCAATATTCGTCGCTGTTTGCATGGTCATCGATGGGTACCAGTAGCTATCATAGTTTCCAGGCTGCGCTGCATCACCCGCTCAGCCACGGTGTTCAGTTTGATCTTTACTACACGTTGTCTAAATCTTTAGATCTAGGCTCTGATGCCGAGCGCAGTTCGACAACGGGATCGTTGAATGCAAGTGTCATTATCAACTCGTTTAATCCAAAGCAAAATAAAGCAGTCTCGGATTTCGATGTCCGTCATGCGCTTACTGGTAACTTTCTTACTGCATTGCCCTTCGGACGTGGAGCGCGATTCGTTCCCAATGCAAACCGTCTGGTAGACACTTTCATCGGTGGATGGAGTTTGAATGGCTTGATCCACTTAACGAGTGGATTGCCATTTGGAACTCTTGACGGCAATGGTTGGGGGACCAACTGGGACTACCAGAGCTGGAATGTTGCGACTGGTCCGATTCAATCTGGTGGTCATCATTCTGTGAATGGCCAGCCCAACGCATTTAAGGACCCTGAGAAGGCCCTGGCAAATATCCGCGCGCCGTATCCGGGTGAGACGGGTGAGAGGAATTATTTCCGGGGAGATGGCTTCTATAGTCTTGATGCCGGGATGTCAAAGGTATTTCATATTGTGGAAGGGCATCAACTCAAGTTCGCTGCAGAAGCTTTCAACGTAACGAATTCGGTGCGTTTCGATACCAACAGTATTTCCAACGATCCTTTTGGCAGCGCTGCTACATTTGGCAACTATGGTTCTGAGATTGTTCAACAACTGTTTCGCCATATGCAGTTTTCGCTTCGCTATAGCTTCTAGGCGATTGCGTATGCAAGTAAAAAAAGGGGAGCCTGATGGCTCCCCTTTTATTATGCTTTTGAGCTTAAACCGTAACCGGTTCGAGGAGCCGTGCCCATCTGCGCTGTTGGCGTGCTTCGAAGGCTTTCTTGTGATACCCATAGCCAGCGACAAGCGGGAGCGCCAGAGTAGCTTCGCTGTAGACCATCTGCTCGAAGACGTTGTCGACTTTGCCCCAGGAGTGTGCTTCCTTCAGCGTGCTCGATGAGAGCGCGCCGTCGCGCACATCGGCAACCGTGATCTGCACGGTGTACTTGTGCATTGGAGCTTCGGAGCCAAGAATATCGGCTGCGACCACAATGTCCTGCGCAAAGTTCTTCGGAACACCGCCGCCAATCATGAACAAGCCTGTAGTCGGATTCGCGATCTTCAACTGCGTGATCTCGTAGAAGTCCTTTGCCGAGTCGATGGAGACCTTGGGTTTGTCCTGGCGTTCGTGCTGATGAGCGACCAGACCAAATCCAGCCGAGCAATCGCTGAAGGCCGGGCAGAAGATCGGAATGTCGAGCTGATAGGCTGCGAGCACGATGGAATCGACGCCTGTCTTCTCAGGTGTTTTACCTTCCTTCTCAAGATAGGCACCCATGGCGCGGATAAACTCACGCGAGCTATAGGGACGCGGATCGAGAGAATCGGCGATCTTCTTGGTTGTATCGTCGCAGTAGCGAAGCTCTTCCTCGTCGATGAACGTGTCATAGATGCGGTCGATCATCAGCTCGCGCAGAATGCCGTCCTGCGTGCCGGACTTGAAGATGTCTTCGGCGATGTAGTGCTTGAAGCCGAGTCCTTCGAAGAAGTCCTGGTCGACGATATTTGCGCCGGTGGAGACGATGGCGTCCACCATGTTGTTGCGCAACATGTCGATGAAAATCTGCTTGAGCCCAGCGCTGATGAGCGAGCCGGCCAGGCAGAGAATAATGCCGCAATCGCGGTCACGGAGCATGCGTTCATAAATCGAAGCCGCCCGGGCAAGGTCACGGGAGCTGTACGCCATATGCTGCATTGCATCCACTAATTCAACGACGTTGTGCTGCTTGATATCGACGTGTTGAATGGGGTTTTGAAGGAGTTCTTTTTTCGTGTACATAGCGCTATATAGAATAGCAAAATAAGCCCGTCTTTTCAGGAGAAAATGCAAATTTCATCGAATTGCAAAGGCTTATTCACAGTGGGTGGCTGGAGGAAGAATGCATGGGGGTCTCAACGTTACCCTAAACAGCCGTGGTACTCCTCACCTTTGGCCTGGAAGGATGATCTGCAGGCATGACTGTGCGTGTCGACTCGCGGATCACCAGCGCGGGCTCAACGGCAATTTCTTCGCGGAAGCCTTCGGTGCGATGAAGCCGGTTCAAGATGTACTGAGCCGCAATTCTTCCCATATCGGCGAGTGGCTGACGAATCGTGGTCAGACTGGGATTGATGTATGCCGCAGCCTTGATATCGTCGAAGCCGATAACGGAAACGTCTTCCGGAACTCGCAGTCCTGCATCCTGAAGGGCGCGGATGGCGCCGATGGCAGCCACGTCATTAAACGATACGAGCGCTGTGAACTGGCTCTTGCCGGCCAGCAACTGCTGAATAACAGGATAGCCAAGTTCTGGCGAGCTGATATCCCGATCCAGTTGTGCGATCAGGTTGGGTTTCATCTTTAACTTAAGACGCTTTGCTACCTGAACGATACTCTGCCAGCGCTCATCGGAGTCGGAGCTGAATGGTTGACCGCGCATGAAAGCAATGTCCTGGTGCCCCAAAGAATAAAGATGCCCCAGGGCGAGTTCTGCAGCGTGACGGTGGTCGAGCACTACATTGGTGATGCCCTTGATATGACGGTGTCCGGCTACGGCTACTGCCGGAACTGGAAGCTGATGCTCGAGAGCCGTGTCGATGGCAATCAACGCCTCCGCTCCCCTTGCGACGAGAATTTTGCTGTACTCTTCGATCAGGTGTTTGCGGTGACGGTGATGCGCGGTGAAATAGAAATACCCGGCATCCATCAAATGGTCCCCAATGCCGCTCATCACCTCGGTGTGATAGCCGTCATTCAACTCAGGAACAAGGATTCCGATGGTCAGCGTGCGGCGATTGCGAAAAGAACGCGCCACCAGGTTTGGCTGATAGTTGAATTTCTTTGCCGCCGCCTTGATGCGCTCGCGCGTCTCCAGCGGGATAGAGCGCCCAGGAATATCGTTTAAGACGACGGAGATAGTAGATGGATTAAGCCCTAAGTATTTGGCCAGTTCTTTCAGCCTGACCGGTTTATTGACTGCTTCCTGTGAAGGCTTAATGCGCGGATCACTCTTTGACATCGATCATCGATCCATCCCAATAAGGGTCTGAGTTAATGTACCTCGAACTGTTGCAATTACAGCATATTTCTTTCTTTTCTTTACCAGGCAACGGTTGTTATCGAATCAGGTTCCAGCGTAGCCGTGAGCTTGTTTGAAGGCTGCAGTCCGAACTGTATCTGGCGCTGGTCTCCTTTATTGGTCATCACGAGCACATGGCTTCCGTCAGGATTTTCAAATGCAATGTGATCGATCCCATCTATGTCTCCATGGGAAGCGATGACGCGGGCGCCGCGCCGAATGACCTTCGAATAGTGAGCCATGGCCCAATACTGGCCGCTGCGGAGCAATTCATGGGTCTTCGAGTTGATGGTTATCAGGCCGCCGCATGGGAATGGACCTATATTGGGCTCTCCTTTCTCGTCCAGCAGGAGATTCCACCCAACGATGCATCTGGACCAGTTGCGCAACACGCTTGTAAACACCTGCGACCACTTGACCCAGTCAGTTGCATAGTCGGGGCTGCTGATATCCGGACCGCCTTCTGTCCAATACGCATGCTTCTCCGGGAACGCATTATGTATGCGCGTCATGGCATCGGCTGAACCAACGTAGCCATGCCAGGCGACGCCATCTACATATTGGTTGAGGGCTGGATCATTCAACTCATTGCTGACCCGTCCGGCAAGGTTGTAGTTGTGATCGAGTATCCAGATTTTTGTGTCGAGTGATGCGCGCTTGAGTGCTGGCCCAAGATGCTCTTTCACGAAACCAATTTCATATTCCTGCCCCCACAGAGCGGCAGGCATTCTTCCATCCTGATCGGTATCCACCTCATTCTGAATGGTGACGGCATCAATTTTGACCCCAGCAGCGGCATAGGCCTGTAAAAACTTCACGAAGTATTCAGCATACGAAGCAAAGTACTTCTTTCGCATGGAGCCGCCGAGCATGGAGCCGCCGGCTTTCATCCACCCCGGAGGACTCCAGGGTGTGGAGAAGAGAAACAAGTCAGGATTCAGTGCGCTGGCTGATCGAATCGACGGCAATATATAGGCTTGATCGTGCTCGATGCTGAAGTGGCTCAAGGTGGGATCAGGCTCGGGACTGTCATCAAAACTATAAACACTTCTTGAGTAGTCGCTTGCGCCGACACACGTGCGGCAGACCGACAGCTGAAGGCCAGCAGGGCCAAAAAATTCCGATAATAGTGAATGCCGTTGCTGACCGGGCAACTGGCTGAATAAATAACAAGATGCGTCTGTAAAGGCCGCGCCGAAGCCGAGGATCTCCTGATACCTTTGAGCCGGGTCGATATCGATGGATTCCGCAGAGGTTGCTGGTGCACTTTGCGTGTGGCTCAATTCGACAGGAGCGAACTTTTTTCCGCCGGCAGAGGTTGTCCATGCCTGGATTCCGGAAGAAGACGCCGGGAATGCCTTCCAGAAAGGAAGACAAACGGTTGCGGCTGTGGAAAGTTTAAGAAAGTCGCGGCGATTAGCGTAGCTCATGGTCTCGGTATCCCGGTGAAGTTAGCGATGGCTCTTGCTTTTGTTTGTGTATTAACTCAAAAGACAATCGTTTCTCTTATGAAGCTAAACACAATTTAAGCTCTTGACAACAGATATGTGCGCGAGTTGTAATCTGTCGGGTTCACTTGCTGCGCATTTTCGCAGTCAGTAAAGACAAACGATTGTCTTTGTTGACACTAGATGGGGAGAGCAGCAGGAGCAAGCAATAAATGTAGAAGCTCTGTCAGCAATGACTGTTATGCATTTGGAAAAATGCAAACAGAAGAAGGGGTAGCAAGATTTTGGAGGCAAGTACATGAGAAAAGCAATTCAGTACACATTCCTTTGTTTCACCCTATGCGTTGCAGGTATTAGTTCGGCGCAAAGTACAAATTCCGGCGATATACGCGGCACAGTGACGGATGCCACAGGCGCTGTAATACCGGGCACAACCGTAACAGTGCTGAATGTTGATACCGGCGTATCAAAAGAATACACAACGAATAACGATGGCCTGTACGATACCTCTTCCATTGTTGCCGGGAATTACAAGGTCACATTTACTAGGGATGGTTTTGATGCCCTTGTTCGCGGTCCTATTACCCTGCAAGTCGGATTCACAACTGTAAATGCTCAGTTGAAGGTCGGTTCAGCCAATCAACAGGTAATTGTAAATACGGATATCCCGCTGCTAACGACAGAAACTGGCCAGCAGTCGACGACGCTCGATGCAAAGTCTATGTCGCAATTACCGAACGTGACTCGAAGCTGGGAAAATTTTGTCGTGCTGCTTCCTGGTGCCGCAGGCACCGCGAAGGCTCCGAATGGAATCAATTCCAGTAATCCGGGCCAAGTGGCATCGGTGAATGGCAACCTTCCTTACAGCAACATACTTGCCGATGGCGCATCGACGACGCTATCGCATAGCCAGAACGCCAATCCTGCGATCTTCGAGTCGGTGTCCGAGCTACAGGTGACCACGTCTGCGTTTTCAGCGCAGTACGGCATCGGTGGAGTCGTCTACAACCAGATCAGCAAGGGTGGGACCAGCCGATTCCACGGTTCGGGCTATGACTTCATACAGAATGATGGGTGGAACGCCGCTCCATATGGCTTTCAAAATCAGCCAACGGTCCCATTCCTTCGCTATCACAATTTTGGTGGCTCGATCGGTGGACCCATTCTGAAGAAGAAGATGTTCTTCTACTTCAACTATGACCAGATCCTTCAGCATGGTTCAGCCACGTATACAAATACCGTGCCAACCACCGCGGTCATGGGTGGCGACTTCACTGGGCAGCCGCTGATTTATGATCCAACCACACAGACGATTGGGCACGATGTAAACGGCAATCCCTATCCAATCAGAAAGTCCTTTCAGGAGGAGTACGGCTCCAATGCGATCCCTGCATCGATGTTCGATAAAGTAGCTGCGGCCTTTCAGCAGTTCTACCCCACGCCTTCCAACCATATTCCCAACGGTAAATTTGTCCCTGGAACCTTAAATTCCGTGGGATTACTGCAGAACAATTTTTATACGAGTACTCCTCAATCCACGCCTTACAGAAAATATTTCGGGCGGCTGGACTACGACATCACGCCGAACAACCGGTTGACCATGTCCGATACACAGAGCGACACACCTGTAGCTTATCCAGCCCAGGTTACTGCGTGCCCAGTTGCTTGTCAGTTCGGCGATGTGGACAACAATAACGCGCAGATTACCGATGTGTGGAACATCAGCTCCAGAACGATCAACGAGGCTAGGTTGGGCTATACCTGGCAGGGCAATTTCTTTGGAGATCAGGCATTGGGCAAAGGCTATCCTGCTCAGCTAGGCTGGCAGTTTGCCAAAGCGGATACTCTTCCGGCTATACAATTCTCCGCTCCTGGTCCTTATGCCTGGATTCAGCCAAGTGCGAATGCCGTCTACAAGGAGCACATCTTCGATCCCTCGGATGTCGTAACCATGATCCGCGGCAAGCACATCCTGCACTTTGGCGGCGAGCTGCTGATCTACCGGGATAACTCCACAGCGTGGGGCAATCAGAATGCGGGAACGATGAACTTTTCCGGCCAGTACACGCAGCAATGGAAACTGAAAGATGGTGTAGCTTCGCCAGATAGTTCAACCGGTCTGAACTATGCGGATTTTCTACTCGGCCAGGCACAGTCCTGGAATGCAAAGGTTACACCTGAATATGGAGGACGCCTGAAGGATGCGCAGATGTTCATTCAGGATGATTACAAGCTCCGGCCGAATTTGACCTTGAACATCGGCTTACGCTATCAGATTCGTCACGGTTGGAATGAAGTCAAGAACAATATGGCCATCTTTGATCCCGAGGTGATCAACCCTGCCACCAATACTCCTGGCGCGTTCTGGTACGGCAGTACTCACGCGCATGGCCGTACATCCCTTCAGGCGGACGTCTATAGCACTGTTCTGCCGCGTGTGGGTTTTGCGTGGCTGCCTCATCCCGACACGACGATTCGCGGTGGATTCGGTGTTTATGCCTATAACTGGAGTCTGGACACATATGGCAACGGTATGGGGGATGCAGTTAGCTCATCGGGAAGCGTATCCGATCAGACGAATGGCATAACTTCAGTTGCATTACTTGGTGGAACTGGTTCAAACCTGCCTTATGCGGCGGCTACGACAGATCCGGCCAAATTCAATGGTCAGGAAGTGAATTATAACCAGTACCATAGCCCGATGCCGAAGATTTATCAGTGGAACCTCGCAGTGCAGCGCGCTATCGGCACGAACCTGGTGGGCGAAGTCGCATATGTGGCAAGCCACGGCTTCAATCTGGCTTTCCCAACGGATATCAACCAGGTGCCCGAGGACAGGTTATCGTCGAACGACACCGCCTTCCGGCCATATACGCAGTATCAGGGCGTTAAAGGGAGCACCAATAACGCTATCTCAAACTACAATTCGTTACAGGCATCTATTACCAAGCGCATGACCTCTGGAGTCAGCTTCAGCTTTAACTACACATGGTCGCACTTCCTGGATAGCCAGGATTCGGCTGGGTGGGGCGGTGGTCGTGGCGGGGATGCGTTCTATCAAAATGCGCACAACCCCTCAGCGAACTACAGCAATTCCAACTTCGACGTACGCAATGCGTTCAAGGGGAGTGTGGTGTACGAACTGCCCATTGGCAGGGGCAAAATGCTTGCCTTGAACAATAGGTTGTTGGATCAGGTGATAGGCGGCTGGCAGCTTTCCAGCACCATTGTTCTTACGACAGGCAATCCATTTAGCGTGTATGTGCCTGACAACTCAAATTCACATGGGGTGAACGGGTTTCACCAATTCCCCAATGTGACCGGGGTCAGTGCAACGCCCCGGCATAAATCGATCCATGAGTGGTATAACCCGGCAGCTTTCTCGCAACCGTTGCCTTATACATTCGGCAATGCGAAAAGGAATAATCTGTACGGGCCGGGCATTAACCGGGAGAACCTCTCTGCCAGTAAGACCTTTGCGATCGTGGAGAGTGTACAACTTCAGATTCGTGCCGATGCCACCAACGTGTTTAACCACCCGAGCTTTGGAGTGCCGCAACAGAATCTAACCGGTGCTGCGGCTGGTCAGGCATTCGATGAGAATCTCTTTAATGGCAACCAGATCACAACGACGACAGTAGGCGGCCGTATCATGCAGCTTGGTGCTCGTCTGTCGTTCTAATTTAAATGCACCTCCCTTATAAGGATGGCGGCGTTTGTCGCCATCCTTCTTCTTTTGTGTCGTCAGGCAACGGTGAGGGCCTATATGATTTGATCGCGATGAATGCAAAGGCAAAGCTATTCGGTCTTCTAATTGCTCTCATATTTCCTTGCGTGCCCTCATTCTCTCAAGCAACTCCGAGTCAACAGCAGCAGATTAGCGCGCATATGCAAAAGGCTCAAGAGCACTTGCGCGAGAAGAGACCCGATCTTGCTATTCCTGAATTCAAAACAGTAATTTCTCTCGATCCAGACAATGTAAATGCGCGCGCCAATCTAGGAGTGCTTCTCTTCTTTCAAGGAGACTATGCCAACGCTGCTCCGCACCTGCGAGCAGCGTTGAAGCTGCAGCCAGATTTGGGGAGAATTCAGGCGCTTTTAGGGATGTGCGAAAAGCGCATCGGCGAAACTGCCGCAGCGCGCACCGATCTGGAGACATCGCTCCCAAAGTTGGAAGAGACAAAGATTCACGTTGAAGCGGGCATGGAATTGATCGAGATCTACTCAGCATCGGGAGAGCTGGAGAAGGCCGCGTCCATAGTTGGAACCCTTCGTCAAATTGATCCTGCAAATGTGGGTGTTCTCTATGTTGCTTATCGCATCTATTCCGATCTGGCAGGCGAAGCGATGCTGGACATGTCGCTCGCGGCGCCAAAGTCCGCGCAGATGCACCAGGTCATGGCGCATGAACTGGCAAAGCAGGACAACGCAGCCGCCGCGATTGCAAACTACCGGGAGGCGCTCAAGATTGATCCCAAGTTGCCAGGGTTGCACTTTGAGCTGGCAGAGATGCTGCACGCTTCCTCTGACCCTAAGTTGAAAGTGGAAGCGGAAGAGGAATATAAAGCAGCCGTCGCGGCGAATCACCTCGATGAAAAAGCAGAGAGCAGGCTAGGCGATATTGCAGCAGAGAGGGGAGACGCGAAGACTGCGCGCCAGCGTTATCAGAGAGCCCTGCAACTGCAACCGAACGATGCGGAGACGATGTTGTCTCTGGCAAAGCTGATGATGGAAGCCGATGAGTCCGATAAAGCCCTGCCGCTATTACAGCGTTCCGTGGAGTTAGATCCCACCAATGCTACCGCGCACTACCGCTTGAGCATGCTTTACCGCAAGATTGGCCGCAGTGACGATGCAAAGCACGAATTGGAGCAATATCAGAAGTACAAAGAATTGAAGGAGCAATTGAGAGCGATCTATAAAGAGATGCGCATTGAGCTGGCTCACGAGCAGACAACGCAGGCAGACGAGCAGAAGCCCGAGCAGAAACCATAGGGCAGCGAGACTTTATGCTGGCTCATTGTTCTTCCGCGAGAGTCTTGCTCCGTAAGGTTGCTGTCTTATGGTTCGGACTCTTGCTGCTCGTTCTATCGAATACTGGTCTGAGTCAACCACGGGTGAAGCCAAAAATAACAGGTCAAACTCCTTCTCAAGGAAAAGCTTCAAAGTGGCCGGAGCTCGTGGATATCATCAAATCCACCGGCATTCACTTCGAGCACCTCTCAAGTCCCGAACAGAAATATATTGTCGAATCCATGAGCGGCGGTGTCGCCCTCATCGATTATGATCGCGATGGCTGGACGGACATCTATTTCACGAATGCCCAAAGTGTAGAGATGGCACTCGTAGGAAAGAAGGCGCGGAGCGCTCTCTTCCACAACAACCATGACGGCACTTTTACCGATGTAGCGGGCTCCGCGGGCGTTGGATATCCATGCTGGGCGATGGGTGCGGCAGTGGGAGACTACAACAACGATGGATGGCCGGATCTGATCGTCACCTGCTTTGGTGGAGTCGTTCTATATCGGAACAATGGTGACGGGACTTTTACTGACGTCACAAAGCAAGCAGGGCTTGGAAGCGATATGCTCTGGGCAACCGGAGCGGCATTTGGGGACTATGACGGAGACGGCTTCGTCGATCTATTCGTTGCACACTATGTAGATTTTCATCTCGACGACCTCCCGGCCTTTGGCTCGCGCAAAACCTGTAAGTATCACGATATCGATGTGCAGTGCGGTCCGCGAGGACTCAAGGGTTCTCCCGATTATCTCTACCATAACAATGGCGACGGCACATTCACCGAAGTTTCAAAACAAGCAGGTGTCGATGATGCGCAGCGTTACTTCGGGTTAGGAGCAGTCTGGTCAGACTTCAATCACGATGGGCGTCTCGATCTCTTCGTGGCGAATGATGGCGAGCCGAATTATCTCTATCGCAATGACGGGAGCGGACATTTTACGAATGTCGCTTATCCCGCAGGTGTGGCTGTCAGCCAGGATGGAATCGAACAAGCCAACATGGGTGTCGCGCTAGGCGACTATGACCACACAGGTAGAACGTCGATAATCATCAGCCACTTCAGCGAGGAATATGCCACGTTATTCCGGAACGATGGCAATCTAAGTTTTACAGATGTGTCTTATGCATCTGGCATAGCACGAGCGAGCGTACCGTATTTAGGGTGGGGGGATGTATTCGCTGATATAGATAATGATGGTTGGCTCGACTTCCTTATGGTGAACGGACACGTCTATCCCCAGGTGGACACCGTAAATATCGGAGCAAGTTATCGCGAGCCTAAATTGTTATTCCGCAATCTCGACAACGGTACATTTGCTGATATAAGCAAGCAGGCAGGCGAAGCAGTGCAGCGTCCGCAAGTGAGCAGGGGACTGGCCACGGGAGATTTATTCAATCGCGGCACCATAGATTTTGTCGTGGAGAATCTGGAAGGGCAGCCTGAAATATTGCAGCCCAAAGGCGGGTCGCCGAACCATTGGATATCTTTCGAAATGGAGGGAACGAAGAGCAACCGGCTCGCTCTGAATGCACGAGTCAAGATAACTGCAGAGAACCTTGTTCAGACCGAAGAAGTGCTCAGTGGCGGCAGCTATCTCTCACAGAATGATCTCCGATTGCACTTTGGCTTAGGTGAAAAGCAAACCGCCGATAAGATAGAAATACTTTGGCCATCTGGTTTTAAAGAGACTATAAGTAATCTTCCAGCAGACCATTTCTACTACATCAAAGAAAGCAAGGGACTTGTAACTGCTGCCGAGGCCCGTCCTAAAGTGATTGCAAGCCGCAGGTAGTAGTTAGAAGATCAGCCTAATTCGTCTTGGGCACTTTCAACCCCAGAGCCTCGATATACCCAGCGTTTTGCCGGCAGTTACTGAATTTGATCTTCTGCAGAAGATCATCGAAGGCCTGTTGAATATCCGCATCGGAAGGCCGCGCTGCAATGCGCTTTTCGGCATTTCCCGTGCCTGACTGTAGCTTGGCAAATGCAAGAATCTCATCCCAGTGAACAGGCCTGTCAAAGCTTACAGGAGATGATGTAGCATCCATTTTCTTATAAGGCCAGAACGCCCAACCTATCTTGTCCGCCTCAAGTACTTTTGTGAATTGTGCAATCCATTCATCTTTGTTCTCCCCGGATTCGC
>Ga0137415_10000279_pt1 | contig 46531 bp, 36 predicted proteins | sample CZODoug3_1_1_16f_FD_183082 | JGI IMG/M metagenome (GOLD analysis project Ga0137415, IMG submission 183082) | Vadose zone soil fungal communities from Angelo Coast Range Reserve, California, USA - CZODoug3_1_1_16fungal (Hybrid Assembly) | ecosystem: Environmental > Terrestrial > Soil > Vadose...
GATCTGCGTGATGTCCGCATCCTTGAAATTCGGCGTGATGCGCCCCGACGACTGCTGGGCCGACGCGATGGAAATCATCGCGACCAGCAGCGGCGCGCAGCGGACCATGAGACGAAAACACTTCACTAGAGATTCCCCCGAAGCCGGCGAGCCGGCGCTACTGCGATGTATCAGGTTGCTCCGCCGGCGGCGGCGGCGGCGCCTGATCCGACGGAGGTGCGCCCTGGGCACCGGCCATTCCTTCGGCTTCCTGTGCGACCTGCGCTATGTTCAATGTCAGATCCTGCTGCTGGCCGCTACGCATGACTGTGATGTGTGCCTCACTGGAGGAACCGAGAGTGCGAAAGATTTCCTGTCCGCGAGCTGGGTCATCCAGAGGGGTTCCATTGATGGCCATGACGAGGTCCCCTGGCCGCAACCCCAGTCGCGTAAACGCCTGGCGATTGCGCCCCGGGTACACGCGGTAGCCTTTCTGCTTACCCTGCGCGAACACCGGCTGCGGTCGCATGATGTCAGCCATGAGACCCGGATCCTCGGTGATGAGTTTCCTCATCCGGTCCATTATCGGTGCTTCTGTTTGCAATGCGGCGGACGACGGTGGCGCCGCGCCGTTCTGCAGGGCGTGCGGCAGCATCAATGACTCCAGCACGCCGTTGCGGTCGATGATCACCTTGTCGGGGAGAACCTGGTGCAGCTTCGCGCCTCCTGGAATGTTGTCTCCAACGGCATACACTTTCGCGCCGGCGGCGTTCTCACCCAGGATCGCGAGGCCGTCCTGCGGGTCGTCGGCGGCGATGATTCCAACCAGCACCAGCGGCAGGCTGCTCTGCTGGACGTTGGCGGCATCCTGGGCTGGCCGTACCACGGGCGGCTCGCCAAAGAGGCGGGCGCTGGTAATCGCCGCCACGTCCACGCTCTGGCTCCGTGACGCCTGAACGATGGGTGCGGGTGCTACTTTTGGCGGATGACTCGAGCCTGCCAGGTTCGTCACGATGACGGCCGCCTGCACCGCAAGCGCAAATGCCAGAACCCAGGTGGCAATGCGAGGCCCGTGCGACAGCACGAGCGCGCGCCATTTGTCCGGCGGGGGCAGTCCTTCGAGCCAGGAAGCGGCATTCATGAGCTGGACGAGTCCTATCGGGCCCTCAGGGGGGCGGCTATTGAGACCACCGTTCACACAGTACGTGCGGACGGTTGCAAACATCGGCGCCACGATGCAGCCTTACAGCATCGCCGCGGCAATCATACGGGGCTGTTGAGCACGCTCTCAAGCAATTGTTTCTGTTGAGCAAACTACGACCATTCATCACAGGCTTGTGTTGCCGTTTGGCGACCCATATAAAGACGTAATGCCCGATCCGCATCCTGCACGTCCCGACACCGGCGTAGTCGTCGAAGAGTCGCGGCCGCAAGTCAAACAGCCACCGCTCTATCAGGTCGTCTTGCTGAACGACGATTACACCCCAATGGAGTTTGTGGTGGATGTTCTGGAAAAGTTCTTCAGCCTGAACAGGCCCACGGCCACACGCATCATGCTCGAGGTCCATACCAAGGGAAAGGGCGTGTGCGGGGTCTTCACATACGAGATTGCAGAAACTAAGGTGGCGCAGGTGACCACGTACGCGCGGGATCACCAGCATCCGCTGATGTGCACATTGGAAGAAGCATGAGTTTATGGGCGCGAAAAAGTTCGCGCGGAGCCCGGCTCCGTGGGCCGCCAGCAAAAAGCGTGGTTTTTGCTGGCTGCGCACGCAGTAGAGGTGACTGGTAGGAGGTTTGACGAAAGTGCTGTCTAATGAACTTGAATACTGTCTCAACGATGCCTTTCACCAGGCACGCGAGGCACGTCACGAGTACCTGACTGTCGAGCATCTGTTGCTGGCAATCCTGGACACGCCGAAAGTGCGCGAGATTCTGCGCGCGTGCGGCGCGGACCTGGGGAAGTTGAAGCAGGAACTCAAAGAACACATCGATCAATCCACGCCCCGGCTGGAGGAAGGCGAGGAGCGCGAGGTGCAGCCGACGTTGGGTTTCCAGCGCGTGTTGCAACGAGCGGTATTCCACGTACAGTCGAGTGGTAAGAAGGAAGTTGGCGTCGCGAACGTGCTGGTCGCGATTTTCAGCGAGAAGCAGAGCCACGCCGTGTTCCTGCTGAACCGTCAGCACGTGACACGACTCGATGTCGTCAACTACATCTCCCACGGCCTGTCGAAAATTGCCGAGGAGAAGACCACGGACAAAGAAGACCCCCAGTCAGATGCCGAGCGCGATCCGGAAGGCGGCAGCGCGCTCGAGAAATACACCAGCAATCTGAATCGCATGGCCCAGGATGGGCGCATCGATCCGTTGATCGGGCGCAAACTGGAAGTCGAGCGCACCATCGAGATCCTCTGCCGTCGGCGCAAGAACAACCCGCTGTACGTCGGTGAAGCCGGCGTGGGTAAAACCGCGATCGCGGAAGGCCTGGCCCGCCTGATCATCGAGGGCAAGGTGCCGGAGGTGCTCTCCGACTGCACGATCTATGCGCTCGACATGGGTGCGTTGATTGCGGGAACAAAATATCGCGGCGATTTCGAGAAGCGCCTCAAAGGCGTGATCACCGAGCTGAAGAAGCAGCCCGGCGCGATTCTCTTCATCGACGAGATTCACACTGTCATTGGCGCAGGCGCCGCTTCGGGCGGTGTCATGGATGCATCCAACCTGATCAAGCCGGTGCTGACCAACGGTGAGATTCGCTGCATCGGCTCCACCACGTACCAGGAATACCGGGGCATCTTCGAGAAAGACCATGCTTTGGCACGGCGCTTTCAGAAGATCGATGTCGTCGAGCCTTCGGTTGCGGAGACCGTAGAGATCCTCATGGGTCTGAAGCCGCGCTTCGAAGAGCATCACGGGATCACCTATGCGAACGATGCGTTGAAGGCCGCTGCGGAGCTCGCTGCCCGACACATCAATGAGCGTCACTTGCCGGACAAGGCAATCGATGTCGTTGACGAGGCCGGTGCCCGCCAGCGTCTGAAGCCGATTGCCGAGCGTGAGCCGGTGGTCGAAGTACGGCACATCGAGGACATCGTGGCCCGCATGGCGCGGATTCCCCCGAAGAGTGTCTCGACTTCCGACCGGGAAGTGCTCCGCAACCTGGAGCGCAATCTCAGACTGGTGATCTTCGGCCAGGACAAGGCGATCGAATCGCTCGCGGCGTCCATCAAGATGGCGCGTTCGGGCTTGGGCGATCAGCGCAAGCCGGTGGGCAGCTTTCTGTTTGCGGGTCCGACTGGTGTCGGTAAGACCGAAGTTACGCGGCAGCTGGCGATTGCGATGGGTGTCGAGTTCCTGCGCTTCGACATGTCGGAGTACATGGAGCGGCACACGGTGTCGCGGTTGATCGGCGCGCCCCCGGGCTATGTCGGTTTCGACCAGGGCGGGTTGCTGACTGAGGCCATCACGAAGCATCCGCATTGCGTTCTGCTGCTCGATGAGGTCGAGAAGGCTCACCCGGATGTGTTCAACCTGCTCCTCCAGGTCATGGATCACGGCACGTTGACGGACAATAACGGCCGCAAGGCGGATTTCCGGCACGTGATCATTGTGATGACCACCAATGCGGGAGCGCAGGAAATGAGCCGTCCGGCCATCGGCTTCACCAACGCGGACAACACCAGCGACGGCATGGAAGCGATCAAGCGGATTTTCACACCGGAATTCCGCAACCGCCTGGATGCGGTGATTCAGTTCGCCTCACTCGATCCGCTCACCATCGAGCGGGTAGTGGACAAGCTGATTGTCGAAGTGGAAATGCAGCTCGAGGCGAAGGGCGTGAACATTACACTCGACGACGCTGCACGACGCTGGGTGGCCGAAAAGGGCTACGATCCGAAGATGGGCGCACGCCCGATGGCGCGACTCATCCAGGAGTTCATCAAGCGCCCGCTGGCCGAGGAGCTGTTGTTCGGCAAGCTGGTGGGGGGTGGCTCCGTTGTCGTCTCGGTAAGCGAGGACGGCACGAAGCTGAAGCTGGAAAGCACTCCGAACCCGTTGCCAGAGGTGACTGCGTAAGACCGGAAGTGAGTCGCCCGCTTTGCTGCGGGCGACTTACGAAACTGGCGGTTGCGGGGCTTGCGAAGGTGGCCCCGCGGTGGGGTCGGGCGGTCAACGCCCGCGATAAATGATGCGACCCTTGGTCAGATCGTACGGGGTCATTTCCACGGTCACGGCATCGCCCGTCAGAATGCGGATATAGTTTTTCCGCATTTTTCCAGAGATATGCGCGGTCACCACGTGACCGTTCTTGAGCTTCACGCGGAACGTCGTGTTCGGCAGGGTCTCCACGACCTCGCCTTCCATCTGCAATGCGTCTTCTTTCGACATACGGCCTTTTACGACTCGAGGGGGCGCGAATTCTGCATAAACGGGCAGGGCAATGCAATTTTGGCGGGCAACTTCGTAACGGAGGCCGCCGAGCGGCCCGCAGCCTACCTGAGCAGAGGCCGGGGCGCGACCTCAATGTGCTCGCGCAATAAAGATTGGAACTGGGCCCGCGCAATGGCCCGACTGCCCAGGCTCTCCAGGTGACGGGTGGGCAACTGGCAATCGATCACCGCGATTCCATTCCGGGTGCAGATGTCTACGAGGTGAGCGAGCGCGACCTTCGACGCATCACGCTCCTTGCTGAACATGGATTCACCGAAAAAGACGCTTCCCAGTCTCACTCCGTACAGACCGCCCACCAACACGTCATTGCGATACACCTCGATGCTGTGAGCGTATTCGAGGCGGTGCAACTGGATGTAGGCGTTTCGCATTTCAGTTGTAATCCAGGTGCCCAGGCTCTGGGCCCTCGGGGCGGCACAGCAATCGATGACGGCTGTGAAGTCACGATCCAACTCGACCGAGAATCCACCGTTGCGCAGCGTCTTGCCGAGACTGCGCGTGCACCGGAATTCTTCGGGAAACAATACAGCACGCGGATCCGGTGACCACCACAACACCGGTTGCCCGGGCGAATACCACGGGAAAATGCCGCGTTGGTATGCAGCTAGCAGTCGGGCGGGGGACAGATCGCCGCCTGCTGCAAGGAGTCCTGCGGGCTCGTCCAGCGCTTGATCAGCGGGAGGAAAACAATCGGGCGCGTCCTGTGGCGAGAGCCACGTGATGGATTTCACGCGCTGTCCTCGCCGGCCGGCGGCTGTTTGTACGGTACGTGTGCTTGAACCTCTTCGGCGTAAGCATCAACCGAAGCACCCTCGCGCGCGAGATAATCTTCGATGGCATCACGGAAGCGTCGATTGACAATGTAGTGGGCAGACCAGGTGAGCGTGGGCTCGAATCCTCGGCTGACCTTGTGCTCGCCTTGCGTCCCCGGCTCGAACCGCACCACGCCATGTTCGATGCAAAATTCGATTCCCTGGTGGTAGCAGGCCTCGAAGTGCAGGCTGTTGTGGTCGCTCGATGAGCCCCAGTAGCGGCCGAACAAAGCGTCCTGCGACCAGAAAAAAATGGCCGCAGCGACGGGCGTGCCGCTTCGCACAGCGAGCTTCACCATCAGCGCGTCGCCCATCGTGCGCACTGCTTCGCTGAAGAACGCACGGGTCAAATACGGTTCGTGCCCGTGACGAAGAAAGGTGTCGCGATGAAATGCATACACCTGGTCGAGCGTACGCTCATCCAACTCCGGGCCCAGGCGCGTCTCGAAAACGATGCCGGCCTCCGCTACGCGGCGCCGCTCCCGCCTGGCCTTTTTGCGCTTGTCGGCAGTGAAGGTCTCGAGATAGGCGTCGAAGCTGGCGTACTCGTGGTTGGTCCAGTGAAACTGACAATCCCGGCGGATCAGCCAGCCGGCCTGCTCACAGGCCAGGTGTGCCGGCTCATCGAGAAACAGCGCATGCACCGACGACAGTGAATGACTGGTAGTGTAGGCCTCGATGTCGGTCAACAACCGTTTCGCGAGTGCCGGCCGGTCGAGATCGGCGCGCACCAGGAGTCGGGGGCCGGTCGCCGGTGTAAACGGCACCGCAACAGTCAGCTTGGGATAGTAGCGGCTGCCGAAGCGTGAGTAGGCTTGTGCCCAGGCGAAGTCGAATACGAACTCGCCGTAGGAGTGGGTCTTGCGGAAGGCCGCCACCGCCGCCGCCAGTCCCTTGCTGTCTTTCAACGTGAAATAGCAGGGAATCCAGCCGGTCTCGCTGCCTACGCAGCCGGTGTGCTCGAGAGCTGCAAAAAATTCGTGACGTAGAAACGGGTTGCGGTCGCCGCCGAGCGCATTCCATTCGCGCGCATTGAGCTCATCGATGCTCTTATGAACAGCGCTCTTCATCATCCTTTACGAACGTCGAGCATCTCCAGATACTTGTCAGCATCGAGAGCCGCCATGCAGCCGGCGCCGGCTGAAGTGACGGCCTGCCTGTACACGTGGTCTGCTACATCACCCGCTGCAAACACGCCTGGAATACTGGTCGCGGTGGCGTCGCCGTCCAGACCGCTCTTGATCTTGATGTAGCCGTCACGCATGTCCAACTGACCAGTGAAGATGCCGGTGTTGGGTGTATGCCCGATGGCGATGAACAGGCCCGTGACCTGCAAATCACGGTGCGTATTTCCCTCAACTGAACGCAGCCGCACTCCGTTGACGCCGTGCTGATCGCCCAACACTTCATCGACCGTGTGATTCCAGACGACGGACATCTTTCCGCTCTCGACTTCGCGGAACAGCCGGTCCTGCAGAATTTTCTCGGCCCGCAGCCGACCTCTGCGGTGAATCAGGGTGACGTGCTTCGCAATATGTGACAGGTACAACGCTTCCTCGACAGCCGTATTGCCGCCGCCGGTGACCGCGACCGACTGGCCCCGGAAAAAGAATCCATCGCAGGTGGCGCAGGCCGAAACACCGCGACCCCGGAACTTCTCCTCGGAAGGCAGCCCCAGGTACTTCGCGGCCGCGCCCGTCGCGATGATCAGGGCGTCGCAGGTGTAGCTGTGGGTGTCGCCTCTGAGCCTGAAGGGCCGGGCGGACAGGTCGACGGACTGCACATGATCATTGACGATCTGGGTGGAGAATCGTTCGGCATGGCGGCGCATGCGCTCCATCAGGGCAGGGCCCTGCAGACCCTCGACGTCGCCGGGCCAATTGTCGACCTCGGTGGTGGTCATCAGCTGCCCCCCTTGCTCGACGCCGGTAATGAGCAGAGGAGAGCGATTGGCGCGAGCCGCGTACACGGCCGCGCTGTATCCAGCCGGCCCGGAGCCGATGATGATCAGTTTATGATGTCTAGTCATGGGCTGCGCCCAACTTTCCTCTCAGGATCGCGCTTCGCGCGACCCCGTACATGTAGCGGCGCGAGGCGCGCCGGGCCGAGAATGACGGTTCGTATCCAATTGATTTACCGGGTCTATGGTAGCAAGCCTGTCAATTACCCTGCTGTGCTCCCATAGGGGGATGCCATAGGCACTATAATGGCTGTCGGTCGTTTTTTTCATAATGGAGCCGTGGGGATTGGCGTCACCTTCCGCGCAAGCGCGCAACTCAGGATTTTCTCAGGCTGTCACCCGTGGCTTGCGCGAGAGCGCCATCATTGCAATGGGTGTGGTGGCCCTGGTGCTGTTCGTGGCCCTGGTGACGTATAGCCCCAGCGACCGCGGCTTCTTCTCGACCACCGATTCCACCGAGGTCCACAACCGGATCGGGCCGGTGGGCGCGTACCTGGCCGGCATGTTCTTTTTCCTGTTCGGCCGACCGGCCTACCTGTTCCCGGTCATGCTGGGAGCGGCGTGTTGGATGCTGTTCAGGCGCGGCCAGACGGAGTCCTCCCGGATCAATACCGCGGTGCGCATCGCGGGATTTGTGCTCGTGCTGATTACGAGCTGCGGGCTGACGAGCTTGCATTGGTTCCCCGGAAACATGCCACAGAGTGCCGGAGGGGCGCTCGGTAGCTCCGTTGGCGGTGGGCTGCGGGATAGCCTGGGATTTCTCGGCGCCACGCTGCTGATGATCGCGGCGTGGATGGCAGGCTTGTCCATCGCATTCCACGTCTCCTGGTTCACCGTGATGGATCGCGTGGGGGCTGCCGTCTGGGACGGCATTTCCTGGCTGCGGAACCGCTCGTCAGCGGCCAAAGACGTGGCCGTAGGCCGGGAGCGTAAGCAAGCGCGCAAGGAAGCAGCGAAGACCGAGCAGAAAAAGACGGCGAGCCGCACGCCTCCGCGGATCGAGCCTCCTGGACCGGTCGTCGAGAAAAGTGAGCGCGTCGAGAAGGAGCGCCAGGTCCAGCTGTTCGAGCGAGTGAGGCCGAACGAGCTGCCGCCGCTGAGCCTGCTCGATGACCCGCCGCCGCATGAGCCTGCTTATTCCGCCGAAGCGCTGGAGGCTCTGTCGCGCCTGGTGGAGATGAAGCTCAAGGACTTCGGCATCGAGGCTGAAGTGGTTGCCGTGCAGCCTGGACCGGTCGTCACGCGCTTTGAGCTGCGTCCCGCGCCGGGTGTGAAGGCGAGCCAGATCACGAGCCTGCAGAAGGATCTGGCCCGCGCGCTTTCAGTCCTCAGTGTGCGTGTGGTGGAGGTCATCCCCGGCAAGAGCGTGATGGGCCTGGAAATTGCGAACGAGAAGCGCGAGATGGTGACGCTGGGCGAGATCCTGCGCTCCAAGGCCTACGACGAGACAAACTCGCCGATAGCGCTCGCACTCGGAAAGGATATCGGCGGGCAGCCCATGGTGGCTGACCTGGCGCGCATGCCGCATTTGCTCATTGCGGGTACCACCGGGTCCGGCAAGTCGGTCGGTATCAACGCGATGATCCTGTCCTTGCTCTACAAGTCCACCGCCGAGCAAGTGCGGTTGATCATGATTGATCCGAAGATGCTGGAGCTGTCGGTCTACGAGGGGATTCCGCATCTGCTGGCACCGGTGGTCACCGACATGAAGCAGGCAGCGAATGCGCTGCGCTGGTCGGTTGCGGAGATGGAGCGCCGCTATCAGCTCATGGCCGCCCTCGGCGTCCGTAACATTGGCGGCTTCAACAAGAAGGTCAAGGAAGCCAACGACTCAGGCAAGCCGATCCGTGATCCGGTGATGACGATGCTGGCTTCCAACGATCCGACGTTCGATCAGAGCACCATCCCGAACCTGATACCGCTGCCGTATATCGTGGTGGTGATTGACGAGCTTGCCGATCTGATGATGATCGTCGGCAAGAAGGTGGAAGAGTTGATTGCACGGCTCGCACAGAAGGCCCGCGCTTCGGGAATCCACCTGGTCCTGGCAACCCAACGTCCCTCGGTGGACGTCATTACGGGTTTGATCAAGGCGAACATTCCGTGCCGTATCGCGTTCCAGGTGTCCGCGAAAGTGGACTCCCGGACCATTCTGGATCAGATGGGTGCCGAGACGTTGCTGGGTCACGGTGACATGCTTTACCTGCCGTCCGGCACTTCCATGCCGACCCGATGTCACGGTGCCTTTGTTTCCGATGCCGAAGTCCACCGTGTCGTCGAAGTGCTCAAGAAGTCGACACCGCCGGACTACATAGAAGAGGTTCTGTCCGGACCGAAGACACCCATACCGGGCTTCCCGGCGGAGGAAGGTGAGGGTGGGGCAGTCGCGGACCCTGAGGCCGATGAGTTGTACGACGAGGCCGTCAAGATTGTCACGACGGAGCGCAAGCCGTCCATTTCGTACGTCCAGCGACGTTTGAAGATCGGATATAACCGCGCGGCGCGTCTGCTCGAGGCAATGGAGAATGCTGGCCTGGTGGGGCCGTTGCAATCCAACGGGGCCCGCGAAGTGCTCGTGCCGGCTCCGCCGGGAGGATGATTCCGCAATGATGAAGTTCCTCCTGGCCATCCTCGCGGCGGTCGCGGTGGTGCCTGCCGCTTTCGCGGCCGCAACACCGCTCGACAGCTATCTCGATGACATGAAGACGCTGCGCGCGACTTTCCTGCAGACACTTGCCGATGCGCACGGCAAGGAGATCGACCGGTCCACAGGGACGCTGATCGTGTCCCGTCCCGGCAAATTCAGTTGGGAGATTCACCCCCAAAAAACAGACGATAGCAGCGGCGCGGACTCCGGTCAGTTGATGGTCGCGGACGGACGCAACCTGTGGTTTCTGGACCGCGATCTGCAGCAGGTTACGGTGAAGCCGGCGGATGCGGCGCTGTCCGCAACACCCGCGATGTTGCTGTCCGGGACTGTAGATGTGCGCAAGAACTTCACGATCACGTCGGCACCGAAGCGCGACGGGTTGGATTGGGTTCTGGTCGAGCCGCACGGCAGCGAGGCAGATTTCCGCCACGCGCTCATGGGATTCGACGGCAAGGATCTCAAGCGCATGATCCTGGAGGACAAGCTGGGGCAGACGGCCACAGTCATGTTTGATCATGTCGAGCGCAACGGCAAGGTGACGCCGGAGGAAGTCAGCTTCACGCCTCCCAAGGGTGTGGATGTGATCGGAACGCCCAAAAAATGAACGCCGCGCGCGGCCGGGAGCCTCTGCGGCCGCTTGCCGACCGCATGCGTCCGCGCTCGCTCGATGAGTTTGTCGGTCAGGCCCAGGTGTTGGGGCCCGGGAAGCCGTTACGACAGGCGATCGAAGGCGGGCAGCTGCATTCCCTGATTCTGTGGGGTCCGCCGGGCACCGGGAAGACAACCCTCGCGCGTCTCATTGCGCAGCGTGCCGATGCCCATTTCATTGCGCTGTCCGCTGTCATGGCGGGAGTGAAGGATATCCGCGCGGCGGTCGAGTCCGCCCGGGCTGCCCGCGACGTCAGCGGTAAACCAACACTGCTGTTCCTCGATGAGGTTCACCGCTTCAACAAGACGCAGCAGGACACTTTTCTGCCGTTTCTCGAGGACGGCACCTTGATTTTTGTAGGTGCGACGACGGAGAACCCATCGTTTGAGGTCGTCAGCGCGTTGTTGTCACGGGCGCGCGTGTATGTGTTGCGGTCGTTGACTGTCGACGATATTGCGTCACTCCTGCGCACTGCGCTCGCCGACGAAGAACGAGGTCTCGGCAAGGAACACATCAGCGCTGATCCGGAAGCGTTGGAAATGATTGCTCGGGCGGCCGACGGCGACGGGCGCCGAGCATTGAACATGTTGGAGCTTGCCGCCAGCCTGGCTGAAGCCTCGGCCGACGGGCGTTTGTTGACAGTGCCCATCGCCCAGGAAGTCGCGAGCGGCACCCGGCGTCGGTTCGACAAGGGTGGCGATCAGTTTTATGACCAGATCTCGGCGCTGCACAAGGCGGTTCGTGGCAGCGATCCAGATGCGGCGCTCTATTGGTTCTGCCGGATGCTGGACGGGGGCTGCGATCCTTTGTATGTCGCGCGGCGGGTCGTTCGAATGGCCATGGAGGATGTCGGGCTGGCAGACCCACGGGCGTTTGCCCTGACGCTCGATGCGTGGGAGGCTTACGACCGGCTCGGGAGCCCTGAGGGCGAGCTCGCGATTGCCAACGCGGTGGTGTATCTCGCATGCGTGCCGAAGAGCAACGCCGTGTATGTGGCGATGGCCGAGGCAATGGCGGACGTGGAGCAGTTCGGGACCCTGGAGGTCCCTTTGCGCTTCCGCAGTGCCTCCACCAAGTTGATGAAAAGCATGGGCTACGGGCGCGACTATCGCTATGCCCACGATGAGCCCGATGCCTACGCCGTGGGTGAGCGGTATCTGCCGGACGAAATGCCTGACCGACGTTACTATCGCCCCGTGCCGCGCGGCCTCGAGCTGAAGATAGGGGAAGCTTTGGCCCGCATGCGGGGCAAGGCGGCACCTAAAAACGAGGGTGGCGGATGAATATGATCCTGTTGGTGGCGATCGGCGGTGCGTTTGGCAGCATCGCCCGCTACCTCATGGCATCGAGCATCCAGACCGCGACCGGTTGGCAGTTTCCCATCGGTACGGTGCTGGTCAACATCCTCGGCTGTTTTTTGATCGGGATTCTGTACATCGTGCTCGTGTCACGCCCCGACCCGCGGCATGACCTGCGCGCGTTGCTGATGGTCGGTGTCATGGGCGGATTTACAACCTTCTCCAGTTTTTCATTGGAGACGGTGACGCTGGTCATGAATGGAAACTACACCGGTGCAACGCTGAATGTGGTGCTCAGCGTTGCCGCTTGCCTCGTTGGCACCGTGCTCGGCATTTCGCTGGGCCGAATCATTCAGTAGAGAACGGAACCGTGATTGATCCCAAGCTGCTGCGTTCAGATCCCGAAGCCGTCGCCCGCAACATGGCGCGACGGGGTCTCACCCTCGATGTCGAGGCCTGGCGGGCGCTCGAAGAGAAACGCAAGCCGTTTCAAATCGAGGTGGATCGTCTGCGCTCCGAGCGCAATGCAATCGCGAAGGCCGTCGGAATGGCCAAGGGCAAGGGCGAGGATGTGTCTGCGTTGATCGCAAAGGGCGAAGCGCTTTTGGCGGATCTGACTGACGCCGAGCAGGCACTCGCGGCCGTGCAGGCGGAGCAGGAGCAGTGGCAGATGGGTTTGCCGAACCTGCTGCACGACTCCGTGCCAGATGGCGCGGATGAGAAAGCGAACGTGGAGGTTCGGCGTTGGGGACAGCCGCGCGAGTTTGATTTCGAGCCCAAGGACCACATTGTCATCGGCGAGCAGCTGAAAGGACTGGACTTCGAGGCCGCGGCCCGGATGTCAGGGGCGCGCTTCGTGGTCATGAAATCCCAGATTGCGCGACTGCATCGCGCCCTGGCGCAGTTCATGTTGGATTTGCACACGCGCGAGCACGGTTACACGGAGGTCTACGTTCCGTATCTCGTGCAGCCCCAGGCGCTGTATGGAACCGGACAGCTGCCGAAGTTTGCCGAAGACCTGTTCGCTGTGAAGGGTGAGCAGAATTTCTATCTCATCCCGACCGCCGAAGTGCCGGTCACCAACCTCGTACGCGAGCAGATCCTCGCAGCCGAGGACCTGCCGCTGAAGTTTGTTTGCCACACGCCGTCGTTCCGCTCGGAAGCGGGGGCAGCGGGCCGCGATACGCGGGGGATGATCCGCAACCACCAGTTTGACAAGGTGGAGCTGGTGCACATCGTGCGGCCTGCGGATTCCTATGCTGCGCTGGAGGAGTTGACTTCCAACGCGGAAACGGTGTTGAAGCGACTCGAGATTCCGTTTCGGACCGTCGCGCTCAGTGCCGGTGACATGGGGCGCAACGTCACCAAGACATACGACCTCGAAGCCTGGTTGCCCGCGCAAGGTCAATACCGCGAAATCTCTTCGTGCAGCAACGTGGAGGCGTTCCAGGCGCGTCGCATGGAAGCCCGGTGGCGCAATCCGGACACGAAAAAACCCGAGCCTGTGCATACGCTGAACGGCTCGGGCCTCGCGGTCGGCCGCACGCTCGTGGCAGTACTGGAGAACTATCAGAACGCCGACGGCTCGGTGAACGTGCCGCAGGCGCTGATTTCGTACATGGGCGGGATCGCGAAACTGACCCGTTCTTAATTGGCGCGGCACTGGCCGCGCGGAGCCCGGGTCCTAATACGCCGGGCTGGGCGCTCCCGCAAAAAGCGCGGTTCTTGCCGGCTGCGCCGCGGCAGGGCGCCTGCGGCGCGTCGGGGTTACGAAGTGACCTCCAGTGTCGTGGTTTTGAGGTCGACCGAATTCGGCCCGACCATGATCTCGCCGCCCGAGCCGCCCCGAGCGGGCTGTCCGACGATTTCGCTGGCAGCCTGGCGGTAGCGAGCTCGAACGGCATCGCTTGCCACGGGGCGGTAGCGGAGCCACAGATCGTAACCGTCTTCGGCGTGGGCCTTTGCGGTGCCGATGACGGCTGCCAGGGCGAACAGAGCGAGGCACGCGGCGGCGAGGGTTTTCATGCGGGCAATGGTAACGCTACCATTTGAGCATTGCAGCTGTGGCTGCAGGACTTCCCTCATTGGGCAATGGCTTCACCCCCATCAGCTTGGCTACCAACGCATAGACATTGATGTTGTCGAACACCGGCACGGTCAGGTGTTGTTTGAACGAAGGGCCGTGAGCCACAAACAATGCCCGCATCTTCGGCTCGTCATTGTCATAACCATGCTCGCCCAGCAGCGGGTGCATGCGTTTGGCTTCGGTGGCGGCTGTGCTGACCATCCAGCCGTCCTCGGTAACACAGACAATCGCTGGAATGCGCTCGTTGTGGCCGTAGTGGAATCTCCCGGGAAGGCTTTCTTTCTTCCAGCAGCGCACATGCGGGTGCGGCGCGAGGAGGGCGCGTTCAACTTCGGCGGCATATCCCGGCTTCGGGTTGATACCCGCGTTTACAATTGAGCTCGTCAGCTCGATGTGCTCCACGTCGACGATCGAGTCCAGAAGCACCATCCTTTCCGGCGAAGACGCGCTCATCCCATGATCCGAGAGGATGATGAGGTTCGTGGTGTCGAACACATTGCGCTGTCGAAGGCCGGCCACGAGGCGTCCCAGGGCAGCGTCGACTGTCACCATGGCCTCATCTACTTGGAGCGAATCAGGCCCGTAGTTGTGACCCGCGACATCGACCTGCTCGAAGTATAGCGACACGAAGCGGGGCCGCTGATCTGGTGGCAGGTCCAGCCACGTCAGCACCTGGTCGACACGGTCGTCGGGTGGAACGCTCGAATCGAAAAGCTGCCAGTAGGCGGGTCGAACACCACGAATCTCAGCCTGCGTTCCAGGGTAGAAAACGGAAGCTGTGCGTAATCCTTGCTTCTGCGCGGTTACCCAAATCGGCTCTGCCCGGTCCCACCAACGGCCGTCGGTGTTCGCGGCGCGATTGGAAGGGCTGAAATTCCCCAGGACCGGATCGTGCATGGTGTTGTTCACCACGCCGTGCTGGTCCGGGTACAGCCCCGTGGCGAGCGTGTAGTGGTTTGGGTAGGTGAGCGAGGGGAAAACAGGACGCATCCCTTTTGCCCGCACGCCGCCGGCCGCAAGTGCGGCCAGTACGGGAGAGTGACCCCGGTCGAGGTAATCCGCCCTGTATCCATCGATAGAAACGAGAATCAATGGCCTCGCAGGGGCGGCTGCCCCTGGCTCGGCACAGTCAGCGACGGGCCCTCCATAGATGACAATTGGCAACAAGAGGCAGGCTAAAAGTCTCCTGACGAGGCTAAAGCGTGGGTGCACAGCGCTCCTCCATTGATTGCGACGTCTGCTTTAGGGCACATTCCGGGTACGCCCGCGGAAGATGGAATTACAGAACGATTACAGCGGGCCCGTACATTGCTAAATTATCGCCTTGGGCGGGCGCAACGCGTGCGTTGCCGACCATGACAGATGGAGGGAGAACGACGGTGAATGCAGTCGAGGACTGTGTAGCTTCGGAATCCGATAGCGCCTCTGAGGGGAGAAGCGCGCCACCTTCACCGGTGGCCGGTGTCATTGTGAGACCCCTGGAGAGGCGCAAAGGCCGCTCCGTGGAGGGCCGACTTTTGTCTCGGCTCCTGGAGTTCCTGGGCGATCCGCCGCTGGAGTTCGTCCTGTGGACGGGCGAGAGCGTTCGCCCGGCGGTGGTCGCCGATCCCGTCGCCAGCCTGCGCATTGCTGATCGGGCGGCGCTCTTCGGCCTGCTGGCTGATCCCCAGGTCCGGTTCGGCGAAGCCTACAGCGATGGCCGGATCACGGTCGAAGGCGACCTGGTAGGGGTGCTGGAGGCCGTCTACAGGTCAGGCACCCACAGCAAGCGTCGTTACTCGGTTCTGCGCCGGGGAGTCGAGATGATGCGCCGCAGGCGCGTCAATACGCTGCCCGGGTCGCGAGACAACATCCATCACCACTACGATATCGGCAACAAGTTTTATTCGTTGTGGTTGGGCAGGACGATGGCGTACACGTGCGCCTATTACCCAACACCCACTGCCGCCTTGGACGAGGCGCAAGTTGCGAAGATGGACCACGTCTGTCGCAAGATGCGGCTGAAGCCCGGCGAAAGTGTCGTAGAAGCCGGCTGCGGATGGGGGAGCTTGGCCATTCACATGGCGCAGAACTACGGCGTCAAGGTACGCGCGTTCAACATCTCGCACGAGCAGGTAGCGTTTGCCCGCGAAAGGGCGCAGCGCGAGGGGCTCGGGTCGTCAATCGAATTCGTCGAGGATGACTATCGAAACATCACCGGCAAGTACGACGCGTTCGTATCTGTTGGCATGCTCGAGCACGTCGGCGTCGAAAACTACCCCGGATTGGGTCGGGTCATTCAACAATGTCTGGGCAACGTGGGTCGCGGCCTGATTCACTCCATCGGCCGAAACCGTCCCGCCCCCATGCACCCCTGGATCGAAAAGCGCATTTTCCCCGGCGCCTATCCACCGTCCCTGGGCGAAATGATGCAGATCTTCGAGCCCTGGAATCTCTCGATTCTCGACGTCGAGAACATCCGCCTGCATTACGCCCGCACCTTGCGGCATTGGATGGATTTATACGAGGGCGCTTCGGACCGCGTGGCCGAAATGTTCGACGAGAAATTCGTGCGGATGTGGCGGTTGTATCTCGCCGGCTCCATTGCGGGATTCACGACGGGCACATTGCAGCTGTTCCAGGTGTTGTTTGCACCGGGGCAGAACAATGACGTGCCGTGGACTCGTGACTACATCTACGCGCGCTGATCTGTAGCCCGTGCGAACGTGCGATGTGCTCATAGTTGGTGGCGGACCCGCCGGGTCCGCTGCCGCGCGCGAGCTCGTATCGCGCGGTGTCGATGTGTTGGTGCTCGATAAAGAGACCTTCCCGCGCTTGAAGCTGTGCGCAGGATGGATCACACCGGAAGTCGTCGCGGACCTGGATCTCGACGTCAAAACCTATCCGCACCGGTTCCTGACATTCGAACGGCTGCACATTCACCTGAAGGGACTGGGTTTCCGCGTGCCCAGCGTGCAGCACTCGATCCGCCGCTTTGAATTCGATTCATGGTTGCTGCAGCGATCCGGTGCACCGGTTGTACAGCACACGGTCCGCAACATTCGCGCCGAGCCCGATGGGTATGTCGTCGATGACGAGTTCCGCGGCCGGTACCTGATTGGCGCGGGCGGAACCCGGTGTCCGGTGTACCGCACGCTGTTCCGCGAGTTGAATCCGCGGGTGAGCGAGCTTCAGACCGTGACTCTGGAGCACGAATTCGAGTACGACTGGAAGGATCCCACCTGCCACCTGTGGTTTTTCGAGAGGGGGCTGCCCGGGTACTCCTGGTATGTTCCCAAGCAGAATGGCTGGCTGAATGTCGGTATCGGCGGCATGGCGGAACGCATGAAAAGCAGCGGGGGTGACATCAAACACCATTGGAATCAGTTTGTCGGCATGTTGAGCCGCAAGCTGGCCCCGGGCGCCCACTATGAGCCCACCGGTTACAGTTATTTTTTGCGGGGGCGGGTGGATGTCGTGCGGCGCGAGAATGCATTTATTACCGGGGACGCGGCGGGGCTCGCCACTCGGGATATGGCGGAAGGGATCGGGCCGGCCATCCGCAGTGGGATCCGTGCGGCGCAGTCCATTTTGGACGGCAAGCCGTACCGCCTGGATGATGTGACCGGCGCCAGCCTGGGTGGGGGATGGGTGAGTCGGGGGTTGGATTGGGCAATGACGCGGGGGCTGGCTGCCAAGGAGCCTGTCTGACTCATGTTCGCCTGCTGCGGCCGGCCCGCAGCGGCATCTTTTTGCGATCCTTTCGCTTACATAGTGCCCACTATGCGCGCGAAACGATCGCAAAAAGCTGCTCGCTGGGGGCCGCCCTCGCGACGGCGCCCATGAGTCAGACAGGCTCCTGGCGCGCGAACACCAGCAAGCCGTTTGCCGGTAGCGTCAGCGCTGCCGAATACTCGAATCCATGCATCGGCGTTGAATCCGCGTAGACGGCGCCGGCATTGCCCGTCACCTGCGGGTTGACCCAGTTGTCGTACACATCACTGTTGAAAGCTTCCCGCCACGATCCTTCCGCCGGAAAGCCCACCCTGTAGCCGTATTGATTGAAGTTCGCCAGGTTTACGACAACGATCACGTCGTACCCATCGCCCGGGACCCAGCGGTGGAACGCCAGCACCCTGTTGTCATCATGTGCGTGCACTACGCGGAACCCTTCGCTCCGCAGTGCCGGCAGCTGCCACCGCAGGGCGATGAGCTCGCGGGTGAACCGCAGGAAATCGCGCATTGCAGGATCGGGTCCGGACAAGCCGTCCCAGTACAACAACAGCTCCGGATGGTCGATGACGTCGTCAGACCATTGTTTGTCTTCCAGGAATTCCTGGCCCATGAACATCATTGGAATGCCGGGCGCCGTCAACACCAGTCCCATCGACACCCGCGAACGACTTCGTGCCCACCAGGACCGCGGATCCGAAGGATCTGCCAGGCGGGCAATTCGGGGTGCGCGAGCATGATCACCCGGATCTTTCGGCTGCAAAACCAGGTCATGATTCTCGATGCCCTGCACACCCCGCCACAGGTCGTGGAGATAGACCGCGGCGAGTTGCTCTCCCAGCTCCTGCATGGGCAGCGCGCCGCTGTTTGGATCAGAAGCAATAGCCAATACCTTGCGCAAGGCAATCCGCAAGCCGTCGGTCAGCGTCGTGTCGTAGCCCGCACCGCCGTTGAATGTCTGTTTGACCACCCAGGAATTCACGGGCCAGTATTCAGCGTGTTGAATTGCACTGGGGCGGTGTTCCCGCAGAGTGCCGGTCAACGCCTGGCAGAAGTCCCAGCCGCGCCCATAGCCGTTCTGGTCGATGACACTCACTTCGTCAAAGCGGAATCCGTCGACGCGATACTCATCGAGATAGAAGCGGGCATTGTCGATTAGAAACTGCCGTACGCCTTGCGACTGGAAGTTGAATACGTCGCCGCCTGCCCAGCCCTTGTCGGAGAAATAGAGCGAGCTCCAGAAAACCGGCGGGTCGTCGGTGGAGCCTTTCTGGCGGTCATAGAACCACAGGCTTTCGGTGCCGAAGTTGCCGCCGGCATGGTTGAACACCAGGTCGAGGATTACAGCGAGTCCGTAGGCGTGGCAAACGTCTACCAACGCTTTGAGCTGGTTGACATCTGCGCGCAAGTCGGCTGCTGTGTACGGCGCGAGGCCTTTGTCGGTCAGCAGTTGATTCGCGCGCGCGAGGTAACAGGGCAGGTCCGCATCCGCGACGGCGAATTCCCACTCCGGCGCGAAGTAATCCGTCCCGTTGTATCCCAGGCTGAAGCACCCGGGGAATTCCTGGATGGGCAGCAGTTGCAGGGCCGTTACACCGAGGCTGGCGAGATACGGCACCTTGTCCATTACATCCAGAAAGGTGCCTCCCACCAGTGGGCACCGTGGCGCATAGAACGCGCCGACATGTAGTTGATAGATCACGAAGTCTGGAAACCGTGGCGTGACAAAGCCTGTCTCATGCCATGGGAATGCCGGGCTGCGCACAACGCAGTTCCAGTTGGTGCCATCAACTTGGCGGGCATACGGATCGCGCTTGTAGCCCGCGCCGTCGGGGCCGGTGATCCAGAACTTATACTGCTGCCACTCCGTCACGCTCGGAATGAAGCCGGCCCAGTGCCCATTGCCATCGGGTACGAGCGCTGCGTCACCCTGCTCAGTGAAGCTGTTGAAGTCGCCGTGGACGGTGACTGACGTCGCATTCGGCGCCCACGTTCTGAATGTCGCTCCGCCACCCGCAATGAGGTTGGCGCCCATGGGGGTGTCGGGGGTGATGTTCTGCTGAGAGGCGGGCATGGATGTTTTTTAAGCGCACGGGCTGGGCAAAGCTAGTATCTGCTTGCCCTGGCCGGTGGCGCTGCTGGTGCGCTGCCGCTACTGCAGCCGTTCGACGCCGCAGCTCGTGCTGGTGCCCTTGGCGCTAGCCCGTCGCCGGCGGGGTTGAAAGAGCGCCCCGGGCGCGCATTTTTGGTAGCATGCGCGCCCTCACGCCTGACGAGCCGCGGGCGTTTCGAGCCAGTGGCGATATCGATTCCAGGATGTCATCGTAAGCCACTGATTTTAGTGCCGGAAGGGTGGCAGAGCGGTTGAATGCTCCAGTCTTGAAAACTTCAGGATAGAGCGCAGAGCCGGTACGGAAAACAGCCACTTACGTGTACCGTATAATGGCGCGGTAAGCAGATAGTAAGTCCGAAATGCGGAAGGGTGTCCGAGCGGTTTAAGGAACTAGTCTTGAAAACTAGCGAGGGAGCAATCCCTCCGTGGGTTCGAATCCCACCCCTTCCGCCAATAGTTCCCCAAAGGCGAATCGCTTTGCGACCGCTGAGGGTGGCGGCAATCGCCGCAGCGCTCGGCTGGAGCGCATCCTTGGCGCAGACGGGTGTGTTCACCTACCACAACGATATTGGTAGGACTGGCCAGAACATCAGTGAGCGCATCCTCACGCCGGCGAGTGCCAGCTCGCCCAGCTTCCAAAAGCTATTCACGCACAACGTCGATGGCGACGTGCACGCCCAGCCTTTGTATGTCCCGGGATTGGCGGTTCCTGGTAAAGGCGTTCGTAATGTAGTTTTCATTGCAACTGAGGCAGATAGCATCTACGCGTTCGATGCGGACGGCGGCACTGATACAGGGTCCGACGTTCTGTGGCACGCGAATCTCATCGACAGTGCACATGGGGGAGAGCCCGGCGCGACTCCAGTCAGCGCCGTCGATTTGGGTTGCGCGGCCATCTCACCCGAAGTTGGGATTACTTCGACGCCCGTCATCGATCCGATCCGCAAGGTCCTCTACGTCGAGACCTTCTCGAAGGAAAATGGCGCTCCGCTGCATCGGCTGCATGCCCTCGAGCTTGCAACCGGCGCTGAGACGCCAGGATCTCCGGTGGTGGTCGCGGCGCAGACCGCAGGAGGCTCACCACACCTGCGTCGCTTTGATCCTGCTCACCAACTCAGCCGCGCCGGACTGCTGTTGTCGCGTGGCGCTGTCTATGTCTCCTATGGGTCAAATTGCGACAAGCCTCCTTATCAAGGCTGGGTGCTTGCCTACGATGCGCGCAAATTGATTGCGCGTGGGCGATTTGCTACAGCTCCGGTTCACGGGAAAGCGGCAATCTGGATGGGTGGCGCCGCCCCCGCAGCCGCGAGCAACGGTCAGGTGTTTGTTGCAACCGCTGACGGATATTTCGATACCGAAGCGGTTGCAGCCCGCGAATTGGGCGACAGCATTCTCGCGCTCACGCTGGGTGTCAGGGGGTTGGCGCTCGCAGATTATTTCACCCCGTTCGATCAATCGAGCCTCGCTCGTCACGACGGCGATCTGGGGTCCGGCGGCGTCCTGCTGCTGCCTGAGCAACCAGGCGCCCATCCGCATGTGTTGGTTCAGGCCGGAAAGATGGGGACGATATATCTGGTCGACCGGGATCGCATGACGCTCGGCAGGCAACACTACTGTGCCGGTTGCGACTCCGATCGGCAGATCATCCAGGCCGTTCCCGACGCAGTCACGGGCGGCGTCTGGGGTATGCCCGCGTACTGGAATTCCCGGATCTTCATGAGCGGCAGTGCCGATGTGCTGCGGGCGTTTGCCGTGCGCAACGGCCACCTCGATCCGGCACCCGAATCGGTGTCGCGCACCCACTGTCAGTTTCCGGGATGCGGGCTGAGTGTGTCTGCCAACGGCAACAGCAGTGGCATTTTATGGGCGTTGCAGGCAGGGGAGTGCGGCTCAAACGAGCCGGCGGTGTTGAAAGCGTATGCGGCGGCGGACCTGGGAACTGAGCTGTACTCGAGCGATCAACATGGAAAACGCGATGCTTTCGGCTGCGGCGTGCGTTTTGCCGTTCCCACTGTTGGTAACGGCAGGGTGTTTGTCGGAGGTTCCAGACAGTGGAGCGCCTTTGGTCTGATTGAAGACCACCAGGCGGGCGTGTTATAAAACACCCCTGTCCGCAAACCCCTTCAGTGAGTTGATGATGAAAGCACGTTCCAGAACCATCGCCATCGTGGGCGCCTGCGCGCTCGCAATTGTCCTGGCGGCCGGCGCCGAGGCGGCCAGCTCAAAGAAGAAGTCACATTCCAGCGCGACGCCGATCCCGACCGGGAAGGACGCGCAGTTCACCGTGGATCAGATCACCTTCTACGGCTACTTCGACAACTCGCCGCCGGGCCTGGCTATTGCCCATCCGGTCATCCATGGCGGCGCCGGCGGAATCGGTACGTTCGAGAATCCAATCAGCTTCGCTGTCGCGCCGCAGGTGCAGAAGCAGGTGCCCGCCGGAACGATCATGTACATCCCCAGCCTGCAGAAATATTTCGTCATGGAGGATGACTGCACGGACTCCGGCCCCGGTGGCGAAGCCGTGCAGGGCCAGGGTTGCGATGGGGAGCTGTTGAGCGGCAAGAATGAGTTCGATCTGTGGATCGACGGTGATCCGAAACCGAACGCCAAGGACAACCCGGGTTCGGGTACCGGCAACACCAACAAGAACATGACCAGCTGCGAAGACAAGCTCACCAAGGACAACGTCACGGTGATCATGAATGCCAGCGATGGCAAGCTGGTCGACACGACTCCGATGTTGAACAACGGCAAGTGCAGCCCGTTGCCCACGTCGACCCCGGTGACGACGCCGCCCAGCCGCCCGACTCCGTAGAGATGGGCGCTCAGCGCCGATTCTGACCACGGTTCCGGGACCGTTGCTGCGTCCGCGCAGTGACGGTCTCGAGGCACTTGTAATAAGAGACGGCTTGCACCGGTCATGATGGGTGCGGGCCGCTGGTTGTGCTGGCCCGGCAGGTCATTACCGAGGTCAGAATGATGAAAATCCGGGTGTTTGCGTTGAGCCTTCTCGCGCTGGTCACGAATATCGGCATCGCGGGAAACTGGACCGCCCCACCGGCGGGGTCGCCTGCGGGGCTGATGCAGCGGTTGGACCGCGCCACATGGATTGCGGCCGGATCGAAGTCAGCCGACCGTGTGGTCTACGTATTCACCGACCCGGACTGTCCCTATTGCAATGACTTGTGGAAGGCACTCGCGACGGCACGGGCGCCCGATGTCCAGATCCGCTATCTGCTGGTGGCTGTCATCGACGCCGACAGCAAGGGTAAGGACGCGGCGATCCTGGAGTCGAAGGACCGGGCGGCGGCGTTCGAAAAGAGCGAACGTGACTATGATCGCGGCGGGATCAGGCCCAAGGCGACGTTGCTGCCTGCGACCCGCGAGACGATTGCGGTTAACCAGGACTTGATGGCGGCTTTGCACATCTTTGGCACGCCCGGGCTGGTTTACCTGGATGAGCACAACCAGGTGAAGGTGTTCGCGGGGATGCCTGACCCGGCTCAGCTGAAAACCATCGTGGGCAAGCGCTGATCGCGGTCAGCTTCGGCTAGCCAGGTATCACCGTTCCGCGTGAGTTATCCGGCAACCTGCGGCCAGGTAGCCAGCAGTCGTTCCGCGCTGCGTGCAGCCAATGCGTGCACGGTGAAGGTCGGGTTTACACCACCGCTGGTCGGAAACAGCCCCGGTCCTGCAACCACCAGATTCGGAATGTCATGTAGCTGCCCGTAGCTGTTGGTTACGGAGTTGGTTGAGCTCGTGCCCATTACGGTGCCGCCCATGATGTGCATGCTGCCGGGCGGACCTGTCCAGACTTCGTCGGCGCCGGCCGCTCGCATGACCTCTTTGCCCTCTGACAAGGAGGCTTTCCAAAGAGAAACGGATTCCGCATGTGTGTCGTGGGTGACTCGTGCGATTGGAACGCCGTGCATGTCCTGCTGCTGGCTGAGCGTTACCCGGTTGTCTGAGACCGGAAGGTCTTCGCAGACGGCGGTCATTCCAGCGAAACCGCGCGTCGCCCGTTTCATGAAATCGTGCAGGGCGGCGCCGAAAATGTCGGGGCGCGTCGTCGCGATGCCTAGCAGGTCGTTGGGTTTCACGGCCTGCGCAATCATCCATTGGTAGCTTCCGAAGGCGCCGCTGCCACGGTGAGTGGTCTTCGGGTAGCTGTCCTGGTTCACCAACTGACCACCGAACGCGCCCATATAGGGACGAGTTTCCTCAGCGAAAAGTCCGTAAACCAGGCCGGCGGCGTGCGTCATGATGTAACGGCCGAGGAATCCGCCGGAGTTTCCCAGTCCCTGAGGATGTCTGCGCGTGGCGGAGGCAAGCAGCAGGCGCGGGGTCTCCACGGTGAACGCCGCAAGCACTACAACCTTCGCAAGGATCGTCTGCCGCGTACCGTCTTTGAGCGCAACTTCAACTCCAACAGCGCGCGTACCATCATCGCTCGTCAAAACCTTTGTAACGGCAGCGTCATTCACCAACTGTGCGCCAGCGGCGGCGGCCCGGGGTAAGTGAACTGTCAGCGGATTCGCCAAGGCGCCGATCGGACATCCCGAATCGCACCAACCATCCCACAAACATTGAGCACGGCCGGGGAACACGCGCCGCCGCGGGCTGTTGAAGCGGGACGACCTGCAGTACGGCACCCGCAAGCTGCTGAAGGCCGGGTTGACCTCGTGTGTAGCGGCTACCCACCGGCTGCCACTATAGGCTCGACAACAGCGGCAGCTGACAGCAGCTGAGTGTCCGTGTTTCGCAGTCCAAACAGGGACAGGCCGACGGGGGCTGTGCCTGGATCGTGACACGGCACTGAGATGGCGCAGCCATCGATGAAATTGACGATGCTCGGATTGCGCAGCGCAAGACCGTTGGCACGCACGTAGGCGTCATCTTTGGCGAGATCCGACAAGGCCGGCGCCGTGATGGGAATGGTGGGCATGAGCACAGCTGTGAATTTTCCGAGGCGACGTGCGACCCGTGCCGTGAAGTCCGCGCGGATGTTGAGAAGGTCTATGTAATCAGCGGCGTCCTGCTCGCGACCGCGCAGAATTCGAATCAAAACCCGCGGATCGTAGCGCTCGGTCTGCTGCGCGAGCCGCGCTCGATGATGTGCATAGGACTCGGCGGAAGAGATGCCGCCATTGCGATTGATCTCGGGCAGTTGCGCCAGTTCCGGCAAGCTCACGTCGGTCAGCGTGGCCCCCGCCTTGGTCAGTGCACGCAGGGCACGCTCGAAATTGTCCGCCACGACTTTGTCGAGTCCGTCGGTGACATAGGAAGTCAACACACCCAGATGCAGATCGCCGGCGGTCAACCCGGAGACCGGATCAAACGGCCGGCCGGCCAGGACCGCGTCCAGGGCGGCACAACAGGCCACTGAGTTGGCCAGGGGCCCGATTGAGTCGAGTGAGGGCGACAGGGGGTAGGTGCCTCCCATCGGCACGCGACTGGCTGTTGGTTTGAAACCAACGATACCGCACATCGCTGCCGGGATTCGGCACGAGCCACCTGTGTCGGTACCCAACGCACCAAACGCCATTGCATCGGTGATAGAGACCGCGGCCCCGGATGACGAACCGCCGGGAATTCGGCCTGTAGCACGATCCCAGGGATTCAAAGGGGTGCCGTAACTTGGATTCATTCCAAGGCCGGAGAAGGCGAATTCGGTCATGTTCGTGCGCCCGATCACAACGAACCCGGCGGCTCGCAGTCGGGCGACCGCGGCGGCGTCGCGTTCAGCAACCGGCGCGCCTTTGAGTACCGTTGAGCCGGCCAAGGTGGTGTCGCCGGCAACATCGAACAGGTCTTTGATGGAGACCGGAATGCCCGCGAAGGGGCTGAGGCGGGCGCCTTGTTGGCGCATCCGGTCGAAGAAGTCAGCGGTCGCCAGTGCCTGCTCGCCGCACACCTTGAGGAATACCCGTGAGCCTTCGCCTGTGCTGGAGGAGATTCGGGTCAGGCAGTCCGTGACGAGCTCGCGGCTCGAGATGCGTTGGGCGGCCAGTTCGGTGGCCAGGTGCGCCAGGTTGCGTTCGGGGTGGCTGGTCACGAGAGCTCCATGATGGGTGACTTCCCATTCCGTCATTGTAAGCGCGCCGTCGCGATCATGTTGCTATTGGATCCGGAACCAGTCTACGTCTGCGAATCCGTATTCGCTGACGGGCACTGTTCCGAGGGCGAACAATCCGACCTTGGCGCCAATCCAGCGACCTTGTTTGGCCGTGAACGGTACTCCCACGTCAATGAAGCCCGTGCCATCGGTGCTGTATGAAAGGCGGGATTCGGCATTCTCGCTCACATTCTGGAAACCCACATCCAGGGGCGTCAATTCGATCTGATTGTGTTCAGTGAAGTGGGTTATTACTTTGATGTGGAATCGTTGTCTGTGCTGGTGCGGCGCCTGGCGAATGCCTTGAACGCGCAAGGGGAATTCATCGCGGTGCACTGGCGTGGGCACAGCGCCGATCATGTGCTTCACGGCGATGAAGTGCATCGTTGTCTGCTCGCCAGTCTGCCGTTGCAACACCGGTTGGGCGATCATCATCCGGGCTTTCGCTTCGACTCGTGGCTGAAAACATGAGCGCCCGTGGCTGGGCCGTCTTTATATCCGGCAGTGCCATGCGGAGCGGGAACTCGCGAATATCCCTCGCTGAGGGTGATGTATAGCGCCGGCGCAGGGGAGGCCCTGCAGAAATCCTTGTTGAACGGTCGATAAATAGTGGCGTAGGGCTTCGGACTACCTCTATACTCACGTGGCGCGAGCCTAGTGGGGTCCGTTAGATGGCGCGTCATTCGCGATTCGATATTCTTTTCGAGCCGGTTCGTATTGGCCCGGTTACCACACCCAACCGTTTCTACGCCGTGCCGCACGCCAGTGGCATGACCAACACCATGCCGCGCATGCGGGCCGGCTTCAGGGAAACGAAGGCTGAGGGCGGGTGGGGCGTTGTCTGCACGGGATATGTTTCGGTTCATCCGACTTCCGATGACTCGCCACTGCCGTACGCAACGCTTTGGGACGACAACGATGTTCGCTCACATGCGTTGATGACGGACGCAGTGCATGCTCACGGCTCACTGGCCGGCATCGAGTTGTGGCACGGCGGCGGTTCGGTATCCAACAAGACCAGCCGCTTTCCACCGCTTTCACCTTCCGGTCTGTCGTGGATGGCGACGCATGTCGGGTTCATGGGCAATCAACGCTCCAAAGCGATGGATGCCGCCGATATCCGCAATCTGCTGCGCTGGCAGGCTGAGGCGGCGCGCAAGGCCAGGCGTGCCGGCTTTGACATCATTTATGTCTATGCAGGCATGGGTTATCTGCCCTACGAATTCCTGCTCCCCGAGTGGAATCAGCGCACGGACGAATACGGCGGCTCTGTCGCCAATCGGGTGCGCATTGTTAGAGAGCTGCTGGAGGTCACCAAGGACGCTGTAGGCGACACTTGTGGCGTGGCACTTCGAATCAGCCTCGAAGAGCTGCGCAGCCGGCGCAGCGAGCGTGCTGAATCGCAGGCGCATGAAGTCGTGGAGTTGCTGGCGGACGTACCTGATCTTTGGGACGTCAAGATGGATTCCAGCCCGACAGACTGCTCGCCGTCGCGCTTCACGGGCGAGGGTAGCCACGAGCCCGTGATTGATTTCGTCAAAAAGATGACCCGCAAGCCGGTGGTCGGTGTAGGGCGCTTTACGTCACCCGACACCATGGTTTCGCAGATCAAACGCGGTGTCCTGGACCTGATCGGTGGCGCGCGGCCCTCGATCGCCGATCCATTCCTGCCAAAGAAGATCGACGAGGGCCGCGAGCAGGATATTCGCGAGTGCATCGGCTGCAATATCTGTATTTCGAGTTGGCATGACAGTGTGCCTGTTCGCTGCACTCAGAACCCCACAGTGGGAGAGGAATGGCGGCGGGGCTGGCATCCGGAGCGTGTCTCGGCTGCCGGCAGCGAGTCCTCTGTGTTGATTGTCGGCGGGGGTCCCGCCGGACTGGAATGTGCGCTGACGATTGCGCGGCGCGGATATCCGGTCTCGCTGGCTGAGGCTTCGGACAACTTTGGTGGCCGGCTGCGTTTCGAGACCACGCTACCTGGGCTCGCCACGTGGGGTCGGGTACTCGACTGGCGTCTCGGACAGTTGCAGCGATTGCCCAACGTGACCCTCTATGCCGGCAATGAGTTGACGGTCAATGACATATTGGAGCTGGAGCATCAGCGCGTGGTGATTGCCACCGGCGCGCGCTGGACGCGGATGCTGTATTCGACGCTCGAGCTGCCAGTGGGCGAGCTGGAGCAAGCACATGTCTACACGCCGGATGACGTCGCCGCCGGGGCCTATCTCGACGGGCCGATCGTGGTTTTTGACTTTGACAACTACTACATGGGCAGCGCGATTGCGGAGCATCTGACACAGTCCGCCGATAGCGTTACCTATGTGACGCCCGCCGGGCATGCGTCAGCGTGGGCCATCATGACCAACGAGCAACCGCAGGTGCACCGGGCGCTTGCGAATGCCGGAGTTCGGCTCATCACGCTGTCGCGTGTTGTGCGGTTTGAGTTGGGGGAATTGGTGATTGCCAACCTGTTCACCGGCGAGGAGCGGCGGTTGCCGTGTCATTCGCTGGTGATTGTGGGCGCGCGGTTGGCTCGGGATGAGCTGTATCAGGCGTTGATGGCGCGGCGGCAGGAGCTGGCGCCTGCGGGGATTCTGTCCGTGGATCGCATTGGCGATGCGTTGGCTCCCGGCGCGATCGCGCACGCTGTGCACAGCGGACACTGTTATGCGCGGGAGCTCGATTCCGCTCCCGGCAGCGAGTTGTATCGGCGGGATGCTCCGATAGTGGAGGAACTGCCGTTTCTGTATGACGACGGAACGGGGGAGTGCGTCGCACGATGAAAGTCGAATTGACGGCTCCGATCGGCGGACTGGAGCAGACGCTTCCCTCGGGTTGGTACTACTCCGAGGAGATATACGCGCTGGAGAAGGAACGCATCTTCTGTCGCGAGTGGCTCTGCGTAGCACGCGAAGAAGAGCTGCCATCGCCCGGCGACTTCAAGATCCTCGACGTCGTGGGTGAAAGCATCATCCTGGTGCGCAATCGCCAGGGTACGCTCAGGGCCTTCTACAATGTTTGCCGCCATCGGGGTGCGCGACTTTGTCGAACCGACGAAGGCCCGGCAGCCGGGATGGCGGTGCAGGGCGGGGTGATTGCGGGCAGGTCCATATTGTGCCCGTATCATCAGTGGGCGTATGACCTCGACGGCCGTCTCGTTGCGGCACCCCACATGAGTGACGTGCCGGGCTTCGATAAGACGACCATCAGTCTGTATCCCGTTGGAGTTGAAAGCTGGGGTGGATTCATTTTTGTGAATCTGACTCCCGGCGAGGCCGGCTCATTTGCCGCGCAACTAGGTGAGATCCCGCAACGCATTGCACGCTACCCGTTGGCTGATCTGCGCATCGGGCATTCGATCACCTACGCCGTTGCGGCCAACTGGAAGTCGATCTGCGAAAACTACAACGAGTGTTATCACTGTGGCGGTGTGCACCCGGAGCTGTGTTCCGTGGTGCCGGCATTTCGCGAGGCGGGCGGGGCGGGCCTCGATTGGATGCGCGGCGTGCCGCACCGCGATGGCGCCAACACGTTTTCCTACAGCGGGACCACTACGCGGCGCGCATTTCCGGGCCTCAATGCGGACGAGCAGGAGCGGCACAAAGGGGAGGTTCTCTATCCGAACCTGTTTGTGAGCCTGGCTCGCGACCATGCGGCTGTGTTCGTACTGCAGCCGCGCGGCCCTGAGAGAACCGACATCGTCTGCCACTTTCTGTTCGAGCCCTGCGAGATCGAGAAGCCCGGCTTCAATCCCGGCGATGCGGTAGAGTTCTGGGATATCACCAACCGGCAGGACTGGGGCATCTGTGAGTCGGTGCAGCGCGGCATTCACAGCCGCGTACATCACCATGGTTACTACGCACCGATGGAAGATTACAGTCTCGACATTCGTCGTTACGTGAGGGAGCGGCTCGGGCCGGATCTGTGTACTCGCTGACCCATCGAGTCCGCTGGCGGATTTACGCCTTTCTATTTACTTTCGGGTTCATTGCCTACTTCCAACAGAAGGGGCTGACGGTTGCGGCCGAGCGGATCATGCCCGATCTCGGCCTCAGCCAGATGCAGATCGGCTGGCTGGAATGGGCGTTTGTACTCGGATACGCGGCGTTCCAGTTTCCCGGCGGTGTGCTCGGGCAGCGGCTGGGCGCCCGATTCATGTTCACGCTGATCAGCCTCGTTGCCTTCCTGGCTACCGTGCTGACGCCCGTGGCGCCGGTTCTTCTCAACGGCATGGCGTTGTTTGTCGTCCTGCTCGCCCTGCAACTGTTGATGGGCCTTGCACAGGGCTCGATCTTTCCTGTGAGCTCCGGCGTCATGGAGACCTGGTTCCGGCCGGAACGATGGGCACTGATCCAGGGACTGCAGTCGATGGGCCTGCAGCTCGCTGCGGCGGCCACTCCACCGGTCGTGGCCTATCTGATGGGCACTCTGGGATGGCAGCAGGCGTTGTTCTGGCCAGCGCTTCCGGCGGCCGCCGTCATCGTGTTGTGGGCGTGGTATGCGCGTAATTCGCCGCGCGAGCATCCCTCAGTCACACCCGAAGAAATCGCGGAGCTGGGCAAGGAAGCCCCGCCACCGCCGCCGGCAGAAATAGATTGGCGGCGGCTGCGACATCTGCTCGCGAACCGCTCGATCATGCTGGCAACATTTTCTTACATCTGCATGAATTATGTTTTCTATCTGATTTCCAACTGGTGTTTTCTCTATCTGGTGCAGGAGCGCCACTTCAACGTGCTGGAGAGTGGTTGGCTGGCAACAGTGCCGCCGCTGGCGGCCGCTCTGGGCGCGGGCGTTGGTGGGAAGCTCGTGAGCGTCATGTGCTCACGGTTTGGTAACAAGTGGGGATTTAGACTCGTTCCGATGGTGGCGTTGCCCGTCTCGGGCCTTCTCCTGCTCGTCACTGTCAATCTCAGTAACCCTTACGCCGCTGTCGCAGCGCTGGCGCTTTCTTACGGGATCGTGGAGCTGTGCGAGGGTCCATTTTGGGGCGGCACGATGTTCGTCGCGCGTGCCGATACGATGTCCGCCACGGGCATTTTGAACACCGGCGGCAATCTGGGGGGATTGATCGGCATTCCCATCGTCGCTTATCTCTCGGGCCACGGTCAGTGGACGGTCGCATTCGTCATTGGCGCGATTTTCTCGGTGCTCGGCGCCATTGCGTGGCTGGGAATCAATGCGGATGAGCAATTTGAGCCGCCGGCCGCAATCGAGGCTTGACGCGGCAAACGGGGCTGTTATACAACCGTTTAATAATTTATATGACCGTTCAAATCGAAGGGGTACAGTGTGGTGGCGAAGCCTAAACCTCTGATCGCAGCGGCCATTGCGGCTGCCCTGGCCGGTGCCCGCGGCGCGCACGCCGCTGAAACCGGCGATTCGCCGGTGCTGCAGGAGGTGGTGGTCACCGCCAACCGCCGCGAGGAGGATGTCCTCACAGTTCCATACAACATCAGCGCAATCTCGGCGCAGCAGATCCAGGAAGCAGGTTTGAAGGATCTGCAGAGCCTGACTCGCATGGTGCCCGGGCTCGTGTCCGCGGATCTCGGGCCGCGTGCCAACAGCACGAACAGCAATATGATCATTCGTGGCCTGAATGCGTCCGACCAGGGATCGAGCTACTTCGGCCCCAATCTCGCCGTGCCGCTGGTGTCCACGTACCTCGATGACGTGCCGCTGTTTGTCAATTTCAACCTGACCGATATCGAGCGGGTGGAAGTGCTGCGCGGACCGCAAGGCACGCTGTATGGATCAGGTGCGGTGGGCGGCACCGTGAGACTGATCCGCCACAAGCCCGATCTGGGGGTATTCTCCGCAGAAGTGACCGCGGATACTTCGGGGACTGAGCATTCGGAAGGGCCGTCGTATTCGTTCGACGGGATCATCAATATCCCGCTGGGTGACACGGTAGCGCTGCGCGCCAACGCGGGTTACTCCAAGCTGACGGGGTTCATCAACGGGCTGCATGCCGCGCGGTTCGATAAGACCGGCCAGCCTCTGCTGGCGGATCCCGATAATCCGCTGACGAGCGATTATCTGTATCAGCAGATCAACGGCGTCGACAGTTCCAACAGCAAGTACGGTCGGGTGTCGCTGCTGTGGAAGCCGAATGACGTGTTCAACGTTCTCGTCGACTACACGCACCAGAAGGATCACTCGGGTGGCTTCTCCTGGCAGGATGTGGGTTTCGACTATTCGACCGGGGATTCGCTGCCGCGCTCACCTTACACGACCAACGAGCTGATCCCGCAACAGTCACTCGATCGTACGCTGGATATCGGAGCCGTCACGCTCTCGGTCGATGCCGGCTTCGCGACTGTGACGTCGTCAACCTCCTACTACGATAATCGCTACGACGACGTCATCGATCTGTCGTCGAGCCAGCAGTACTACGCGAACTTGAGCCCGTATTACTACGGCGGCTATCCGCGCTATGCGGAGTTCAATTTCGATCATTCCTCGGACAAGTCGTTCGTGGAAGAGCTGCGCCTGGTGTCGAAGTCGGGTGGGGCCTGGGACTACATCGCGGGTGCCTTTTTCAGGGACCAGAAGTCCGAGCTCAGCGACCCCGAGACATTGCCCGGATTCGCGGCCTGGACCCATCTGCCGGGATCGGCAGACGCCTACAACTACTACCAGGGCACCGCTTTCAACACGTTTGCGGATGTGATTCTCGACCGTAACGGCACCGATCCGGCCTCGCTGCCCAACGACTTTTTCTATAACAACATTCGCCACACCCGCTTTCACGATCGGGCGATCTACGGCGAGTTGACCCGTCACCTGACCGACCGGTGGCAGGTGACCGGGGGCGTGCGCCAGTTCTGGCAATCGTATGATCAGACCGAGACGCAGATCTATCCATTTGCGGGCGCGTTTTATTCTGATACGGGTGAGGATCCATTGGGAGCCACGACGAGCCAGAATGCCCAGTCGTACCGCAGTCATCTGTGGAAATTGAATACCTCCTACGAGATAACGCCTGCGGCGCGGGCGTATTTTACGTTCTCGGAAGGGTTCCGCCACGGCGGTGCCAACTCGTTCAAGATCTGTCCGGCCGATGTACCCGCCCTGGGCGGCTGCGAACCCTCGCCGCAGACGGCGGCCTTGATTCCGTTTTCGCCGGACACTGCAAAGAATTATGAAGTGGGCCTGAAGGGCCTCATCGGCGGTCGCATTCGTTACAGTGCGTCGCTGTACCGGGTGGACTGGCACAACATTCAGCTCGATGCCTTCGCTCCTGTGACCGGCATTCAGATTGTCGTGAACGGACAGCAGGCGCGCAGTCAAGGCCTCGAGTTGGAAGTGCAGGCAGCGCTGACGAACGAGCTTTCGGCAACCATCGGTGGAAGTTACACAGACGCCAAGCTGACCGAGGACTTCATCCGCGCCAACTTCGTCGGGCAAAAGGGCGATCGCCTGCCGCTGGTTCCCAAGACACAGCTGACCGCTGCCCTGGATTACGTGGTGCCGTTGCTCCAGGACCGGGAGGTTTCCTTCCACGTTGACGCGGCTTATCGAAGCGCCGTCAACACGTCGGTCAATAACCTGCAGGCCTCAACGGACGACGATACGGGTGAGACGACTGTCGCTGAAAATATTTACTCGACGAACTTCCGGCACCTGGGCGGGTTTACGACTTTGAACGCAGGGGTGGGCTTTCAGGCGACCAAGGCGCTCAAGGTGCGGTTGTACTGCAACAACCTGACCAATCAGTTTGGCATCACGACGTGGGCGGTTGCGCGTCAGCCGGAACAGTCTACTGAGTATGTTACGCGGCCGCGGACGGGTGGTATTAACGTCACGTACAGCTTTCGCTAGGGCTGGTTGTCGCCAGGGGGCGCTGTTTGTTGGGATCGCTTTTGCGCGGACTCGCTGCTGCGCTGATGAGGCGGGCGCGGTGGTGGGGCGTTGCTGACGCCGTGCTGCTCGCGTTGCGGCGGTTGGGGTTCGCTTGCGTTGTGTTGCTGGCGTCGCAAGCGGTTGTGGCTGGGCAGGATTTGCCGCAGGCGGGGCCCGGGGTGCCGGGGTTGGGTCAGCGTGGCGCGGATCTGGCGGAGCCCCGGGCCCCGGGTGTTGGCACGCCAGGGCCTGATGCGCTCAAAGTCGGGTCGGTGGTTTTGCATCGCTGCAACACTGGTGCTCCCTGGTGCGGGTTTCTTGCCCGGCCGCTGGATCCCACCGGGGCGGCATCCTCGGCCACGATTTCCATCTACTTCGAGTTCTATCCGCATACGGACGAGGGTAAGTCCGCTGGGACGCTCGTTGCGACCGAGGGCGGCCCGGGGTACCCGGCAACCGAGTCGCGTGACGAGTACCTGGAGTTCTTTGGTCCTTTGCGCGCAACCCGTGACGTTGTGTTGATGGACAACCGCGGCACGGGACGCTCGGGGGCTATCGATTGCCGCCCGTTGCAAACTGATCCGGGTCTGACTGAAGCCAATATCGGTCGATGTGGACGTACGCTGGGCGCGAAAGCGGGTCTTTACAGCGCAACGCTCGCGACCGATGACCTCGCGGCTATTCTGGACGCGCTGGGATCGGGACCCATCGATCTCTATGGTGATTCGTACGGAACCTTCTTTGAGCAGATTTTTGCTGTCCGTCATCCCGACAGGTTGCGCTCGATCATTCTGGATGGAGCGTATCCGCTCGATGGCGCTGATTACGCGTGGTATCCAAACTATGCGCCGGCCATGCGCGCGAAGTTTGATTTGGCGTGTGAGCGGTCGAGCGGTTGCAGCCGGTTGCTCGGCAGCTCATTGGAGCACATCACGCCAGCGGTCGAGGCACTGCGTCGGGCGCCGGTTCCGGCGCAAGCTCGGGACAGCGACGGGAAAATCAGGAGCTTCACTGCCAATGCAACGCAGCTGGCAATGGTTATGTTTGGCAGCGCGCCTGCGTATGCCACTGTGCGGGAAACTGACGCTGCGGCGCGCGCTTATTTGGCGGGAGACGCGCTGCCCCTGTTACGTCTGATGGCGGAGACTCGAGTGAGTGTCGATTCCCGGGATGAGACGCAATCACCCGCCCGGTTCAGCTCCGGCCTTGCGGCGGCTGTGATGTGTCAGGACGCTCCGCAGATATTCGACATGAGCCTCGACCCGGTGCGTCGAGGGGCAAACCGGGATGCAGCGATCACGCAACGCAAGCATTCGGCGCCCGACACCTATGCGCCATTTACGATCGATGAGTACCGGGGCATGCCCCTCGACTATGCATTCATCGATCAGTGCGCGAGTTGGCCGGCGATTGACGCGGCTCGGGTCGCTTCCATGGCGAAACTTCGAAGCGCGCCGTATCCCGATGTTCCGGCCCTGGTCCTCTCGGGAGACCTCGACAATATGACTCCGGTGGCCGATGGGGCATTGGTGGCGAAGCGATTCGCCCGCGGTCGCCAGGTTGTCGTTCCCAATGGATTTCATGTGAACGCGCTGCCGCACTCACGCAGCGCCTGCCCGGCGGACATTGCCCGGCGGTTTATCGAAACGCTGGATGTCGCAGACACGAAATGCCTGGCGTCGGTGCCGGAAGTCCGAGTGCTTCCCGTATTCGCTTTGCATGTCTTCGACCTCGAGCCGGCTCGTGCGCTGGCGGGAAATCAGGCAAGCCGGGGACAGCTACAGATCGTCACGGGTGCCTTACTCACCGTGGGCGACGCAATTGCGCGTATGGGCTCGAACACCACCGGACGGTCCATTGGCTTGCGGGGCGGCAGTTTCGAGATCGCCGTAGGCGCTGACGGGAAGCGATTGAGCTTGCGGGACGTGCTGTGGACGAACGATTTGCGCGTATCCGGGACGGTGACGTACCCCGGCCGTAGTGGTGACGGCGTGGCTGACCTGACGGTCGCCGGGCCGGAAGGCGCCAACGGTGCGTTGAAGGTTCGGTGGACGGAGGGGCTGCCACGGGCGAAGGCCCAAGTGCACGGGAGCCTTGGGAAAAGTGTCGTTGCGGCGGAGACGGCTGCGCCTTGAGGGGCCGGTTGGGCTTGCCCTGTACGGGCTGCGCGCCGACGGCTACGCTGATCAGATGACCTCCGCGTCCCAAGCGTCAACCGCCGTATCTGCCAGCGTGCGCCATCAAGAGGTCACTCGGCTGCTTCAGAAAGGCGATCTGAGCTCCGCAGCAACCCTTTGCGATCGGCTCATAACCGAATTTCCCCAGTTCCTCCCTGGTTGGCACAGCGCGAGCTTCATCGCGTTGTGCCGCGGTCAGATTGCCGACGCCTCGCAGATGATTCAGCGCGCGCTGACTGGCTCTCCATCTGACCCTCGGTATCTGTTGCAACAGGCACGGGTGCTGGCTGTTCAGCGACGTGTGGCTGAAAGCATTGCCAGTGCCCTGGCTGCCGAAAAAGCGGCGGCGCAGGACGCTCAGCTGCTCGATGCCATCGGTTCCTTTTACAGCTCGGTGGGTGAGCAGGAACGTGCCTTTGAGGCGTACTCGCAGGCCATCGCCCGTGATCCATCACAGGCGATCTTCTGGTTCAACCGGGCCACTGTGCAGCGTTTTGTGGGCCGGCTGACAGGGGCGGAAGAAGATTACGACCGCGCAATTGCGCTGCGACCCAACGACTTCGAGGCCTACACCAACCGTTCCGAGTTGCGTAAGCAGACGCTGGAGCGAAATCACATCGACGCTATGGAACGGCTGCTTGCGCCTGGCATTGCGAGTTGGCGCGGGGAAGTGCAGCTACGTCACGCGCTTGCAAAAGAGTACGAAGACGTCGAGCAATATTCAGACTCCTGGCGGCACTTGGAGCGGGGCGCTCGGCTACGTCGCGAGCATCTGCAATACGACGTTCGTTACGACACTGACACTGTTGACTGGATCATGAAGGCGTTTCCCGACGCACCTGCAGAGCCGATCAACGGATGCCAGAGTGCCGAACCGATTTTCATCGTGGGTCTGCCTCGTAGCGGCACCACCCTCGTGGAACGAATTCTCGGGAGTCATTCCCAAGTGTTCGCTTCTGGCGAGCTGAATCATTTCGCCGCCGCCCTGGTGTCCGCAGCCACGAGCGCAACCGGCGGCAAGCCCTTGCCCCGACCCGAGCTCATCGCCGCCACACGTGACCTGGACTTTGGTGCACTGGGTGCCGACTACCTGGAGCGGACACGGCCAGGGACTTCACAGCGGCGCCATTTCACCGACAAGATGCCGTTGAACTACCTGTATTGCGGCCTGATTCGGCGGGCGCTGCCCAATGCGCGGATAGTGCACGTAACTCGCCACCCCATGGCGTCCTGCTACGCTATGTTCAAGACTTTGTTCAAGGACGGGTATCCTTTCTCTTACGACCTGGAAGATGTCGCGAGATATTACGTGGGCTATCGGCGGCTCATGGACCATTGGCGCACGAGCATGCCGGGAGTCATCTACGATATCAGTTACGATCGCCTGGTCCGGGATCAGGAGAATGAAAGCCGGCAACTGCTCGCAGCCTGCGGGCTCGAATGGGAAGACGGGTGTCTCGAGTTTCACCGGAATCCAACAGTAACGACGACCGCGAGCGCATCCCAGGTGCGCCGCCCGATCTACGAATCGTCGCTCAAACAATGGCGCCACTATGAAAGCCAGCTCGCAGGGTTGCGCAACCAACTGCAGGCGGCGGGAATCGAGGCTGCCGAGCTGAGCACGCAATAGGAAACATTGATGATGGAATCCAGCACTGTTTTTGATGAGGAAACCTGTTACCGCTCCCGGACGGATTTTCCTTCCCTGACGCGGACGGTCGACGGACACCCGGTTGCATTCCTCGACGGTCCCGGGGGCACACAGGTGCCCAAGCCGGTGATTGACGCGATCGTCGATTGCTATCACAACCGGAACGTCAACACGCACGGAAATTTTGCACCGTCGTCAGAGTTGGACGAGAGGATGCTCGAGGCACGCTGCGCGGTCGCGGACCTGCTCGGCGCCGCAGGGCACGAACAGATCTCGATCGGGCAGAACATGACCACATTGGCGTTCTCCCTGTCGCGCGCCATCGGCCGAACGATTCGGCCGGGCGACGAGGTTCTCATCACTCAGTTGGATCACGAGGCCAACCGCGGGCCGTGGCAGCTGCTGCAGGAACGGGGCGCGGTGATCCGCGAAGTGCCATTGCTGCCCACCGGCGAGTTGGACTACGCGGCCATGAAGACGTTGATCACTGACAAAACCCGCTTGTTGGCGCTGGGTTGCTCATCCAACGCCATCGGCACAGTCAACGATCTGAAGCTGGCACGTGAGCTGACACGGGCTGCAGGCGCATTGCTGATATTGGACGCGGTGCACTTCGCGCCCCATTTCCCGGTCGACGTGCAACAGATCGATCCCGACTTCCTGTTGTGTTCGGCCTACAAGTTCTACGGACCCCACGTGGGGATTCTGTATTCACGCCCCGGGGCGCTGAGCGCATTGACGACCGACAAATTGGTTGTCCAGGACGATGAGGCGCCGTATCGAATCGAAACCGGGACGCTGAATCATCCCGCGATTGAAGGTGTAGGGGCGGCAGTGGACTACATGGCGCGATTTGGCCGTGGCGCCACGCGAAGGGAGACGGTCCACGATGCTGTTGCCGCTATCGCGGTGTATGAACACGAGTTGGGGCAACATCTATGGTCGTCGCTCGAGGGGTTGCCGTCGCTGCGTTTGTGGGGCGTGGATTTCTCCAAGCCGATGCGTGCGCCAACGGTGTCGTTCACTATTGATGATGTTGAGGCCAGCCAAATAGCGAAATCGCTCGGCAAGATCGGTATCTGCGTATGGGATGGCAATTTTTACGCGCCACGCCCGGTGGGTGTTTTGAGTATCCCCGGCGGATCGTTGCTCCGTGTCGGATTTTCGATGTACAACACCAAGGATGAGGCCGAAAGACTGGTTCAGTGCGTGGCTGCACTGGCGCGCAAGAAGTGAGGGGGGTTTGGGGCGGATGGGGGGCGCTGCGGCGGTTCGTTGCCCGCGGCGGGGTGGTATTGGGCGGGCTGGCGGTTGGGATTGTGCTGGCCGGTCGCGCGGCCGAAGTGGCTGCGGCCGCGCCGACGTTCTTTTCCGTTGCGCCGGATACTCCTGAAGCTAATTCCACTGAGGAGATTGCCCGGGCAACCACCGAACCGCGGTTCTCTTCACCGTGGGTAGCGTATGTGCCGGCATCCTCAACGGTCCCGTCACCGCGTGCTTTCCTCCATCGCATAGCGGGCGCACCGGGCGAATTGGTCGATTCTTCGACCGCGTATGCCTACGGACGCGCGCTGGCAGCGGCTTCACCCCGCGTTCGTCTGTTTAAGATCGGCCGCTCGGAAGAGGGCCGCGACATCATGTTGCTGGCCATCGCCGACGTAAAAGGCATCGAGCAGCTCGACCAACTCAAAGCCGACACCGCTGCTCTGGCAGATCCGAGGAAAACCGACGCGGCCGCCGCTGCGAAAATCGTCGAGCGTGCGCGTCCCATCTACTATTTCAATGCCGCTTTGCATTCCGACGAGACCGGTTCCACTGAGGCGGTTCTAGAGCTGGCCTACAGGTTGGCTGTCTCTGAGCAGCCGATGATCGACCGCATCCGCAAAAACCTGGTGGTGCTCATCAACCCGGTTTCGAATCCCGATGGACGCGACAAACAGGTGGAGTGGTTCTATCGCTATCTGAAGGGCAAGACCGAGCTCGAGAAGCTGCCTCGCCAGGCGCCGCCGTACTGGTCCAGGTATGCGTTCGTCGATATCAACCGCGACGCGCATCAGCTGACCCACGAGACCACGAAGGCCGTGCAGCGCATGCTGTTTGAATGGCACCCGCAGGTAGTTCACGACCTGCATGAAAGTGTTGCGTTGATGATCACCTGGAATGGGACCGGACCCATCAACGAGCACATTGACGCGCTCTCGTACGATGAGCGAATGGAGCTGAGCTTTCACGAAGTTCAAACCATGACCGGCTTCGGCATGCCGGGCGTGTGGACCTGGAATTTCGGGGACGATTTCGCCCACCTGTTCCTGGATTCCATCGGGCTCAATCACAACTCCATTGGCCGCGGGTATGAGACCTTCGGCAATGGCACGGCGGAAACACTGACTCAGACTGCACCTGCCGATGAGGTGAGCCGCGAGTGGTATCGGCCATCGCCACCACCCGGCACCGCGTTCAAATGGTCAGCGCGTGACAACTTGAATTACACCGAGACGGGCGCGTTGTCAGTACTGGATGCAGCCGCTCAGCAGTCGAAAGTCCTGCTGTCAAACTTCTATCAGAAGGGTCTGAATTCCTGGCAGAAAGGGGTTACAGAGCCACCGTATGCGTTCGTCATCCCGGACAGTCAGGGCGATCCCACTCGCGTGGCCCAACTCGTGGCGCGTCTATTGGCCCAGGGAATTGAGGTGCAGCGCGCCGGCGCGGAGTTGAAGCTGAAGGAGGGAGTGTTCCCCGCGGGCACATACGTGGTGCGGTTGGACCAACCGTATCGCAACTACGCGGTGGATTTGCTGAGCCCACAGCACTATCCCAAGGATGCCGGTGAGCCGTACGACGACATCTCGTGGTCGTTTCCTGCGCACTATCATTTGAATGCGATACCGATTGCCGATCCGGATGTGCGGGCCGCTAATCTGACGCAGCTCACTGAGGCTCCACACGTGAAGGGCGCGGTGGCGGAGGCAGCAGCCGGCACGCCTGGGCGAGCGTATCTGCTGAAGGACACGGGGCAGGAAGGTTTGTTGGAAGCGCGGTTCAGGTTGGCTAAATTCAAAGTTGAAGTAGCAGAGCGGCTCTTCAGCGTGGGCTCGGTGGAGTATCCCGCCGGGTCATGGATCCTTGCCGCTCAGCCTGGACTTGCGAAGGCCATGGAAGATACTGCCGGCCAACTCGGGCTCGACTTTGTTGGCGTGGCCACGGTACCCGAGGTCAGTCATCACGCGGCTCCCGTGCCACGGCTGGGAGTTTGGATTCCTTGGGCGGATACAGACACGAGTGGCTGGACGCGGTACTCACTCGACCAGCGCCACATCCCCTATTCATATGTGCGTGATGAAGACGTTCGCGCCGGGAAGTTGCGCAGCAAATACGACGTGCTTCTGTACCCGCATGTTGATCTCGAGCTCGCAGAACAAATTCAGGGTATTCCGAAAGCCTGGGGCCCGATGGCTTTCAAGAAGACGCGGCTGACACCGAGTCACGGTACGCCGGCGGAGTCTGACGACATCACCGGCGGTATCGGTTGGGCGGGTCTCGGGGAGATCCAGCGGTTCGTCGACAGCGGTGGACTGCTCATCACCCTAGGCAGTGGATCGATGCTGCCGCTCGAGGGCGGCATCATCCGCGGCGTCCGTCGTGAGTCGGGAGGCGTGCCTCGCAGCTCCCAAGGTGGCGGTTCCGCATCAGCGGCTGCTGCGCAAGATGCTGAGACACGTACGCCGGGTAGTCATCTACGGGTAACGTTTGCCAGGCCGGATCATCCCATCGCTTATGGTTATGCGGCGCACACCTATGTGTTTCGCCAGAACTTTCCTCTCTACGCGATTCCCCGGTATTGGCTGCGGATGGCGTATTGCACGACGTGCCTCGACGGTCCCGTCGACCCGAGTGGTGTCGTGCTCGAATGGGGCGACCGCGATGGCGCTCCGTTTGTCGTGAGCGGCCAGGCCTGGGGTGAGCAGAATTTGATCGGCCGTGCAGCGATTCTGGATATGCGCGCTGGCGCGGGGCATGTGGTGGCGTTCAATTTCAACCCGTTGCACCGGGATCTGAATCGCGGGGACCAGCGGATGCTGTGGAACGCTATCATCAATTGGCAGTATGAGCTGACGTTGCATTGAGGGGCCCAATGACTGATACCGATTCGACTCCGCCGCCCAGTCCGACGACCGAAGATGGCGACGCCGCGTACAAGCAACGCATGGAGCGTCGCAAGGCGATTCAGGAAAAGCGCATTGCCGAGACCGTCGGCGAACAAGGCCTGGTCATCGTGCATACGGGCGCAGGGAAGGGGAAGACCACAGCGGCGTTGGGCATGGTCCTTCGGAGCCTAGGTCACGGCCACCGTGTCGCCATCGTGCAGTTCATCAAGGGAGCATGGGAGCCGGCGGAGAAGCGCGCTTTCGAGCCGTGGGGCGATCAAATTGTCTTCCACGCTACTGGTGGCGGCTTCACGTGGGAGACGCAGGACCGTGTGCGCGACAAGGAGATGGCGCAGGCCGGATGGGAGGTGGCGCTGGGCTATTTGGCGGACCCTGCTTTCAAGCTGGTGCTCCTCGACGAGGTGAATGTCGCGCTACGCAAGGACTATGTATCCGTCGAGCAGGTGCTCGATGGAATCGAACGTCGTCCTGCCAACACTCATGTCGTCCTTACCGGACGCAATGCCCCGGATGAGATCATCGAGCGCGCAGATCTCGTTACTGAGATGACGCTGGTCAAACATCCGCTGAAGCACAAGAAAGTTCGCGCGCAGGCGGGGATCGAGTTTTGACCTAGCGTGAAACACGCTTTTGACATCCCCCGCATCATCATCGCGGGTGCATCTTCCAACGTAGGCAAGACCACGATCACGGCCGGCTTGATTGCTGCTCTTCGGCAACAAGGGTTGATTGTTCAGCCGTTCAAATGCGGGCCTGACTACGTCGATCCCAGCTACCACGAACGCGCTGCGGGCCGACCGTGCCGCAACCTCGACACGTGGATGTTGAGTGACTCGCAACTGCTGGAGACGTTTGCGCGGGCGTGTCAGGACGCTGACATTGCGATAGTCGAGGGCGTGATGGGCCTCTACGATGGCAGTGACTGGCATGACGAGCGCGGCTCGACGGCGCAGATCGCAAAGCTTTTGGGCGCACCGGTGCTGTTGGTGTTCGATATATCGGGTTCGGCACGAAGTGCCGCGGCTGCTGTTCTTGGCTACACGCACTTCGATCCCGCCGTGGCGATTCGCGGCGTTGTGCTCAATTTCGCCGGGTCTGAAGGGCACGCTAAGGGATGCGCGGGCGCGATTGAGCGCGCAACGACGTTGCCGATAATGGGCTGGCTGCCGCGTGATATGCAGCTCCAGATACCGGAGCGGCATCTGGGGTTGGTGCCGGGCGGAGAGCAGGTCGACAGCGACGCGCTGATTGCGCAAATGGCGGCGGCGGTGAGCGCGCGGTTTGATGTGAGTGGGATTGTGGCGGTTGCCAAGGCTGCTGTGAGTGGTACAGCGGCGACGGGATCGCCCGCGCGCGGTCCGAGCGGGCCGCCCATCACCGGCGGCGCGGACCAGATCGTCGTCGCTAATGCCCGTCGAAGCGCGCCGCGGCCAGTCCTCGCCGTCGCACGCGATGAAGCATTCTGCTTCTACTATCCCGAAAACCTGGAGCTGCTAATCGAGGAGGGCGCCGCAGTTGAGTTCTTCAGCCCCCTTCGCGACGAGCGGCCGAGCACGACGGCTGCAGGTGTTTATCTGGGCGGCGGTTATCCGGAGCTCCATGGTCCAGCGCTGGCGTCCAACACGGAGCTGTGGCGTGCACTGAGGGAAATGCACGCTGCTGATTTACCCATTTACGCCGAATGCGGCGGCTTCATGGTGCTGACAGAGGGACTGACGGACGCGGATGGACACACCTGGGCGATGGGAGGTCTGCTGCCCGGCTTTGCGCGCATGAGCGGCAAGTTGGCGGCACTCGGCTATCGGCACGCCACGGCGTTGCGGGCAAATTTGCTGGCGGAGCCTGGTGAATCACTTCGCGGGCATGAGTTTCGTTACAGCTCCTGGGTCCGTGACACCACTGTCGCTGACGAAACCGCGGCGTGGGAAGTCAAGGGCACGCGCGGTGAGGTGCCGAATGACGGCGTTGGTTACGCGCGAGGTAACTTGCTGGCGAGTTACCTGCATGTGCACTTCGGTCAACGGCGGAACTTGGCAGAGCGGTTCGTGCGGCGGCTACGGCACGCGGGGTAAACGCTGCGCCGACCAAACGGCGCGCCGGCCAACGCTGCGCCAACTGACTCGTCCGACGCCTACAACTTGTGCGTCGACAACAACAAACTAGTTTCCGTGTTAGATATCCCCTCAATCAACCGGATTCGCCCCAACACCCGGTCGAACGCCTCCAGGCTATCGGCACGGAGCTCGGCGACGATATCCCAGCGTCCGTTGGTGGTGTGGAGGGCGGCAACCGCGGGATCACCGCGTAGGGTCCTAATCACTTCGTCGGTGCGATTGCCTTCAACGGCTACCAACGTCAGCGCACGTATCCGCTGCGCTTCCTCTTGCGGCCGCAGCCTCACGGTGTAACCAACGATCGTTCCATCGCTTTCCAGACGGGCGAGGCGGTTCTGCACCGTGCCACGCGCCACCCGCAGCTTGCGGGCGAGGGTCGCCACTGAGGTGCGGGCGTCGTCTCGAAGCAGCCCCACGAGTTGCCGGTCGATGTCGTCCAACGTATGCGCTCCGCGCCAAATGAGTGCACATCTTAGTCAAAACGCCAGTTGAGGTCATCATTCTGTTCACAATTAGGGGTAATTTGATCAGTTTTCTGGCTATTTATTGGCTCGCCACCCCGGTGACACTAGTCGCGCTTCAGTTACCGCATAGCGTGGAGGGGATCATGGTTGACTACATCGGGGTCGAACGAGTCCAAGAGCTCGTGGCCCGCACCGGCCCGGCCCGCTTCATGGAAGCGCTCGCGACGGAAATCGAAAGCGACTATCGCCGCTGGCGCGAGTTCGACAAATCGCCACGACATGCGACGCATTCCGCCGTGGGGGTCATCGAGTTGATGCCCACCAGTGACGGGCGGTTGTACTCGTTCAAGTATGTCAATGGTCACCCGAAGAATACCGCTTCAGGGTTGCTGACCGTCACGGCATTCGGCGTGCTCGCCGATGTTGAGACCGGGTATCCCCTGTTGTTGTCCGAAATGACATTTACAACGGCGCTGCGCACGGCCGCCATGTCAGCCCTGGCGGCGCGCCGGATGGCCCGACCTGCGAGCCGCGTGATGGCCTTGATTGGCAACGGCGCGCAAAGCGAGTTCCAGGCGATTGCATTCCATCACATGGTGGGCATCCGTGAGCTGCGGCTCCATGACACCGACAGCCGGGCGATGCTGAAACTCGAGCGAAACCTGTTGCAAATGGGGTTGCAGGGTTTGCGCATCGTGCGCTGCGCTTCGGCCGCCGAAGCCGTTCGCGGTGCCGATATCGTGACCACGGTGACCGCAGACAAGCGCAACGCCGTGATCCTGACCCCTGCAATGATTCAACCCGGCATGCACATCAACGCTGTTGGTGGCGACTGTCCGGGCAAAACGGAGCTGCATGCAGACATTCTGCGCAGGTCGGACGCGCGGGTCATCGTGGAATTTGAGCCACAGTGCCGGATTGAAGGGGAAATACAGCAGTTGGAGGCTTGGTTCCCGGTTACGGAATTCAGTGACGTGCTGGCCGGTAAAGCCGTTGCGCGTACGAACGACCAGGAAGTGACGATATTCGACTCCGTGGGCTTTGCACTGACGGACTTCTCCGCTCTGAGATATCTCTATCGCTTGAACCGCGCGTCGCGCACGGTGCCTGATGATATTGATCTCGTGCCGGACCTGGATGATCCGAAGGATCTGTTTGGCGGTCTGGCGCGTGAGATCGATCTGACTCGCCCGCCGCGCAACAATTGGCCAGCCTCTGACAGCTTGCGGGCGGCTGACGGCCGGCTCGGCTCATGATGGGGCTCGGTGCACGAACTGCGGCCCTGATTGGCGCTCCCACTGATGTTGGGGCGGCCGACCGTGGAGCGTCGATGGGGCCCGAAGCACTGCGTGTCGCAGGGTTGGGCGCTGCTCTGACTCGCCATGGCCTGAAGGTCATTGATCGCGGCAACGTGAGTGGCCCGCCAAACCCGTCATTGCCACCCGTCGGCGGCTACAGACATCTGGCGGAAGTGTATGAATGGAACCGGAATGTACACGAGGCCATCTACCGGGATCTGGAGCAGGGAAATCTGCCTGTACTGTTGGGTGGTGATCACAGCCTGGGCATCGGTTCCATCAGCGCTGTAGCCCGTCATTGCCGCGCGACAGGCCAGGACCTGCGCGTGCTGTGGCTCGATGCGCACGCCGATTTCAACACCAGTGAGCTGTCTCCCAGCGGCAATCTGCACGGCATGCCACTGGCGTGCCTGTGCGGATTCGGCCCGCAGGAGTTGGTCCAACTGGGAGGCGCCGCGCCGGCAATCAGCCCGCAGTGGATCCGGCAGGTCGGCATCCGCAGCGTCGACTCAGGCGAGAAGCGGTTCGTACACGAGCAGGGCCTGGAAGTATTCGACATGCGCTCGATCGATGAGATGGGCGTGCGTCACGTCATGGATCTGGCTCTTGCCGACATGGACGCCAACACTCACCTGCACGTCAGCTTCGATGTGGATTTCCTGGACCCGGAAATTGCGCCCGGAGTGGGTACCACGGTGCCTGGCGGCCCCTCCTACCGGGAGGCGCAGTTGTGTATGGAAATGATTGCGGACACCGGGCGCCTCGGGTCGCTCGATGTGGTGGAGCTCAATCCGGCACTCGATGTGCGCAACAAGACGGCTGCGCTGGCGGTTGATCTCATCGAGTCACTGTTCGGCAAGAGCACCCTGATTCGCAGGCCGGCGTTGGAGCGCACGTTCCTGCGGCCGGAGCGTGATCTGCTCGCAGCGAGTGCTGCCTTCAGACCAGTCGCGGCATCCGCTCCGCCAAAAAATCAATAAACACCCGT
>Ga0137415_10000281_pt1 | contig 46465 bp, 39 predicted proteins | sample CZODoug3_1_1_16f_FD_183082 | JGI IMG/M metagenome (GOLD analysis project Ga0137415, IMG submission 183082) | Vadose zone soil fungal communities from Angelo Coast Range Reserve, California, USA - CZODoug3_1_1_16fungal (Hybrid Assembly) | ecosystem: Environmental > Terrestrial > Soil > Vadose...
GGTATTTCTTTTCGACCTCGAGCAAGGTCAACGCAAGTTGTCTTGGGTCTTCCACCCTTAGCATTCCATCTCAGGTTGAGATAGATGTCCAGGTACTTTACAGCGCTGGTGACCTGCACGCCCAAATTTTGTGGGATAGCACTTCGCCATATTTTAGCTAAGCGCGACTATCGGAAGCTAACAGAGGACTATCTTCCCACAAAACTTGACACGCTGCGCACTGCCGCATAGCGTACAGAGTGGGTGTTCCGTGAATTTGTCAGGAGCAGGGGAGTGGGTTCTTTTCTGTCGCCACAACTGAAACGTCTGTTGAGCTACGCTGGGCCGTATCGGTTTTCGCTGGGCCTGGGTGTGGCGCTGCTGCTGGTTGTGGGTGTGGCGGAAGCGGTGATTGGCTTGATGATCAAGCCGATCATTGACCGGGTGCTGAATCCCGCGGCGCCGGATTCGAACGTGATTTTGTACAGCATCCCCCACGGGCCGTCGCTGTACCTGAACCACCTTTTTCCGCACAGCATTCACAACGTATGGGCCGTCGTTTCCATCTCGCTGCTGGTGGTGTTCGCGGTGAAGTCGCTGGCGGAATTTGGCGGCAGCACGCTGGTACAGTTTGTGGGGCTGCGCGCGCTGACCGATTTGCGGAACGAAGTGTACGCAAAGATCATTCGCCAGCCGATTGGATTTTTCCAGCATCAACCGACTGGACGCGTCATGTCCGCGGTGATCAATGATGTCGAACGCGCTCGCCCGGCGCTCTCCGAATATCTCGCCGAAGTCTTTCGCCAGACTTTTTCCTTCTTTGCTTTTCTCTCCGTCCTCATCTACGTGGACTGGAGGATGACCCTGGGCTGCGGTATTTTTCTGCCGCTGGTGGTCTGGCCGATCGGCAAGCTGGGGCGGAAAATCCGGCGCTCCGTGGAAAGCAGCCAATCCAAGCTCGGCGAATTGAATCAGATTCTGCAGGAAACCGTGGCCGGCAACCGCGTGGTGAAGGCCTTTGGCATGGAGGATTTCGAAATCGGAAAGTTTCGCGCCGCGGCAAAACGCTTGCTGCGCGAGACGATGCGCTGGGTGCGCACGCAGGTGATCAGTTCGCCGCTGATGGATTTGCTCCTGCCCGTCGTTATTTCGCTCCTTCTGCTCTATGCCCGCGACAAAATCCGCCACGAGCAACTGACCATCGGATTGTTTTTCACGTTTGTGTACGCGCTCTTCAAATCCTACGAGCCTGTGAAGCGAATGGGCGCGGTTTACCAGCAATTTCAACAGGCGCAGGGCGCCACCGCGCAGGTGTTCGCCTATCTCGACATGAAAGAGGAAGAACGCGACGCGCCCGACGCAAGGGAACTGCCGCCCTTCTCCCGCGAAATCGAATTCGAGAACGTGAGTTTTTCTTATGACACCACGCCCATCCTGCGCGACATCCGCTTCTTGGCGCGCAAAGGTGAGTTGGTCGCCTTTGTCGGCTCCAGTGGCGCAGGAAAAACCACGCTGGTAAATCTCATCCCACGCTTGTACGAAGTAACCGGTGGGACGATTCGCGTGGATGGCCGGGATATCCGCACCGTGAAGCTCAGCTCCCTGCGCGGGCAGATCGCCATGGTCACGCAGGAGAATATTCTTTTCTACGATACGGTGTGGAACAACATCTGTTACGGGCAGAGCAACGTGAGCCGCGAGCGCGTGGTGCAAGCGGCGCAGGCGGCATTGGCGCATGATTTCATTCAGGAGCTTCCGCAGGGCTACGACACGCTGATCGGCGAGCGCGGCACGCGGCTGAGCGGCGGCCAGCGGCAGCGCATCGCTATTGCCCGCGCGATTCTGAAAGATTCGCCGATCCTGATCCTGGACGAAGCGACTTCCGAGCTCGACTCCGAATCCGAACTCTACGTTCAGAAGGCGCTCGGCAACCTGATGGTCGGGCGCACCACTTTTGTGATCGCTCACCGCTTGGGAACTATCCGCAAAGCCGATAAAATTCTAGTGTTGGAGGATGGGCAGATTCGCGAGAGCGGCACTCACGCGGAATTGCTTGCCAGGGGCGGAAGCTACGCGCGGCTGCACGATTTGCAGTTCGCCGACCAGGATGCAGTTACCCCGGCAGGTGCGCCCTCCACCGGACCGATAAAATCGAGCAATCCCACATGACCCCAAAGACCGGAACTGAAGCACGACACGAAGTCCCCGCAAAATTGGAATGCAGATCCATGACGGGCTACGCCATGGTACGAGGCGAGCACGCGGGGTGGGCGATTCGCATCAGCGTGAAAAGCGTGAATCACCGTTTTCTGGACATCAAGCTGCGCATGCCGGATTCGCTGGAGCCCTACGAACTGCGGCTGCGCCAAGCGGTGAAAAGTCGGATTCATCGCGGCCACATTGACATTCACGTGAATGTAGAGCCCGGCGAAGCGGCACCCGTGCATGTGAATCGCGAATTGCTGCAGGCGTATTTGCGCGCCGCGGACGAGCTGCGGCAACAGACCGGCGCGAAATCCGAGCTTGATCTGGTCTCGCTGCTGCGTTTGCCGGGCGTGATCGGCGGGCTGGCTCCGACGCTGCCGGATTCGGAGGAAGAGCAGGAGGCACTGGGCAAAGTGCTGGAGTCGCTGCTGGCCGACGCGGTTTCGAAAATGGACGAGATGCGCCGCACGGAAGGGCGCCACCTGACGGAGGAGCTTCGCGCGCGGCTGGTCCGCATTTCGGAACAAACGGAGCAAGTTCGCGGCTTGATGGAAACGCTACGACCGGCGTTTGCGCGAAGGCTGGAATCGCGGCTGAAGGATCTTCTGAACGGCGCGCAAATTGATTCCGGGCGGCTGGCGCAGGAAGCGGCGCTGCTGGCCGAGCGCAGCGACATCAGCGAAGAGCTCGACCGGTTGCGGAGCCACCTGCAGCAATTCACGAAACTTCTGGACGGCGCGGGAGAGCTCGGCAAAAAACTGGATTTTCTGCTGCAGGAAATGCATCGCGAAGCCAACACCATGCTTTCGAAAACGCCGGGCGTGGAGAGCGAGGCACTGGCCATCACCGGATTATCACTGGAAATCAAATCGGAGATCGAAAAATTGCGCGAACAGGTCCAGAACATCGAATGAGCGAGATCAAGCGAATTGAGCCGCTACTTCTGATTTTTTCCGGGCCTTCGGGGTCCGGCAAATCCACGCTGGTACAGAAAGTTCTGGAGCTGCCGGGGACGATGCCCTCAGTGTCATGTACCACAAGGCCACGCCGCGCGACTGAGGCCAGTGGAAAATGTTATGATTTCGTCACGTCGGAGCAGTTCGACGCCATGGTCGCCCGGGGCGAGTTTCTCGAGTACGCACGCGTCTTCGGCAAGCATTCCTACGGCACGCCCAAGAAGTGGCTCGAAGAATCCCGCAGCAAAGGAATCGACCTGGTCCTGGAGATTGACGTCCAGGGCGCCGCGCAGGTGAAGCAAAAGTTGCCTGAGTCGGTGGCAATCTTTATACTTCCTCCCTCGCGCCAGGAGCTGGAGCGGAGGCTGCGCAGCCGCGGGATGGATGCGGACGACGAAATTGCGCGGCGTCTGGCGAAGGCCAAGGGCGAGATCGAGTTGGCTGAAAAGTTTTACGATTTTTGTGTGGTGAACGACGACGTCGAACGCGCGGGAAGGGAAGCACAGGCCATTGTTATGGCGCTGCGCTGCTCGAGTGCCCGGCGGGGCGAAGTCGTGAAGAAAGTTCTGGGATCATTTGGAGGGTAAGACACTTATGACCGTGCAAACCAAAGCTCCCGAAAGCCAGTTTGCGTATGTTGTCCTTGCAGCGCGTCGCGCCCGCCAGATCATGGCAGGGGCGCCGCCAATGCTGGAGAACCCACGCACTCAGAAGGCCACGCGAATTGCATGTGACGAAGTGAACCACGGATTAATCGAATACGATTTCACGGAAGCGTTCCCCAGTGAAGAGGAAAGGGAGAACGCGAAGCGGCGCAAGTAGAGCGCCCGCGAGGTCTCCATGCGCATCACCCTCGGCGTTACCGGCGGAGTTGCGGCTTACAAGTCCGCGGAACTCGTGCGCCGCCTGCAGACCGAGGGGCACACCGTGCAGGTGGTGATGACGCGCGCCGCACGCGAGTTCATCACGCCGCTTACCTTCGCCGCGCTCAGCGGGCAAAAAGTGATCACCGACCTTTTTACGGGTGGGGATTCCGGCGACGCGAATCTGGAATCCGCGATTGAGCATATTGCTGTTGCGCAGAGGACGGATCTGCTGCTGGTGGCTCCGGCGACGGCGGATACGCTGGCGAAGTTTGCGCGTGGCTTGGCGGATGATTTTCTCTCCACACTTTATCTGGCTTCCACGGCGCCCGTTGTGCTGGCGCCGGCCATGAACGTCAATATGTGGCAGCATCCCGCGACGCAGGAAAATCTTGCGGCGCTGCGGAAGCGCGGCGTGCGGATCGTGGAACCTGGTGAAGGGTATCTGGCTTGCGGAATGACGGGGCCGGGACGGTTGGCGGCACAGGATGAAATTTTGAAGGCAGTGCGCGAGATTGTGGAAGCGCAGCAGGATTTGGCGGGAGAGACGGTGCTGGTGACGGCCGGGCCGACTTACGAAGATCTCGATCCCGTTCGATTCATCAGCAATCGATCGTCGGGGAAGATGGGCTATTCGGTGGCGGAGGCGGCGGCGCGGCGTGGAGCGAAAGTGGTTTTGATTAGCGGGCCGACGGCGCTGGAGACTCCGGAGGGTGTGGAGCGGATTGACGTTCGCACTGCGGAACAGATGCTGCGGGCGGTGCAGTCGCGGTTTTCGGCGGCTTCGATTGCGGTTTTTGCGGCGGCGGTTGCCGATTACCGTCCCGCCGAGCCTGCTGCGGTAAAAATCAAGCGGAAGAATGAGGCGCTGACTGTTCGGCTGGAGCCGAATCCGGATATTCTTGCCACAATGGCGAAAGATAAGGGCGACCGCCTGGTGGTGGGTTTTGCCGCAGAAACGGATCATGTCGCGGAAAACGCCCGCAAGAAATTGACCCAGAAGAATGCGGATCTGATTGTGGCCAACGACGTGACCGCCGAGGGCGCCGGGTTTGACGTGGATACAAATATCGTTACGATTTTTTCGCGCGACGCCCGCGACCTGCCGCTGCCGCGAATGACGAAAGCGGAAGTGGCGCAGAGGATTCTCGACGAAGTTTTGCGGCTGCGCGGCACGCTGCGCAGCAAACCGGCTACACACCGCGCCGGCGACTGAACCCATCATGCCTGAACGTTTCCCCGCATCACTGCAGCAGAAAATCGAAGACCGCCTCCGCTACTACGAGGACCTGGGCATCCGGCTTTTTTACACAGACCGCGGCCCTGGCAGCACGGGCCTTGCGGCCCAGGAAGCGGTTGCTTCCGCGCCATCGCCCACACCCGTTTTTGAGGAGACCGCATTGCCCAAGTCCACACCGAAGCCCGCACCAGCGAAGGCCGCCCCTCCTGCGATGCATCCTCCATTGGTCGTGCCGCCCACCGGGCCGTCGCTGTTCGAAGCGATGGACAAAGTGAAGGACGACACGTTGCTGAAGATTCGCGAAGACCTGGGCGAATGTACGCGCTGCAAACTGCACAAGGGACGCAACAAAATTGTGTTTGGTGATGGGAATCCCAAGGCGCAGCTTGTTTTCGTTGGAGAAGGCCCGGGCGCTGATGAAGACATGCAGGGCTTGCCGTTCGTCGGGCGCGCGGGAAAACTGCTGACACAGATGATCGAAGCGATGGGATTGCAGCGCAAGGACGTTTACATCTGCAATGTGGTGAAGTGCCGGCCGCCGGAGAATCGCGCTCCCGAGCCCGACGAGGTTTCCACCTGCTCGCCATTTCTGATGCGCCAGATTGACTCCATTCATCCCAAGGTGATCGTGTGCCTTGGCGCGACCGCCGCCAAAACGATTCTCAACACCACGCGCGGCATCTCGCAATTTCGCGGCGAGTGGCTGGAATGGCGCGGCCACAAGCTGATGGCCACGTATCATCCAGCGTATCTTTTGCGGAATCCGCCCGCGAAGGCCGACGTCTGGAAAGACCTGCAAAAAGTCATGGCCGAGCTCGGCCTGCAGCTGCCCAAGAAAGCCAAGTCCTGAAAATTTGCGATGGGAATTCTTCTTGGCCTGGCCACCGCGCTGTCTTGGGGATCCGCGGACCTATTCGCACGGTTTGCCACGCGCCGGATCGGCACATTCCGCACCATGTTGTACATGCAGATGTGCGGATTCTGCTTGGTGACGTTGGCGATGCCGCGCCTCGGGGGCTGGGGACATCTCTTCGACGGCTCTGGTTGGCAGCCGTGGGCCTGGGGCATTCTGGCCGGCGTACTGAACACGTTTTCGACGCTGGCGCTCTATCGCTCGTTTGAAATTGGAAAGTTGTCGATTGTCGCGCCGATTTCCGCGTGCTATCCAGTGCTGACAATGCTGCTTTCTGCGTTGACCGGAGAGCGGCTGACGCCGTTGCGATTAGCCGGTCTGGCGCTGACGATTGCGGGAGTGATTGTGGTGGCGCGCGGCGAGCAGGCACCGGGCGGCGCGAATCCAATTGACGAGCAAATGCAGCCGGCAAAAAAGGGGTTGGGGGTGAATTGGGCGATCTTCTCCGCGGTTTGCTTCGGAGTGATGTTCTGGCTGCTTGGATTGCGAGTGGTGCCGCTGCTTGGAGGTGCTCCTTCGGTGTGGATTATCAGGTTAACGAGCGCTGTCACCACAGCGCTGGTCATGCTGGCAGCTCGGCAATCGATGGCGCCTCCGCCGCGCCAGGATGCGCCGTGGATCCTTGGCGTCGGATTCCTCGACACCAGTGCGTACGTTTTCAATAATTACGGCATGCTGCACGAACAGACGTCGGTCGTCAGCGTGCTCGCCTCGCTCTATGGGGCGGTGACGGTTGCGCTGGCAGCGCTGTTCCTGCGCGAAAAAGTTTCTCCGTCGCAGTGGCTCGGCATCCTAGCAATTTTCATCGGGATCATTTTGATCAGCCGCTGAACGTTCTTCTACCTGTAGATTTTTTCCGATCCTCGCGCTGCTGCTACACTACCCACGGCATGTCCGCTTCCTTTTGCAACGTCGCGCTTCCGGTTCCGCTCCGCAACACGTTTACGTATTCCATACCGGAAGCTCTGCGCGCGCAGGTGCAACCCGGTTCCCGCGTTCTGGTGCCATTTCGCAAGAAGTCTCTAGTGGGCGTGGTGGTCGAGCTTGCCGAAACATCGCCCGCCGAAACGAAAATCCGCGAAATTACCAAAGTTCTCGAGCTTGTTCCCGCGCTGACGCCGAAACTTATCGAACTTGCTCACTGGATCGCGGGCTACTATCTGGCGCCTATCGGCGAAGTGTTTCGCGCCATGCTCCCGCCGGTCACCGAACTCACCGCGCGGCGGCAGATTTTGTTGACAGATACCGGAAAGGCGCTTGCTACCGACCTGCAGCAGGGAAAATTTCTCACGGAACTGTCGGGGAGCGAGGCCGAATTTCTGCAAAAACTCCTTGAGAAAAAGGGCCTCCTGCAATTCGCTTCGTATTCGAGGCTCGGCATCGAACTTGACGCACTGCAAAGGCTTCAGCGGCACGGCTACGTGCAGCTCCAGGAGACCGTGCAGGGGCGCAAGCGCAAAGTTCACAACGTAATTGCCTGGAAGGGCGGGGCAGGCGTCGCTGGGAAACCGCTGGCCGAAAAAGAAGTGCGCATCCGTGCCCTGCTCGAAACTGAGCGCGGGCCGCTGCCTCTGCCGCAATTGCTGAAGCTTGCCGGTGTGTCTCGTGCGCTAATCGAACGCATGCTGCGCGATGGTTTGTTGGAAACTTGGGAAGAGCCCATCGATCCTGCCGAAGACCCCTTCGACGTTGGCTATTCGCCGCCGGCACACTCGCTGAACGAGTCGCAGGAGCGAGCATTCAGCTCTATCCGCGCGCGATTCGAACTGGGCGAATTCGGCGTGCAACTGATTCACGGCGTCACCGGCAGCGGGAAAACCGAGGTGTACCTCCGAAGCGTGCAAGAGACTTTGGCGCGCGGGAAAACCGCGATCGTTCTGGTGCCTGAAATCGCGCTTACGCTGTGGATCGGGCGCCAGTGCCGCGCGTGGTTCGGAGCGCATTTTGAGGGTGTCGCCGTTTTGCACTCGGCGCTCAGCGACGTGGAACGCGCGCGCGAATGGTGGCGCGTTCGAAACGGCCAGGCGCGCGTAGTAGTCGGCACACGTTCCGCGATTTTTGCCCCGGTCGAAAACCTTGGCCTGGTGATCGTGGACGAAGAACAGGAAAACAGCTTCAAGCAGGAAGAGACGCCTCGGTATCACGGACGCGACGTGGCCATCGTTCGCGCGAAACTGGAAAATGCCGTCGCGTTGCTGGGTTCCGCCACTCCGGCGCTTGAGACCTATCACAACGCCACCAGCGGCAAGTACGAACTGCTCACCATGGCTTCACGCGTGGAAAATCGTTCGCTCGCCGCGGTGGAAATTGTGGATCTGCGCACGGAATTCCAGCAGACCCACCAGACCAGCCCTATTTCGAAAATTCTGCACGACGGCATCGCCGAGTGCCTTTCCTTCAACACTCAGGTGCTTATTTTGATCAATCGCCGCGGCTACTCGTGGTCGGTGCTTTGCCGGAGTTGCGGCGCTTCCGTGCAGTGCGCCAATTGCAGCATCTCGATGACGTATCACAAGAGCCGCAACCGCCTGGAGTGCCACTACTGCGGCTTCGTTCAGGCGGTGCCCAAGACGTGCCCGAAGTGCGATTCGAAGTATGTTTATTTTTTTGGCGAAGGCTCGGAGCATCTGGAGGAGCGGCTGCGCAAGGAGTTTCCCGGCGCGCGGATTGCACGGCTGGACCGCGACGCCGTGCGCACCAAGCAACAATATCAGGAAACGCTGGGCGCGTTTGCCGGCGGTGCGCTGGACATTCTTGTTGGTACGCAGATGCTCGCGAAGGGCCACGACTTCCAGCGCGTCACGCTGGTGGGTGTGATTTCCGCGGATTCTTCGCTGACCCTTCCCGACTTCCGCGCCGCCGAGCGCACGTTTCAGCTCCTGACGCAGGTTGCCGGGCGCGCCGGACGAGGCGAGCTTCCCGGCCGCGTGCTGATTCAGACGTATTATCCAGAGCACTACGCGATTCAAGATGCCGTCCGCCAGGACTATCTTTCGTTTTACGAGCGTGAACTGCACTTCCGCCGCATGATGGCGTATCCGCCGTTCACTTCACTGGCGAATGTGATTGTACGCGACACGAATCTTGAAAACGCGATTCGCTGGTCGCGGCGCCTCTCGGAATACTTTTCACCGTCGGATGGAAAAGGCATCCGCATTCTCGGCCCCGCTTCCGCGCCGCTCGCACGTTTGAAGAAAGAGCATCGCTTCCAGTTTCTACTCAAATCGCCGAAACGCTCCGTCATCACGAAGTTGCTCAGCGGCGCGCTCTCTTTCTGCGACGCCAACGAAATCCCCCAGACCGCCGTCCTCGTGGATATGGATCCGCTTTCGCTTCTGTAGCCGTCCCGCAAGCCGTGTGTCCCGGTCGCTCCAGACGAGCGGAACATGACCCATCCATTCGAATGCACGTGAAAAAACTGCGTTTTTATTGGGCTTTTTTGCAAAATGTCGGCGCGCCGACATGAAAACCGGCTCGGCAGCCGGTCCTTCAGCGTTCAATAGGAAGCCACTTGCCGGTGCCAATTTGGTCCCGGAGACCGCATCAACCGTGAGCGACACAGTCGAGGCACAGCCGATACAATCAAATTGTTTGGAAAATCGCTGCCTGCGAATAGAGGACCAACATGGGGCAAAACTTACAACACACAATCTCGCTTCTCACTAGCACTCCCGCGACTCTCAATGCGCTTTTGCGTGATCTGCCGGAAACATGGACGCACCGAAATGAAGGGGAAAATACCTGGAGCGTGTTCGACGTCGTGGGCCATCTGATTCACGGCGAGCGCACGGATTGGATCCCGCGGGTGAAAATGGTGCTGCAATTTGGCGAGACTCGGGCGTTTGAAAAATTTGACCGATTTGCGCAGGCGCGAGAGAGCCAGGGTAAATCGCTCGGGCAGTCATTGGATGAATTTGCCCATTTGCGATCGGAAAACCTGGACGAATTGCGCGGATTGAATCTCCGGCAAGAGGACCTTGAGCGCCGCGGACGGCATCCCGCCCTCGGAGTTGTCACACTCTCCGAACTGCTGGCGACCTGGGCGGCTCATGACTTGACGCATCTGCATCAAATTTCGAGGATCATGGCCCACCAATACCGAGAGGCCGTCGGTCCGTGGCGCGACTACCTGGGCGTGCTGAAGTGCGCCGGGCACAGCTCACCTTAGCGCACTAGCCCGTTTCACGGCGGTTCCAGAAAAAATATCCGGGCAGTCCGAGGAGCATCAGGGCGATCGCGACGAGCAGGTACGTGAATTCGTGCGGATCCTTCGCCGCAGCGTAGATAGCGTTGCCCACGATAGCTAGCGCGGCGAACACGAAGAGCAGCGGCGTCAATGGATAGCCTGGGACGCGATAGGGAATTGGCTTTCCGGAATTCGCCCGGCGAATCGGGAAGATGCTTGCGGCGCCGAGTCCATAAAAAATCCAGCCGATAAAAATCGCACCGCTCGCCAGCTTGGCGAACCCGGCGGCAGACGCCAGCACGCATGACCAAACTCCCAGGGCCAGAATCGCGGCAGCCGGAGTGCCGAAGCGCGGATCGACCTCCGCGAGTTTTTTAAAAAACAAATTATCGTTGGCCATGGCAAAGAAAACGCGCGGCGCGGTGAGCATGACGCTATTGGTGGAGCTGAACGTGGAAATCAGAATCATCGCCGCCACAAGCTTCCCCGCCCAGGGGCCGAGCACTGCGCGCGCCGCCATGGCTGCAATCGCGTCGCTGGCGGCGGCTTGCGCCGGGCCCAGTGCCACCAGATAAGCCACCACCGCGAAGAGATACAAGCCAATCAAGATCAGAGAGCCCAGCAGGAAGGTTCGCGGGAAACATCTCTGCGGGTCCAACACTTCGCCGGCGCTGTAGGTTCCGAACTGCCAGCCTTCGTACGCCCAAAGCACGCTGATCATGGCGAAGCCGATTCCGGAGAACAGAGCGGAACCCGTCTGCGATGAACCGAGTGCCGAGGGAATTTCTCCCGCGTGCGTGCCTTTCGCGAATCCCAGCGCCAGCAACACCCCGCCGAGGACAACAATGAGTCCCACCTTGATGATGGTCGACACATTCTGCACATCCGAACTTTTGCGCGTTCCCCAAACGTTGACCGCGGTCACCACCGCAATCATCAGAATCGTCACCAGGGACGCACCGCCGGCCGAGAGCGGGATGATCTCCCGCAGGTAGGTGGTAAACGCGTGCGCCAGCGCCGCAATGGTCGCGCTGGCAATCACCAGAAACAAGCACCAGCCATACAAAAACGCGGGCAGCCGGCCGAATCCATCGCGGATGTAGCAGTACAATCCACCGGCCTCGGGATTGGCCGCGGCCAATTCCGCATAGGTCAACGCTCCAAGCAGCGATAGTACGCCGCCGAAGAGCCACACCAGCAGCGACCATCCAACTGAGCCGCCCACTTGCCGCAGAATCAATCCAGGAGTGAGAAAAATTCCCGAGCCAATCACCGAACCGACAAACAGCAGAAGCAAATCCCGCTCCCGCAAGCTGCGGGTTAATTCCTTTTTGGCTGTGGTTGGCATCCGGCTACTTTACAGCAGCCTTTCGACGGGGTAGGGCATGAAACAGAGGATGAACACCGCAAACGAGACCACCGCAGCGAATCTTCGGTTGGGATCGAGCGGCGTGGGATCGTAAATCGGCGCCATGCGGACGAATTGCAGTCCAAAGAGAATCAGCGCCCAGATCCACCAGCCTTGCCATTGAAAATAGCCGAGCGGCACCAGCGCGATGGGAAGCGAGAGCGAAATCCAGCGGTGGAGCTGCGGGCTGACCGATCGCACGATGTGTCCGCCGTCGAGTTGCCCCACCGGCAAAAGATTCAGCGCCGTGGCAAACATGCCGACCCAGGCCGCGCGCCCCACGGGATGCAACAGCAAATCCGAAGCGTGCGCGTTTGGCTGGAGCATGGCGGTCACCAGACGAAGAATCAGAGGTACGCCAAAGACCAGGTCGGCGTTGCCGTCGGCGGCCAGCGCGGGGATTACTTTTGCGTGTAGCACGCCGTAACCCATTGCGGGCAGAGCGACCAAGAAGCCGACCAGCGGCCCGGAAGCGCCAACGTCGAAGAGCGCGCGCATCGAGCGAATCGGCGAGCGAATAAGAATAAAAGCACCGAACGTGCCGATCAACGTGGGTGCAGGAATGAAATACGGATAGCTGGCGCGGATGTGATGATGGCGGCAGGCAAAGTAGTGTCCGAGCTCATGCGCTAACAGGATTCCGAGCAACGTCAGCGCAAACGGCAATCCCGCCAGAAGCGCCACCGGATTGCGATAGACCAGCCGGAAGGTTTGCACGAATGCATCCAACGAAGCGGCTTGGTTGTGTGCGTAGGCGGCGGCAAAATGCGTGCCGGCGATCAGCGAAGTGACCAGCGTCAGCGCGAGCAGCCCTGATGACAGCACTAGCGAGCGTGTGGACGGATGCGGCTGGTCCGCGGCGTAATACCTGCCTTGCGGCGGGCGGCCGCGCCACGCAGGTACTTCCAGAAATGGGGGAACGCTCCGTTCTGATTCCGGTGGGGTCACAATAAATTATTTGGGTTGGCTTGCGGCGGTGTCTTCGAGTCCCTGGAGTTCTTTCCCGGGCTTGAAGCGCACCGCTTTTCCGGGGGGAATGCTGACTTCTTCGCCGGTGCGGGGATTGCGCCCGATGCCGGTCTTCCGTGGCTTCACGCTGAATACGCCGAACTTGCGCAATTCGATGCGCTGCCCGCGTCCCATGGCGTTCTTCAGGGACTCAAAGACAGTCTCCACGGCTTGCTCCGCTTTTGTGCGGCTGATGTTCGTCTTCGCTACGACGGCATTCACAATATCCAGCTTTATCACACCGTCCTCCCGCTCTATGTGGCCCGATGCTAGAGGCTAAGGCCCGGGTTGTCAAGAAGTTCCGCCTCATCTACACTTTAACCTTTTGCGAGCCTACTTTCTAAGTTTTCTGTCAGGAGGATTGGATGTCCGTAAAGCCAGACCGTTGGATCCGCCGCATGGCGCTGGAGCACAAGATGATCGAGCCGTTTACCGACCGGCAGGTCCGGGAAGGAGTGATCAGCTACGGCGTGTCCTCGTATGGATACGACATCCGGGTTGCCGACGAATTCCAGATCTTCACGAACGTGAATTCGACCATCGTGGACCCGAAACATTTCGATCCCAGATCGTTGGTGTCCTACAAAGGGGATTCTTGTTTGATTCCGCCGAACTCGTTTGCGCTGGCGCGCTCGGTGGAATATTTCCGCATTCCGCGGAATGTGTTGACGATCTGCCTGGGGAAATCCACGTACGCGCGCTGCGGAATCATTGTGAACGTGACGCCGTTTGAGCCGGAGTGGGAAGGCTTCGTTACGCTCGAAATCAGCAACACCACGCCACTGCCGGCGAAGATTTACGCGAATGAAGGCCTGTGCCAGGTGCTGTTTTTTGAAAGCGATGAAGATTGCGAAGTCAGCTACAAGGACAAGAAAGGGAAGTACCAGGCGCAGAGCGGTATTGTGCTGCCGCGTTTGTAGTCCAAGTGCGCATTTGCATTTGTAGGGGCCGGGCTTGCCCGGCCCTCCCACGCTGGAGGGCCACGAATATTACAGTTTGTGCTTGGCCTCTACGGTGAGGTTCTTCGCCCATCCTTGTCGGATGGGCTCAGAATGACACGACCTTTTTTTTGTCGCTCACCGAATGGGATTCAATGCGCAGGAGACTTCTCTTAACGGAAGAGTTTGCCGGCGATTTCGGTGACGTGCTTTCCCTGATAGCGGGCGATTTTCAGTTCGTTTTCGGTAGGTTGGCGCGAGCCGTCTGGCCCGGCAAGTGTGGTGGCTCCATATGGCGTGCCGCCCGTAATGTCGCCCATGTGCGTCAGGCCTGATTCGCTGTAGGGCACACCGACGATGACCATGCCGTGGTGCAGCAGCGTGGTGTGAAAACTGGTAATCGTGGTTTCTTGGCCTCCGTGCTGGGTGCCAGTGGAAGCAAAAACGCTGCCTACTTTCCCAATCAACGCGCCCTTCATCCACAATCCGCCGGTCTGGTCCAGGAAATTTCGCATCTGCGCAGCCATGTTTCCGAAGCGCGTGGGCGTTCCGAAAATAATTGCATTCGCTTCGGCCAACTGGTCCACAGTAGCCACGGGCACTTTGGCGAAGGCCACCTTCGCGGCTTTGGCGCCGTATTTCTCCAGCCCGTCGTCCGGAATAAGTTCCTGCACCTGATGGAGCGAGACTTCAGCGCCGGGGACCTGCTTCGCGCCTTCGACGACGGCCTGCGCCATTTTGTGGACGTGGCCGTACATGCTGTAGAAAATTACTTGAACTTTGATGGCCATTCCGTCTCTCCTTCGTGTTTCAAGCTTTCGAGATGGGCTCGTTCTCCGCGCCAACCGACAAAATCTGCAAGGGGTAGCCGAGGTCACGCCAGGCATCCAAGCCGCCCTGGAGCGGCCGGATTCGCTTCACACCTTTGTTTCGGAGAAGCAGCGCCACACGGGCGCTGGTGGCTTCGTTTGGTCAAGTACAGTAGAGGATGACTTCGCGGTCGCGCGGCAGCCTCTCATCAGTTTGCTGGAGTTCACTCGCGTCCATGCGAAATGCGCCGGGAATCGTTTCCGGGTCGGCCTCGAAGTCAACGGAATGGCGCAAATCCACGATCGTGAGAGGTTCACCGGCGTCCAGTTTTTCCTTCAACTCTTCCGGGCTGATGCGGGCAATTCTCAATTCGCGGAGGAATCTCTGGCGGGCCACGAATTTGTAGCCAATATAAAAAGCTAAGGAGGCAACCAGCAGCACCATCAGACCGCCGCCCAACTGCTGGGACTTCAGCGCGATGAACTCAATCTGGCCGCTAAAGATGTAGCCGAGGCCCAAATAGGTTCCGGCCCAGAAAATCGCGCCAAGAGCATCAAAGGCGAGGAACCTGCGGAATTTCATGTGAAAGATGCCGGCGAGCGGGGTGGCCACAGTGTTCAAGCCGGGCAGAAACTTGGCCAGCAGCAGGGATTTCGCGCCCTGTTTTTCGAAGAGGCCTTCCGTGCGCCGCACACAGGAGTCCGGCTCCAGCGAAATCCTGCACAGCAAGTGCAGAATCCTGATGCCTTTCCTTTTGCCGAGCTGATACCAGATCGTGTCGGCAGAAACCGCGGCCAACGTGCAGAGCAGCAGCGCCAAGCCAAAATTGAGCCGGTGCATTCCCCCGAGCGCGCCAGCAGCCAGCAGCAGCGGAACCGAAGGCAGAGGGAGGCCCGCCTGCTCCAAGAACACCCAGACCAAAAGCACCAGGTAGCCGTTGTGTACCAAGAATTCGAGCGTGCTGTGCATGCCGGGTTGTTGCCTCTAACAAAGTTTAACTTATGCGGGTTACTTTTGGAGGAAGGACGCCGTCTTTCCCCAATGCCCGCCCATGACAAACGTGTCCAGCGGCTTTCGCTCGCGCGGGGCCAGTTCGCGATGGCGCAGCGTCTCTGGCAAAGTTTCCGGATTGCCCGGATAGCCGATCGTGAAGGCCGAGATGGGCTCCCACCCGGTGGGGATTTCAAAAAGCTCGATTGCTTTGTGAGGATCGAACCCCGCCATTTGATGCACGAACAGCCCCCGAGAGGTAGCTTCCAAGGAGAGATTGGCCACCGCCGCGCCGGTATCGTAAAAGGCGTTGCGGTTGGGGTGGCCGTTTTTGGCGAAGGCAAGCTCCGAGACGGCGATCACCAGCACCGGGGCGTGTTTCGCCCAGGCCTGGTTAAACTCCACCAGCGTGCTCAGCATCTTTGCGTGATTTTCTTTATCGTCGGCGGTGGTGACGAGGAAGGCCCAGGGCTGTTCGTTGCTGCTGGAAGGCGCCCAGCGCGCGGCTTCGAACAGGCTGCGCAAGACTTCCGGCGGCACAGGCTGCGGGGAAAATGCCCGCGGGCTCCAGCGTTGCTGAATTAACTCGTGAACCTGATGCTGTGTGGGCGCCGGCTTGCGCATGATGGGTTCCTCATTTTCGTTCAGGTGATCCCCAGGAAACTACGGGCGGCAAATTTGCCGCCCGCGACTTCTTGCCAAACTTGAAGTTACTTTGCCTGAGGGGGAATTATCATTTCCACATCGAGCGTGACGTTCACATCATCGCCGACAACAACGCCCCCGCTGTCGAGCTTCTGATTCCAGGCCACGCCGAAGTCCTGCCGGTTGATCTTTGTGGCAGCGGACACGGCGGTGCGCTGCAAGCCCCAGGGATCCTTGATGGGGGCCTTGGGAAGAGTTGCTGTCAGGACCGCGGTCTTGGTGACGCCGCGGATGGTCAGGTCACCGGTGACTTTGAGACTACCGTCAGCGTTGCGCTCGACCTTAGTCGATTGAAAGGTGATCGCGGGATACTTGGCGACGTCGAAGAACGCCTCGCTCTTCAAGTGTTTGTCGCGATCGGGTTCGCGAGTGTCCACGGTGGTGGCGTCGATCGTCACGTTCACGCTGGATTTTGAAATATCGGTGTCGTCCACAACCACCGTTCCGGTCACTCCGTGAAATTCGCCGCGCACGGTCGAAATCATCAGGTGCGTCACGCCAAAACCGGCGCTGGAGTGCCGCGGGTCGATCTGATACGTCGTGGTCCCGGCACTCGCGGGCAGCGCGAGTGCCGCCGCCAGCCCAGCCAGTATTCCTACTTTTGAAAATGGCCCGTTCATTGTTGCTTCTCCTTTGTCTTTCACTTGGTTGATTCCCTTGCCGAGATTTTGAGTATTGGATGCGCAAGCAGCTATTTCGGTGCGTGCGCCGCCACTTCGGTAAGAAGATCCATCAGAGTTTTCAAACGCGCGGAAGTCATGTGTGCGAACTGGCTCTTGTGGAGCTCCCGGATGGGAGCATCCATTTTCTTGAGCAGCTTCAGGCCCTCATCGGTGATTCGCGCCTTTACGACGCGCCGGTCTTCTTTCTGGCGCTCGCGGGTGATCACATCACGCTTTTCCATGCGGTCCAGCAGGCGAGTCATGTCCGGGTCGCGGGAGATCATGCGTTCGGCGATAGTGTTGCAGGGAAGGCCTTCGGGGCCCGCGCCGCGCAGAATACGAAGGACGTTGTACTGGGCCGAGGTCAACCCGTTGGCCTTTATTAATTGATCGGCTTGGGAGGCCAGGGAATCGGAGGCCTTGAGGAGGGCGACGAAAAGCCGGTCTTCGAGGGGAATTGCGCCTGGCCCGTTCGCTTTGGTTCGTGAATTCATGCTCTAATAATAGTCGTGTAAACGACTATTGTCAAGAGGGAAACTGGCCTGCGCTTTACCGGCTCCCTACGGTTTGGCCACTGGCCGCAGGTGCACTTCGCTGATGAAACTTTGCGGGCCCTGGGCGGCCACCATGGCGACCGCGTGGGCCACGTCATCCGCCGTCAGCACCTTGCTGGGGTCCTTTGGCCCGCGTCCTCTGAAATCCGTTGCCACGCTTCCCGGGCAAATCACGCTCACGCGGATTCCGTGTGCCCGCAGATCTTCGGCCATGCAACCGGAAAGTCCCTGCAGTCCCCATTTCGACGCGCAATAAATTCCACCGCCCGCGAACGTATTTTTGCCGGCGAGCGAGCTGATATTGATGATGTCGCCTCCGAGGCGCTGGATCATTCCCGGAATCACGGCGCGCGACACAAGAAACACGCTCTTCAAATTCGTGTTCATCACCTGGTCCCATTCCTCTTCGCTTTTTTCCTGGATGGCCCCGAACCCTCCGCCGCCTGTTCCAGCGTTGTTGACCAGGATGGTGATCCCGCCGAGATGTTTTTCGGTAGCTTCGACGAACGAACGGATCTCCGGCTCCTTCGTCACGTCCGCGCGCCGCGAGAAAACTTTTGCCCCCGCAGCCTCCAATTCGCGCGTTGCGAATATTAATTTTTCTTCATCTCTACCGCAGATGCCAACCGCCGCTCCCAGGGCGGCCAAACGCCTTGCGATTGCCTTGCCAATGCCGCGACTGCCGCCGGTTATCAGAGCCACGCCGCCCTGCAAAGGTTTTCCTAGCGTATTTCCACTATTTACCGGGCTTATGTTGTCCATTTGAATTCCTCCTCGCCGAAGCCACTCTTTTTATGCGAAACTCATCTTATCTCGTTAGGATGCCACCCCAATGAGAATGCCTCGGCGATGCACCGGGGTCACGCTTTTCGGTCTACTCCGCGCAAGGTGCTAGCCCTCCGGGTTTTGAAATTTCAGATCCCGGCTTGCGGTTGGAGAGTGGCTGCACCTATAATTCCAACGTTTCCGATAGAGCACTTCTGGTCCGCAGGGAATGGCAGCAATTCCGTCAGCGGCATGGCCTCTGGCGATTTACGCAATTTTACTTTCATGATGGAGCGAGGAGATAAGGAATGAGAGCAATTCGTTGGATGGCAAGCCTTCTGCTTCTTGCGGCGCTTTGCCTGAGCTGTAGCCCGAATGCCGCGGCCCAGGACGCCTCTGCCGCAGGCGGAGCTAAGCAGCCGCCGTACACGATGGCGGAGTACAACTCCTTTCAGGCCGCCAACGCTGAAAAGAATCCCGTCGCCCAGATCAAGCTGCTCGACGATTTTGTCGCCAAGTATCCGAATTCCGCACTGCTGAACTACATCTACCCTCTCTATTACAAGAACTATTACGCGCAAAAGAATTATCCGAAGGCCATCGAATACGCGGACAAGATGCTTGCGATGGGCGACAAGCTGAGCCCTGCGGAACGTTATGACGCCCACTATGTTCGCGCCTACGCCTTCAACGCGATTCAAAATCCCGATCCGGAAACCGCCAAGGCCGCGCGCACCGCTGCCCTGGCCGGATTGAAGGTGCTCGACCAGCTTCCGAAGCCGGAGGGCGAGGACGATGCCAAGTTTGCCGCGGAAAAAAAGCAGTCGCTGATCGTGTTCAACGGCACCGCGGCGACAGCGGCGATGGCTGCCAAGGATTATGCAGGCGCCATTGAGTCCTACAAGGCGGTATTGGCTCTCGCTCCGGACGATCTGGTCTCCAACTACAAGCTCGGCCAAGCCTACATGGCCATAGCTCCCCCGCAGCAACTTGATGCGATTTGGTACTTTGCGCGCGCGGCTACTTCCAAGAGCGCCACCGAGCAGCAGTCGAAGTCGGTGAAGAGTTATATCCGCAAGGTAATCGCGAATTACCAGGGTGGGACGGTTTGCGACACGCTGACCGACGCGGAGTTGAACGAACTTCTGCAACTCGCGCCAAATTCCGTGGATCGCCCCGCGAGCTACAAACTCTTCAGCGCTGCCGAGCTCGATGCGGCGCGCAAGGACATGACGATTGCCACCGTCGTTACCGACTTGAAAGCGGGCGGCGACAAGGCGAAGGTCACGTGGACCGCGGCTTGCGGCCTGGAATTCCCCGACGTACCCGGCAAGCTGCTGGAAATTACCGCGGCGACGGATACAATCGAACTCAAGACGGCATTCGTCACCAGCGACGCGGAGTTCGAAGCGGCCACCACGCCGAACATGGACGTGATCATCAAGAAAACCGATCAACCCGAAGCCGCGAAGCTGGAGAAGGGCAACCCGGTCCGTTTCACGGGAACTTTGGAATCCTACGATCCGGATCCGGCATTTATGCTGCACTGGGACAAGGCCAAGGTGAATGCGGAAGATTTGCCGAAGGCGGGTCCCGCGAAAAAGCCGGCGGCCAGGAAGCCGGCACCCAAGAAGCCTGGGAACTAACCTTTACAGCCTAAGATACGCAACGGCCCCGAATGATGAATTCGGGGCCGTTCCTATTTTGGAGTGCGGCACGCGAAGCTGCCGCTTTTACGATCTCAACCTTTGCGCCAAATTGACCCGCAATGCTCCGATTCTCTCCGCCTACCGCGCCTTCCGGCGGCGATGATCCAGCTTGTACTCCGTCATCTTTCTGCTCAAGGTATTGCGGTGAATTCCCAGGAGTTCAGCAGCCCGGCACTGATTGCCGTTGGTTCGCTCCAGAACTCGTTTGATGAATCGTTTCTCGAATTCACCGACGGCTTCATCGAACAAAATTCCGCGCTCCACCATCTGTCCCACAAGGCCTTCCAGTTGATCTCTCACGTCCGCACTCTCCGCGTCTGCGAATTTTCTTAGGGGGGCCCGCTTACGCGTCCAACTCGCGCCCGACCAGGATGCGATAGGCTTCCCGGTACTTGGCGCGCGTTGCCGCGACTACATCGGGGGACAGGTTGGGGCCCGGCGGCGTCTTAGGCCACCGGATCCGTTCGAGATAGTCGCGCACAAATTGCTTGTCGAAAGAAGGCTGGGGGCCGCCGGGCTTGTATTCGGCAGCCGGCCAGAAGCGCGAGGAGTCGGGCGTCAGCGCTTCGTCAATCCAGATCATTTCGCCGTTTAACAGCCCAAATTCAAACTTGGTGTCCGCCAGAAGAATTCCCCGGGGTTCGGCGTAGGCTGCCGCGCGGCGGTAAATCTTGAGCGTGGTGTCGCGGACCTTCTCCGTCAGTTCTTTTCCAAGCAGCTCGGCGGCGCGGGCGAACGGGATATTCTCATCGTGGCCTGTGGCGGCTTTGGTGGCTGGGGTGAAGATGACTTCCGGGAGCTTGTCGGACTCGCGCAAGCCGGCGGGGAGGGCGATGCCGCAGACTTTTCCCGTGGCCTGATATTCCTTCCAACCGGAGCCGGAAAGGTAGCCGCGCGCCACACATTCGATCGGGAGAGGGCTCGTTTTTCTCACCACCATCGAGCGGCCGGCCAATTCATCCCGGAAATGGTCAAACGGGGCAGGGAATTCCGTGGCGCTCAAAACGTGATTGGGGAGGATATCTTTCAGGAGATCGAACCAGAAGAGCGAGAGTTGCGTCAGGACGCGCCCCTTGTCGGGTATAGGCGTGGGCATGACGACGTCGAAGGCAGAGAGGCGATCCGTAGCCACGATAAGCAGGCGGTCGCCCAAATCATAGATATCGCGCACCTTGCCGCGCGCCAGCGGCGCGATGCCCGGAAAATTTGTCTCTCGAATGACTTTTGGTGCAGGACTCGCGTTCACGACAGTGGTGCCCCCGACAAAGTGTTCAGCATTCTATCCCACCGTTCGCCGATGTCAATGCGACCTGAGAACAATTCGGGCGAAGAAAACCTTGTGGCCACCATTGTTTCTTTTAATGAACGAAAAAATGGGGCGAAAGAGTTTTCGCCCCGCAGGCCGAAATATTATTTTTGTTAGGCGGCGGTTGCGGCTCTGCGTTTTGGCGTGGGCTCGGCATCGCCTTCCCATCGGACGCTGACGAGTTTCGAAACGCCGGGTTCCTGCATGGTTACGCCGTAAAGGACGCTGCCGGTCTCCATCGTTTTGCGGTTGTGCGTGACGACGATGAACTGGGTTTGCGCGCTCATGTCGGCAATGAGCTTCGTGAAGCGGCCCACGTTCGCTTCGTCGAGGGGCGCGTCGACTTCGTCGAGAATACAGAACGGGCTCGGCTGATATTTGAAGATGGCGATCAGCAGCGCGAGGGCAGTCATGGCTTTCTCACCGCCGGAAAGCAGCAGCACGTTCTGCAGGCGCTTGCCCGGAGGCGAGGCGACGATATCAATGCCCGCGTCACCGGAGCTGTCGGCTTCCGTGAGACGCATTTCGGCCGTGCCGCCGCCGAAAATGGTGTGGAAGGCCGTGGTGAAGTTGGTGTTGATGGCCGCGAACGCCTGTTCGAAGCGCTCCTTGGTAATGAGGTCGAGTTCCTTAATGGCTTGCTGCGTGTCGGTGATGGATTGCAGCAGGTCGTCGCGCTCACGGGTCAGGAAGCTGAAGCGCTGCTCGCACTCGTTGTACTCTTCGAGCGCCATCATGTTGACCGCGCCCATGTTTTCGATCTTCTGTTTCATCTCGCGGTAGTTTGCTTCGGCGATGGCAAGTTCTTCACCCGACATGAAAGCGGTTTCGGAGGCAATCAGGTCCTCCGGTTGGGCGTTGACTTCGGCGAGGCAGGTCTCGCGCAAGTGGGCACGATCGGAATCGTTGCGCGCTTTTTCAATTTCGAACTTACCGCGCGCGTCGCGCATTTCCTGGAGTGTTTGCCGGGCCATGCGCAGATGATCTTCCGCCTGGGTAACGCGGGTGCGGCCAGCATCCCATTCCAGCTCGAGTTCCTTCTGTTTCTCTTCAAGGCGGATTTTTTCGGCGCGCAGGACGCTCAGTTGCTTTGTAAGTTCCTCGGATTGGCGCGCCATCGCCGCGGTCTCTTCGCTGATCGACTCTTCCTGCTGGCGGAGCGCCAATTCGCGGCGTTCGAGGTCCACGCGCTCTTCTTCCAGGCGTTTGGCCATTGCTTCGGCCAGACCCAGCCGCTCGTGCATTGCCGCGAATTCAGCCCTTGCGGCAGAGAGTTCGTCTTGCTCGGCCTGCACGGCGCCGCGCAATTGCGCCACTTCCGCGGTGAGCCGGGCACTTTCCGCTTCCGCTTCGGTGCGCGATTTTGCCGCTGCTTCGTGCTGCAGCTTTGCCTGCGCCGCGCGCTGCTGTACGGATTCGATTTCGCGGCGGACGCGCGCCAATTCGCCCTGGCAAACGGTCAGGTCCAGGCCAAGGCGCGCCAATTCGCTTTGCGATTGCTCGTGGCGGTGTTTAGTGGCGAAAAGGGTGCGCTCGGCTTCGCGTTGTTGCGCGGTCAATTCTTCCTGGGCTTGTTCGCCGGCGCGGAGTTCCGCGGCCAGCGTTTCGAGTTCCGCGTGGCTGGCTGCCGCGCGGTGTTCGAGTTGCATCACTTCGGCGTCCAGCGCGCGCAGTTCGCGTTTCATGCCGAGAGGTCCGGCTTCATCGGGCCGCCCGCCGGTAACCATGCGTCCCTGATAGCAGGTGCCTTCCGTGGTTACGAACGCATATTGCGGATATTCGCGCGCCAGTTTTTCCGCGGTCACGGCGCTGTCGGTCAAATACCCGGAGCGGAGTCTCGGCAAGAATTGCTTTGCCGCGGGGCCGAGCGGATCGCGAAATTCCACAAGCTTGTCCAGGCGGGAAATCACGCCGTCTTCGGAGCGGAAATGGACGATCGGCTCGTATTCATCGAGTTTCAGATTGCGCAGCGAGTCCACAAAGAAGGTGGCGCGGCCACCGACTTCGTTTCGCAAAAGCGAAACGCCCGCGCGGGCGTGGTCATACGTTTCGACGACGACATATTCGAGTTCTTCGCGGAGATACTGTTCGACCGCGGCTTCGTGCTGTTCCTGCACTTCGGCGTAATCCGCCAGCACGCCCACCGCGCGGAATTCCTGGCCGCCTTGGCGTTCGTTTGCGGCGAAAAGTTTTTGGACGGCCTCGCCGGTGTACGAGCGGTCATTCAGAATTTGGGTCAGCGTTGAGTGTCGCGCGCGAACCGTGGACAAGCCGTCGCGAAGTACGTCGGCTTCCTTCTGGGCCTTCTCCCGAGCCGCCTTCAATTCGGAGATGCGTACCTGGGTTTGGGTCGCATTCTTCTGGAGTTCGCCCGCATGCGTGACGGCACTCTGCCAATCCTGTGCCGCGCGTTCGGCGTCGTCGCGCACCTTGATGGAGCTTTCAAGCAGGGTGGCCTCGCGCTCTTCCTGCTTGCGCATCGAACCGGTCTGGTGGACCAGCGCTTCTTCGGCTTGCTTCTGTTCGCCGTGCAGGCGCAGGAGGCTTTCGCCGGCTTGCGTCGCAACGCGCCGCAGCGCATCCAAACGCGCTTCGGCTTCGGAAATTTGCGCCGCGCGATGCGTTGCTTGCGCGGTGAGTTCCTCCACGCGCGCGCTCACGGTGATGGAGTCGCGGCGCGCGTTCTCGACGGCTTGCAACTGCGCCGAATTGCGCGTCTCCCATTCCGCGTGCTGCCCGGCCAGCGCGTTCCGCTCCAGCTTGATCTGTTCGTTGCGCCCGGAAAGCTCGGAGCTGCGCGTCTGATTAAAGGTGATGCGGTTTTCGATGCGGTCGACTTCTAGCGCCGTATGATTCAGAACGTTCTGGTTCTGCCGGATTTCGGCGTCCAGCGCGTAGATGCGCTGGCTCAGGCGGTCCTGCTCCGCTTCCTGCTCGTGGATCATCTGCGCGTGCTGGGTTTCGGTGGCGGTCAGTTCGGCCAGGCGCGTTTGCAGGCGATCGGCCTCGGCATCCAGTTCGCGCGCCTTTCCAGCCAGCATCTGGCGAACGATTCCGCGCATCTGGTCGCGAATTTCCGCGTAGCGCCGCGCTTTCGCCGCCTGGCGCTTCAGCGACCCGAGTTGTTTTTCGACTTCGACGACGATGTCGTTGACGCGAGACAGATTCACCTTGGACGATTCGAGCTTTGCCTCGCTTAATCTTTTCTTGGTCTTGAATTTGGTTACGCCCGCGGCTTCTTCGATGATCGCACGGCGTTCCATCGGCTTAGTGGCAAGAATCTGACCGATGCGCCCCTGCTCGATGATCGCGTAGGAGTCCGGGCCAAGGCCGACGCCCATGAACATTTCCTGGATGTCGCGCAAACGCCCGACGCGCCCGTTGATCAGGTATTCGCTTTGGCCGCTGCGGTAGAGGCGGCGGCAGACCACCACTTCGCCGGGTTTGGTCACGAGCGCAGGCTTCTCCGCCTTTTTCTTGCGCTTCAGTTTGAACCCGGATTCAATCGGACCCTCTGGCGTTACATTGTTGACGTCCGAACCTTCGCCATTTGCCTCGGTCGCGGCGATCGCGCCGTCAATCATCGCGTCCAGATTCTCCGCGGCACTCTGCGGATCCTCTGTGCTCTCCGCGGTTAAATCTTTCTTTTCCTCTTCGGCGGCGCTATCCAGCACGAAGCGCGCGGCCTCCGCCAACTCCGGATCTTCCATGGTGATCGTAACTTCGGCAAGTCCCATCGGCGGGCGCTTCGTGGTCCCATTAAAAATGCAATCGGCCATCCGCTCGGCGCGCAGAGACTTGTGGCTCTGCTCTCCCAGCACCCAGCTGATGGCGTCCACCACATTCGATTTTCCGCAGCCGTTCGGTCCGACGATGCAGGTGGTGCCGGTTCCGCTGAACGTCACCACGGTACGTTCGCAGAACGATTTGAAGCCTACGATTTCGACTTTGCGCAGCTTAAGCAAGGTGTCCCCTCTTGTCGTAGCCTACTGCTTCGCGGCGCCGGGTCCAATGGAACTGAACCCGGAATCCTGCCCCCGGTTGCAAATTACCGTTCCACTACTCCTAGAACCCGGCAGTTGCACTCACGTTCCTAAACAAACACACCACCAGCGCGAAAAAATTCACCCAGGGTTTTTGGCGCGAAGAGAGACGACTTTCCTTTCCTCGGGAGGAGGAGTCTTCACGCAACGCTTCTGCCTGTAATAGACAGAAAGCAAACACGTTTGGCAGGTTCTCGGTCAGAGGCCCAGCCGCCTGGCGCTAAGATGGCGGTACGGGAGAAAAGCGTATCACGCGTATGGGGGTCTGTAAAGCACTACTCTACTGGTTGTGGCCTGTTTTTCCGCACCACAATTTCCGTGTGGCCCGAGCCTAGCCCAGGCGTTTTGCCAGCACCCGGAGCCGGCGGTAATCCATAACCCAGTGATCGTCGCGGAAGAGCTTTGGCCGCAGTTCTCGCTCGGTTTCGGCCAGCAGGCTCTTGCGGGTGGCTGACGGCAATCCCTCGACGAAGGCGCTGCCGAACATTTCCAACCAGTTGCGCAGGCCGCGTTCGCCATCGTCGAGCGGCGTGGGTCGATCGAACAGAGTTGCGTGGGTGACCTCGAAACCATATTCCTCGAGCAGGCCAGCGTATTCGGCGAGGCTGGGGTAGTACCAGGGATGGGGCGCGGGGCCCGTGAGGCCCAATTTCTGCCAAGCGTGTTGAACGGCCTTGAGAAGTTCAGCGGTATTTCCCTTGCCACCGAATTCGGCGACGAAACGTCCGCCGGGGCGCAGCGATTTTTTGATTCCGGCGATGACCTGCTTGGGTTCCTTGATCCAATGCAGCGTTGCGTTCGAAAAGACGGCGTCAAAGTTTCCGTCCAGCGCGATTTCGCGAGCGTCCATAACTTCGAACTGCAGCGACGGATATTTCAGCCGGGCCTGGCGGATCATCTCCGGCGAGCGATCGACACCCAGCACATTCGCGCCAGCTTCCGCAATCTGAGCAGTCAGATGTCCTGTCCCGCAACCCAAATCCAATATGCGTTCGCCGGGCTTGGCATCGAGCAGCTCCAGCGTCGCGGCAGCCAGTTTCCACACAAAGGAATGCTTGTCGTCGTAGAGTCCCGCGTCCCACTTCGCTTTTTCCGCCACGCTACGCTCCTCCCATTTCGAGGACCGCTCCGGTTTCCGTTTCCAAGGTTTCACTCTGCCCCAGCTTTACGGTTGCGCGAGCGAGGCTCGCATTGGACACGGGAAAATATCCCGAACCGTCAGTCTTGGTATAAGGCAATTCGTGAACTCCAGGTGCGACGCCTTCAATGGATGCTTCGAGTGAAGAGCCGTCATCCAGCTGGCCAGAAAAAATCCATTGCAGGTGCGCGCTGGTCCGGGCAATTTTCAATTCTTTTATTTTCCGAACTTTCATTGGCTTGCCGCAATGCCATAGAATTCCATTTCGAAAGACCATCCCGAGCGGCAAGTCGTACACCAGCGCCTCCAGCGTGCTGCCGCCTTCGGGTTTCGGGAAATAGGCGTGCATCCAGCGCCAGTAGCTGCGGTGGCGGTATCCGCAGTTGTGCCCCTGTACGCCGAATCCCAGCGGTTCGCCGATGAATTTTTTCCCGTCGAAAATAATCTCGCCGTAAAAGGCGGCGTCCGAATGCGGCGAGCGGGAAAAACCGATCCAGCCTTTGTCGCTCAGCTTCGCGGCAAAGCGAGAGTGGATCCGCAGGTTCCACGAGATGTGATGACCGTCCGGGCGAAGATTGCCCCAGCAGCGGCCCTCTTCAATGCCACTTTCCGAGGCGCGGCAATGGAAGGGAACATGTCCCCGCATGCTCAAATCCAGCCGGTCAATGGGGATTTCCACGATGAAACTCTGCGGTGCTGCGCCGCGTGGAAACCAAGTGGCCCAAACCTGAAAGTGCCGGCGAGCGGGTATTTCCGGAGAAATCTTGATGTTGTTCACAAGCAAATATCGGAACCACCACGCGCCGCTGCCGTCCGCCATTCCGCAACGCACAAACCACACCTCGTAGCGCCGTCGCATGTCTGGCGTGGAATAAACGGCGTTGAGTTTGGCGTGGTCCAGGGATGCTCCTTTGCGCGTCGGCGGTTCCTGATCGCTGTTATCTGGTCGCTGCTATCCTCCGCGGATAACAGCGACCAGCGATCAGATAGCAGGAACCAAGAGAGTGCAACACGCTCACTTCGCGGGTTTCAAATATTTATCAAACCACGCGAGCATGCGTGTTTGCATGTCCACGCGGTGTTTCTCTTCCTGCAAGCCGTGCGGCTCCCGCGGGTAAACCACGAAATCCGTTTCCACGCCGTAGCGCTTCAGGCCTCGGTAGAGTTCCTGGCTTTGGCCGATAGGATCGACGGGGTCGGCCTCGCCTTGCAAGATGAGAGTGGGCGTCTTTGCGCTTTTCACGTACAGGAAAGGCGAACTGTTCAGAAATCGCTCGGGGTGCTCGTAGGGAGTTCCGAAGAACCACTCGTCGTCCGCCGAGCCTTTTTCCGTGCCGAATTCGGAGATCAGATTGGCCATGCCGGCGCCAGACACGGCCGCCTTGAAGAGGTCGGTCTGCGTTACGGCCCACTCCGCCATGTAGCCACCGTAAGACCATCCGCCGATGCCGAGCCGCGCTGGATTCGCAATTCCCTTGGTGACCAAGTCCTCGACGCCTGCAATGACGTCCTTGAAATCGCCGCCGCCCCAATCGGCGCGGTTCATCTCCAGAAATTTTTCGCCGTAGCCGACCGAGCCGCGCACGTTCGGATACAGAACAGCGTACCCGCGAGCCACGAGCAATTGGCCCCAGGCATCCACGGCGTCGCGCCAGTTTCCCGTGGGACCGCCGTGCACCAGAACGACGGCAGGAAGTTTGGACTTGCCATCGTAGCCCGCCGGTTTCAGCAAGGCGGCTTCAATTTCCACGCCATCGAACGATTTGTATTTGTAAAATTCCGGCGCGATCAGTCCATACCGTTTAAGCGGTTCGTTCAGGTGCGTGACCTGTTGCGCCTGGCCTTCGGCATCTCGCATCCACAGTTCAGGCGGCGCAGCGCTGGTTTGTCCGACAAAAGCGATCTCACCCGTGGAGGACTCGTCAAATTCGGCGGGATTCGCCGGCAAATCAGGGAAATCTTTCCTTTCTCCCGTGCGGGAATACAGGGCAAATTTATTTCGAAAGCCTTCTGCGTATAGAAGTGTCAGCGATCCATCTTTCGCCCAGTGATAGTTCCCGACGGGCCGGTCCAGGCTGGCTCCGGTCAGATTGCGCGCCACGCCGCCTTCGGAGCCGATCAGCCAGAGATCATGGGGAGTAGGGCCGTCGTCGCGCGCCGCCGCAAAGCTGACCAGCTTGCCGTCGGGCGAGATTTTCAAATCATTTATGGGCCCGTGCGGCGCACGAAGTTCGTCCATGCCGCCGCGCAGCCAGATTGAGTACAGTCCATCGGTGAAAAGATCGGATGCGGGCTTGTTCGTGGCTTGCACCACGATGCTTTGGCCGTCGGGCATCCACTTCAACTCCTCAATTTTCCAGGTTGCGGGTGTGACGGCATGTTCTTCTTTTTTGGCCAGGTCCAGGATGCGCAGGCGGGGATGCTTGTCGTCTTTATCCACCACACGCGCGTCGTCTTTATCTTTTATCTTTTTTTCTTCCGCTTCGGATTTGGGGTCGGGCGCGATGTAGGCGATCGATTGGCCGCTGGGCGACCACTCGAAGGCGCTGACGCTTGCTTTGCCTTTGGTTACCGGCGCGGCTTCACCGCCCGTCATGCTCATAATGTAAATTTGCTGTTCATCGCCGCCGCGATTGGAAAGGAACGCCAGCTTTTTTCCATCGGGCGACCATCTTGGCCAGGTTTCCGATTTTTCGGAGAACGTCAACTGCCGCGCCGTGCCGCTCTTTTTGTCATACAGCCAGATATGGCGGATGCGCTTTTCGCCCTTCAGGGGATCGGAAACCACGAACGCGACACGTGAACCGTCAGGCGAAAATTGCGGATCCTGGACGCTGCGGAGTTCCAGGAAACTCTCCGGGCTGAGAATTTTCTTTTGGTCCGCTGCCGGAGTTGCCGCGGACTGTGCGGGCTTTTCTTGCGCGCACAACGAACCGGCCGCCATTGCGGTAAACATCATCCAAGCCGCCACATGCTTTTGCATCTGCAGTGTCCCCCGAGTCTGCGCTTCCGAATGGAATCTCTCGACTGTATTCGCCACTCCTCGACGCTGTCAATCGCCGATCATTCCGTGTTGCACGAACCGCATCGCACCAATTTTTTGCGGGTGTAACCCGCGGGATTGGGTATACGATGAGACTCCTTACAGGAGGCGTATCATGGCGAAGAAAAACAGATTCACCGAAGTTGGCAAGAAGGTGGGAGCGGCGCTGGGCAAGGCCAACCGCGAAGCCCACATCAAGGCTCGCAAAGTTTCGGCCGCCAGCAAAATCGCGAAAGGAGAGTTAAAGGACATCTCCAAGCGGGTTGAAGCGCTGAAAAAGCAGTTGGAAAAAACGGCGAAGAAACTGAAGTCCGCCCTGAACTAATTTTCCGCGGGCCGGCTCCAGATTCCCAACGCGAGGTCGAAAAACTTGGCGCTGACGCCGAAAGAGCTTCTCCAGGAACTCCAACGCTATACCGTGGCTGCTCCCACGGCACGGGCCGCCATGGAGCAGGTCGCCAAACGGCTGCATGAAAACATGGCGCGCTACAACTGGGTAGGTTTCTATCTGGTGGATCCGGCGGACCCAGGCTACCTGATCGTCGGGCCCTACGCCGGCAGCTTTACACCCAACGCGCGCATACCTCTCAGCAAGGGACTCTGCGGCGCGGCGGCCAGCAGCGGTCAGGTGGTAGTCGTGCAGGACGTCTCCAAAGATCCGCGGTATCTAGCGGGCTCGTCTTTGGTGAAGTCTGAAATCGTTGTTCCCATTTACGCGAAGAAACAACTTGCGGCTGAGCTCGATATCGAAAGCTATTTCGCCGACACGTTCGGCAAATCGGAACGGGACTTTATCGAAGGCTGCGCCAAGGTGATCGCCGACTATTTGGGAAAAGAGTAGTGGGCCACTCACAACACGTCAGGGGAAGTTTGTTACCGCTCCTACCTGCTATCACCCACTAAGTTTCGCTTCAGGCCGTTTCTTCTGAGAACCACTCGTCCAGCAACTTGACCCGTAAGATATTTACAGGCCCCGACTTATTCGCTCAGCTGCTCGAGCGCGCCCACTAATTGCCAACCGTACAGGGATTCCCCGAGCAAGCTTTGCAGCATCCACCCGATTGTTCTTCAGGTGTGGAAAAGGCATAACCAATGCGGCGGTACGTCGCCTCGAAGGTTGACCAGTGCAGCAATGGCTGCATGTCTCCCAGCAAGGCGCGTGAACAAAACTTGAGAAGCTAAAGTTTGTGTTCCGCGTTCCGGGAACGTGTATGTCTGCGCTGGCAAACTCCGGGTGTCCTCGAGCCCGAGCATTGAGTTCCTCTAGAGCGTGGCACGCTTCCCTCCCCGTGCGTCGCAATCGTCCGCCGCACCATAGTGATGACAAAGAAACTTCAGATTTATATCCGGCAAGTGGAGGAAATATGCGCAAAGTAAGTGTTTTGCTGTTGCTGTGTTTTCTGCTGCTTCTTGGTTCGGCCGTCCAAGGGCAGAGTAGCAGCGGCGTGAACGACGCCGAATTGAATGGCAACTACGCGTTTAGCTTCAGCGGGATCCATGGGAATGCGAGCGTCGCGTCCACTTATGCGGCCGTGGGAAGATTCACCGCGGACGGGGCCGGCAATATCACAAACGGTGAGCTGGATACCAACGGCGTGGGCATCGGCACGTTCGTCGCCCAAGCTTTCACGGGAACTTACTCGATCGGCGCAGACCACAGAGGAGTGATGACATTCACGGGCCCGGGCGGCTCGCTGAGGTTTGCATTCGCAATGCTGGCGAATGGCAACGCACACTTCATTGAGTTCGACGCCTCGGGAGGGGCGGGAACCATCGGCTCCGGGACCATCGAAAAAGCGGACTCCAGTGCGTATAGCACAGCCGGAATCACCGGCGACTACGCGTTCGGCGCCGGCGGATTTGACAATGCAAACAATCGCATCGCGATCGAAGGGCGGTTCACTTCGAACGGGACAGGCACTTTGAGCAACGCAGCCGGAGACGTTAACGCCTACGGCACCGACTATCCCATGACCTTCAGCGCAGCGAGCTATACCGTTTCGAATGCCGCCACGGGGCGCGGCACGATGCACTTCGCCTTCACATTTGGCGGAGCGCCGGGAAGCTTGAATTTTGTGTTGTACGTGGTGAATGCGGGGAAATTCTTTGCGATGGAGAATGACGTGGTGACCACCGCAACTCCGCTTCTGAACGGCGCGGCCATGCAGCAACAAACTCCGGCGGGAGGATTCACGAACTCCTCGTTGAACGGCAATATGGTGATTTACCTCACGGGATCTTCCGTGTGTGGCAGCGGACCGGGCGTGCCCAAAGCGGTCGCGGGTTTGCTTACCGCCAACGGCGCCGGCGCGCTTTCCCTGACTTACGACGAGAATTATTGCCGGGCCCCCAATTCCGTCACCGCTGCCGCGGGAACATACAGCGTGGACGCCAACGGCCGGGCAGCGATCGCGATCGGAGGCTATCGATTGGTTGCGTATCTGGAGAAAACAAATCAGGTTTTCCTTTTCGTCTCGGATTCCAACGTCCTGTTCGGCCCCGGCGAGCCCCAGACGGCTGATTCGTTCACCAATAGCACGCTGCGGGGCACGTATGCAGGCTTCGCGACCAACCCGGCGGACTTCGCGGTGGTTGTTTTCTCCAGCGTGTTTACGGCGGACGGCGCTACTCCAACGGGCAATATGACCGGCGCGGAAGATATCGGCGCACCCAGCGGGCCGGTTTCGGGCGAAGCGTTCAGTGCTACCTACTCCGTATCGCCTTCGCCAACCAACGGCAGGGGAACCATGACGGTCACTTCCGGTACCGGAGGCAACGCCCTGGTCTATATGATTTCTCCTTCGAAATTCGTGGGCATTTCGCTGAACGATCCGAATCCCGCCATCCTGGTGTTCGAACTCGCTCCGAGTAGTACGGCTTCAGTTTCACTTTCGACGCTGACGCTGAATCCCACAAGCGTGGTCGGCGGGAATTCGTCGACGGGAACAGTGACACTGAGCGGTCCCGCCCCGGCTGGTGGAGCACAAGTCGCGCTTTCCAGCAGCAATACAACCGCGGCCAGGGTACCTGCCAGCGTGACGATTGCAGCCGGAGCTACCAGTGCGGCATTTACGGTCGCCACCAGTGCGGTCTCCGCGTCGACCGCGGTCACGATCTCTGCGGCTTATGCGGGTGCCACCCGATCTGCTTCGCTCACAGTGACGCCCGCGGCTCCTCCGGCTCCCACGCTCGCCTCGCTGGCGTTGAACCCCACGAGCGTCACTGGAGGAAATTCATCGACGGGGGCAGTGACGTTGAGCGGCCCCGCCCCGGCTGGCGGTGCACAAGTTGCGCTTTCCAGCAGCAATACAACGGTGGCGCGGGTGCCTGCCAGCGTGACTGTGGCAGCAGGAGCTACCAGTGCGACGTTTACCGTTAGCACCAGTGCGGTCTCCGCTTCGACTACGGTCACCATTTCTGGCTCTTACGGTGGTGCGGCCCGATCTGCTTCACTCACAGTGACGCCCGCGGCTCCTCCGGCTCCCACGCTTGCTTCGCTGACGTTGAGTCCCACGAGCGTCACGGGCGGGAATTCATCAGCGGGCACGGTGACGTTGAGCGGCCCTGCCCCGGCAGGTGGCGCGCAAGTCGCGCTTTCCAGCAGCAACACACTAGTAGCCCGTGTGCCCTCCAGTGTGACGATCACCGCTGGAGCCAGCAGCGCGACATTTACCGTCAGCACCAGTCCCGTCGTCGCATCGACTACGGTTACCATCTCTGGATCCTACGGTGGCGCAATCCGATCTGCTTCTCTCTCCGTGAACCCTGCGCCTCTTCCGGTCCCTACACTCACTTCATTGACGCTTAGCCCCACAAGCGTCATTGGCGGCTTGCAGTCTTCCAGAGGCACGGTATTCTTGAGCGCCCCTGCTCCCGCAGGAGGTGTGCAAGTCAGCCTCTCCAGCAGCAATGGCGCAGCCAGCGTGCCCGGCAGCGTGTTTATTCCTGCGGGCGCCAGCAGCGCCAGTTTCACGGTCAACACGTCTATCGTGCTCCTCTCAACTTCGTCCACGATCTCGGCCAGGTACAACGGCACGACTCGGACGGCAACACTTGGGTTGCTCTTGTAGAGGGGAGCACCATCCTTCAGTGAGGGCAACGGCCCCGGCCGTTGCCCTATGTCCTAACAATCTGCCGGTTTTCCAGAACCTTGCGTAATCTGCGGGCCCCGTCATTGCAGCGCTGGCGGAGGCTCGGATACAATCGCTTATTTGCTTGTTGCCAGAAAGGCCTAGCCGAGACGCGATGCACGAAATCCAGCTGCACAACACCCTTTCAGGAAAAATCGAACCGTTTGTGCCGCTGAAACCCGGGCAGGTGGGGATGTATACCTGCGGGCCGACAGTCTACGACTACGCGCACATCGGCAATTACCGCACCTTCGTTTTCCAGGACATTTTGCGGCGTTTCCTGAGGCTGCGCGGATTCAAGCTGAACCACGTGATGAACCTGACCGACGTGGACGACCGCATCATCGCCAATGCAGCGGCGGCCGGCCTGGGCATCCGGGAATACACGGAAAAGTTCGTGCAGGCTTTTTTTACGGATTGCAAGACGCTGAGCATCGAGTCGCCGGAACACTGGATTCGGGCGACGGATCATATTGACGATATGGTTGCTCTCATCGAGAAGCTGCAACAGAACACGTACACCTATCCGAGCGAAGGCTCGATCTATTACCGCATCATGAAGTTCAAGGATTACGGAAAACTTTCCAAGGTGGACTTGTCCGGCATTCAGGCCGGCGCTCGCGTGGACAACGACCGTTACGAAAAAGAAAGCGCCCGGGATTTCGCATTGTGGAAGGCGCCGAAGCCGGGCGAGCATTTCTGGGAGACGCCGATTGGGGCGGGCCGGCCGGGCTGGCACATCGAATGCTCGGCGATGGCGATGAAATATCTTGGCGACACGCTGGATATTCACACCGGCGGCGTTGATCTCGCCTTCCCGCACCACGAAAACGAAATTGCGCAGAGCGAAGCGGCGACGGGGAAGCAGTTCGTGCGTTATTGGTTGCACGCCGAGCATCTGCTTGTGGAAGGCGAGAAGATGTCCAAGTCGCTTGGGAATTTTTTCACCCTGCGGGATCTCTTCGCGAAGGGATACAAGCCTTCGGCTCTGCGTTTTGCGCTGGCAAGTGTTCCGTACCGCCGGCAGCTGAATTTCACATTCGATGGATTGCAGCAAGCGACGAGTTCCGTGGAACGGCTGCGAAATTTTGCGGCACGATTGAAGAATGAAAAATTCCCGGCGGGCAATCAACAGGGAATGGCAGCGCGCATTGCGAAAGCGGCGGACGACTTCGACGCGGGGCTTTCCGACGATTTGAACACGGCGCAGGCACTGGCGGCGGTCTTCGATTTTATCCGCGAAGCCAACACCGCGATGGACAAGGGCGAGTTCCGGCAGGGCGACGTTGCGGCGGCGGTGGAGTTTCTGGGCAACTTTGACAAGGTGTTTGCCGTGCTTGAGGACAACGACGCCGAGAAACTGAAAGTGATCGGGTTTGGCGGTGACGAGACAGGTTTGAGTGACGCGGAAATCGAAAAACTGGTCGAAGAACGCCAGGCGGCGCGCGCGCGGCGCGACTTCGCAGCCTCTGATCGGGTGCGAAAAGAGCTCTCCGACCGTGGTATAATTCTGGAGGACACGAAGGATGGAAAAGTCCGCTGGAAACGCAAATGAAGCACTTTCACTTCCTCAAACACGATCGCGTAGCCGTTGGTCCTCGTGTGCCTCGCAAGTTTCGCCCGGCGAATCTGCGTCCCGGGCTCTATAGCGTCGATTAAGCGGCGTTTCCCGCAGGTTTCGGCAGTTTTTTGCCGGTCCACAAGCCTGCAGTTTCCCTCCCTTCCGCAACAACACTTTTCCTGCGAATCCCCGGCGAAACGCACTCTGGAGAGATCATGATTACGGCCACGGAAACCAAACTACCCAAAATCAAGACGGCATTACCCGGGCCCAAGGCGAAAGAAGTGATCGCATACGACGCGAAGTATATGTCGCCCTCGCTGACGCGCGATTACCCGCTGGTGGCGGAGCGTGCTTCGGGCGCCATTGTGGAAGACCCGGACGGAAATACCTTCCTGGATTTCGCCGCGGGCATCGCGGTCTGCTCGACGGGGCACTGCCACCCGAAGGTGGTGGCGGCCATTCAGAAACAGGCCGCCGAACTGATTCACATCGCCGGAACGGATTTTTATCACCGGCACATGCCGGAGTTCGCGGAAAAGCTGGTTTCGACGATGCCGAAATCGGAGAAATGGAAAGTGTTCTTCGGCAATTCCGGGACGGAAGCGGTAGAAGGAGCGATCAAGCTGGCGCGATACCACACCAAGCGCGACAAACTGATCGCGTTTTACGGATGCTTTCACGGGCGCACGCTCGGATCGCTTTCGCTGACGGCTTCGAAGAGTACGCAGCGCAAGAATTTTGGAACGCTGCTCGGCGGCGTCGAGCACATTCCGTATCCCTATGCGTATCGCTGCGAGCTGGGCCACACCAAGGAAACCTGCGGCGGCGAAATCATCGAACTGCTGGAGCAGCAAATCTTCAAGCGGCTATTCGCGCCGGAAGAAGTTGCGGCGATCATTGTGGAGCCAGTGCAGGGCGAAGGCGGCTTCATCCCGGCGCCGCTGTTTTTCCTGCAGGAACTTCAGCGCATCTGCAACAAACACGGCATCATGCTGATCCTGGATGAAGTGCAGGCAGGCATGGGGCGCACCGGAAAGTGGTGGGCTTATGACCATGCCGGCATCACGCCGGACATGGTGCTGACGGCGAAGGGAATTGCCAGCGGCATGCCGGTCGCGGCGTTTATCGCGAAAGAAAGCGTGATGGACTGGAAGGTCGGTTCGCACGGCACGACCTACGGCGGCAATCCCGTCTGCCTGGCCGCCGCCACGACCACATTCGACCTGATCGAAGGCGGATTGATGGCCAACGCGGAGAAGGTGGGGAATTACATCTTCAGCAAAATCAGCGACTGGCCGAACCGCTTCAAGATCGTGGGCGACGTCCGCGGCAAGGGCCTGATGATCGGCGTGGAGATCGTGCGCGATCAACGCACCAAGGAGCGCGCTGCGGATTTGCGCGATGCCGTGGTGGACAACGCCTTTCACCGGGGATTGCTTACGCTCGGCTCGGGCGAGAACTCCATCCGGATGTCGCCTCCGCTGATCATTGACGAAGAGCAGGCGGATTGTGCAATCCGGATTATGGAAGAATCGATCCGGGAGGCGGAGAAGAAGATTTAGGAGACGGCGAACAGACAGCAGCGATCAGATAACAGGAAACAAGAACTAGATCCCGTAGCCGGTAAGACATGCCGGCTGCGGGATTTTCTTTATACTTTGCGGTACTATTTGTAGAAGGTAATTAGCCATGGGAATGCTGGCGCGGATCGGCTATGCGTGGGTGAAGTGGAAGTCGCGCTACGGGTTGCGCGATGTTGCCCCAGTGAAGGATGAAGACCGAAAGCAGGAGGCGCTGCGCGTGGGGGTGCGCGGAGAAACATACGCTTACTGGTATTTGCGCCGGCACGGGTATGTGTTCATTGCGAAGAATTACGAGCCGGCGCGGGAGAAGGGTGAACTGGACCTGGTAGGATTTGACGGTGACACGCTGGCCTTTGTGGAAGTTAGAACACGCGCGGTCGCCAAAGGGAAGGTGGCACTGCCGGAATTAAGCATCGGCAAAGAGAAACACCAGGTGCTGGTGCGCACTGCCCACGCTTTTCTGCGGGAGCGCCATGTGAAGAAATGCCCTGTCCGGTTCGATGTCGTCGCGATTGACAACACGCCCGGAAAGCCGCCGGTGGTGCGGCTGCATAAGGACGCCCTCAGCCCCCGGGCTTGATACCACACCGGTTCCTGTAGCTCACCCCTTCAGGGGTGAGGGTTTCCACTGCGGCGGCAAAATCGTGCCCCAGTAATGAAAACCCTCAGGCCTAAAGGCCTGAGCTACAGGTCGAAGAACCATTCGCGGTACAATACCTGACTAGCTGGGGTGCTTACAGAGAGCACCCGGCGAGAATCCGTCTGGGGGAAATGCATTGCCGGAGTTACGCAAAGACCCAATCACGGGCCGGTGGGTGATTATTTCAACCGACCGCGGAAAACGCCCCAACGATTTTCTGCGCGAGAGCGTTTTTCCCAAAGCGCCGCAGAATTGCCCCTTCTGCCCGGGGAATGAAGGGAAAACCCCGCCGGAAATTCTGGCGTACGGGCGGAATGGAACCGGGGCGAACACGCCAGGATGGAATATCCGCGTGGTGCCGAACCGCTTTCCGGCACTCGGGATTGAAGGCGAACTGGACCGCGAGGGCGAAGGCCTGTTCGACAAGATGAACGGCATTGGCGCGCATGAGGTGGTAATCGAGACGCCGCAACACCAGACGACGCTGGCGCAATTGCCGCAAAAATCGATCGAAGACGTGTTGTGGGCTTACCGCGACCGGATGCTGGACCTGAAAAACGACAAACGCTTCCGCTACGTGCTGATTTTCAAGAATCATGGGGAAGGCGCGGGCGCTTCGGTGGAGCACCCGCACTCGCAGTTAATCGCGCTGCCGATCGTGCCGCGCCGCGTGCGCGAAGAAGTGGACAACTGCTGGCACTACTACGACGAAAAAGAACGCTGCATTTTCTGCGACATCATCCGGCAGGAGCGCGACACCGGTGAACGGGTCGTCGGTGAAAACGACCACTTCATCACGCTTGCCCCCTATGCGTCGCGATTTCCGTTTGAGATGTGGCTGCTGCCAAAGGTCCACAGTTCGGCCTACGAGAACAACCAAAGCAGCATGTACAGCGCACTGGCCAACATGCTGAAGGACACGCTGATGCGTATGGACGCGGTACTGGACCGGCCGGCGTACAACTTCATGATTCACACCTCCCCGATCGGCGAAGAGATCAACGATCATTACCACTGGCACATTGAAATCATTCCCAAGCTAACCAAGGTAGCGGGCTTCGAATGGGGCACGGGCTTCTACATCAACCCGACGCCCCCCGAAGAGTCGGCGCGATTCCTGCGGGAAGCGCAGATCGAAGAACCCGTTAAAAAGTGAATTCGGGCGAAAGCGTTTCCGGGCCGGGAAGGATGCTTTTCGGGCAGCTGTGGCGTAAAAGCGGTCTGATTCGCCTGACACGTGGCGAAGATTTTCGATATAATTAAGGATTGAGGCGCGGTACCCAAGTGGTAAGGGAGAGGTCTGCAAAACCTTTATGCGTGGGTTCGATTCCCACCCGCGCCTCCAACAGTTCGAAATACTGATTTTTTCCCCACTATTTCTGATTCCCAGCCTGGATCTAAACAATTCCAATGGTGGCCTGTCCGCTCGGTGTGTGGAAGGATGTGTGGGAATTGTCGATGAAGAAATGCACGGAAGTGAATCCTCCCTCGCCGGAATGTTCCGCTATGAAACTGTTGTGCCAGCCTAGAGAACTCTAACCTCACAAGTCGTTCAATCCACACGAAAAATCAGCCCGTTCCACAAAAAAGATGGCGTGCGCCGTGCACATATTCTTCCGGGGTTTCTTGCCGCTTGTGTTGAGACGTTGGGGAAAAACCCTTCAATGAAGGAGACGGCGATCCCGTGAAACAAAGAGCGAGGCAATCCAACGAACCGGGAATTGCGCAGTGGACCCGGCCCATCCTTGTTTTGGCCTTGATCGGCGGATTGATTCCCTGGCAAACCGAATGTCGTACCCCTTCGGATGTGGACCGTGCCGAAGCACTCTATTTGAAAAAGATCTTGAGCTTTGTGGAGTGGCCGTCCGGTGCCGGAGTTTCAGACGAACCGTTTCGGGTCTGCGTTGCCGCCGATTACAAGATTGCTTTCCCCCTTTCGGAAGAGTTGCGTGGAATCAAAGTGAAGGGGCGAAAAATCGACATACAAATGGTCCGCAAGGAAGACAGCTTAAAAAATTGCCAGGTACTGTTTATCGGTTCGCCGGAGCCGAAGCTGCGCGCAAAACTTCTGGAGTCCGCGAAGGGGGCGCAAGTGTTGACCGTTGGTGATGATGCCGGCTTTCTCGAAGCCGGAGGGATTCTGGAGTTCGCCTATGCGGGGAACACCATTCAATTTGCCGTCAATCTGGCGGCCGCGAAACGCGCGGGCCTGAAAATCGACGCGCGGTTGCTTGCTCTTGCGCAGAGGGTGCTGACGGAAAAGGAGTCGACGGGAATCTGAAATGTTGCGCTGGAGAAACATTTCGCTTCACTGGCGGCTGATGCTGCTGACAATGGCCAGCAGTGGCATCGGCATGTTCGTGGCCATGACGCTGCTGTTCATTTACAACGATCGCCGGATCCGCGAGGACAAAGTTGAGGAACTCCGGTCCGCGGCCGACCTGATCGGCACAAACAGCGTGGCGGCGCTGGTCTTCGAGGATGAAGAGGAGGGAGCGCGGATTCTCCAGGCCCTGCACACGCGCCGGAATATTCGCCAGTGTGTGCTATATGGCGCAGATGGAAAATTAGTGGCGCGCTATCGAAGTGCCGGATTCCAAGGCGAGCTGCCGGACCTAAACAATCCACAGTCGGAAACCATTCGGTGGAACAAGAACAGTCTGGTACTCCTCCGGCCTCTTGAACTCGAGGATCGGAAGATTGGAGCGATATATCTCGAGGCCTCACTTGGGGACCTTGAGGAGGCAAGACGAGATTCTTTCCTGTTGAGAATTCCCGCGTTCGCGCTGGCGCTTCTGGTCGTCTACTTGTTGACCTTCCTCTTGAGAGGTTCGCTGACCGGGCCGATTCAGCAATTGGCGAGCGTGGCGCGAGAAGTGGCGGACCGGAAAAACTACGCGCTGCGCGCGCCGGATCTGGGAGGCGCAGAACTTGGGCAGCTTGGGAGAGACTTCAATCACATGCTGGTGGCGATTGAAGCCGGGAATCAGGAGCTTCAGGAAGCGCGCGATTCCCTGGAAGTGCGTGTCAGGGCACGAACCAATGAGTTGGAAAGGGAAATCGCGGAACGCCAGCGGACGGCAGCGATGTTGAAAGAGAGCGAGGAATTGTTCCGGGCGCTCAATGAAGCCGCTCCTGTGGGAATTATTTCGGAAACTCAGGATGGAAAGATCCGCATGAGCAATCCGGCGTTCCGGAACATGTTCGGATATTCGGAGAAAGATACCCACGGCAAGTCAATCGATGAGCTTCTGAATGCGGAAGAAACATTTGCGGAAGCCGCTTCCTATACCAAACAAGTCCTATCCGGCCAGGTGGTTCGAAAAATCGTCAAGCGGCGAAAAAAGAATGGCGAATTGCTCGACGTCGAAGCATTCGGGGCGCCATTTCTGATGGAAGGCAAAACGGTCGGGCAACTGGGCATTTATATGGATATTTCCAGGCGGCTGAAGGCTGAGAAGTCGATTCGCGAGAGCGAAGAGCTGTTTCGCCTGCTGAGTTCTGCCGCGCCGATCGGTATCGTACGTTGCGACCGCGAGGGGCGAATCGTTTACGCCAATCAGAGATGGGGCGAGATGACGGGACGCGCTCCCGACAGCGCGCTCGGATGCGGATGGATGGAGCCAATTCATCCGGATGATCACGCAGACGTGGAAAGAGAATGGAAGGCGGCAATAGAACTTGGAACGGAACTCAAGAATCAAACACGGTTCGTCACTCCTGATGGAACGATTGTGTGGATCGAGTGGCAATCGCGTGTGCTGCGCGGGCCCGACGGCACGCCAATCGGATTTGTCGGGGTCCTTGAAGACATCACCGGGCGCAGGGCGGGTGAAGCGAAATTACTGGAGGCCAAGCAGGCGGCCGAAGCAGCCAATGAAGCGAAGAGCCAGTTCCTGGCGAATGTCAGCCACGAAATCCGCACACCGATGAACGGCATCCTGGGAATGACGGAACTGGCGCTCGAGACGCCACTGAGCGCCGAACAGCGGGAGTACCTGGGGATGGTGCAAGGTTGCGCAGTGTCGCTGCTGGAGATCATCGACGACGTCCTCGATTTCTCCAAGATTGAGAATGGAAAGATCGAGCTGGAGACAATTCCATTTTCGATTCTGGACTGCGCGGAGAACTCCCTGCAGCCTGTCGCGGTGCGCGCACAGCAAAAAGGGTTGGGCCTCGAGTGGTACATCCGGGGCGAGTTGCCCGAATGGGTGGAGGGCGACCCGACCCGTCTGCGCCAGGTGCTGATCAATTTGCTGGGAAACGCCGTCAAGTTCACGGAACAAGGTGAAGTGACGCTGGGGATTGAGTATCTGCACGGAGACGGAGAGAGCGCCTCTGCAAAATTCAGCGTGACCGATACTGGAATCGGCATTCCGCCAGAGAATCGCGCGAAGATCTTTGAGGCGTTTCAACAGTCGGACAACAGCGTGACCCGCCAATATGGCGGAACAGGGCTAGGGCTTTCCATCTCCGCGAGGCTCATCGCGCTGATGGGCGGAGAGCTGCAACTTGAGAGTGAAGTGGGCAAGGGCAGCACGTTTTCGTTTGGGCTTCACTGGAAACGCGCAAAGAAAGAAGAAGCGCGGTACCGGGAAGAATGGGGCCAGCACAAATTGCCCGCCGGCCGAATTCTGGTGACCGACGACCGGGAGGCCGGGCGCGACTTAATTCGCTGGCTGACCCGCCGCTGGGCAGTGGAGACAGTCACCGCGGGATCGGTGGAAGAGGCGGTTGCGCTTTACGAAAAATCGGCCGAAGAAGGCCGGCCCTACGAGGTGGCGCTGATCGATCTGAACCTTGCGGCGAAAGACGGGTATGAATTGGCCAAGGAAATCCGCGGCTGCTCGCCGCATGATGCAACAGCCATTGTGATGATGTCGTCAGCGCCGTCGTTTGTGGAGGACCCGCGGGCAAATGATTACCAGATTTTCCAGCGCCTTACGAAACCCCTGAGGCGCATGGCCTTGTGGGAATGTCTCCGATCCGCGCTGCAAGGCGATGAACGCGAAGCGGAAACTGCAAACAAGGCACTGAATGTAATTTCGGGGCCAGGCCGCCGGATCCTGGTTGTCGAAGACAATGAAGTGAATCAGAAACTCGCAAAGAAACTCCTGGAAAAGATGGGGCATGAAGTCAGTTTGGCGGCAAATGGCGCGGAAGCCTGTGAAGAAATCCAACACCACGAGTTTGACCTGGTGCTGATGGATTTGCAGATGCCAGTGATGGGTGGGCTGCAGGCCACCCGGAAAATTCGGGAGAACGAGCAGGGAACCGGGCGGCACACTCCCATCGTGGCCATGACAGCGCATGCCGCCGCGCAAGATCAGCGGCGGTGCGAGGAAGTTGGCATGGACGGGTATGTCAGCAAGCCGATACGCACGGAATTCTTACGAAGCGAGATTGAACGGGTGACTGGAGGGGATATGCGAAAGCAACCCATGGAAAAGGCGGCAGAACAACCGCGGCAATTAGATTGGGATCTTAAGGAACTGATGGAGCGCCTCGGAGGCGACCAGGAATTTCTCCGTGAACTGCTGGTGATGTTCCGGGAAGACGTGCGCATGAATTTGGAGAAATCCCGGACGGCAATTGGTGGCGGCGATTACGGAGGACTTTCGCGCACGGCGCATACGATGAAGGGGATGTTGAGAAATCTCTCCATGGGCGCGGCGGCGGAAACGGCGGCCGCCCTTGAAGAGTCTTCTCGAGAGGGCCTGCAAAAGGAATCGAAGGAATTGCTGGAAGGATTGACGAAGGAGCTTGAGGGAATCCTGCCGGAAGTGGATGCACACTTGGCGGGGGTGAAGCCATGAGAATTCTTGTTGCCGAGGATGATGCCATCTCGCGAACACTTCTCGAAAGAACTTTGCAGCGCGCCGGTTATGAAGTGATCTCCGTGGAAAATGGAGCGAAGGCGATCGCCGAACTGGTCAAGCAGGATGCGCCGCGCCTGGCCTTGCTCGACTGGGTCATGCCGGAGATGGATGGAGTGGAAGTGTGCCGGGAAATTCGGCGGCGCAAGGAGCAAGCCTATACGTACCTCATCTTGCTTTCCTCCAGGGAATCGAAGGGGGATATCGTGGTGGGTCTGGAATCTGGCGCCGACGATTACCTCACCAAGCCGTTCGATGTGGACGAATTGAAAGCTCGCTTGCGTTCCGGACATCGTATTTTGGAGCTGGAAGACCACCTGGTGGAAGCCCGCGAGAGCATGAGATTCCAGGCCACCCATGATTTGCTGACCTCCCTCTGGAACCGCGGCGTGATCCTGGAATTGATGTCGCACGAGATCATGCGCTCACGCAGGGAACACAGTTGCACGGCGTTGATGATGTGCGACATCGATCATTTCAAGAGCGTCAACGACCAGTACGGGCACGCGGTCGGGGATGAAGTGCTGCGCGAAGTCGCGCGGCGATTGCACAATTCAGTCCGATCGTACGACATGGTGGGGCGTTACGGAGGAGAAGAATTTCTGGTTGCCCTGAACAAGTGCAATCCTGGCAGCGCGGTGTCGCGGGCCGAAAATCTGCGCATGAAGATCGGGGGCCGGCCGATCCAGACGGCGAACAAACCCATGACCGTAACCATCAGCGTCGGGGTGGCTCTCTCCACGGAATTTACCGAATGCACCGTGGAAGAACTCATGCATCAGGCCGACATGGCACTCTATGCCGCGAAGGCCGCGGGGCGCAACTGCGTGCGAGTGGCGCAGCCCTCCGGTATCGGGAAACCTGCTGAAGCACAGACAACGGAAACGCAGGTGCTGACGTCGTAAGCCACATTTTCGAAGGATAATTTCGCGGACAGCTCGGAGTCACTTCATCTTGCTTCGGGAAAGCTCCATCATCTGGCGCATGGCCACGGAAGATCCCGGAGCGCGCCGCTCGCGCCAGGCTTCCAGCCGCTTGCAGGCTTCTTCGATTCCGGAAAACAAGGTGGGATTCTTGAACGCTGCCCGCCAGGTGGGCACGATGGTCCGCATCCGGTCCCACACCACCCAAAGTTCTCCATTGCTCTCAAAAAACAGCTCGTCGTTGATCAGGCCGCGGTTCACAATGCCGGCGACCATTTCCCAATAGCTGATCACCATCCGGATGTAGGTATTTTCCTGGCTGCCCTGCGGATATTTCTGCATCAGTTCTTCGGGGGTGCCGGCGTGGAAATGGTCCACGAACCACGCCCGCGCTTCCCGCAGGCGGGGTTCCCGCCGGAGGTCATAGAGCCGCAGCATGAGGTTTACTTCGTCATAGCTGATCTGAGACATGCGTGACACTCCTTTTCATATCCATGCGGAAGATCATGTCAAGGGAGGCTGGACAGCGTCACCCTGAAAAGCGGGAGCAGGTGTGAATTCCACGCGTTGCACGCCGCTGACGGGGATGTCGCGGCGCTGGAACTCTAATTGGATGCGGCGGCGCAGCTCGCGCGCTACATCGTCTTGGCGGGACGGTGCGGTGCGGACTTGGAGTCGCACCGTGGAAGAGTTCTGGTCAAAATTCTGCAAGCCCAGGATGCGCGGGCCGTCCACAATCGCTTGCGACCAGGATGCATCGCCGCGCAGCTCGGCGGCCGCGGCTTCCAGCGCCTGCAAAGCTTTTTCCTGGGAGAGCTGGGGAGAGAGGGCAACGTCCACGAAGGCTTGCGACCAGTCGCGGCTGAGGTTCGCCACGGTTCGGATGTCGCCGTTCGAAAGCGTCACGAGTGCCCCGCGCGCGTCGCGAACCACCGTGCGGCGCAAGGTGAGGTGTTCGACGCGTCCGATCGTGTCGCCCACCTGAATGGTGTCCCCGACGACGAATTGATCTTCCAGAATGATGTAGAGGCCGGTGATGACGTCCCGCACCAGATTTTGCGCGCCGAAGCCGAGCGCCAGGCTGGCCAGGCCCGCGAGCGTAGCCGCGGGCAATACATCAATCCTAAACTCCGAGGCGGCGGTCAGCAGCGCCACGCCCCAGACGATTTTGCTTCCCGCACTGTAGAGAACCACCGCCACCGTGCGCGTCTGCTGCTCGCGCGCCTTCGCCGCGCGGGCCTCGGAGGCGGCGGGCTTGATCAAAAGGTTGGTAATCAGGCGCAGCAGCCGGTTGACCACCAGCGCCACGATGAGTATGGCGACGAGACGAAAGAAGACGGCCACGCTGGCATCCGGAAAATAAGAGAGCAGACTAGACATAAGATTGGTTGAGGGGCGAGTATAACATTGGTGGAGGCGCGGTGCAGCGTCCCGGGGCACCACGCAAGCGGCGAAGGAGGAGTTGCGGTGAAGAACAGGCGAACATTCCTGGGCGGCTTGCTGACGGCTGGATTGGCCGCCCAATTTACGCGCGAACTGCCGCAGGGGCAAAACCCCAAGCTCCCGCAGGATCAAAAAACCACGCCGGACTCCATCCCCGAAAATCCGCTGACACCCTCCGCGGAAAAGCGGATGCTGGAAGAAAACCAGAAAGACATCAAGAAAAAAGTGGAGAAGCTTTACGACCTGGCGACGGAGTTGAAAGCGGAAGTGGATAAGACGGACTCGAGCAAGGTGCTGAGCCTGAACCTCGTGCGCAAAGCCGAAGAGATCGAAAAACTCGCCCGCGACATAAAAAACCGCTCCAAAGGTTAAAAGCTGTGCCGTTGCTTTAAAGAAGATCTTGTAGGGCACGCCTTCCGAGGCGGGCTTTTTGCACCCCGAACGGATTTATGGGCGGGCCGTCGGCGATCACCAAAGCCAGTAGCGGCCACTTTCAAGTGGCCCCGCTCAATATAAGAGCACGCATCACCCTTCCGCCGCGCAGCCGGAGCGGCCCAAGAACCACCCTAGCGGCGAAGAGAAGGACAGGATAAACTATTGAAGTTGTTTGCTCGCATTTTGTGCGCCCGTAGCTCAGCTGGATAGAGCGCTTGCCTCCGAAGCAAGAGGTCGCGTGTTCGAATCACGCCGGGCGCACCACTTAATCTTGGAAATTCAATTAGTTGGCGAAACGACCTTTACTGTACTGCTACCTCCTTAGGCGTTTTTGGGAAAACTTGCTCGTCGAGTCCGCAGATTGTTCGACACCAAGGAGGACCACCGCGCAGGGTGGAAAAAACCGGTGCCTCAGAACAACGATCTGCCATTTGTGGCTGTCATCCTAGA